>Ga0194137_10001599_pt1 | contig 13804 bp, 6 predicted proteins | sample TARM_MetaG_T3_14_FD_134025 | JGI IMG/M metagenome (GOLD analysis project Ga0194137, IMG submission 134025) | Freshwater microbial communities from Pennsylvania, USA, analyzing microbe dynamics in response to fracking - TARM_MetaG_T3_14 (version 2) | ecosystem: Environmental > Aquatic >... | reverse complement strand
GGGGATGAGGGCGGCTAGCCGCCCTCATCCCCTCTCACCCTGCCACGGTGTGTCGCGGGCTGGTGGCGATGTGTGCATGCGGAGGGCTCATTCGCGGTGTCCTGACTCTCAAGCTACCTGGCTCGTGTTCAAGAGATCATGGTTGACGTACTCGGTAGCGCCCCGCCGACGAGCCCGGAGCAGGCATACGTCGCCACCAGCCCGGCGCGCATACCGTCAACCACCACCCAACTACAATCTCACCCAACACCACAACAGCGACAAAAAAGCCCGCAAGGATTGCTCCATGCGGGCTCTTGTTCAAGCAGCCATCAGTCAGACCTCATTGAAACGTCCGACTGACGACATGCCGTCAACCATCACAGGCTGTCAACACGCTCGAAGATGCCAGCAGCGCCTTGGCCGGTACCGATACACATCGTGACCATGCCGTACTTGCCGCCCGTGCGACGCAGACCATGCACCACGGTCGCAGCGCGGATGGCACCGGTCGCACCCAGGGGGTGACCCAGGGCGATGGCGCCGCCCATCGGGTTGACCTTGGCGCGGTCCAGCACATAGCCCTTGCTGTCCAGGTCCTTCAGCACAGCCAGCGATTGCGCAGCGAAGGCTTCGTTCAGCTCAACCCAGTCCATGTCCGAAGCCTTCAGGCCGGCGTAGCCCAGGGCCTTGGGAATGGCTTCGATCGGGCCAATGCCCATGATCTCGGGCGGCACGCCCTTCACGGCGAAAGCCACGAACTTGGCCAGCGGCTTCAGACCGTACTTCTCGCAAGCCTCCTTGGAAGCCAGGATCAGGCAGCCAGCGCCATCGGACGTCTGCGACGAGTTACCGGCGGTCACGGAACCCTTGGCGGCAAACACGGGCTTGAGCTTGGCCAGACCTTCCAAGGAGGTGTCAGGACGGGCGCCCTCATCACGGGTGATCGTCTTCTTGGTGATCGTCACTTCGCCCGTTTCCAGGTTGGGTGTGCGCACTTCGACTTCGATCGGCGTGGTCTCGGCGTCGAACCAGCCGGCTTGCTGAGCGGCGATCGCACGGCGATGCGACTCCACAGCGAAAGCGTCCTGCTCTTCGCGGGTCACCTTCCACTGCTCGGCCACCTTCTCGGCGGTCATGCCCATGCCGTAGGCGATGCCGACGTTCTCGTCGATGTTCACCACAGCGGGGTTGAACGAAGGCTTGGAGCCGCCCATGGGAACCATGGACATCGATTCCACGCCACCGGCGATCATGACTTCGGCTTCGCCCACGCGGATGCGGTCGGCAGCCATCGACACGGCGGTGATACCGGCCGCGCAGAAGCGGTTCACGGTGGCACCGGCCACGGTCTTGGGCAGGCCGGACAGCAGGGCGGCGATCTTGGCCACGTTCATGCCTTGTTCGCCTTCGGGCATCGCGCAGCCAACGATGGCGTCTTCGATGGCAGCAGGGTCCAGCGTGGGAACTTGCTTGAGGGCGTTCTTGATGGTGGCGACCAGCAGATCGTCAGGACGGGTGTTCTTGAACACGCCGCGGCCAGACTTGCCGATCGGGGTGCGGGTGGCGGCAACGACGTAAACGTCGCGGAGTTGCTTAGACATGTGTGTGTCTCCGATCGATCAGTTGCGGACAGGCTTGCCGGTCGACAGCATGCCCATGATGCGCTCTTGCGTCTTGGGGTTGTCCAGCAGCGTGCAGAAGTGCTTGCGCTCCAGGGCGTGCAGGTATTCCTCGCTCACCAGGGTGCCAGCATCCACGTCGCCACCGGTCAGCACATCGGCGATGGCCGAGCTGATGTAGTAGTCGTGTTGCGAGATGAAGCCACCGTCGCGCATGTTGATCAGCGACGATTGCAGCGTGGCCTTCACGTTGCGGCCGGCCACAGCGAATTGCTTCTTGGCAGGAGCACGGTAGCCGGACTCGAACATGGCCTTGGCTTGGGCGATGGCCACATACAGGACTTCGTCCTTGTTGGGCACCACCACGTCGCTGTCCAGCAGGTAGCCGAACTTGCGGGCTTCGATGGCAGACGTTGCCACCTTGGCCATGGCTGCAGCCTGGAAGCCTTCCTTGATGAAGCCCATCAGCTCGGCGCCGACCATGCCGGACACACCCTTGGAGGCTTCGACTTGCTCGGCCGCACGGCGAGCCAGGTAGGCCAGACCACCGCCGCCGGGGATCAGACCCACGCCGACTTCGACCAGACCCACGTAGGTTTCCATGGCAGCCACGCGCTTGGCAGCGTGCACAGCCAACTCACACCCGCCACCCAGCGCCAGGCCGTGCATCGCAGCCACGGTCGGCACGTTGGAGTAGCGCAGCGACAGCATGAAGTCCTGCAGTTGCTTCTCGAACGGGGCAATGGCCTTGCCACCACCAGCCATGAAGGCAGGCATCATGGATTGCAGGTCGGCGCCAGCGGAGAAGGGGCCGTCTTGCGTCCAGATGACCATGCCCTTGTAGCCGGTCTCAGCAATCTCCAGACCCTTGGCCAGGCCAGCGGTCACTTCGGCGCTGATGGTGTGCATCTTGGACTTGATCGAAGCGATGACCACTTCGTCGTCCAGGGTCCACAGGCGGATAGCGGCGTCTTCGAAAAGGGTCTTGCCAGCGGTGGCCGCATTCGGGGCTTGCGCGCCCAGCACGTTCTCGCGGAAGGCCTGACGCTTGTAGACGGGCAGGTCGCGGATGGGCACGTACTTGCCGGTCTTGGGCGACCACGAACCTTCGGGCGTGTGCACGCCGTCACGGCCGTCGAACACCCAGGCAGGCAGCGGGGCCTTGGTCAGCGCCTTGCCGGCGTCGATGTCGGCCTTCACCCACTCAGCCACTTGCTTCCAACCGGCTTCCTGCCAGATTTCGAACGGGCCTTGCTTCATGCCGAAGCCCCAGCGCATGGCGAAGTCCACTTCGCGAGCGGACTCGGCAATCGATTCCAGCGTCACGGCAGCGTAGTGGAAAGCGTTGCGCAGCAGCGCCCAGATGAACTGGGCTTGCGGGTGAGCGGACTCACGCAGGGCCTTGACGCGCTCGGCAGCAGGCTTCTTGAGGATGTCGGTGACTTCCTTGTCGGCCTTGCCGCCAGCGGGCACGTACTCGCCGGTTTCAGGGTTGAACTGAAGGATGGTCTTGCCTTCCTTCTTGAAGAAACCAGCCTTGGTCTTCTGGCCGAAGTTGCCCAGGGCCAGCAGCTTGTCCAGCGCCACGGGGTTGGCAAAGCAGCTGTTGAACGGGTCGTCCTTGGCACCGTTTTGCAGGGTCTTGATGACGTGCGCCATCGTGTCCAGACCCACCACGTCGGCGGTACGGAAGGTGGCCGACGAAGCGCGGCCCATCTTCTTGCCGGTCAGGTCGTCGACGATGTCGTAGCCCAGGCCCGAACGCTCGACTTCGCGGAAGGTCAGCATCATGCCGGCCACGCCCACGCGGTTGGCGCTGAAGTTGGGGGTGTCGTAAGCACGGACCACGCCCTTGCCCACCACGGATGCCGAGAAGGTTTCCAGCTTGTCGACCACGTCAGGCGCGGTGAACTCGGTGGGGATCAGTTCCAGCAGGAACATGTAACGGGGAGGGTTGAAGAAGTGGATGCCCAGGAAGCGCGAACGCAACTGCTGGGGCAACACATTGGCCATGGCCGTGATCGACAGACCGGAGGTGTTGGTGGCCAGGATGGCCTTGTCGTTCACAAAGGGTGCGATCTTCTTGTAGAGATCTTCCTTCCAGTCCAGACGCTCGGCGATGGCTTCGATGATCAGGTTGCAGCCACGCAGCTCTTCGAGGTGCTCTTCGTAGTTGGCTTGCTGGATCAGCGCCGCATCTTCGGTCACGCCCAGGGGGGACGGCTTCAGTTTCTTCAGGCCTTCGACAGCCTTGGTCACGATGCCGTTCTTGGGGCCTTCCTTGGCGGGCAGGTCGAACAAAACGACCGGCACCTTGCAGTTGACCAGGTGGGCCGCGATCTGGGCGCCCATGACGCCGGCGCCGAGCACGGCCACCTTGCGCACATTGAATTGACTCATGTTCTCTCCTAGCAGAACTTGGGGAATGGAGATGGAGCGAGGGAAGTGACCAAGCACCTCCCCCTGAACGGCCTGTTGTTTAGAACAGGGCCTCGTCCATTTCCATCAGGGGCTTCAGACCGGCCTTGGCCGTGATCATCAGGGTCTCGACTTCAGGCACCAGCTTGGCGAAGTAGAAGCGGGCCGTGGCCAGCTTGGCAATGTAGAACTTGTCGCCGGAACCTTGCTTTTCCAGGGCGATCTTGGCCATGCGGGCGAAGAAGTAGGCGTAGACCATGTGGCCCACGACGCGCAGGTAGTCGAAGGACGCGGCGCCCACTTCGTCAGGGTTCTGCATGCCCTTCATGCCGATTTCCATCGTGAAGGCCTGCACCTTCTGGCCCAGGTCGGCCAGTGGCTTGGTGAACTCCTGCATGGCTTCGTTGTCGGCGTTTTCCTTCACGAAGCGGCCGATGATCTTGCCGAACTTGGTCAGCTTGGCACCGCCGTCACCCAGGACCTTGCGGCCCAGCAGGTCCAGCGATTGCACGGTGTTCGTGCCTTCGTAGATCATGTTGATGCGGGCGTCGCGCACGAACTGCTCCATGCCCCACTCGTGGATGAAGCCGTGGCCGCCGTAGACCTGCTGGCATTCCACCGTGGCCTTGAAGGCGTTTTCGGTGATGAAGGCCTTCACGATCGGAGTCAGCAGGGCGACGATGTCGTCGGATTCCTTGCGAACGGCTTCGTCAGGGTGGTTGTGCGACTTGTCCAGCTCGATGGCGGTGTAGTACACCAGGGCGCGGGCGCCTTCGGCGTAGGCACGGGCGGTCAACAGCATGCGGCGCACATCGGGGTGAACGATGATGGGGTCGGCAGGCAGGTCAGGACGCTTCGGGCCGGACAGGGCACGCATCTGCACGCGGTCCTTGGCATAGTTCACGGCGTTTTCGTAAGCGACTTGGGTCAGGCCCAGGGACTGGTTGCCCACGCCCAGACGCGCGCCGTTCATCATCACGAACATGGCGGGCAGACCGCGGTGGGGCTGGCCCACCAGGGTGCCGACGGCATCTTCCAGCACGATCTGTGCGGTGGCGTTGCCGTGGATGCCCATCTTGTGCTCCAGGCCGGCGCAGAAGATGCCATTGCGCTTGCCCAGCGTGCCATCGGCGTTCACCAGGAACTTGGGCACGGCGAACAGGGAGATACCCTTCGAGCCAGCAGGCGCATCAGGCAGGCGAGCCAGCACCAGGTGGACGATGTTGTCGGCCATGTCGTGCTCACCAGCCGAGATGAAGATCTTGGCACCGGTGATCTTGTAGGTGCCGTCAGCTTGAGGCTCGGCCTTGGTGCGCAGCAGGCCCAGGTCGGTACCGCAGTGAGGCTCGGTCAGGCACATCGTGCCGGTCCACTCGCCGGAGGTCAGCTTGGGCAGGTAGGTCTTCTTTTGCTCAGGGGTGCCGTGCACTTCCAGGCAGGCGTGAGCGCCGTGGCTCAGACCGGGGTACATCGTCCAGGCCTGGTTGGCCGAGTTGTTCATCTCATAGATGGCCTGGTTGATCAGCTGAGGCAGGCCTTGACCGCCCCACTCAGGATCAGCCGACAGCGCCGACCAGCCATTCTCGGTGTACTGCTTGTAGGCTTCCTTGAAGCCATCGGGGGTCTTGACTTCGTGCGTGGTTTTGTCGAGCACGCAACCTTGCACGTCACCGACCAGGTTCAGGGGGGCGATGACCTGGGAGGCGAACTTGCCGCCTTCTTCCAGCACCGCGTTGACGGTGTCTGCATCCAGATCGGCATAGGCCGGGATCTGCTTCAGTTCGTCAACAGCGCCCAGCAGTTCGTGGATCACGAATTGCATGTCGCGCAGTGGGGGGTTGTAAGAAGGCATCGTCAAGCTCCTCGGTAGAAGAAAGGCACGTTGAAAAACAGGGGGGTCAATAGTTGGACGGGGTCGTTGCCCCGTTGGCTCCAGCCGGCGTTCCCGGCGCGCCCAGTGCATAGAACTGGATCACGCGTTCGAACGCCGTGCGGGCCCGCTCGATCGCATCTGGCGAGCGCAGGAAACGCGCATCGTGGTGAAGCGACAGGATCAGGCCATGGATCTCAAACTGCATCTGCATCGGGTCGGTGTCGGCACGCAGGTGGCCCATCTCGACCGCCATCTTGATGGCGCGCACGAGAGAGCCGTGCCAGGTCACCACCATACCTGCCAGCGCATCGCGCACGGGGCCCGGACGGTCGTCGAATTCAACCGCACCACTGATGTAAATGCAACCGGAATCGATTTCGGTGGCCACTTTGGCCACCCAGTTGTCAAAAAGCGCATGCAGACGCGGCAGGCCTCGCGGCTGGCGGATGGCCGGGCGGAAGACTTCTTCCTCGAAGCGTTCGTGGTACTCGCGGATCACGGAGATCTGCAGCTCCTCGCGCGAGCCGAAGTGGGCGAACACGCCCGACTTGCTCATGCCGGTGACCTCGGCCAGCGCGCCGATGGACAAGCCCTCGATGCCCATCTGGGAGGCCAGGTTCAGCGCGGCCTCCAGGATGGTGGCGCGGGTCTGCTGCCCTTTGTGTGCGCCGCGCCCACGCTCGCGCACCACCTCGGGGGCGGGCTTGGCGTCTTGGGGCAGCAAATCGGACACGGGCATTCCTTGGAATAAAACGAACGGTCGTGCTATTTTGCAAAAAAAGATGACGGCTGTGTGTGCTTCCGCAAACTTTTTTTTGTGGCATTTCCCGCATCGCGCGACATTCCGCGTCAAGCCCGATGCAGACCCGCCAATCAGCCTAGGTAGTCACCCTGAGTGTTGCAGTGCAGCAGCGCTCATTGATCCACCACTTGCCCAAGTGGTTGAGAAAGTCATGCAAGCTGCACTATCCTGTGTCCATCTTCGCGTTGTGAGGGTGGTATGGACGTGCTGCAGCTTGACGTGTCAGGTCGTCCGCAGGCTTGGCTGTCGGCCAAGGAAGCGGCGGTCCTGTATGCCAGTGACGGTATAGCCTGGACACTGGGTGACCCGTTCATTGTGTTGCGCGGAGGGATCCAGCGCCGCACCGGGCAGCAATCGCGCATCGAATTGCACCCCATCGTGGCCGTGCACGGCGCGGTACCCAGCCGGGCCTGGCGCCACGAACCGGCGCTGTCCAACCCCAAGCTGTTCGCGCGCGACCGCCAGGTCTGCGCCTACTGCGGCAGCCGCTTTCACCTGGATGAACTCACGCGCGAGCACATCGTGCCGACCTCGCGCGGCGGCTACGACACCTGGATGAACTGCATCACGGCCTGCCGCAACTGCAATGGCCGCAAGGGCAACCGCACGCTCCATGAGCTGGGCTGGTCGCTCTACTACCTGCCTTATGTGCCCAGCCTGCACGAGGACATGATCCTGCGCGGGCGCCGCATCGTGGCCGACCAGATGGAGTTCCTGCTGGCCAGCGTGCCGGCGCACAGCCGGCTGCGGTCCTGATCAGCTCCAGTTCGCCGCGATCACGCTGTTAAGTGCCGTCTGGTAATTGGGCGGCAGCGTGGTCTGGCCCTGCGCCGGCGGCGTGAAGCTGGCCATGGCATCGACCAGGTTCTGCACATTGGCTGAAGACAAGGTCTTGCCGTCGCCGCCCGCGTAGATCGACTCGACCTGGTAGACCCCGCCCAGGAACCAGCTGTTGATGGTGACCTGATCCGTCGTGCCGATCAGGCTCACCACCAGGTCATTGCCCGACTTGGCCAGCCAGACCTGAGACGAGTTGATGGCCCCGTCGAACATCAGCTTGTCCTGGTTGCCCACGGTGGTGTCGAAGTCGTAGACCGTGTCGGCACCGTCGCCACGCGAAAAGTGGTAGGTGTCATTGCCCACCGAGCCATAGAGGCTGTCATTGCCCGTGCCGCCGTAGAAGGTGTCGTCACCACTGAGGCCGAAGAGCTTGTCGTTGCCACCATTGCCGTACAGTGTGTTGGCGCGGTTGTTGCCCTGTATGAGGTTGTTGCCGTCGTTGCCATAGGCGGTACGCGCGAGGTAGCTCTTCATGTAGAGGCGCTCGACGTTATCGGCCATCTTGATGCCGTCGCCATAGGCCCAGATCTGATCGAGGCCGCCACCGGGCTGCTCGATCACGGTGTCGTTGTTGTCGGTCAGGTAGTAGTAATCGTCGCCCGCACCGCCTTCGAGCGTGTCATTGCCGTCGTCGCCATACATGTAGTCCAGGCCATCGCCACCTTTGAGGTAGTTGTTGCCCGTGTTGCCGAACAGGTCGCACCCCATGTTGTTGGCCGTGGCGTTGATGTTGGCCGTGCCAGTCAGGGTGATGGACTCGACGTAGTCCGGCACCGTGTAGCTCACCGAGGACTGGATCGAGTCGTAGCTGGTGTAAATGTCGGCTTCGGCCTTTTCTATCACCACGTCGTTGACGTTGTCGACGATGTAGGTGTCGTCGTCGGCGCCACCGACCATGGTGTCGGCACCTGTGCCGCCATCCAGCGTGTCCATGCCGGCATCGCCCACCAGGTAGTCGTCGCCTGCCAGGCCCGAGATGCTGTCGTTACCCAGCCCGCCGTCAATGAGGTCCTCACCCGTGCCGCCGCTGAGCACATCATCGGTGGCGTTGAGCTTGCGATCGACCGTGGCCGAGTCCCAGGCCCAGCCATTGGCGAACTGGATGGACAGGCGGTCGGCCGCCGCGCGGTTGAAGTAGCCCTGCACCAGCACGCTGTCGGTGGTGCCGGCGATCTGCAGCAGCAGGTCGGACGTGCCGGAGCTGGAGACCTGGATGTCCTTGGGTGCGACGTCGGCGCCGAAAACGAGGCGGTCTTGCGTGCCAGCGGCATCGGAGGCATCGGCCTGCACCGTGTCCTGCCCATCGCCCAGGCCGAAGAGGTAGGTGTCGTTGCCTTGGCCACCACCCAGCCAGTCGTTGCCGGCGTCCCCATACAAGGTGTCGTCGCCCTCCATGCCGGCGATCACGTCATCGCCCAGGCCCCCATCGAACGATTCGGCTGGCGGCTGGCCCCACAGGCCATCGTTGGAATTGGCAAGCTTGGTGTCGATGGCATCGCCTGTCCACGAGCTGCCATCGGCAAAGCGCACGAGTGGGCGGTTGGCCGAAGCCGAGCCGAAGTAGTTGTCGATGTAGATCTGGTCGCTGCTGCCGTGCAGCGTGATCAGCAGGGCGTTGGACGCGTTCGAGACATCGACATCGGCCATGGTGATGCCATAGCCCAGTTGCAGCACGTCGCCGTTGATGGCGTTGACGATGTGGTCGGTGCCATCACCCCGGCCGAAGAAGAAGGTGTCCTGGCCGCCACCGCCGTCCATGGTGTCGTTGCCGGCATCGCCATACAGCGTGTCATTGCCGGCGCCGCCGTTGATCGAGTCGTCGCCCAGGCCCCCGTTGAGCACATCGTTGCCCGCGCTGCCTGTCAGGGTGTCGTTGCTGGAGGCCAGCATGCGGCCAATGGCGGTGTTGTCCCAGCTGCCGCCATCGAGGAAATCGATGCGCAGGCGATCGGACACGGCCACGCCGAAGTAGTTCTGCACCAGGATGCTGTCACGGTCCTTGCCGCCCTTGAGCTTGAGCAGCAGGTCATTGCCGGACTGGGACACATCGACATCGGCCATGTTGATGCCATGCCCCAGTCGCAGCGAATCGACGATGCCAGCGGATGCGGCAGCGCCCGCCACCACGGTGTCAGCGCCGTCGCCACGGCCAAAGAGGTAGGTGTCGGCGCCGTTGCCGCCGTCCATGAAGTCGGCGCCCGTGCCGCCGTACAGCGTGTCGTTGCCATCGCTGCCAGTCAGGGAGTCGGCGCCCAGGCTGCCTTCCTGCCAGTCGTCGCCCGAGGTGGCCGTCACGCCATTGCCCGAGCCGGTGAGGTAGTGGTCCACGGCACCGCCACTCAGGGTCAGGCCGTCCGTGAAGCGGATGATCGGGCGCGTGGCCGCCGCCAGATCGAAATAGCCTTGCAAGGTGACACGGTCTTGCGTGCCGCGAACAGCGACCAGCAGGTCAGAGCCATTGCGCGAGAGGCTCAGGTCGCTGACGTTGATGTCCGAGCCCAGCTTGAGCTGGTCGCCGCCTGCATTGACGCCGCCGACCACGATGGTGTCGCGTCCATCACTGCGGCCGAAGATGAAGGTGTCGTTGCCGCCACCGCCATCCAGCAGATCGGTGCCGGCATCGCCATAGATGGTGTCGTCGCCGGTAGAGCCGGTGATGGTGTCCTGGCCGCCACCGCCGTCGAGGATGTTGGAGCCGGCCTGACCCACGAGGGTGTCGTTGAAGGCCTGGCGCTTGCGCTGCAGGGCATCGGCACCCCAGAAGCTGCCGTCATCGAAGCGCACGGTGAGGCGGTAGGTGTCAGGCGAGGTGTAATAGCCGGGCACGCGGATGCTGTCCATGCTGCCGTGCAGCTTCAGCACCAGATCACCCTGGTCTTCGATGGCATCGACGTCGGCCATGGTGATGCCTGCGCCGAGCTGGATGGCATCGGTGTTGCTGCTGTCGCTGCCCGATGTGGCGTTGACGGTGTCCTGCCCGTCCCCCCAACCGAAGTAGTAGGTGTTGTGGCCGTTGCCGCCGGTGAGCAGGTCATTGCCGGCATCACCGTAGATCACATCGTCGCCATCGGAGCCGTTGATGGTGTCGTCGCCCAGGCCCCCGTCCAGCGTGTCGGCGTTGGCTGTACCAGTCAGCGAGTCGTTGCTGCTGCTGACCTTGCGGCCGACGGTGGTCGAGTCGAAGCTGGTGCCATCGGCGAAGTCGATGCGCATGCGGTCGGATGCCGCGAAGCTGAAGTAGCCTGAGATGCGCACGGTATCCAGCGAACCCTTGAGGGCCACGATGAGGTCGTTGCCGCTCTGGCTGAGGTCGACGTCGGTCATGGCGATGCCGTGGCCCAGGCGCAGGTGGTCGACCTGGCCCGAGGTGGCGGCGCCGGCGACCACGGTGTCCTGGCCATCGCCCCAGCCGAAGATGTAGGTGTCGGCACCGGCGCCGCCATCCATGCTGTCGCGGCCGGCATCGCCATACAGTGTGTCGCTACCCGCACCACCGGTGATGGTGTCGTTGCCGAAGGTGCCGTCCAGCCAGTCGTCACCCGTCGTACCGGTGATGCTGCTGCCCGTTGTGGTGAGCTTGCGGGTGATGGTGGCCGGGTCCCAGCTCAGGCCGTTTTCGAAACGGATGGTCGGCCGGTTGGCCTGGCTGGCCACGAAGTAGTTCTGCAGCGTGACGCTGTCAGAGCTGCCACGCAGGCTGATGAGCAGGTCGTTGCCGCTTTGCGTGACGGCCACATCCGACACGTCCATGACCGCTGACAGCAGCAGTTGGTCGCCGACGCTGTTGGTGTTGTCCACCACGATGGTGTCCTGGCCATCGCCACGGCCGAAGAGGAAGGTGTCGGCGCCCGCGCCACCGTCAAGGTAGTCGTTGCCTGCGCCGCCATAGAGCACATCCGCACCGGCGCCGCCGCTGAGGGTGTCGTCACCCAGGCCGCCGTCATACGAGTCGTTGCCCGAGGTGCCAACGTAGTTGTCGTTCTGCGAAGTGGTCTTGCGCAGGATGGCGGCCATGTCCCAGATGCTGCCGTCATAGAACTGGACGCTGAAGTTGTAGCTCGACGGGTTGTTGAGGTAGTCCTGCACCCGCACCGTGTCGGAACTGCCGCGCAGGCTCAGCATCAGGTCGCCCTGGTCGTTGCTGACACTGACATCGGCCATGCTGATGCCGTAGCCGAATCGCAAGGTGTCGGATTGGCCGGCGCCGGTCGAGATCGGCGAGATCGACAAGGTGTCCTGCCCATCGCCCCAGCCGAAGTAATAGACGTCGGCACCACCTCCGCCCACCAGCACGTCGTTGCCGGCGTCGCCATACAGGGTGTCGTTGCCCACATCACCTGCCACGAGGTCATCGCCCGTGCCGGCATCGTATGTGTCGTTGCCTGTGGTACCGGCGAAATAGTCTTCCGATGAGGTCAGCTTGCGGTTGATGGTGGCCACGTCCCAGCTCGTGCCATCGGCAAAGTCGAACACCATCTTGCCGGCATCGGAGCCGCTGGTGTAGTTGAGCACGCGGATGCTGTCGTGGCCGTTCTTGAAGGTCAGCACGAGGGTGCTGGTGGTCACCGGGTCCAGGCTGACATCGATGTCGGCCATGGTGATGCCGGCGCCGAATTTGACGTGATCGGCATACGACGACAGGATGCCGCCGCTGGAGACGATGGTGTCCTGCCCATCGCCGATGTTGAAGTAGTAGAGGTCGGCCCCCGTGCCGCCATCGATGTAGTCGTTGCCTGCATCGCCCCAGAGGCTGTCGGCACCTGCGCCGCCGGTGATGCTGTCATTGCCCGCGCCACCGTGGATGACGTCGTTGCTGCTGGTGCCCGTCAGGGTGTCGTCGCCAGAGGTGCCGGTGATGGTTGCCATGTCTCTTCTCTCAGTGCCATGTGTGCAGGAACGGCACGCCGCGCCGCAAAACGACGCCAATCGTGCAATGAGACACGTTTATAGGACCCCGGAAAGACCCTCCCTCCCCGAACTTGCCCCTAGGAACAGGGCGAACACACGAGCCTCCCCCCTGCATCGGGGGGCCAAAGATGCGTCAGCCTGCAACGAAGCCTGCCTGGTGCAAGCAAACGTGACGCAGACAGGCTGTGGGGTTCACACCTTGCGTGGCCCTGGCACGCCCCGCTCGACCACATAGCGCGCCTGGGTGCGCAGCTTGGCGTCGCGCTGGACGGGATGCGGCGTGGCACGGAACTCGCACAGGGCATGCTGCGGGCTGAGGTCCAGCAGGATGTAGCCACGCTCGTCGCCGCGCAGGTGCAGCAAGTCCGGGTTGCTGCGCCGCACGAGAGACGACAGGAACTCGCTGAGCCCGCGTGAACTCACCGAACTCGTGACGAACTCGCTGGCCACGATGGGCGATCGAAGATCACGCGGGTCAAGGCGCAGGTTGGCCGCGACATGGCGATGCACGTCGCCACCCAGGCAGATGACATCGGGCACCCGGGGCTGGGCGATGGCCGCCATCAGCCGCTCGCGCGCGGCCGGGAAGGCGTCCCAGCCATCTGCATAAACCACCGGCCCCAATGGTGTCGAGATCCCGCCCGGAGCGATCTGGGTCGGCTGGGCAATGAGCTTCCAGATGCGTTCGCTGCCAGCCAGCCCTTCGGCCAGCCAGTCTTCCTGCTCTGCGCCCAGCATGCTGCGTTCCGGGCGCTCGGCCGCCGCGCACCGCCACAAGGCCTGGCCATGCAGCAGACCATGGATGCCGTAACACACATGGCCATCACGGAACTGCCGGCCATCGACGGTCCAGATGTCCGCCAGGCTTCCCCACTGATAGTGCTCCTGCATGCGCATCGACGCGCCGATGGGTGCACGCGAGGGCGACACGGGCAGGTGCTCGAAGTAGGCCTGGTAGGCCATCGCACGCAGTTGCACGAACACCTGCTGATCCCGCGGCTCCAGGGACTCCCGCCCCGCATAGTCGTTGACCACCTCGTGGTCGTCCCAGACCATGAGCCAGGGGTGTGCCGCATGGCTAGCCCGCAAGTCGGCATCGAGCTTGTAGCTGGCATGGTGCACGCGGTAGTCGCTCAGGGTGTACTGCGCCACCTTGTCGGGGAACTCGTGGGGATGCTGCCGAACCGCGATGAACGATGGCTGCTCGGTCTCGTAGATGTAGTCGCCCAGGAAGAGCACCAGGTCGACGTCCGACGCCGCGATCTCGCGATGGACCGCATAGAAGCCGGCTTCGTAGTGCTGGCAGGACGCCACCGCCATGCGCAGGCGCTCGACATGGTCCTCCAGTGCCGGGGCCGTGCG
>Ga0194137_10001596_pt1 | contig 13816 bp, 12 predicted proteins | sample TARM_MetaG_T3_14_FD_134025 | JGI IMG/M metagenome (GOLD analysis project Ga0194137, IMG submission 134025) | Freshwater microbial communities from Pennsylvania, USA, analyzing microbe dynamics in response to fracking - TARM_MetaG_T3_14 (version 2) | ecosystem: Environmental > Aquatic >... | reverse complement strand
GATTACCCACTGTTTTAATCCCAGCCGTCGCCAGAGCTTCTCGCCGCTTGGGTCCAACCCCTTTTATTTTATCCAGTGAATCTTCCCATTTCATGGCTTTTCCTCATATTCATCTTTTCTCTGAATTTCGATTAAATACTACTCAACTGAGACAATGTAATAGTACAAGGGTTGTCCGCCGTAATGCATTTCGACATCGCATTCCTCGAAAGTGTTGGTCAAATCTTCAGCTAAGCTAATGGCATCTTCTTCGGAAACATCTTTTCCGTAATAAATAGAGATCAGCTCACTATCCTCGTTTACCATGTCAGTAAGGAGTTCTTCGGTAACGCCCTTGATGTTTTTTCCAGTGAACTTGATTTCACCCTCGGTAATCCCGATGACATTCGATTTCTTAATTTTCAAACCATTAATTTTCGTGTCTCTGACCGCGTAAGTCACTTCCCCGGTGGCCACATGATTGATGGCATCAGACATTGCCGCACCATTCTCAGCTGGCTTTATCTCAGGGGAAAACGCCAACATCGCCGCGATACATTGAGGGATATTTTTTGAAGCGATCACGTGAACCTGCTTATCTGATATTTCACTGGCTTGTTTGGCTGCCATAATAATATTACTGTTGTTGGGGAAAATAAAAATTGTTTCCGCATTCAGTCGATCAACCTCATTTAAAAAATCCTGGGTGCTGGGATTCATCGTCTGACCACCTGAAATAACTCGGGTCACCCCGAGGTCTTTAAAGAGCTTTGTTAGCCCGTCACCCGGTGAAACTGCGATAAATCCATAGGGCATCAGTGCCTCATCTGATTTGCTTCCCTTGGATGCAAACTGCTCCCGCATATTGTCGATTTTAATTCGGATTAAGCCGCCTAGGCTACCGGCTCGTTCTAATGCCAGCCCAGGGTTATCGGTATGTAGATGAACCTTGACGATGGCATCATCCTTAACGACAACAACGCTGTCTCCAAGAGTGTCCAAATAGGCTCTTAATTGGGCTTCATCCACTTCAGCAGCTTCTTGTATAATAAACTCTGTACAATAACCAAAGGTGATATCTTCGGGTCTCATGTGGGAGTCGTCGACAAACTTGTCCAGGTTGCTTGGTTTAATCTCCAGCTCCATCCCTAATTCTTCGTTTAGAAGTGCCTTTAGAGCCCCTTCTACAATACAAATCAGACCCTGTCCGCCGGCATCGACCACGCCAGCTTCTTTTAAAACAGGAAGCAACTCCGGAGTCTTTTCGAGGGTGACCTTACCGTGTGCAATAACATCCATAATAAAGCTTTCCAAGCTGTCATAAGCAGAGTGTTTCGCCATCGCAAACTCGCCCATCTCCCGGGCGACGGTAAGAATCGTTCCTTCGGTGGGTTTCATGACTGCTTTATAAGCGACATCTGATGCTAGCTTTATGGCGCCTGCTAAAACTTGGATATCGAGCACTTCCTGGCCTTTGCAACCTTCTGCAAACCCTCTTAGTAACTGTGAAAGGATCACCCCCGAATTACCCCGGGCACCAATCAAGGCTCCTGACGAGGCCGATTTGGCAACACTATAGACATTTAGTTTTTCTATTTTATCAAATTCGGAAACCGAATGACTAAAGGTCAGTGACATGTTTGTTCCGGTATCACCATCCGGTACCGGAAAAACATTCAGTTCATCGACAATTCGTTTGTTAATTTCTAAATTTTTAGCCCCAAAACGAAACATTTTTATAAGCATTTCTCCGTCAATTGTCTGGGTTTTCATTCTGACCTCCATTTACACACGCACACTGACAACATTCACAGAAATGCGCTTCACTTTTAATGATGTTTCTTTTTCGACCCGGTATTTTACATTAGCTATGATATTTTCTGCAACAACCGAAATTTTAATAGCATATTCTACAATCACATATAGGTCTATCACTAAGCGCTCATCTTCGATGATCACACCTACTCCTTTATTGGCCTGATCACCTGAAAGAATTTCTATCAAGCCGTCCTTTCCCCGTTTATGAGCCATCCCAACCAGACCATAGCACTCCATTGCGGCGTTTCCAGCAATATCTGCAATTGCTTTTCGGGTGATATCAATATAACCTAACTCACTATTTACTTTCATCGAATTGCTCCTTTTTTTAATAATAATCTATTTTACATAATAATTCCACTTAAGTCAAAATTTCTATTGCTTTATTTTTATTTTTCATGATATAATACACCTTGTTTTATAAAAGGTAAGCGTAAGGGAGGTTATGTCATGGCTAAAGAATGTTTTGTATGTAAAAAAACCGTTGTTAGTGGCAACCAGGTTAGTCATTCAAATAAACACAATAAACGAGTTTGGAAACCCAATTTGCAAAGAGTTAAAGTTGTAATTGAAGGCACACCACAACGAATTAGTGTTTGTACACGTTGTTTGAGATCCGGTAAAGTCGAAAGAGCCTAGTCTCTTTTATCTTCAGAACAATAGTTGAAGAGTCTTTAATTAGACTCTTTTTTCTTGCGTAAAAAACTTGTAAGCTAGTAGCTTACTCGACTTAAATACTTCGAAAATAATCGAAATATTACACGCTCTACCATTGAACTTTCAGCGAATCTTTTTCCCGCTTCTTTAATCTTTCGGAATAATAAGCAATAACATCCCCTTTGTTAGAGCGATCTGCTGCGTGTTTTTGTTTGTCACATTACTTATCCCATAAGGCTTGTCAATCGTCATCTGACCAGCAGTAATGGGATACTCAAATCCCGTAATTGTTAGTCCCTCGACATCGCCGTCAATCGGTAATATAGAAATGGTGATACCAGTTGGAAAATGAAAGCGTGTCGTTTCTCTGATTAAGCGAATGCGATTGTTTTCATTAACAATTTCAGCTGCTATTCCAAGGTCCAAAAAGTGTTTGAGTAAATAAATATTACCCAGACTATGATCCATCCGGGAACCCAGGCCACCAAGAATAACCACTTCAGTAGCCCCTATTTCGATCGCGCGGGAAATCGCCAGTTCGGTATCTGTTTGATCTTTTTTAGTCGGATAACATTCAAAACTGGTCTCTTTGAAAAATAGTTTGGTTTCTGCCGTAATTGAATCCATATCGCCAATAATTATATTTGGTTTGATATTCAGTTCTCTGGCGTAGTTTGCCCCGCCGTCTGCACAGATCAGATAATCGGCTTTAAATTCCCTTAAATATTCCTCATAAAAATCTTTATTCTTATATTCACCATTTGTAAATATAATCACCCTCATCGATACTGATCCTTTTTTATCTCTTCCAGTAGACTTAAATAATGGTCATATCGGACTGCGCTGATTTCTCCAGTTTCAACAGATTTTTTAACATCACAACCTGGTTCTTCTTTATGAAGACAGCTTTTAAATCGACACTCGCCACGCGAGAATTCTGGGAAGTACTCCCGCAATTCTTCTGGTTTAATCATATCCGAAATTTCATATGAAGAAAACCCCGGGGTATCCAGTAAATAACCGCCATTCTTGGTTTCTAGCAACTCCACATGACGAGTCGTATGTTTGCCTCTTTTTAATTTTTGGCTCAGGGCACCGGTCTCCATCGTTTGATCAGCACATAAGTAATTTGCCATCGTCGATTTACCAACCCCTGACGGACCGGCCATAAAGGCTGTTTTACCGCCTATTTCGAGGATTATCTCATCCATTGTGGCTGTATCATTCTTACTGAAGAAAAACAGTTTATATGGCGTTTTTTCGTAGATTTCTTTGATTGCGATTTCTTCAGCCGAACTAGTCAAATCCCTTTTTGTAAAACACACGATCGGCACGACATTCTGAATTTCTGAACTGATTAAAAGCATATCGAGGAGCAGTAGATTTGGTTTGGGATGTGTCATTGAAAAGACAATCAGACCAATATCGACATTGGCCACTGGCGGTCTTATAAAGATATTTTTTCGGGGAAGAATTGATTCGATCATCCATTCTCCAGGATTATCCGATTGAATCATCACTTCATCACCTACCGTGGGGATCGTCTTCTGATGTCTTAACACACCTCTTGCCTTACACTCTAATACCTTATTGTCCTGATCTGTTTTAACATAATAGAATCCGCCAATTCCCTTGATAATTTTTCCCTGCAGCTGTTCGTTTGATATCAATTATTAAACCTCCGTGTTGTGTTTTTACTTTTTTCTAATCCGACAAAATCTACTAAAATAAATACGGGTTTCTACAATCAATTGAAATATCGTTCCCGTCGAACCTTTCATGGAAATGTACGAATTGAATGATTAATTGTTATATAAACCCGTAGATATCGTTATAAATTTTTTATCAAAAATCGATATAGCCAGTGCCGACGCTGGATCCATCAATAAACACCTCATATGTTTCTCGATCAACACCTTCGACATTGACTGAAAAAACATCGTCTGACATATTTGAGCCTTCATAAACCACCGTTTCAGTTTTATCGGCGGCGGTTAAAACAACGCGAACCTTAACCGATTTTGCTGGCGTGGTTTGAATATACTCACTTAAATCGATCGTTAATTTCTGTGTAGATCGCTTACCACTACTGATTACAAGCGCTATCTCGGATCCATTTCCAACCTGATTACCATCAGTGGGAGATTGCTTCATCACTATTCCCTTAGCATAATTGTTGCTGGTCTCGTGGCTAATCGCCCCAACTGTCAACCCTGAATTAGCGATGGTACTTCTCGCATCGGCTTCTGCTTGACCAATTACGCTTGGCACGGTGACACGATTTTCACCTTTGCTGACATAAATCGTAACCTTTGTTCCTTCGTTGGCTGTGGTATTGCCGTTTGGATTCATTTGGAAAACAATATCAGCGTTATAGTCCCCATTAAACTCTCGTTTAATTTCTCCGACCACAAAATTAGCCGCTTCAATAGCTTTTATTGCTTCTGTCTCGCTCATTCCAACAACTGTCGGGATGGTTCCGGTCTTAACACCCTTACTGACAGTAACCTTGACGGTTTTCCCACCTTGCAGCTCTTTGCCACTCTCGGGATTTTGCGTGATAATCTGTCCGGCTTCAACATCAGCACTATAAATCTCTTTTTCAACTTCGAGATCCAAATTTAATTCTTCCAGCGCAGTTTTCGCCTCTATAATTGTTTTTCCTTTAATATCGGGTACCTCAACGGTCTTGCCAGAGAATAATGCAAAAGCTATCACACTCATCGCCAGAATCGCCACCACCGCAAAGACTGAAATAAGAATAGCCTTACGCTTCTTTTTTCTAGCCGCTGTCTCTTTTGGAGTTTCATAGTAGTACTCATCATCCTCTTCGTCGTCAGGATTGACCGTGGCATGACTGCCAGTATTCTCAACGTGAAACAGACCTTCGCGGATGATGTGGGTATCATTACCCAGATGATTACCATCGCCAGCTCCAAAACTCAGATTTTCCAATACTGCTTCCAGGTCTTCCATTAGCTCATCAGTATTCTGATATCGCTCATCGGGTTTTTTTTGAGTCAGTTTAACGACAATCTGATTAACCCGTTCCGGAATTTTAGGCTCCAATAATTTTGGTGGCACAATCTCTTCCTGGATATGTTTGATGGCAATGGTTACCGTATTTTCTTCATCAAAAGGAAGCTTTCCAGTTAACAGCTCATAATATAATATCCCCAGCGAATAGAGATCTGATCGTTCATCGACAAATCCACCCTTGGCCTGTTCCGGTGAAATATAATGAACCGAACCCATCGTTTGATTTGTCATCGTGACCGTTGAGCTGGTGATCGCACGGGCAATGCCAAAATCTGCCACCTTGGGAACTAGATCCCGGGTTAATAGAATATTATGAGGTTTGATATCCCGATGGATAATCTTATTCTCATGTGCGCAACGTAAGGCGTTGGATATATCCATCACAAATCGAGTCGCTTCGGTATATTCCAGACGACCTTTTCTCATTAAATATTGTTTTAATGTAATCCCATCAACATATTCCATGATGATGTAATAGATATTATCCTGAACGCCAACGTCATAGACACCGACAATGTTAGGATGTGACAAACAGGCAACAGCCTGTGATTCGCGATCAAACTTCTTAATAAACTGCTCATTTTCAGTATATTCTTCACGCAGTACTTTGACTGCTACATAACGATTTAGTTTTAAATCACGCGCTTTATAAACGTAGGCCATCCCACCTCGTCCAATTAACTCGACAATTTCGTAGCGTTTTCCTAATGTTCTACTGAGCATTCGGCACCCCTTCTAGAGGCTTGAACAGAACAACGGTGATATTGTCCTTGCCTCCGTTTATGTTGGCCAGATCGATGAGTTTTTTTGCTGCATCTTCCAGGCTATTTTCCAAAATAATAGTCTTCATATCCTGGTCACAAACCATATTAAAAAGGCCATCCGAACAGATAAGATAGATTGCCTCGGGATTGATCTCGTAGCGATAAAAATCGACATTGACTGAATTGTCTGTTCCCAGCGCACGCGTAATTACATTTTTTTGAGGATGTATTTCTGCTTCTTCCTGGGTTATTTTTCCTTCATCGACGAGAATCTGAACGAGCGAGTGATCTTTTGTTAAGCGGATGATTTGATCAGCTGTAATGCTGTAGGTGCGACTGTCGCCGACATGACAAATACATAAATAATTCCCGTCAACGATACACATGGTCAGGGTAGTTGCCATGCCCAAACGAGCGGGTTCATCATCACCAATTTTTTTAAGTTCTAGATTAATGGATTTTACAAAAGACATCATCTCTTCAGGATCAAAATAATTGTGAATATTTGATAAATTGTTTTTAATAAAATCCACTGCCGTTTTACTTGCAATTTCGCCGCTGCGATGTCCTCCAAGTCCGTCTGCCACTGCAAAAACATAAGAAATACGATCAACGTTTTTTATGGTTGCTGCCAAATAGGCATCTTGATTTACCTTTCTTAATGATCCAACATTGGATCCATAGGCACATTTCATATACTCACCTTATCCTCATCTCTTTTTTTCGAAGCTGACCACATGCTGCATCAATTTCTCTTCCCATTTTTCGTCTCATCGTAACATTTACTCCGTGTTTTTCCAGTTCCCCAAAAAAATAATTCAATCGGGGGCTCTCTTTATAAGCTGATTCCTGAACCTCATTTAAACCAATCAGATTCAAATGATTTTGACTTCCTTTTAAAAGCTTGATTAAACCAGCGATATCTTCATCGCGATCATTAAAGCCATCAATTAAAGCATACTCGTAGGTAATGCGTCTTCCCGTCTTATTAAAATAAGCCTTGCAAGCATCCATCAAAGGCTCCAACTCGTATCGGTTTGCGATCGGCATCAACACTTTTCTTCGTTCTGAAAAAACAGAATGAAGCGATATGGCAAGATTGATCTGGAGATTTTCTTCAGCTAAGGCTTCGATTCCGGGAATAATTCCACAGGTTGAAAGACTGATCTTTCGCTGTCCGATTCCAAAGCCAGTATTAGCAATGCGAATAAATTTAATTACTTCTTCATAATTTTCAAGCGGTTCGCCAATCCCCATAATTACAATATTCGAAATTCGCAGCTCTTCTGCTTTTTCCGCTAAAACGATTTGATCTAACATTTCTGCGGCACTTAAATCTCTGATTTTACCACCTTTTGTGGAGGCACAGAATTTACACCCCATATTACATCCAACCTGTGTTGACACACATAACGATACGCCATGTTCGTAGTGCATTAACACAGCTTCAATGTATTGACCATCGCCTAGCTCAATTAAATATTTTTTTGTGCGATCATGATGATCTTCCTGTTTAAGCTGTATTCTAGCATGAAACAATTCATATTTATCAGTTAGTTTTTCTCTTAATTCATTGGAGAAATTGGTCATTTCACTGAATTTGTTACATCTTTTTTCATATAGCCATTGATACAATTGTTTTCCACGATACCTAGCTTCACCAAGGTCTTTCATGACCGCTTCACAGGCATTGATATCTTTTCCAAAAATATTTTCTTTCATGTTTTCTCCTATGCTATCAGAGAAGCATATCACTTAACGGGATGCTTTACATAGACTGTCTTATTATATCAAAAATATTGAACGAATTCAATTTTTTCAAAATTCTTTTTTTATAAAAAGGACTTTCATTTCGTTGGCATTATTTATCGGCTAGTTGTTTACTGACTCGCTACTCGCTTCACTATTTTTTCAACAAGCACAGAAAGAAGCTGTCGCAACCATCCATTAATGGACTGGTATAGGTAAAGTCATTTCCATTTTGATCTGGAATGATCTGCAACTGGGGAAATTTAAGCAACAGTTTCTTTATCTGATTTTCATTTTCATCTTGATTGATGGTGCAAGTTGAATAAAGCAACTCGCCTCCGGGTTTTAAATACCGAACGGCATTTTCAAGCAAAGTCGCCTGCATTTTCACTAATGCCTTGCGGCCTTCTTTGGTGCTATGATACTTTATCTCTGGCTTTCGTCTGATCACGCCTAGACCGGTACATGGGGCATCCAATAGAATTTTATCAAATGATTCTTCGTCAGCTGATGTATACTTACAGCCATCCTGATCTTCAAGACTGATATTTTTACAACCCAATCGCTGGCTGCTCTGTTTGACAAGCTCTAACCGACTGGCATACACGTCCCGGCCAATAATCTGTCCCTGATTTTCCATCATTTGACTCAGATAGGTTGTTTTTCCGCCTGGAGCCGCACACATGTCTAAAACCCGGGATCCCGGTTTTGGGTTTAGCCGTTCAACCGTCAGCATCGCGGCCTGATCCTGGATTAGAAAATAACCATCTCTATATAAGCGGGAATTCTCAATATTGCTCTCAAATATTCCCAGGTTGGTCAGATGGATGGCATTTGGTGACAGCTCTCCGAGGATGGCCTCGACCCCAGCATCCTGTAAATCTTTTATCAATTGAGCGACTGATGTTTTAAAGGTATTACATCGCACCGTAAATGGCGGTTTTTCATTCAGCATCGGAATAATTGCTTCGGCTTTCTCCGTCCCATAAACTTCATAATATTTATGGACAATCCATAGCGGCACCGAATAGCGTGTCGATAAAGCTTCTTTCTCATTATCCCAATTCTCAAATTTGAATTCTTTTCCATCTTTCTCAATTTTTCGCATAATGTTTCGTAGCACACCATTGATAAAGCCTTTAGCCTGGGGCTGAATTTCTGCAGCCAAATTAACCGATTCATTAACAATCGCATAATTAGGGATCTTATCCAAAAAATAAAGTTGATAAATGGCTATCCTTAATATTTCACTGACCTCTTTATGCAATTTATTCACCGGTCGGCTACTTTGCTGTTTAATCAGATAGTCCAAATAGATCTGATTCTGAAGACAACCGTAAACAATATTTAAGTAAAGACGACGGTCTTCATCTTTAATAGCAAAGCGTTGCAAGGTTTTTTTAATTTCTAAATTCGAATAGGCTCCGTCATAGTTGATTCTCAATAGCGTTTCCAGCGCAAGTTTTCGAATATTTTTCAATCTCTTGAACCTCTTAATACAAGTAATCTGACCAACGTTAACAAAGCCATCACCGCTGCCGCAACATAGGTCAGTGCTGCCGCCCTTAAGACCTTTTTAACGCCAACTTCTTCTCCCGGCTGCAACAGATTATTATCCGCCAATGCGGCAATGGCTCGCTTGCTGGCATTAAATTCTACCGGTAAGGTAACGATTGTGAAAAAGAGACTAAATGAAAATAGAATAATCCCCAGATTCATAAAGGTCGTCCCCCAACCCGAGCTTTGCCCGAATATAAGTCCGATAAAAAATATCGGCCAGGCTAAATTTGAGGAAAAACCAGTGATTGGCACAATAAAACTTCTAAACCGCAGCGGCCAGTAGCCTTCCTTATCCTGAATCGCATGACCTGTTTCGTGAGCCGCGATGCCAACCGCTGCCACGCTAGCCTGTTGTCCAACGCCAGCAGACAAACGCATAATTTTGTTTCTGGGATCGTAGTGATCGGTTAGATTTCCCGCAACATTCTCAATACTAATGGCATTCAAGCCGTTGGCATTTAATAGTCGCCGAGCCGCATCCGCGCCGGTCAAACCATTCTTTGTTGGAACCCTACTATATGCTTTATAGGCACTACTCACCTGAATCTGAGCATAGGCGGCAAAAATAATTCCCGGCACAAGTATCAGCATCGTCCAATAATACTCTAAAAAAAACATTGCATTTCCTCCTGTAATTTTTTTAATCTTAGCATCATTTCCTAAAGAACTGCTTAGACTAGTTTAAAATAGTTCCAATCTCTAATTTATTCCCACGCAAAAATGTAGTGGTCTCCATCCGTTTTTTATTTGGCGCTTGAACTGACCCTATTTTTATGGCGCCATCGTTGGTTTTAACAACTAGTCCATCCCGGTCATTGCTTGCAATAATGGTTCCCGGTTTTTGCTGGTTTTCGCAAACAATGATCTCCGGCAGAAAGCACTTGATTTTTTGATCGCGATAAATAAAATATGCCCCTGGCGCGGGATCAGTTCCATTTATCAAAAACAGGATCTCCCGACTGCTTTTTGTCCAGTTGATGTGTCCGGTATCCTTTTGGATCTTCTCGGCATAGGTTGCCAGTGCATCATTTTGTGGAATCGGCTTTAGCGATCCTGACATTAGGTTTTCGAGGGTTTTGATCATTAAAGCTGCGCCTGAAACTGACAAATCTCGGTAAAGACTTAAAAAAGTTGTGGTCTCAGTGATTGGAGTTTCTGCCATTGACAGCATACCTCCGGTGTCCATCCCTTCGCCCATCTGCATAATAGTGACCCCTGTTGTTGCTTTTCCATCAATGATGGCGCGTTGAATCGGAGCTGCCCCCCGATATTCCGGCAATCGTGAACCATGGATATTTAATGCCCCATAAGGCGGTATTTCTAAGACTTCTTTCGATAATATCTGTCCATAGGCCGCAACGATAAAGATATCTGCTGCAAACCCCTTTAACTGTTCAATAAATTGCGGCTCGTTAATTTTATCAGGCTGTAAAACTGTGATACCCAGCTCTAATGCTTTAGTTTTTAGTGGCAGTATCTCAACCTTATTCCCTCTTTTATTGGGTCGATCCGGCTGGCAGATTGCCGCGACGACATTATACCCGGCAGACACTAAACTTTCCAGAGCAGGAACGCCGAAATCGGTTGTTCCCATGAATATCACCTTAATTTTTTTCATCTTTTTCAACTCGATCAATAAACAAAATACCATCGAGATGATCAAGCTCATGACAAACTGCCCGCGCCAGCAAATCAGCGCAAAAAAGCTGAAAGACTTTTCCATCCAGATCGGTTGCTTCAACCACTAATGATTCTGGTCGTTTAACTAAGCCAGACTGTTCCGGTAGGCTGAGGCAGGCTTCTTCATCTTCTTCTTCGCCTTCAGTCGAAATGATGCTCGGATTAATAAAGATCATTGGTCCGTCTCCCACATCGACAACAAACAAACGTTTTAAAATGCCGACTTGAGGCGCGGCCAAACCAATGCCATCGGCTTTTTTCATCGTTTCCACCATGTCGTTACTTAATATATTTATTTTTTCATCTATTTCCTCGATAACCCGGGATTTCTTTCTTAAAATTGGGTCGTTATCAATTCTGATTTGTCGAATTGCCATTTTATCCTCCTAATTTATTATTATATTACACATTTCAGGCATTTTTTATAGATCAATCTGAATGGAAACCTTTGAATTTATCTCTTCAATTATACCAAGACTGATAATTTTTGCCATTAAATTTTGAAAAACCTTTGCTTCTGATGTCTTTATTACAATTTGATAATTAATGTTTCCGCCTCTGCTGACCCCAATTCGCACCGGTTTGTAAATTGTGTGTTCTATTCCAAACTCTCGAATTTCTTTTTTTATAGCCAGATACAGCTTCACTGCATCATTTTCTACTTCTTTTTCATTCTTCTGAAATACACCTAAGCAGATCATCTGAACAATCGGCGGGTATTTCAGTAAATTGCGATAGTGGATTTCGCCTCGGTAAAACTCCTCAAAGCTATCATTCTTAATCGAATAAATTGTTTCATTTTCGGGTTCGTGGGTTTGAATCAGTCCCTTTGACGTACCATCCATAGCTTTTTCGAAAAAGCGGCTGTAGGTCTGATAAACTGTTTCTGAGGCCTGATAATTACCCTGATTAAGATCGCGATCAATCAGAATCGCCGCCGCAACTCCAATATTGTTTAGATTAAAGTGTTTACTGACAACCTGTGTTCCGATTAAAACATCAATTTTTCGACTGGCAATAGCCCTGTTCATTTTTTTTATTTCGGTTGGTTTCATACTTCCCTGAACAGTACCAATTCGGATACCTGGGAAAGTCTTTCCGAGATATTCTTCTAACTGATCAATTCCAAAGCCCATGTGCCTGATTTTATCGCTACCGCACTCTGGACACCGTAACGGAACCACCTTTTGATAAGCACAGTATTGACAACGCAAGGAATGCTGCTGACTGATGTATTTTAATGAGACGCCACAATGCGGGCATTTTTCTACATGACCACAATTACGACATAAAACGCTATTTGCATAACCCTTGTTATTAATCAGCAGGACGCTCATCCGCTGGTCTTCAAAGCTGGTTTTTAAATGTTTAAGCAAGACTTTGCTTAAAATACCCATGTTTCCCTGGTGCATTTCTTTTTGCATATCCACAATTTCGATAGCATGTCGCCGTTTTGTTTCTTGTCCGATTTGAAGCTTCGCGATCTCATTTTTTTCGATTTTATACCAGGTTGCCACCCGAGGGCTGACATCGGCAATAATATAAGCAGCTCCGATTGTTTCACTTGCTTTTTTAACAATATCGGAAATATGAAACCGTGGTGTTGCAATACTGATATGGGAGGAATCATGCTCATCATCGATAATGATAAGACCGAGGTCTTTAAATGGTAAAAAAAGCGCTGTCCGCACTCCAATTATGACTCTCAATTCTCCGGCTCGAACCCGCTGATCTAGATCTGCTCGCTGTTTTTGACTAAGCCGCCCATGAAAAACTCCGACTTGTTTGCCAAAGTACTTGTAAAACATTTCCATTCTCTGAAATGTCATATTGACTTCCGGAAAAATAATCACCGCCGACTTGCCAGATTTCAACTGGTCTTCGATAGCTTTAAAAAATAGTCGATATTTACTGACACCATCAAAAACATGAAAAAAAACACCCGATTTCACTTTTGATAATTCCAGGTACCGGTCGTAATCTTCCTGCTCTCGATCTGTTAAAATAACTGCTCGTTCTTTCTTTTCTGATATTGACAGATTGAGTTGCTGTTGATGGTTTAAAACTTTGTCCTTAGTGACGTAGTTTTTTTTGATCAACGGATTTAAGCTCTTTTCAAATTGTAGCGACACCATTTTAAGATCTGCTGCCATCATATCATTGTTGCGTAAACTTTCCAGTAGTTCACGCTGCTTTTTCCCTAATTTTTTATCGCTATCCAGGGCTACTCGTCCCAGATCGGTGAGTTGATAGCTTGCTTCCGCAGTTACTTCTTCGCCGTTTAAATCACTGATTAGCTGCCATTCCTTTTGAGCATAAAGAATCCTTCTCTCAACCAGTCGTATCAAAGTAAGGCGATCCTCTGGCTTTACTTTTTTGAGCAGCAGCATATTCTTGTCTTTTGAATAATAATGCTCTAAAAACCAATGCTCATTTAAGTTTAGGTCAAAGCCGCCCGCACTTTTGTAATAACAGGTCTCCACTTTAATTTGTACTGACATGGTAAAATAAGAAAGGGCTTCATAAAATAAAGAACAATAGGTGGTCTTCATCCAAAGACACAATTCTAT
>Ga0194137_10001595_pt1 | contig 13821 bp, 14 predicted proteins | sample TARM_MetaG_T3_14_FD_134025 | JGI IMG/M metagenome (GOLD analysis project Ga0194137, IMG submission 134025) | Freshwater microbial communities from Pennsylvania, USA, analyzing microbe dynamics in response to fracking - TARM_MetaG_T3_14 (version 2) | ecosystem: Environmental > Aquatic >... | reverse complement strand
TTGAGTTTACAAACTCCCGACTCGTTTTTACTATTTTATAGTAACGTTATCGCTGTTCTTAACGCTCAAAATTTCATAGACTTATGCCTATGAATGTGCGACTGCCTGTCGCACAAAAAAGACCTTCGCTAATCAATAGCGAAAATCTTCCTGATTTTTTCAAAGTTATTTCTGCTTATTAAAGCAGTTTTTTTTGTACCTTCAAACTCAATTTTGTAAGTTTGATTACCTAGATTTTCTATTTTATTTATTTTGTCTATATTTACTAAAAATGAATTATGTACTCGCACAAAATTTTGATTTAACTTTTCCTCTAATTCAGTCAGAGTTTTATTCCAAACTATTTCTTCTTCTACTGTATTAACGATAGTATTCCTTAGTATTTTCTCGATAAAAAGAATCTTTTTCTGATTAATAACAAATATTTTATTACTATTTCTTATCGTAATAGTTGCATTATTTGGAACTACTTCTCTAACCAGATTTTTTAATGTATCATTCAATGATTCTATTTTAACTGGCTTGAGTAAATAATCATAAGGATGTACAGTAAAAGATTCAATAGCATAATCTGCATGAGCAGTAATAAATATAAATCTTGTACTGGGTGAGATTTTGCTTATAAGTTTTGCCGTTTCTATTCCATTTAGTTTAGGCATATCTACATCTAGCAGTGCTATATTTATAGTTTGTTTCTGTACTATATTTAATGCCTCTATCCCATCCTCAGTATCATAAACATTAGTTATTGACAGATTCTCACTTACTATTTTTCGTAGCATTTTTCTCATATATTGATCATCATCACAGATTAAAACATTTATCATAACAATAGTCTCCTATAATTCTTTTTTTAAACTCTCAGGCATATCTGGTTCATAAACAAACCATATGCTATTTGTACCTACTCCACTCGTTGCTACTAAAGTTAGCATACAAGCAATTGATGTTAATAGTTTTTTCATCATTTGATTAACCCCCTTTCTATAATTCAATTTTCACACCATTCATTAATGGCGTTGCCATAAAAAAGGCCAAAAGTATACTCAACAAACTTGATAAACCTATCTGCGATGATGTCAAATCCTTAAATATCACTAAGGTAATAAACCAAAGTGTTAACATGGTAAGTGTTTTTAATTTTATCCTTCTTCTAGTTTCTTTATTTTTAATAGCTTTTTTATTAGTGCCCATAGGTACCCACTTAATTGTTATAAAGACACAAATCAAGTATATTCCTATAAGTAATCCTATAATGTGATTAGATTGCACAAGGGGTGTACTACCCAAAAATCCTAGTAAAAGCATAAGTGAAACACTAACAAAGTAGCATTTATTATATGTATCACAATGCACTCCGCCAATTATACGCCTAAAAATTATAAAGGTTATACTTACAACAGCGGTACTTACAAAAATGTCAAATATTATAGCCAGAATAGCAATAGAAATTATTTTAGCTGAAGTCCCTAAAACAATTTGTAGGCCATAGGAGAGTACTTCCCTTTTATCATCACTATAGCTTAATGAACTACAAAGATAACATGAAATATCGTCAGACAACCTGCGAATCAAAATAATACACCTCTCTCGGAAGTTTAATAGTGAAAATAACAGTGTCATTACTTGTATTCCCAAACGCAATAGTACCCTTTGCACTATTTATAATCGAGTTGCAAATATAGAGACCATATCCTCTAGTTATTGAATCTTTAGTTGAAACACCTGCTTCTAGCAATTCATTGATAATATTTGATACAATTTGTCCTGTGTTTTCTAGGGTAATTATATAGTAGTCTACATTACCATCTATAGTTAGTTTGATCCACTTCTCTCCTGTAACCGTTGCACAAGCTTCAATAGCATTTTGTATTATATTAGAGAAAATACTACATAGTTCCCAAGAGCTTAATTGTATGGAATCTATCTTTCTTTTAAAACTAGTATAGAAACTAACTCCTTTTTCTTTTGCTTCTTCTCTTTTTCTACTAATTATTGCTGATAATGCAGGGTTGCCCACTTTTATAATTTCACTATTTAATCTATAGTTGGAACTAACCCCCTTTACATATTCAGTTAATTCTTTATACTCTTCTAAGAATAATAGAGCCTCTATGGACTGTAAGTTAGTAACATATTCGTGCCTTTCTGTACGCAGAAGTGTTAATAGTTCCTCGATTGACCTTAAATTATTTTGAGTTATTTTTAACTCAATGTTTTTAGATTCATACTCTCTTATCTTTATTAACGAGACTACTATTAAGAATGATGTAATAATTATTGTTAGGTTATAAACTGGTATATTTCCTTTAAGTTGTTCTAAAGAGTATGCGTTCAAAATAGATGTGTTAAACATTATTATTAGGGCAGATTGAAGTAATATAGCAATTACTACATAGTTCTTATTATTAGGATTTTTCACGTTTATTTCCCCCATTTAAATATCATATAGATGATACTGTTTCTTTTTAAGAATAATAAATAGGAGAATTGTGATTATAAACACTGGGTAGTAAAACTTTATAGAATAAAATATGTTCTCCTTAAGTTGTAAGATATCAATATTTAACACGTTACTTAATATAGGAAATATAACACTTTGTAATCCACCAACTATTAAGCATCCCATTAAAACTGGTACTACTGCTTTATGCATTGGAATATTCAGTATAAGCGTAGTAAGAATACAGATGAGAAATATTTGTAAAATGGTATTAATTTCTGAGCTTAATTCTAGCATAAGCAAGGTTCCGACAAATATTGATTGTATAAAAGAGATGCACAATACTAATACAATACTAATATTTTTATTTTTTGACATAGACAGTCCTAGTAAAACTATGAGAAAAGTTTCTGGAAAAGTAATTAGCAATGGAATATACAAATGATTAAACATGTCTTCATTCCCCCTAGTCTTTTACTGAGTATATCAGAAGTATCATGTTATATTTTGTAGAAATTTGTAAATATAAAACAGTTAATTATACCCATTTTAGTACATCCTCCAAAATAGAAAGACTGTCTCTCCAATTAAGAAAAGACAGTTATGTTATTTACATTTAGTAAACATTATTACCCTGCGTTAATCAACCTTTATAATCATTAAAGAATGATTTTGTCTAACTCTTGGAGTTTTACCTAAATATTCATAATCTAAGCTTCCTAAAGACAGCCAGTCCATTTCATTAACAATATATTTCTTACATTCTTTGATCATTTCTATATTCTCACTATTACTTTTATAAGCAATGACTTTAAGGGTATCTATGGTGGCACCTACTATTGATACATCTCCAAATCCATAATAACGAATCTGATAAAAGCTCTTATACAACAAACTTCTAAATGTATTGTGTCGGATGAACAGTCTTAAATTACTATTTTCATCATAATAGCAGATGTTGCCAAAATAATCATCCTGACTTATCTGAGCTAATAGTTGACCTAATTTGGAAATACATCTGTTTGCAGTATTCGGATCGTTGATTCCAGGAGACAGGGCCCTGACAGCTATTTAAGGAAACAGAAGAAATGACTGAAAACCCCTAAAATTAAATTTAGAGGTTTTTACTTATGAGTGGAAGTCTTATATTATAGTTCAAAATTCTGTCCTATTGCTGGCTAAACCAGAACGCTCTTTATGGCGCATTAGGAAGTTACTTTTCTAATTTTCTTTACACTTCCTCATTGCAAGGTTTTTTTATTTTGTTGTTCAATATAGCTGAACTTTTTCTCACTACTAAGCCAATTTGAGACATAACAACAAAGAGTGACGAACACAAATGAGACATGAAACCAAAATATAGTTTTAATATTATTGTGACTTGTTATTGCCGAATATGAAGTCAAGACGACACCTATTGCAAACAAAGGACCTACATGTTTCGTAAGATATTTAATAATTCCATTTTCCCGGTGAGCTTTCCACTTATTGTAAAAATCAACTTCATTCATATAGTAAAATTTAGTGACTATATACTAGACACTAAATTTACACCTCCTTTACATTTTTATTCAGAATTGTCTCATATGTTATACACTGATCTCATTATAATGATATCTTGTGCTTAAGCCTATGAACTCTATCCGAGCTTTATCAGAATACTGGTAAATATAGAAAATAAATGTTCCTGTGGATACCAAGTCCATAGGGATAGAGTAGGTGCCATTAAATTTAGTTAATGTCCCCGGGGCCGAGCCAGGTGGGTATGCTAACTAATACATAGTACATTCCCACCTGAATTTATATATCATTTGTATTATCATCTACTAGGTGCATAACGAAAGATTCTTCTTTCTCTTTCCATTTTACTGTTACTGTAAAAATATCATTTTCCAATGCTAATGAAAAACCGCCGTTTAATCCATCAACAATTTTGAGTGTCCCATTATTATTTAATGTAACGTTTCCCAAAAATTGAGTTCTTCCATTACCACATTCATAATAGAAAACTCCAACTTTATCAATATCTGTACCTTTATATTTTATTAAAAGCCTTTCTATACTACGATGTTTATATCCATCATCGTTAGTCTTATAAGACTCTTCTGAATAAGACCCTATCCAATTTTCGCTTTCTCCTTGAAATGTTAGAGTTCTTATGTTGCTTTCTGCAACTTCTTGATTTTTATTACATCCATAGATAAAAACTGAAAGACCTATTATACTGATTATTGCTATAATTTTAATTAAATTTTTCATAAACATTCAATCCTTTCTATTTTAATAACATAATTATAAAATCATAAGGACAGTCAGAAACTATTGAAAAAGAATCTAGTTAAGTATATTCATTATATTCAATTATCTGACAGTAAAACCTCTTAAAAAGTCTAAGTAGTAAGAATTAAAGGCTAAATAGGCAGAATAAGTACCTGAACAACCAAAAAACATTATAAATAAAAGAAATATTTTAAGAATTATACCATCATGTCATTCTTAAAGAAGTGCCAATGGTGAAAGAGTCTGGAAGGGTTGTACTAGATTATACGGTAATAATTGGCAATATTAAAGTCCTCTTAACTATGTTTTTTTCAAATTGATTTACACGACTTTTTTTGGGTAATAACTTAATGGAATTGAATGTCTTCAATAATGCATTTATTAAATTAAATGGGAAATTATCAAAATTTTTGTGCAATATGTAATATATTTTCATTTTGCTATTCTATACCAGTTTTAAATGTGAAATAAAGGGGGTCAAGCATGAACAATTTTAATAAGCAGCTATTCGGTTACTCAATAAAGCAAGTGGAGGAGTATTTTATTGAATTAGAATCCTTACATAAAAATGCCTTATCTCAAAAAGAATCTGAACTAAGTAAAATTAATGAGAAAATAAGCCAATTAACAACGGAAAACAACAACCTCACCCAGGAATTAGATACCCTGACCCAAAATAAAAGCGAGTTCATAAACCATATTAATGACAGAATAGGCAAGATTGAAGAATTCGTAAATAACAAACTTAAAGAGTCAATAGAAGTAAAAGAATCCGCTATAGAAGAGCTTAATTTAAAGAGGGATGAGTTAACGAAAGCACAAAACTGTATCAAAGAATTTAAAAAGGATTTAACATATATTAAGAATCGTCGAATACTGGCTGGTGAGCTATTTAATCGATAGTACTTTTTAATAGCATACTATTATAATAATTCTATTATTAGGAGTGAACAAGATGAAATTTTCAAGAACCCTCTTTGGTTATTCACCCATAGAAGTTGAAATGAAAAATATTGAGATATTGGCAAAACATGAGTCAGAGGAAAAAACGCTTCTATTGATGCTAGAAAATGCAAACAGTAAATACAATAAGCTTATTGAGCAGAATAACATGTTAACTGCCAATATAAAATATACTCAAGATAGTTCTCTATATTTATATAACAAGGAAATTTTCGATAATACAATAAATCACGCAGAGCGGAATGCTTTTTTTAAGGCAGAAGAAATCACCAATGATAGTGAAGACTTTGTCAAAAAAGTTAATGCAACTATGGAAGAAATAGATCATATATTAGATGTTTTAAAGCAAGAATTTTTAGCAATGACCAGCTCTTTAGACAAAGTAATAGAATCTATAATTACTAAATCAGAAATCGAAGATGAGATAGCCACTACACTTGATCATACCCTTGATGATCTTTGTATTCATGAATCCAGTATGGAGCCATTTAAAGCCCTTGACTTTGATGCTCAATTATCCAACACTGTAAGACTAGATGCGCCCGCATTAGAGCAATGTATAACTCAACAAACTCCATCTTCTTCAATTTTAGTTAGTTCTAATAGTAATAATAATGTAACTAGTATTTCATCTCGCACTAAGCGCCCTAGAACTGTTCTTATTGCAGAAAACGATTCTGAAATTTGCGCTCTTCTTACCTTTGTGTTAGAAAGAGAAGGATTTGAAATCACCCTGGCTACTGATGCTTACGTTCTTGTTGATATGATTAAAGAAATGGAAGCACCAGGTATAATAATACTTGATACTTTATTGCCCTATATGCAATCTAATATTCTAATAAAAGAAATCAAAGAAAGCAAAAATTGGAGCGATGTCCCCATTCTTATTACAACTTCAGAGCATAATAAGCAAGTAACCATTGAAGCATTAGAATGTGGTGCTAATGATTCTATAGAAAAACCCTTTAATCCTCGAGAATTAGTCGCTAGGGTAAAGCGCCTTAATCAGTCGTCATCAAAAGTAACCAGTAAAGTTGGTGGATAACATTATGGATGTTTTTACAACAAATATATTTATTATTAAAATATCTACATTTTTGGGCTTTTTCTTTGTTTTCAGTTCAATTATATTGTTTATCATTATACTACTGAAACGCGTATACTTAATAAAAAAGGAAAAACGTGATAGTAAGCTCTTGGAAGAATGGCGTCCTATACTTCTAGCAAACTTATATTCTTTACCCCCGTCTTTTGATAAAATTTCTAAAAAAAATACTACTTTATTTTTAATCTTTTGGAATAATCTTCAAGATATTTTAAAAGGCCCGGAAAAAGAACAACTTAATCACTTAGCCCGATTATTACACATGGATCAAGCGGCTATAAAAATGTTATCTTCAAGAAAACTCTCTCAGCGTCTTCTTGCAATAGCTGTTCTAGGAAATCTCAGAGAAGAACAAGCTTGGGATAAAATCCAGCATTTTTCTGAGAGTTCAAATATGACTCTAGCCATAAATGCTATGCATGCTTTAACCAGGATTGACCCTGAAAGAGTCATTAATATAGTAATTTCCTTTATGATCGATACACAAGATTGGCCCGACTATAAAATAGCAATGATTTTAAATGAAATGGGGGCAACTATATTTTCTAAGCCTTTGGCCGATGAGATCCTGCTACTTAGCCCCGAACGACAGCCTCGTCTATTAAATATGATGAATTCAGCTGATGGAAAAGTAGTTCTTCCTTTAATTCTACAACTGCTTTCCTCAACCAATAATAACGAAGTAATATCTTCTTGTTTGAATCTACTTTCAATATTTGGAGATTATCGTGACATACCAGTTGTTAAGGACTATCTAAATCATCAACAGTCATTCATTAGAATGAGAGCCGTAATGACATTATCATTGATTGGTAACGAATATGTGCTTCCCTTTCTTGAGAGGTGTTTATCTGATCCTGATTGGTGGGTTAGATATCGCACAGCGGAGGCTATTAAATTACTTCCTACAATGAATAATGATAGAATTTTAGAAATTAGAGATCGTCAATTGGATCGTTTTGCAGTTGACATTCTCAATTATGTAATTTCTTAAGAATGGGGGAAATTTGATGGGTGGCCTGTCTATACTAGTAATTATTTTTCAAGTTATATACTTTTTTTACTTTATAGGTATTAGTCTATATTATCTAATTCTTAATATTTCTGCTGCCTTTGTTATTTCAAATCATATGGAGGAGAAACCTACCTTTAACAGAATTAAAACTTATTCTGGTTTCGAACTTCCCGTTAGTATAATCGTTCCTGCTTACAATGAGGAAAAGACTATTATAAGTACAGTATTGGCTCTTTTAATGATTAAATACCCAGAATATGAAATCATTATTGTAAATGATGGTTCAAAGGATAATACGCTGCAAGTGCTGATAGATCGTTTTTCTCTAATCCCTTATCCAGAGCCCTACAGACGTTCATTAGATGTAAAACCTATCCACAATTTCTATCGCTCCACTATACATCCCAACATTCGTGTTATCGATAAAGATAATGGAGGTAAATCTGACGCATTAAATGCAGGTATTAATCTTTCCATATATCCCTTGTTTTGTTGTATTGATGCAGATTCTTTACTCTCAAGAGATAGTATGATTTACGTTGTTTCCCAATTTTTAGATGATCCTAATACTATTGCCTGCGGTGGTACTATCAGAATTGCAAATGGTTGTGAATTTAAAGATGGTCAACTTATAAAAGTAGGTTTATCAAATAATATTCTAGCTCTGATTCAAACTATGGAATATTTAAGAGCCTTCTTGTTTGGTAGATTAGGCTGGGTTCCTTTCAATTCATTACTAATTGTTTCTGGAAGTTTTAGTCTTTTCAAGAAACATGCAGTAATTGATGTTGGTGGCTATGATACTACTACCATTGGTGAAGATATGGAACTGGTGGTACGTCTTCATCGCCACTATAGAATAAAGGGCATTCCTTACAAAATTGCAGCCATACCCGAACCAATTTGTTTCACAGAGGCTCCCGAAGACTTCCGTTCTTTAAAGAATCAAAGAGTTCGATGGCAAAGGGGTTTGGCAGAAAGTTTGTCTAAAAATATAAATCTGCTTATGCACCCTAAAAGTGGCTTTTTAGGTTGGATAGCATATCCTTTAACTATTATTTTTGAGTTGATTGGTCCTCTTATTGAGGTATCTGGTTACATATTCTTTTTAATTGGTTATTTTTTAGGAATTATTTCTACACAAGCTTTATTTGCCTTTTTTATATTAGCAATTGGCTTTAGTTTATTCATCTCTATAGTTACAATTGTTCTTGAGGAGATTTCTTTTCATATTTATCCAAAATCTAAGAACATTCTCCTATTGTTTTCTGCAGCTTTTTTGGAGAATTTTGGGTTTAGACAAATAAATGCTTTCTGGCGACTTTCGGGTACTATGAAGTGGCTTTTCCGATCTAAAGGGGGTTGGGGTTCAATTAAACGTAAAGGTATCTCCTAAGACTAGACAAGCCTAAAAGAAAGGATGGTTTTACCATTGAAAAATAAAGTTTTGGTATTGTTATTATCTATCACTATTTCATTTTCTCTTTTATATGGTTGCTCAAAAAAAGAAGCTGAAACAGCTTTTCCACTTAATCAAATAGACAACACCCTGATAAGAGCTAGGACTAATGATCGCTATTTTGAAGTTTATCAAGATGGAATTTGGAATGATTTTTTTATCAAAGGGGTTAATATTGGAACCTCTACGCCTGGAAAATGGTATACTCAATTCCCTGCTGATAGAGCCCTCTACCGCTCTTGGCTAGAAGATATTGCTGCCATGAACCTTAATACCATAAGAATGTACACTCTTTTAGATCCTTCTTTTTATCAAGTCCTCTTGGAGTTCAATCAAGATCCTGCAAATCCTACTATTTGGCTAATGCAAGAGATTTGGCCTGATGATGAAGTACCCGATCTAAACTTTAATGATACAACCTACAAAGCATCTTATAAGAAGGAAGTTCAGCTTGTCATTGATGCTCTACATGGTAATGCTGAGGTACCAGGAAGAGCTTACCGTGCATATGGACATTATTCTGCTGATGTTAGTCCTTATGTACTAGGGGTTCTTATCGGTCGAGAGTTTGAACCTGAAGAAGTTGAAGGTACTAATAATAAAAATCCAGATTATGTTAAACATCTTGGAAATTACGTAACTATAAAGGATGCGACACCAACTGAAGTATGGCTTGCAGAATTAACTGATTTTACTATGGAATATTCCCAAGAAAAATACAATTGGCAATATCCTGTGGGATTTGTTAGCTGGCCCACTCTAGATCCCCTTAGTCATCCTACCGAGCAGGAAACCGCAGAAATTAGTGCTAGTCCTGCCTATAACGACCGTGAAGTAATACACCCTGTTAGATTTTTAAGAGGTTCAGAAAATATTGCTGGTTTTTTTGGATCATACCATATTTATCCGAATTACCCTGACTTTATGAATAACGAACCAGACTTTGATAATTACTCTGATGCAGAAGGAACCTTCCGCTACATTGGGTACCTAAATCATTTTATGGAAATACATCCACCCTATCCTGCTGTTGTTGCAGAATTTGGTATCTCTACTTCATTAAACACCTCCCACCTTAACCCAGATGGTTTTGATCACGGGGGACTTTCTGAAGATAGCCAAGGCATAAAAACCATTCGTATGCTGAAGGCCATAAAAAACGAAGGTTATGCCGGTGGTATTATATTTGAATGGACTGATGAGTGGGCTAAGAAAACCTGGAATACAGAGCCATACATGATTCCATGGGAGCGTCAAGTCCTTTGGAAAAACGCTATGGACCCTGAGCAAAATTATGGGGTTTTATCAGTAGAGCCAGACCATATCATTTTTGGAGGGCCCTCCTCTAGTGTTGATATTTATGAAACTAAACCTTTAGCTGATAATAAAAGTGTAATTAAATCTCTCGAAAAGAGTGCTGATGCTTCTTTTCTATATCTCAGGTTAGAATTTGAAAATCTACCGATGACTAATGATGGAGACATTTCTTGGGAAGACTTCAATATTGCAATCGGTATTGATACAGCCATAAGGAGCGCAGGTGAATTTAAAATGCCCTTTACGGGTTTACCAGACATTCCCACCGGTATAGAGTTCTTGCTGAAAATACAATCTCCAGATGATGCCTCACTATTGGTGATCCCATCCTATAATCGTGGAAAATATAACTTCTCAATTACGGACTCAAAAAAGGGAGAATTCCAAAGAATTATATCTGTAGTTAATCGAGAAAGAATCACCCTTGATAAAAGGGTTTTTCCTGAGTTTACAAGCGATGAAAGTGTCCTTACCTACGGAAATTTTGATCCCACCCATGGTGAGTATAACTCCTTAGCCCATTGGTATGCCCAACCAGATGCCATGATAGTCAATATTCGTCTACCTTGGATGCTTTTAGGGGTATCTGATCCTTCTTCAGCTAGTGTTATTAATGACTCAAAGGAATACTTAACCCATCCCCTAAGAGATGAGTTACAAATAGAGAAGACAGATGGATTTCTTTTTTACCTTCTTGCCTACGATAAAGAAATAATTGATTTCCAGCCACGCCAAGGAGATTCTTTTATAGCAACTACACCTTATTTGTGGAATCTATGGGAGGAACCTACTTTCCGTTATAGGCTTAAAAAAAGCTACACCATGCTTGCTGACTATTTAAAAAATTTATAGTTTATAATTAATACGAGAGGTTGTGATTTTCATGAAGAGGTGGCATATATTATCTACGCTACTCCTTATCATTTTTGTCTATTTCGGAATTTGGTTCATTACACCAACTAAAAATTTGTCCCTCTTAGTAGTGGATAAAACTGTTCCAGAACCTAATTATAGAGAACACCAATCTATATTCTGGCTTACTAAACATTGGCGTATGTCAAATGAAGATGGTGATTTTCGGAAGTATGACCGTGATTACTTAGGCTATCATCCTGAAACTGACCTGAAGGAGTTATTAACGGAAGAACATTTAGTAGGGAAAGATCTCCTTTATCTTGCAGATACATATGGAATTTACGATTATCAGGATGGACTGACTGACTACGAACTTCGTCTCCCTAATGAGCTTATTGATATTGATCTAATTTTTGGTGGGTTTAACACACAAGAAGCAAACATAATTAAAGATTATTCTACTAAAAAGGATCATGTATTGATTGGAGAGCATAATATATTTGGCTATCCAACCTATAACTTTTCTGAGTCTTCACAAATAATTCAGGAAGTCTTTGGTGTCAATTATAATGGATGGCTCGTTAGATATTACGAGGAATTAGAAGATGTGGCTTTTTGGGTCAAACTCACTTATGAAAGAATTTATGGTGTAGAACTTGATTTAACTGGCCCAGGCTTAGTTCTTGTAAGAGAAGGTGGCAGTTCTTCTGGTTGGTTCGAAGATATTGTTATCTTTCAAGATAAAGACTTTAATCAACAGTATCCCATGTTAGTTACGGAAAAAGAGCACCCGCTAACTAAGGGTGCTGCAAGACGAGTGCCTTATCTATATTGGATTGAAATCTTAGATGTAGATAACGATATTGATGTACTTGCTTACTATGAATTTCCTTTAACAGATGGAGCTTCTGAAAGTCTTAAACTTAGAGGAATTAATACTAGAATTCCTGCATTGGTTTATAAACAAGTTCCCAATGAAGCAACTAGCATCTATTTTGCGGGGGACTTTGCTGACCAGTTGCCAGCTTTTCTTCCCGCTTGGATGACCGGGAGTGGAAGTATCCAGCGACTAATCACCTATTTTCCTGGCGTGCCACCACAATACAATTTCTACTTCCGATGGTTTTCGCCAGTGCTACGGAACATTACTGATTTAGTCCTTCCCTGATGCTTTCGTTACTTAGTTTGATCGGCAAGCCTACTTCTTTAAAAGCCTCAGTAACAGTTACCGCTTTTATATCGTCCTTCATAAAGCTTAAATAATAAATTAACCTTTCAAATTCTTTGGTCCCGTAAGAATATCGGTCATCTGCGGGATCCTCTATTCGGTGGAACATTAATCCTAACCATTGTTTATTCTCTATTGCCTCATCAATCCATCCCTTTATGGTCTCAAAATCTGTAAAGTTAGTCACCTCTTTATACCCTAAGTTAAACCGATCAAATGGAATAGGATCTATCTCCTCTCCTAAATATCTAATTGATAGGGTATTTTCTTTTAATACTTCTAATACACGATCATCTACAGCAGAGAAGGGAACTGCAAAATGATAAGCACCGGCAGGGTCATATTCACTAATAAAACTAAATGATTTCTGTACCTCGTCTCGAATTTCGTCATCCGACAACGCAGTTAAATAAAGATGAGAATAACTATGATTAACAATTTCCCACCCTTCATTTCTCAATGATGTCAACTGTTCTTCGCTTAAATATCCATCCGCTCCGATTGCAGAAGGTACAATAGGAATAACGCCTCGGATGCTCGGGTCAATTCTTGATGCAATGCTATAAGCATTTGTATATGCGTTTTCCCATCCATCATCAAACCATAGTGTTACCATGGCTCCTCCCCCATTGTATGTTGCAAGATTTTTAGGCTCAATGGTAAATATTGTATTAGGTTTAGATTGAAATGCAACACGAAAATATTTTACGTTGTCCCAACTAGGGGTACCCTCTCCTACCCTAAACTGTTCTCTATTTACAATTACATGACCCTTATTTTGAATTATTTCTGTACTCATATCATAATAGAAAAAATTCCGTTGGGACTCATCAGTTGAAAAGTAAATGCTGGCCCATGCAATATTGTTATTCCCTTGAGTATCATACTCAAAAAAGAAGGAATCTCCTAGTTTATCAACATCAAAATTGATGATATAATCCGTGAATTTTCCTGAACTGGTACGTGTTACTTCACTATCATTCCAATCTTTCATCATAAGATATCCTTCTTTTTCAGATAACACCTTGCTAAATTCAGCATCTAACTGTGCGAATTCTTCCAGTAACTTTTGATCCGGAATCTTTGGAATAACTGCTTCTATAATAACTACCCTTAAAGATTCTACCCATCGCACCGAATAACCCATATTCTCTGT
>Ga0194137_10001593_pt1 | contig 13823 bp, 10 predicted proteins | sample TARM_MetaG_T3_14_FD_134025 | JGI IMG/M metagenome (GOLD analysis project Ga0194137, IMG submission 134025) | Freshwater microbial communities from Pennsylvania, USA, analyzing microbe dynamics in response to fracking - TARM_MetaG_T3_14 (version 2) | ecosystem: Environmental > Aquatic >... | reverse complement strand
TATTCCAACTATCTGATTTCCGCCAATTTTTTTCGCGGTATGCAGAATATCGGCTGCTGTGACGGCGCTGTCAACCACTAAGGCCAAATCTCGGCGATTTGCCGGGAAACGGGAGATCTCGCCGGCCACCGGAATGCGAACTTTGAGTAAGGCATTCAGCTCCAGTTCGAACAACACCACCTTGCTCTTGAGACCCAACTTCTTTTCCAGACTCGGATGAATGACACCAATCCAGCCGATAGGATGACCATCGCGCAAAACCTGAGCTGACTGTCCCGGGTGCAACGCCGTATGTTCGGCCCGCACAAAGCTGAAACGGTGCGCTTCACCGGTCAACTCCAGTAACGCCTCCACATCGCCCTTCAGATCGAAGAAATCGGTGGCCCGGGATGGGATGCTCCAGTGCTCATCCGCCAGATTGCCACTGATGATACCGGCCAGCAGAGGCTCTTGGCGAATTCCGTTTTCGGCTTGTTCATCTTTGAGGAAGCGCAGGCCACTTTCAAACAGGCGTACCCGACCCTGCTGACGGTTCTGGTTATAAACCACGGCATTGATGAGACCGGGCCATAGGGAAACCCGCATCGCCGACATATCCGCTGAAATCGGGAATGGCAGGATGATCGGCTCCTGATGGGGGAACAGTAAACTCATCGCCTTCGGCTCGACAAAGCTATAGGTGATGGCTTCCTGGAAGCCACGATCGACCAGCAGGTGACGTGCCCGCTTGAGCGGCAAATCGGCTTCCAATTGCTCATTCATCACCAGATGGGCCATCGGTGGCAAATTGGGAATGTCGTTGTAGCCGTAGATGCGAGCCACTTCCTCAATCAAATCCTCTTCGATCGCCAGATCGAAACGCCAACTCGGTGATGTCGCCTGCCAACCTTCTGCCGTCAGGGTCACTTGCAAGCCCAGACGATTCAGGATGTCAGTTACCACGGCGTCATCAAATGCGATACCGACAACCCGGTTCAGCTTCTCGCGACGCAAGGTAATAAGCTCAGGCTTCGGCAGGTGCGCATCAGAGACTACTTCAATCACAGGGCCCGCTTCGCCACCGCAGATATCCAGCAGCAGACGACAGGCGCGGTCCATGGCTTGTTGTTGCAACTGGCTATCGACGCCACGTTCAAAGCGATGGGATGAATCAGTCGACAGACCATAGCTACGCGCCCGCCCCTTGATCGACAATGGACTGAAGAAGGCACATTCCAACAAAATGTCCTGAGTCTCGGCAGAGACACCGGAATGCAGGCCACCAAAGATACCGGCAATCGCCAACGGCCCGGTGCCATCCGCAATCACCAAGGTATCAGCATTGAGGGAGACTTCATTCTCATCCAACAGGGTCAGCGTCTCGCCGGCAACCGCCATCCGTACCTGCAAGCCGCTCTCCAGCTTGGCCAGATCGAAGGCGTGCATGGGTTGCCCCAGCTCCAGCAACACATAGTTGGTGACATCGACAATCGGGTCGATGGAGCGCATGCCACAGCGACGCAGTTTTTCCTGCATCCACAACGGGGTCTCGGCCTTGACGTTCAAGCCTTTGATCACCCGCCCCAGATAGCGGGGGCAAGCCTCTGCCGCCGTGACAGTGATCGGGAAACTGGCATCGATTGTTGCCGATACTGGTGCCCATTCGGGAGACCGGACATCACAACGATTCAGCACACCGATCTCACGGGCCAAACCGGCAATGCTCAGACAATCGGCACGATTGGGGGTCAGATCGACTTCGATCATGGCGTCATCCAACTGCAGATAGCTACGCAGATCGGTACCTACTGGAGCGTCCAGCGGCAATTCGATGATGCCATCGGCTTCGACCGGGATCCCTAGCTCGCTGTAGGAGCACAGCATGCCGTGGGATGGTTGACCGCGCAGTTTTGCCTTTTTGATCTCGAAATTGCCCGGCAACACAGCGCCGACCTTGGCCACGGCTACGCGCAGACCTTGACGGCAGTTTGGCGCGCCGCAGACGATATCAAGCAATTCGGCTTCGCCGACGTTGACCTTGGTGACACGCAGTTTATCGGCATCTGGATGTTGCTCACAGGCAACAACTTCACCCACCACCACATTGCTGAATTCACCGGCAACGGCATCGACGCTGTCCACTTCCAGACCGGCCATGGTGATCTGATCGGCCAGCTCATTGGTGCCGAGAGAGGCCTGGATCCACTCATCTACCCAGGATTTACTGAATTTCATCTATTAGCCCCTGTTCTTACTTGAACTGCTTGAGGAAGCGCAGGTCATTCTCGAAGAATGAACGCAGATCGTTGACACCGTAGCGCAGCATGGTCAGTCGCTCGACCCCCATACCGAAGGCAAAGCCGGAGTATTTTTCCGGATCGATACCGACGGCGCGCAATACGCTTGGGTGCACCATGCCGCAACCCAGAACTTCCAACCAACGGCCGTTCTTGCCCATCACATCGACTTCGGCGCTAGGTTCGGTGAACGGGAAGTAAGAAGGACGGAAACGGATCGTCAAATCTTCTTCAAAGAAGTTCTGCAAGAAGTCATGCAGGATACCTTTGAGCTCGGTAAAACTGGCCTTTTCATCCACCAACAAACCTTCGACTTGGTGGAACATGGGGGTGTGGGTCATATCGTAGTCATTACGATACACCCGACCCGGCGCTATGATGCGAATAGGCGGCTGTTGCTGCTCCATGGTACGGATCTGCACCCCGGAGGTGTGGGTTCGCAGCATCAGGCTAGGGTTGAAGAAGAAAGTGTCGTGATCGGTACGCGCTGGGTGATGCGCCGGAATATTCAGGGCATCGAAGTTATGGAAGTCATCTTCAATTTCCGGCCCGGTCGCCACGGCAAACCCCAGCTCGCCGAATAGACGTTCGATGCGCTCTATGGTCCGAGTCACCGGATGCAGGCCACCATTTTCCAGACGACGCCCCGGCAGAGTCACATCAATAGTCTCAGCCGCCAGCTTCTGGTTCAATTCGGCGCTCTGGAACGCTTCGCGCTTGGCATTCAGTGCACTTTGTACCTGTTCTTTAGCTTGGTTGATCAGTGCACCGGCTGCCGGACGCTCGGCCGCCGATAGGCCGCCCAGGGTCTTCATCTGTTCGGTGAAAAAACCTTTTTTACCCAGATACTGCACGCGCAGCTCATCCAGAGCGGCTGCATCCTTGACACTCTCTATCTCTGCCTGTGCCTTGGCAATCACTTCATCTAGCTGTTGCATGTCTTCCTCGTTTCCCACACCCCGAGGTGGGGCGGCAAATAGAATAGGGAGAAAAACGCATGGTAGTCAAAACGACCGTCACTGACCAGCATTCTCCCTTTACGGTTTATTCTTCAATAGGTTCCGAGAGCAGGCTCGGTTCGTGGATCGCGTATCCCTGCAGATAATCGACCCCCATGGCCACCAGTTTTTCACGGATAGCGGCATTTTCGACAAACTCGGCGACCGTCTTGACGCCTACGGCGCGGGCCAGCTCGGCCATCGAATTCACAATGGCTCTGTCGGTCTCACTGGTGTCCAGATGGCGCACAAACTGGCCATCAATTTTCAGCAGGTCAATCGGCAGCTCTTTGAGATGGCCATAGGAGGAGAAGCCGCTGCCGAAGTCATCCAGCGCAAATGCACACCCTAGGCTCTTGAAGGTTTCGATAAACGCCTTGGTCGCATCGATATTGGCGATCGCCTGAGATTCAGTGATTTCGAAACACAAACGCTCATAGGGAAAATCAGCGGCCTCGAGCAAACGCCGTATCTTGCGATGCATCTTGGGCGTACCCACCGATTCACCGGACAGATTCACCGAGACCATCGACAAGCGGGCTAACTCATCAGGATTGGCGGCATACCATTTCAGCAGGTTGTCCAATACCCAGAGGTCAATCTGCGGCATCAGTCCAAATCGCTCTGCGGCACCAATAAATTGAGCCGGCCGGATCAGCTCGCCGTTTTCCGCGCGCAAGCGCAGCAGAATTTCATACTTCAAACCCGGTGCCGAGCCCTGACTCGGGACTATCAGCTGGCGAGCCAGCTCGAAACGGCGCTCTTCCAGAGCCTGATGAATGCGCGCCACCCAGGCGACCTCTTCCTGATACAAGCGCATTTCCGGACTGAGATCTGAATAAACATGGATCCGGTTCCGTCCCTGCCGCTTGGCCGTTGAGCAAGCAGCATCTGCCAGTGCCATCAAGGCGGAGGCATCATTGCAACCCGACTGGATGGGCACCACACCGAGACTAGCGGTGACCGAATAGATCTTGCCATTCCAGACAAACTTCAACTCCTGGATCGCCTTGCGCCAGCGTTCGACGTACTGGATGACCTCATCGATATAACTGTTTTCCATCACCACGGCGAATTCATCCCCACTCAGTCGCGTGAGCAGGAAATTATCCTTTTTCAGGTTGGAAATATGATTGGCAATCTGGCGTAAAAATTCATCGCCAGCCAAGTGCCCGCCCCCTTCATTGATCACCTTGAAGTGATCGATGTCGATAAAGCAGAGGTAATCGGTACCCGGCGTAATGTGTCGCCGTTTGAATAAGGACTCCAACGCCTGAATGAGGTAACGGCGGTTATGCAGTCCGGTGGCTTCATCATGGTTAGCCAGATATTCCAGACGGGCCTGGTATTGTTTGCTTTCTGTAATGTCGACCAGGATACCTTCCAATAGCATGGCCCGATTCTTGCCATTGCGGCGGGAGATGCGCAGCGAGAGACGGGCCCAGAAGGTTGTTCCGTCCTTGTGTCGCATCTCGACATCACTGCGCACCCCTTCCTTGGCCGAGCTGAACAGCTTGGCCAACAGATCATCCCGATCCTTGCCATTGACATACAACGCATGGGTGGTACGGCCGACCGTAGTGGCCATGGTCTGGATATCGTCATAACCAAACATGCGACAAAAAGCAGGATTTGCTGCCAACAACTGTCCTTCCAACGTCGAGGTAAAGAGCCCCTCATTGGCACTGTGGTACAGCTCGAAATAACGCTTCAACCCTTCCGAAGCTTGGCGTTTAGCCCGCATCCGCCCTTTCTTTTCCAGATAGGTCCGATAGGCCAGCGAGAAGCAGAGTAGAAATGCGGCCATGGCTGAAAATAGCGACAGCAGATATTCACTGATCCATTCATCGCGGAGCCAAGTGTACCGGGTGGCAAACAGACTCAGACAGCCGAGCATGAAACCAAACCAGGAGTAGCAATACAGGCGCTGCAGCCAAGTCCCTCGTCTGAGAAAGTAAATACAGAAACTAGCCGCCAACAGGGTCACCAGCAGATAACTGCCGAACGTGATATACACGCTCCAGACGAGCGGCAACAACCAGACCGCCAGTATCACGGCCGCTACCACCATCAGGATCAAACGACAGGTACGGCGCAGGCGAGGTGGCAACCAGATCCGGAACATATCCAGCGACGAGAGGATAAGCCCCATCAGCAACATGTTACCGGTGGTCAACAATAAGCGCAGCTCATCCAACCAATCAGGGATCACTTCATAGAGGGTGGCGTAGCCTTTGAGGATCCAGGTGGTCGCCACCAGACTCAAAGCAAAGAGTGCGTAATAAATGAAGCGACGTTCGCGAATAAAGGCGTACATCAGCAGGGCATACAGCCCCACGAGAATGAAGGCGCCACTCACCAATCCCATCTGTAACTTGCCTACCGCTTGCTGGTTGGCATAAAAGCGAATGTCTTGCAGAGTCACCGGAAACTGCATGAAGGAATCGGATTGGGCATGCATATAAATGGCATACCCTTCACCCACATCCAGTGTCAGGGGCAGCGTGAAGGCTTTGGAAGGATAGGGTTTTGCGGTGACACCGCGATCAACGCCGGTATTCCAAACCCGCTGCAGCCGTCCATTCTTTACTAAATAGATATCGAGGATATCCAGCATGGAATGCTGAATATCCATCATCAAATATTGCAACTCGCCGGAGCGGTTATGGACCGCGACTCGGAACCAATAGGAGCGGTTATCCAGACCAAATGCCGGATAATCCGCCGCCGTCACTTGCCAACCTTGCAGTTGTGCAACTTCCCAGGGCCAGCGCAGTTGAGGAGCCGCCTGCAGATATTCCATCTGCTGACTGATATCACTGTTGGTATGGCGATCCTTGATCTCGATGACATGGATAGCCCAGGCCTGACCTATCGAAAGCAGGAAAAAAACGAATGCGGTAATGACTCTCACGGTAACCAGAATGCGTTGATGAATAACGGATGTTGTTAAATATCAGAGCTCAGCGCGATACACAATAAAAAAGGGAGGCTAATGCCTCCCCGTTTTAGCGTTTCCGCTTAGGCCAGCGCTGCCTTGGCTTTTTCAACCAGTGCAGTGAAAGTACCCTTATCGTGAACAGCGATATCCGCCAGGATCTTGCGATCGATCTCGATAGAGGCCTTCTTCAGACCGTTGATGAAGCGGCTATAAGACAGACCGTTCTGACGTGAAGCGGCGTTAATACGCGCGATCCACAGCTGACGGAACTGACGCTTCTTCTGACGACGGTCACGATAAGCATATTGGCCAGCCTTGGTTACCGCTTGTACCGCTACGCGGTAGACACGGGAACGGGCACCGTAGTAGCCCTTGGCTGCTTTCATTACTTTCTTGTGACGAGCACGAGCAGTCACACCACGTTTAACTCTTGGCATTTGTCAATCCTTCCTTACGCGTATGGCAGCATGTTAACAACACGCAAGGTATCACTCTTGTGAACCATGCTCATTGCACGCAAGTGACGCTTACGCTTGGTGCTCTTTTTGGTCAGGATGTGACGCTTGTTGGCTTGCTTACGCTTAAAACCGTTGGCGGTTTTCTTAAAGCGCTTCCAAGCTCCCTTATTGTTTTTCAACTTTGGCATAAAAACTCCGCATTGTGTTTGCCAATTGTATAATCAGGCGAATAAAAAACCGCGGACATACAGCCCGCTGGGTTCTATTACTTGATGAGCCTAATTACTTCTTTTTCGGCGCCAGCATCATGACGGCTTGGCGACCTTCCACGCGAGGGAAGGACTCCACAACGGCCAACTCTTCCAGATCGCTTTTTACACGTTCCAAAACGTTCATACCGAGGTCTTGATGCGCCATTTCACGACCGCGGAAGCGGAGCGTGACTTTGGCCTTGTCGCCATCTTCCAGAAAACGAATCAGGTTGCGCAGTTTTACCTGATAGTCGCCTTCATCAGTTCCAGGACGGAATTTAATTTCCTTAATCTGGACCTGTTTTTGCTTCTTCTTCTGTTCTTTCTGAGACTTACTCTTCTCATACAGGAACTTACCGAAGTCCATAATCCGGCACACTGGTGGCTCAGCATTTGGACTGATCTCTACCAGATCCACGCCCGCTTTTATGGCACGATCCAAAGCCTCTTCGATTGGCACAACACCGATGGGTTCACCATCTAGGTCAACGAGACGTACTTCTTTGCAACGGATCTCACCATTCATGCGGGTGCGGGGCGGTTGCTTGCCCGTTTTTTTAGCGCCGTTTATAGCTTATTCCTCCACTGTCTTTTGACCGCGAGACGCAATCTCTTGTTGCAAGGCGGCGATCAACGCATCTACCTTGAACTTTCCTAGATCGGTCCCTTTACGAGTACGCACTGCTATTTCGCCTGCTTCGACTTCTTTGTCGCCACAGACAAGCATAAATGGTACCCGCTTCAAGGTGTGCTCGCGGATTTTAAAGCCAATCTTCTCATTTCTCAAGTCCGCTTTCGCTCGGATACCGGCTTGAGAGAGAAGTTTGACCACCTGTTTGGCATAATCAGCCTGATTATCGGTGATATTCATCACCACAGCCTGTACTGGAGAAAGCCATGTCGGGAAGAAACCTGCAAACTCCTCGGTCAAAATACCGATGAAGCGTTCCAGCGAGCCCAGAATGGCGCGGTGGATCATAACAGGAACATGGCGGTCATTGTCTTCGCCCACATAAGTGGCGCCCAGACGGCCCGGTAAGGCAAAGTCGAGCTGGATGGTACCACATTGCCATGCGCGGTCGAGACAATCATGCAAGGTAAATTCAATTTTCGGACCGTAGAAGGCGCCTTCACCCGGTTGTAACTGATATTCCAGGCCATTGGCCTGCAATGCGGCTTCCAAACCATGCTCCGCTTTATCCCACATCTCATCACTACCAATCCGTTTTTCAGGACGAGTCGAGAGCTTGACGGCGATATTCTGGAAGCCAAAGGTGCTGTAAGTGTCATAGACCATCTTGATACAGCCACTCACTTCCGACTGGATTTGGTCCTCGGCACAGAAAATATGGGCATCATCCTGGGTAAAGCCGCGAACCCGCATCAAGCCATGTAGCGAGCCGGAAGGCTCATTGCGGTGGCAGCTACCAAATTCGGCCATCCGCAGGGGCAGATCACGGTAGGACTTGAGTCCTTGATTGAAGATCTGGACATGCCCTGGACAGTTCATCGGCTTGATGGCGTACTCGCGATTTTCCGAGCTGGTGGTAAACATCGCATCCGCGTATTTATCCCAGTGTCCGGAACGCTCCCACAGTACCCGATCCATCATGAACGGACCTTTCACTTCCTGATAGTCGTATTCAGTCAGCTTTTCACGAATGAAGGTTTCTAATTCGCGGAAGATGGTCCAGCCATCATGGTGCCAGAACACCATGCCAGGAGCCTCTTCCTGCATATGATAGAGGTCCAGTTGCTTGCCAATTTTGCGGTGATCACGTTTGGCTGCTTCTTCCAGACGTTGCAAATAGGCACCCAGTTGCTTTTTATCCGCCCAAGCAGTGCCGTAAATACGCTGCAACATCTTGTTCTTCGAATCCCCGCGCCAATAAGCACCGGAGATTTTTTGCAATTTGAAGTGGTGGCAAAAGCGCATATTGGGAACATGCGGACCACGGCACATATCGATATATTCTTCGTGATGATAGAGGCCTGGCTTGTCATCCTTGGCGATATTCTCATCCAGAATGGCAACCTTGTAACTCTCCCCACGGCTGGCGAAAACGTCACGAGCTTCCTGCCAACTCACCGTTTTCTTGATCACGGCGTAATCTTTTTGTGCCAGCTCCAGCATACGAGCTTCCAGCACCTGCAGATCTTCTTCGGTCAATGCCCGATCCAAGTCCACATCGTAATAGAAGCCGTTGTCGATGACCGGACCGATCGCCATCCGCGTTTCCGGCCACAGCTGTTTGATGGCATGACCTAACAGATGCGCGCAGGAGTGACGAAGAATTTCGAGACCCTCTTCGTCCTTGGTGGTGATGATTGACAGCGCGGCGTCTTGTTCAATCAATTCACAGGCATCGACCAGTTCACCGTTGATACGACCGGCAATACAGGCTTTGGCCAGACCAGGACCGATAGAGGCCGCGACATCCATGACGGTGACCGCTTGATCAAAGTGACGTTGGCTACCATCAGGGAGAGTAATAACAGGCATGATTCATTCCTTGTACAGTGGTGACACCTACCAAGTGCCACTTGTTAGTGCATTGAATTCTTTATCAAGAGAATTTACCGACAATGTCCGCTACTTTCGGACATATGAAGCGCGAGTCTAATGAAAACCTGAATCTCAGGCAATCAGTTCAGCACCAGAATAGCGCGATCAATTACCATCCAAATCCAGCACTCAGAGTCTTGCCATCTATACTTGGGATATCCGTGTTGGATACTGGGGTATGACTATGTGGCATGGGATAGCAGCGCAACTCTCTGCGGCACTCGGACATCGCTACAACATCCTCGAGCACGAGGCCTTGAGTATTACTCCGGAGGAGCGCCACTTCCGCATCAGTGATGGCCAACAACCGCTATTCATTAAACTGGCGCCTCGCAACCAGCTAGAGCGGATGACGGTGGGGCTCCGCAATCTGTCAGCCCTGAAGTTGTATGACAAGGTCTATTTCCCCTCGCCAGTTTGTTGCGGTATCGCTGGCGACCAGAGCTTTATGGCCCAGGAATATCTTGTTTTGCAGGCAACAGATGCCTCACCGCATTGGTTTTCTCTCGGGGCGGCCCTGGCGCGATTGCATCGTAGCGACGAACAGGCCATGTACGGCTGGGACGAAGATACCTACTTGAGCACCACGCTGCAGCCCAATCGCTGGCACAAACAGTGGTCGTCGTTTTTCGCCGAACAACGGATTGGCTGGCAGTTGCAACTGTTACGAGAGCAGAACAAGCTGGATCCGGAAATTGATATCGAAGGCGTCATCGACACGGTTCGCCGCCTGCTGATCCATCACACGCCGAAGCCCAGTCCGCTACACGGTGATTTATGGCGCGGCAACTGTGGCTTTACCCAACAACACGGGGTGCTGTTTTCACCCGCTTGCTATTTTGGCGATCGAGAAACAGATATTGCCCTGACGGAGCTGTTTACCCGATTCCCGGACGGATTCTATGACGGTTACCAAAGTATCTGGCCACTGGATCCGGGCTATGAGCAGCGCCGCCCACTCTACAATCTGTACCATCAGTTAAACCAGTTTCTGGTCTCGGGAGAAGGCTATCGACGCAGCGCAGAAACAGCACTGATGCAGTTGCTGGCAACCTGATGTGGAGGATCAAGATGGAAATGCAATCAGCATCTCATCTTGGCATCGGGTAATCGATCACGATGACAAGGAGCGTTTCGTTGTTCCGGCCAAGAGCCTGGAGGTTATATGCGCGATTACACCACTAAAACTATCGTCTGCCCCCATTGCGGACACCATACCACGGTCGAACTTGATGCCAGTCAAGGCGATCAGGAATTCTACGAGGATTGCCTGGCTTGCTGTAACCCCATCCATCTGCGCTTGCACCGCGATGAACAGCACGACCGGTTGCAGTTATATGTGGATGCCGATGACGAGCAGATATTCTAACGCGCCATCGCATTCGGACTGACTCAAGCGATGACGTGGCTGCACCGCAGGCAAATGGGGTATGATGACGCCCCATTTTTCGTTGAGGTGTACCATGAAATATTTGGCCTGTTGTGACAAGGTGCGTGAAGCTTATAGCCAAATCGGGGGTGGCGATCTCGGATATATTGATAAAGCGATCACCGCAGCCATCCGCGCACTAGACGAGATTGCGGCGGATGACTCATTGCCCGAGCAGACTCGTAACAAGGCAGCTTATGCCGCTGCCAATTTATTGATGAGCGACTATAACGACGATTAAAGGCAACAAATCCGTATTCTTGCTCCTGTTTCTTAGCTTCGTTCGCGTCATAGGGTTATCCAGATGACGCTTTTTTGTGTTCCGAGAGGTTTTTTGTGCAACGTTTTTTCAGTGAGAGTCGTCACCTGCTGCGACTCGCCTCTCCCATTCTGGTCGCACAAGTCGCACAAACGGCCATGACGCTGGTGGATACCATCATGGCCGGTCAAGTCAGTGCAACCGATTTGGCCGCCGTTTCTGTCGCCAGTAGCTTCTGGCTGCCGATCATCCTGTTTGTGCAGGGCATCATCATGGCGCTGACGCCGATCGTGGCCCAACTCAATGGCGCGCAGCGGCAAAAGGATATTCCCGCCGCCGTGTTTCAGGGCTGTTGGGTTGGCGCTCTGGCCATTATTCCAACCATGCTGCTGCTCTATTTCAGTCCGTTGCTATTGCATTTCATGGATGTAGAGCCTGCACTCGCCGCCAAAACCACCGGCTTCCTGCATGCCATCTTGTGGGGTATCCCCGCCTACGTGTTCTATCAGTTACTGCGTAATTACACAGAAGGTTTATCCCATACTCTGCCCACCATGTTTATCGGCTTCATCGGTTTAATGATCAATATCCCGGCGAATTACATCTTTATTCATGGCAAGTTCGGGATGCCGGCTCTGGGCGGTGTCGGCTGCGGCGTGGCATCCGCTCTCGTCTTCTGGGCCATGGCGATCGCCATGTTCTGTTATGTACGTTATGCCCACATCTACCGTCAGTGCCGGTTGTTTACACACTGGGTCCAGCCTGATTGGCAACAAATCTATCGGATCGTCAAACTCGGTTTCCCGATTGCTTTGGCCCTATTCTGTGAAGTGACCCTGTTCACCATAGTTGCACTGCTATTGTCACCTCTGGGCTCAGAGATTGTCGCCAGCCATCAGGTAGCATTGAATTTCTCCTCCCTGATCTTCATGCTGCCGCTCTCCCTCGGTTTTGCCGTGACCATCCGCGTCGGTCACTCCATTGGCGAGAAAGATCCTAATCAGGCACGCATTGCCACCCTGACCGGTTTAGGTGTCGGCCTCATGCTGGCCTTATTTACCGCCCTGTTCACCGTCCTGGGTCGGGAGTGGATAGCCAGCCAATATAGTCAGGATCTTGCGGTGATTGCCTTGGCTTCACAGCTCATGATCTTTGCCGCCATCTATCAAATCTCGGATACCATCCAGGTGGTCTCCTCCGGCGCACTGCGTGGTTATAAGGATACCAAGGTGATTTTCTTCATCACTATGGTGGCCTATTGGGGTTTAGGCCTCCCCATCGGGGTGATTTTGGGCTTAACCGACTGGATTTGCCCCAAAATGGGGCCAATGGGGTTCTGGATCGGCTTCATCGTGGGCCTAACTAGTGCAGCCCTGCTCTTAGGGATTCGATTGAGGGTTATTTTCCGTCGTTTTGCCATCTAAAACTGCATACCCACATCTTAAAAAAGGGAATAAATGGTTTTATTCCCTTTTTGCTTTGCATATTCATCCAACCACAGCCAGATGATGCATACCCCATATTTAATGCCAGATAAGTGTCAAATTCACAGAATAAATAATATGAAAGATGTCATTTATCTATTGAAAGAATCGGTAGTCGCAAAATGCCCTAGGTGCAAGCCACAATGTGAACCTGGTCAAATTATCGCCTATCGGTAGTTGGGTTCTGCATAATCAGTCAAAGCACCCTTGTGGTGCATTTTTCTTTTAAATCAGCCACTTGCAACATTTTTGCCCACGTTCTACAGTAAACATAGGCAAATAATCGGGCCAAGCCCCGGGAAGGCATGTATGCATAAGGGAACAGCATCAACTTTGGCGTTATCACGTCAGGCGCTGGACATCATCAGCAAAAAACAACTCACTCATGAAGAAGCCAGCTGGCTTAACGACCAAACCATCTCGGGCTTCCGCAACCACATCAACCCGGGATTTCTCGAATACCGCAAGTCCGTCACCGCTGGTGGCCAGTTTGCCGCCATCGAATGGCGAGCCTCGGGTCCGAATACCCTAGTCGACACCGCAGGTCGCGAATATATCGATTGCTTAGGCGGCTTCGGCATTTTCAACGTGGGGCATCGGCATCCCAAGGTCGTCGCTGCCGTCGAGCAGCAGCTAGCCAAACAACCTCTCCACAGTCAGGAACTCCTCGATCCACTGCGCGCCCTGCTGGCCAAGATGCTAGCCGGTATTGCCCCTGGCGATCTGGAGTATTGTTTCTTCGGTAACAGCGGCACCGAGTCGGTCGAAGCGGCAATCAAACTGGCCAAGGCCTACCAATCACCTCATGGCAAGACCGCATTCGTCGCCACCAATGGTGGATTCCACGGCAAGAGCCTGGGTGCCTTGTCTGCAACTTCCAAAGCGGTATTCCGCAAGCCTTTTGCCCCCTTGGTACCAGGCTTCCGGCATGTCCCTTTCGGAGATTTGGAGGCCATGCGCGATACCTTGTACGCCTGCCAGAATGCAGGGGATGGCGTTGCCGCTGTCATAGTGGAACCGATCCAGGGCGAAGGGGGCGTCATCATCCCACCGGCTGATTATCTGCCTGGATTGCGCAAACTCTGTGATGAAGTCGGTGCCTTACTGATTATTGATGAAGTGCAAACCGGCATGGGCCGTACCGGCAAGATGTTCGCCTGC
>Ga0194137_10001591_pt1 | contig 13832 bp, 10 predicted proteins | sample TARM_MetaG_T3_14_FD_134025 | JGI IMG/M metagenome (GOLD analysis project Ga0194137, IMG submission 134025) | Freshwater microbial communities from Pennsylvania, USA, analyzing microbe dynamics in response to fracking - TARM_MetaG_T3_14 (version 2) | ecosystem: Environmental > Aquatic >... | reverse complement strand
TGTGGTGGCGGTATTCGCATTCATTGCGGCCGACGCGGTGCGCTGGCCCGAGACGCTCGCCATGCTGGCGGGTGCGATCATCGGCGGATACTGGGGTGCCCGCATTGGGCGGCGCGCGCCGCCGGGGATCATCCGGGCCCTTACGCTGCTTGCCACCGGAGGCATTACGCTGGCGTTTTTTGTGAAAACCTACTTCCCTGCACTGCTGCATCGGTGAATTGCCGCCGGCGGATGCCCGATACTGCCATGCACGACAGATCTTTTTACGCAGACAGCGCTGCCCCGGCCATTCTGCAGATTCAGGAGAGCGTGACGGCTTCGCGTTCCGACCGCATCGAGGCGACGCTCTATGCGTCCATGAACAGCGAGCAGGTCGCAGCGCTGGACTTCGTCAAATCAGGCCAGGGCCTATTCGTCAACATGCTCTTCGTAAAACCTCGGTTCCGGCGTCGCGGCATCGGTTCTGCGCTCCTGCGGTATCTGATGATGCGGTATCCGGGCGCGGCGCTCGCCTGCTCGTCTCAACGTCAAAGCCGGTAAACGGATCGACGGTACCTGCGCCGCCATCGGGTGCGTTGTTCGTGCGGACCTTGCCAGGTACGGATTGCTCATGCGCGCGATACCGGGCTGCCTTTGCATCCAATCTTGCGGCAACCGGCCGTTATTGCTTCTGCCGGTTGTCCGCGGCAGGCTCGATCAGTACCAGCTTGCCGGTCTTTGGGTCGCGAAACACTTCGCCGACGCGGTCATAGCCGCTGCCGTCCTGGGTAATGCCGCTGACGGGCCGCTCGATCTCACGTCCCTTGTCCACCGGCTTCGGCGCCTTCAGCGCGCTCTGCGTGCCGGCGGCCAGCGCGGCGAGCAAGCCGCAGGCGAACACGAGCATGACGTCGACGAGATTGACCAGACTCGCGCGCGGATCTTCGTCATGATCGTCGAAGCGGGCATCGAGTCGCGAATAGAGGCGCAGGCGTTTGCGCGGCTGGAGCTCGCTCATTCCATTGCCTCCATTGCTTCCAGCGTCTCTTCATACCAGCGGCGGCGCAGTTTGCCGACGATCAGGCCGGCGATGCCGGCGACAAGACCGAGCACGGTGGCATCGAAGGCGACGGTGACGGCGCTGGCCAGCTGCGCCGGATCGCCCTTGCCGAGTGCGGCAAGTCCCGGTCCGAGCGGAATGATGGTGGCCATCAGGCCGAGCATCGGCGGAATGCGGGCAAGCAGGTCGGCGCGTTCGAGCCGGTGGCGCGCAATGCGCTGCACGCCCGGCACGTCGCCGGCGGCCCTGAGCTTGGCAAGGCCGTGAAGACGTTCGCCGACGGCGATGCCGGCTTCGATCAGCGCAAACGCGCAGGCCAGCAGCAGCGCGGCCAGCGCCGGCGCGAGCAGCCAGGTGACCGCGTCGTGCAGCCATGCAAACGACAGCAACTCATTCATTGAAAACTCCTTGTAGGTGAGATGGATTTCATACCGCGCCACATGCCGACGGCAAACAAAGCAAGGCCTGCGATGAGAAGGCCGAGCAGATTGATGATGCCGACCGCGGGATTGCTTGCTGGAGCTTCGGTTTCCGTCAGTTCGTAGTAACGCGGAGATGGCTCGGCCGCGGTTTCCGGCTCGGCGGCGGGCGCAGCTTCGGCAGCAGTCCCGGTCGCGGGCGATGCCGCAGCGGCTTGGGCAGGCATCGGCGTGCTGTTTGCCGTGGCCGCCTTGCTTGCCGGCGGGACGGGCGCAGGTGCAGGCACATCGCCGCGCGCCTTGCCCAGGGTTACGCCGAGCGCCCGGGCGTCACCGGCATCGAGCTGCGGCGCCAGCCATTGCCACATCGGATGGTCGGGTGCGGTATGCCCGCTGCCTGGCAGGCCGTTCTTTTCAACCAGGCGGGCGAGCTCGCCGCCCATCTGCCTGATGGTGGCGGCGTCGGTTTTCCAGAAACCCTTTTCAGCGGCCACCATGAAGATGGCCAGCATCTGCGCCTTGACGTGGGCATTATGGCCCTGGCCGAGGAACTGCGGCAGGCCGAGCTGTCTTGCATCCTCGAAGTAGACCGCCTTAACCTCGTCCCAGGCCCAGTTCTTCACCAGGTCCGGCCGGGTCACTTGCCAGCCCCACAGGTTTTCGAGAAATTCGGTTCCCATCGTGCGGGCGCCTGCGTAGCCGTGGCTCATCAACGGCTTGAGCCAGGCGGGATTGAGGAAGCGTCCGCGCAGCTCGCCGAGCAGCGCGGTGGCCAGCGGCTCGATATCGGCGCGGCCCGGTTCGGCATGCTGCAGGATCAGCGCTTCCGGCGGACGTCCGGTGCGGCCCTCGATCGCCAGCGATAATCCGCCGAGATAATCGAAGGCGTCGTTGTTGTCGAGCAGACCGTAGAGATTGCTGGCGCGTCCGTGGTAGGTACGCGTGATGCGCTCCAGTACGGTGTCGAAGGCAACGTGGCTGGCTTCGCCGCTGTCCGCGAGGCCATAGGCATGGCCCATCCGCTTGCTGTAGGCGCGTCCGATCTCATCGCGTTCGCGCCATGCGCCAGAGCGTTCCGTAAGGCGGTTGACGCCGGTGCCGTATGCGCCGGGCGCGTCGCCGAAGATGCGCAGCGCAGCCGAGCGGCCGGCCTCGGCAGCCGGCAGTCCGGACTGCTCAAGATCGGCGAGCCGGTTCAGCCATTCGCGGGCCACGCGGTTTTCAGCGACCGGTTCGCGGCCCCATGCGGCCGTCGGCACCGGTCCCAGCGCGGCGGCGAGCGCCTCTTTCAGCTCCGGGCGCTGTTCAATCAGGCCAGCGGCGGAAGCTGCCAATGCAAGGCGTCCGGCGCGGTCGATGAGGTGGATCAGGTTGGGATACAAGTCGCGGAACAGGCCCGAGGTGGTGACGATCACGTCGCGCCGCGCCATATCCGGCTTGAGACGGACATCGGTGACGATGCCGCGGGCATTCCATACCGGCTCGGCGCCCATCAGTGCGAGCGCGAATGCGACCATGACGCCTTCGTCGCGCACGGCGTCCGATGCCCAGAGGATGATGCCTTCCGAGCCCGGCGCCGATTTGTCGCGGTCCGCTGCCTTGCCGGCCAGCGACTCGCCGAGACGGTAGCCGACCCGGGTCGGCAGGATGTCGCCGTCGACCGCATGGAAGTTGCGGCCGGTCGGCAGCGCCTCCGGCGAGCGCAGCGGATCGTTACCCTTGCCCGGCGCAATATATCTTCCCTCCAGCCCGGCCAGCAAACCCGCCATTTCGAGGCGCGGCGAATCGGCCAGCTTGCGAGCGACCTCGGGATCATCGATGCCGCCCTTTTTCATGGAATCGAGCATCAGGTCCAGCGAAGGCTGGCTCCACTGGCGGCCGAAGATGTGCAGGCCGTAGGGCATGAATTTTTCCTGCAGCTTGGTCAGGTAGTGGCCGATCTCATGGGCCAGCAGATCATCGTCGGCCGCCTCGAAACCGATGCCGCGCACTTCGAGCACGTCGGCCATCGAGGCTTCGAGCTCGGCTTTCAGATTCAGCGCCACCACCTGTTCGCGCATGGTGCGGGCAGCCTGCGCCTTGAGCGATTCGCTCGATGCCGCCTCGAAGCTTTCGACGATCTGGCGCAGGGCCAGCAGCTGGTCATAGAGCGGCGTCGATGCCAGCGGCGGCGTCAGGTGGTCGACCATCACCGCCAGGCCGCGCCGCTTGGCCTGCGTGCCTTCGCCGACGCCGTCGACGATGTAGGGATAAATGCCGGGCAGGTCGGCGGCGATCAGGCTGGGATAGTCGTCGGCGGCCAGCCCGACCGCTTTGCCCGGCAGGAATTCATAGGTGGAATGCCGGCCGACATGCACCAGCGCATCGGCCCTGAAGCGGTCGCGCAGCCAGTGGTAGAACGCCAGGTATTGATGCGGCGGCGTGATGCTGGTGTTGGCGTGCAGCAGTTCCTCATCCACTTCCCAGCCGCGCGGCGGCTGCGGGCCGATGAAGATATTGCCGAAGGCAATGCCCGGCACCAGCAGCCGTCCGCCTTCGACCATCACCTTGCCCGGCGCGGCGCCCCAGCCCCTGAGGCCTTCGATGCGGTATCCGGTCAGGCGGCGTACTGTCGGTGCCAGCCCGGCGCAGGGCCGTCGGGAGTTTTCCTCAAGACAGGCGAGATATCCCGCTTCCAGCGTCTCCAGGTCGCGCATGGCCTGCTGCCGTTTCGGATGGTCCGCGCCTTCGACCAGATGCCGCAGCTCCTTCATGGCGGCGTCGACGCGCCTGCGCCCGGCGGGACGTTCATTGGCCGCCGCGGCTTCAAGCACTTCGGCATGAAGCCGCCCGAGCGGCCCGTCCGTCATCTCGCCGCGTACGCGGGGCGGCAGCTTCGAAAACCAGCGCGCGTAGTCGGCTGCGTCCACGCCGGCCACGGAAGCCGCGAGTTCGCGCAGCGCAGCGCGGTCTTCCGGCAGGTTCACGCCAGGCGCCATGATGAGCTCAAGCAAGGCTTCCGGCGAAGCCGGCAGATCGCCAGTGGTGTAGCCGGCCGCCTTGAGCGCATGGAGCATGTCGAACAGCGAGGCCGGCACGTCAAGGTTGTCGGCGCCGATGTTCTGCCGCCCGGGCGGATGGTTGTAATAAACGATGGCGATGCGCTTGTCGCGGTTGGCCTTGGCGCGCAAGCTCAGCCAGCGATGAACCCGTGCCGAGAGAAGATCGATTTCCGCGTCCAGCGGAACCGGCGGGCGCGTCTCGATGCCCGTCGTGCGGTCGGTCTTGCTGCGCCCCTGCGCCGAAACCACGATGGGCTGGCCGATGCCCTGCAGCTCGGGCAAGGCAACACGGTACTGCACCGAATCGGCCGGCAGGCCGTCCGGCGACAGCCGCCACTGCGTTGCGCCACGCTCGGTCAGGCGAATCGCCTTGAAGACCGGCACATCGAGCTTCTTGAATGCCTCGATGACGGCCTCCCGCCCCTCGGCAGCCCCGACCACGAAGTCCTGCAGCACGACCAGCGCGGCCGGACGCGCAGGGGCGACCAGTTCGGGCAGACGTTCCAGCGCGTCGCGCGAAGCGGTTCCCCAGCGGGTCAGTATCTGCACGCAGGGCAAGCCGCGCTGCTCGATGCGCTGGCAGATGGAGGCAGGCGCGCCGGCATCCATGTTGGCGAGGTCCAGCACGACAACGGTGGGCTTCGGAACGAGACCGAGCGAGTCACCCTTCCCCCACGCGGCCGCATCGCTCAGCTCCCTGCCGCCGACGCGCATGCGCAAGGCGGGTTCCGGCTTCGGCGCGGGCAGCGTCCGGTTCGGATCGAGCAGATGGGCAAACAGCGCGGCCGTGTTTTCGGTGCCCCAGGCTTGCCACGTCTGCCGGGCGGCCAGCCAACGGCGCGCAGTGGGATGGGCCATGGCGGCGTCCAGCGCTGCGGCCGGCGGCTTTTCCTGCGCCAGCTGGAACAGGGTCTCGGCGGGAAAGCCGGCCAGGCTTCCGGAGCGGTCGGCGCCAAGGTTGCGGCTCATGAGGTTGAGGCTGGCCTCGCCGTTCATTGCAAGCACGGCAGTGCGCGGCCGCGCATGGCGGGACAGCGCATCCTTGAGCCTGCGGGCAGGATCGCCGAAGACGGCCACCGCAAGAACGGTGTCGGCCTGCCCTATCCACTGGCCGAGCTGCCTGTCGCCGGCCGCCATCAATTGCGCCGGGGTGCGCAGCATGATGCGGTCGCCCGGATGGCTTGCCAGATGCAGGTGCGCGGCCTCGATGGCGGCCGGCGCGGCACGTTCGGTGACGACACCGAACAAAGTCGCGGCCCAGCCCTGCATGGACACAGCGCAGAGCACGACGCACAGCAGGTAGCGAAGGAAAGGCGGGGTTGTTGAGCGAATCGGCATTGTCTTCGGACGGTGGACTGAACGGCAGCCGAACCGGACCGGGAGAAAAAAGCTCACGCGTGCCCGCCCTGCGGCAAGCAACGATTGAACCCATCCCATCACCCCGGGGATTGGCGCGGCATATGCTTCAGGCCGGTCTTCTGGCTCGCCGTCGTCCTCTTCCGGCCTTCCCATGCAGATGCACAGTGGTGTTTCCGGAGTCGTCAGGCTTACAGCAGCGGGGGCTGCGCCGGAATATCTGAGCGTTCAGAGTCACCGGCTTCCCGTTTCACCCGCCCCGTGAATCCGGAGCAAGGCACCCAAAGTGGCACAAGTATAACGCAGCAGGAGCATCTGCCCGCGCCTTGCTCGTTGGGATGCGGAAAATGCCAGGCGTATCGCCCGACGGATCTAAAGCCTGGCGCGACGGCTGCGCCGGGCCGGCACGCTCCTGACCGCCGGACATGCCCGCCTGTGCCGGCATGTCCGGCGCGTCACGCAGATCCTGCGGTTCTTGCGCGTTGCCGTCCTGTGAAGCCGGCGGTTGTCCGTCACTGCTCCAGCACAAGCGGCTTGGTATTCCAGATCTCCTTCGCATAATCGGCGATGGTGCGGTCGGCGGAGAAGACGCCCATGCCAGCGATGTTGCGAATCGCCGTGGCATGCCACTGCGCCTGGTTGCGGTACAGGCCGTCCACCCGCTCCTGGGTGGCTACGTAGCTGGCGTAATCCGCGAGCAGCAGATACTGGTCACCGAAATTGACCAGCAGATCGAAGATGGTCTTGAAACGCTCCGGATCGTCCGGCGAGAAATAGCCGTCGCGTATCTGCTCCAGCGCCAGCTGCAGTTCGCTGTTCGATTCATAGATGTCGCGCGGCCGGTATCCGCGCATCCGGATCGACTGCACCTCTTCCGCCGTGTGCCCGAAGATGAAGATGTTGTCCTGCCCCACCTGCTCGCGGATCTCGATGTTGGCCCCGTCGAGCGTGCCGATCGTCAGTGCGCCGTTCAGCGCGAGCTTCATGTTGCCCGTGCCCGAAGCCTCGGTGCCGGCCAGGGAGATCTGCTCCGACAGGTCCGCCGCGGGTATGATCCTCTCGGCCACGCTGACGCCATAATTGGGAATGAAGACCACCTTCAGCAAGCCGTTGACGCGCGGGTCCTGGTTGATCTTCGCGGCGATGTCGTTGATCAGCTTGATGATCAGCTTCGCATTCCGGTAGGCCGACGCCGCCTTGCCGGAGAAAATGACGGTGCGCGGCACCCAGCCGGCCTCGGGAGCGGCGAGGATGCGGTTGTAGCGGGTAACGACATGGAGCGCGTTCAGCAGCTGGCGCTTGTACTCGTGGATGCGCTTGACCTGCACATCGAACAGCGACTGCGGGTCGACCTCCATGCCGAGGCTGGATTGCATCCACGCCGCCAGCTGTGTCTTGTTATGGAGCTTGATGCGCCGGCAGGCATCGACGAAGGAAGGATCGTCGGCCAGCCGATGCAGTGCCTGCAGGCGGTCGAGGTCCAGCCGCCACTGCGGCCCGATGCGCTCGTCGATCAGCGCGGCAAGCTGCGAATTGGCTGCGCCGAGCCAGCGGCGCGGGGAAATGCCGTTCGTCTTGTTGTTGAACCGTTCGGGATAGACGCGCGCGAAGTCGCTGAAGATGGAATTGGTCATCAGCTGCGAATGCAGCTTCGACACCCCGTTCACCTTGTGGCTGCCGACCACGGCGAGATAGGCCATGCGCACCCGCCTGTCGCCGTTCTCGTCGATCAGTGACAGCCGGCGCATCAGGTCGTGATCCACCCCGAACTGCGTGGAAACGCTGCCGAGAAAGCGGGCATTGATTTCAAAGATGACGTCGAGATGGCGCGGCAGCATGCGGCCTATCATGTCGACCGGCCATGTCTCCAGCGCTTCATGCATCAGGGTGTGATTCGTGTACGAAAAGACCTTCCGCACCATGTCCCATGCCGGCTCCCATTCCTGCCCCTGCTCGTCGATCAGCAGCCGCAGCAGTTCGGGTATGGCCAGTACGGGATGCGTGTCGTTGAGATGCACGGCAACGCTTTCATGCAGGTTCGCGACGCTTCCATAGCGCCGGATATGCCGCCGCAGCAGATCCTGTATGCTCGCCGAGACGAAGAAGTATTCCTGCCGCAGCCGCAGTTCGCGGCCGGATACCGTGGAATCGTCGGGGTACAGTACTCGCGACACGGTCTCGGAAGTGGTGCGTCTTTCCACCGCGCCGAAGTAATTGCCGCGGTTGAAGGCGGACAGATCCATCTCGTCCGTCGCCTTGGCCGACCACAGGCGCAAGGTAATGGTGGCTTCGGTCGCGTAGCCGGGGATGATGGTGTCATAGGCAATGGCCAGCACGTCTTCCGTGTCCACCCACCGGGTCTGGCTGCCGTGACGTTCGCAGCGGCCGCCGAATCGCACGCGGAACTGCACCTCGGGGCGCGGAAATTCCCAGGGATGTCCGCTCGCAAGCCAATAGTCCGGATGCTCCACCTGGTTGCCCTCGGTGATTTCCTGCCTGAACATGCCGTAGTCGTAGCGAATGCCGTAGCCCATGCCGGAAATGCCCAGGGTCGCCATCGCATCGAGAAAGCAGGCCGCGAGGCGCCCCAGGCCGCCGTTGCCGAGCGCCGCATCCGGCTCGGCGGCGGCAACCTCCTCGATATCGACATCCAGGGCGGCCAGCGCTTCCTTCAATTCATCATAAATGCCCAGCGACAGCGCCGCGTTGGTGAGGCTGCGCCCGATCAGGAATTCCATCGACAGGTAGTAGACCCGCTTGACGTCGCGCTTGTAATAGGCGCGCGTCGTCTTGACCCAGCGCTGCACCAGCCTGTCCCTTACCGCGAGCGACGTGGCATTGAGCCAGTCGTGCGGATTCGCCGAGGGCGGAATCTTGCCGATGGTGTAAAGAAGTTTTTCCTCGATGGCCCGCTTGAGCGAGAAGACATCGTTGCCGCCGGGATCGACGTTGAAATCGGACTTTCCCATGCCATTCCCCTTCATTGAACATGTTTGGGCGCTTCCTCGGCCTATTGCGCATCTTCAGCCGCCGTGTCGAACATCGACGCCCGGATACAACAAGGTTCGTCTTGGTTGCAGTGCAGTCCGTCTACGCTGCGGCCTGACTGCGGTTCAAAAAAGCATACGGTCTGGTGCTTATTCGAACATCAACAGCTTGTCCGATGCAAGCCGGAGATCTGGCCGGACATGAATGCGTCGCAGTCTTGCGGTCAGGGTTTCTCCAATGCATCGTCTTTGCGACCGGCGCCTGCCCGGCAAGGCATGTCTCGAATGCAAGGACTTGCGGGCGATCGAAAGGCGCGTTCCGTTCTGTCATCTACATTACCAAACCTGGTTGCTAGGTGATAGCGGTAATGGAAGGAAGTTCAGAAGAAATGGGATGGGAATGGTAACGAAACGAATCAGGCGTGCAGGCAAAAGCGCAAGTGCAACGGACGCCGGGGCCCATGCTGCGCTTGCGCTTGAGGAAACATCGGAATGGCAAGCGATGGCCGGTACGCATGCATGGCCACCGCGCAGGAGGGATCAGTCAGCCTTGATGTTGCGGGCGCGAACGATTTCAGACCATTTCGCCGTTTCCGATTTCAGGTACTTGGCGAGTTCCGCCGGCGAGGAGCCCACCGGTTCGGCGCCGATCTGCGCGAAACGCGCCTTCACGTCGGGCTGCTTCAGCGCCTTCACCAGTTCTTCATTGATGCGGTTGACGACAGGCTGCGGCGTCTTGGCCGGCACGAACACCGCATACCAGCCGCTGAGTTCATACCCCTTGATGCCGGCCTCGGCCACGGTGGGCACGTTGGGCAGCACGCTGGAACGCTTGGTGGTGGTCACGGCCAGCGGCTTCAGGCGGCCGGCGTCGATGTAGGGCTTGGCGGACGAGACCGAGTCGAACATCATGTCGACCTGGCGGCCCATGAGATCGGTCACCGCGGGCGCGCTTCCCTTGTAGGGAACGTGGAGGATGTCGACGTCGGCCATCGAGGCGAAGAGTTCGCCGGCAAGATGGATGGTCGTGCCGCTGCCTGCCGATGCGAATGTGAGCTTGCCGGGCTGCTGCTTGGCCAGTGCAACCAGTTCGGAGACATTGTTCGCCTTCACGCCGGGGTTGACCACCAGCACGTTGGGCACGATGCCGACCAGGCTGACCGGTTCGAAATCCCTGACCGGATCATAGGAAAGCTTGGGGTAGAGGCTGGGGTTCACCGCATGGCCGATGGAGACGATCATCATCGTGTAGCCGTCGGGCTCGGACTTGGCGACGGTGGTCGATCCGACCACGCCGCCTGCGCCGGGGCGGTTTTCGATGACGATGGGCTGCTTCATGCTCTGCGACATCTTCTCGCCCAGCGTGCGGGCCATGGTGTCCATGGCGCCGCCCGGCGTGAACGGCACCACCCACTTGATCGGCTTGCTCGGATAGGTATCGGCGGCCGCGCCGAATGCGGTGCTCAGTACGATGCCGCCGAACACGGCCTTGATGATCGAACGCTTCATGTTCATGTCTGCTGTTTCCGTCAACTGGTTAAACGATGGAAGAAGGATGCTTGGCCAGCGGGGTCACCTTGATCTTCATGTAGGGGAACAGGGGCAGCGACGAAAGCAGGCCGTGCAGCTCGTCGTTGGACTCGACATCGAAGATGCTGTAGTTGGCATACTCGCCGACGACCCGGTACAGGTGCACCCATTTGCCGCTGCGCTGCAAATCCTGCGCATAGGCTTTTTCACGCGCCTTGATATCGTCGGCAATCGCCGGCGGCATATCGGGAGGCAGCAGGACATCCATTCGAACTAGAAACAGCATGATTCTTTCCTTTTTCAGTTATAGATCCGGCCCGCACCCATGTTGGGCCGAATCAATAATGCGCCAGCGCACTGAAGCGGCAGCCCTCGCATGGCCGCGCCGCGGCTGGCCTCATTTGTCGCGCCGGTAATAGGCAAGCTTGTCTTCATCGATCGCCACGCCGAGACCGGGACCCGACGGCACGGCCAGCTCGAAATCGGCAACCGCCGCGCGCTCGACGACGATGTCGTCCTTGAGCAGCAAGGGGCCGAACAGCTCGGTGCCCCATTCCATTTTGCGGCAGGCCGCAAATGCATGGGCGGATGCGATGCTGCCGATGGTGCCTTCCAGCAGCGTGCCGCCGTAGCAGCCGACTCCTGCCGCGTCGGCGACCGCCGAGGTGCGGACGACACCCAGCGGTCCGCCGGATTTGGCGATCTTGAGCGCAACGATATCGGCTGCGCCATCGCAGGCATAGTCGAACATGTCGGCGGGCGTGCTGACGGCTTCGTCGGCCATGATGGGAATGCTGAACGCCTGGGCAAGGCGCGCCAGTCCGCGGCGGTTGTCTTTCGCGATCGGCTGCTCGACAAGCATCACGCCGGCCGCCTGCAGGTCGGGAATGAAACGCGCAGCGGTTGCTTCGCTCCATGCCTGGTTCAGATCGACGGTAATGTCGGCGCGCTCGCCAAGGGCGTTCTTGATGGCAGCGACATGCGCGATGTCCTCGCGCGGGCTGCGCTTGCCGATCTTGAGCTTGAACACCTTGTGGCGGCGCGCTTCAAGCAGCTGCCCGGCTTCCTCGATGTCGCGCGCGCTGTCGCCGCTGGCCAGCGTCCAGAGAACAGGCAGCGAATGACGCACCGCGCCGCCGAGCAGCGCATGAACCGGCACGCCCAGGCGCTTGCCCTGCGCGTCCAGCAAGGCCGTTTCCAGCGCAGACTTGGCGAGCGAGTTTCCCTGCACGGACTGGTCGACCTTTGCCAGCACCGCGTTCGCGCTGGCGGCATCCATGCCGGCGATCAGCGGATTGATATAGTGATCGAGCGTGAGCTTGATCGATTCGGGGCTCTGGTCGCCGTAGCTGAGGCCGCCGATCGTGGTGGCTTCGCCGATGCCTTCGATGCCGTCGTCGCAGCGCAGGCGAACGATCACCAGCGTCTGGCGGCTCATCGTCGTCATCGCAAGGCGATGTTCGCGAATCGTGGGCAGATCGACGATGATGGACTCTAGCGCCTCGATGCGGGGCGGATGGGAACTGTTGAGCATGAATGGGCGGATGACTGATTGGACAGGCAAATGGTAGGTCTTCCCATGGCCATCGTCCAATATCAATTCATGACAGCATCATACCCTGCAGGTATGGTGCTGGAGGTGCCGGGGCCCTACCCGTGCTTGCCGGCCGGCCTGTATTTCTCGACGAAACCCATGAAACGGGCCAGTTCCGGCGAGGTATCGCCGCTCCTGACGTTCATGATGACCGGCGAGGTCGCGGCCGCTCCGCTAAGCGGCCGGTAAACGACGTCGTCGCGCCTGAGGCGCTGCACCGAGTCGGGCACCAGGGTGGAACCTATTCCCGCGGCAACGAAGCCGATCGCCGTCTGCATTTCATTCGCCTCGACGGCCACGTTCAGCTTGAGGCCATGGGAACGGAAAATGTTCAGAACATGGTCGGCATAGCTGGGGCGGGGTTTGGCCGGGTAGATGATGAATGGCTCGCCTGCCATTTGCTCAAGTGAAATACGCTGCTTGCGCGCCAGCGGGTGACCGACCGGCAGCGCGGCAACGAGCGCTTCCTCTTCGAAGACGTCGCAGCTGATTTCCGGGTCTTCCAGCAGAAGCCTGCCGAAGCCGACATCGATGCGCCCTGCCTTCAGCGCCTCGGCCTGCTGGATGGTGGTCAGTTCGCTGAACACGACTTCGGTGTCATTGCTTGCCGAGCGGTATTCCCTGATCAGCTCGGGCAGGAAGCCATAAAGCACGGAAGGCACGAAGCCGATGCCGAACCAGCGCTTCCTCCCCTGGCCGATGCGGCGCGTTCCCTCCTTGGCTTCATCCAGGCGCGACAGGATCTGCGCGCACTGTTCAAGAAAGAAGGTGCCGGCCTTGGTCAGGGCGATCGGGCGGGAACTGCGGTCGATCAGCTCGGTTCCCAGTTCTTCCTCCATCTCGCGAATCTGGCGCGACAGGGGCGGCTGTGCAATGTGAAGCAGTTCGGCCGCGCGGGTGAAGTTCAGCGTTTTGCCGACCACCTCGAAATAGCGAAGATGCCGCAGTTCCATCATACTCTCCGGGTATTGTCCTGACGAAGGGTGATGGTAGGCCGTGCGGGAAATAAATGCCAGCCTCTCCGTCATTCAGGTCTGCCTGGGACAGCCAGGCGGGTCAGCAAAGACTTTTTTCACAAACCTGATGAACTTGTATTTCGCCCCCTCTCCCGCAAGCAGGGGGAAAGACAGGACGGTCATGCGACTTATTTTCCCCGCTGCTCACCACCAGGCAAGCAGGTAAAGTCGATCTGACCTCGCTGCGTCCGGCTCCCTCGCCTTTCGGACCGCGGCCCAGGAAATCGATCGGGAGAACATAGTCACTCGCACATGCGCCGTATATCCTCCGGCACCGGCACGGCCTTGATGCGCGACGGGTCGTCCGGATGGCGGATTGCGAAAATGCGCACATCCCGCCCTTCCGCCAGCAGGACGTCGCCGCGGATGAGCCGGTATTTCATGACGAATGACTTGTCCCGCCATTCGTCGACCCAGGTATGGACCTCGATGCTGTCGCCATAGCTGGTCGGACGGACGAAGGTGGAATTGGCTTCCACCACCGGCGTGCCGATGATGCCGACGCTGCGCTCCAGTTCCCTCCAGGGCGGCACGCCGCAGCTTTCGAAGAAATGGCGCGAGGCAGCGTCGTACCAGCGGAAGAAGTTGGGGAAATAGGCGATCTGCGCAGGATCGCAGTCGCCGAATTCGACATGAACGGGATGAATGTGTACGCGTGGCATTGCACTCTGATTCCTGGTGTTGTTAACTCGGACGCACCTTGTTGAGCTTGTGCTCGACGAAGGCCGTCAACCGATCCTGCGTCGCGGGCTCGCTCTGCGCCACTGCCGCCATCAGAGCTTCCGTCATCAGGCCGTCGTTGATCGACTGGTCGGCGATGCGGGGCAGCACATGCATGACCGCGTAGTTG
>Ga0194137_10001589_pt1 | contig 13839 bp, 10 predicted proteins | sample TARM_MetaG_T3_14_FD_134025 | JGI IMG/M metagenome (GOLD analysis project Ga0194137, IMG submission 134025) | Freshwater microbial communities from Pennsylvania, USA, analyzing microbe dynamics in response to fracking - TARM_MetaG_T3_14 (version 2) | ecosystem: Environmental > Aquatic >... | reverse complement strand
GGTTGTCGGTGAGAGTGGTGATGAAACTGATGATCAGCCGTGTGGCTGAACGGTCTCTATCAACGTAGATGACGCATCCAATGTCGTCAGCGCTGGCATGAAGTCTCATTCCTGCTTGCCCTGCATGCTGTTCAGCACGGTGTGTCGGTTGTCGAGTTTTCCGCTGCGGATGCGCAGGCTGTTCGCCAGCACGCACAGGCTGCTGAGCGTCATCGCCAGGGCGGCGACCCCGGGAGCCACCCAGCCGGCGATGGCCAAGGGGATGGCCATGGCGTTGTAGCCGATGGCCCAATACAGGTTGTGTTGCATCAGGCGGCGTGCCCGCCTGGCCAGTTGCAGGGTCTGCGGTATGCGTGCCAGCCCATCCGGCAGGTAGACGGCGCCGGCCTGGCTGGCCGCCGAGGTTGCGCTGCCGACGGCGATGCCCAGGCGTGCACGGGCCAGTGCCAGCCCATCATTCAGGCCATCGCCGACGAAAGCGGCGACATGATGGCGCTCGAGCGCTGCAACGAAGCGCGATTTTTCTTCCGGTGAGCGATTCGCCAGGATGCGAGTATGTGGAATGCCCAGTGTCTCGGCCACTTGCTGGCAGGCGCGAGGCGTATCACCACTGAGCAGGTAGAGCGCGTAGCCGGATTGCTGCAGCCGACGCACCGTGGAGAGGGCGTCCGGCTGTAACGTCTCGCGAAACAGGAGTCGGCCGGCGTATCGGCCGCTGCTTGCCACATGGAGCTCCATGCCGGTGTCGTCGCAAGGGGGTACCGCGATGCCCCGTTCGATGAGCCAGGTTCGGCGCCCGGCGAGGGTGCGCTCGGCACCCTGTGTCCAGCACACCCCCTGGCCGGGATAGTTGTCACGTCGGCCGCGTGTCGCGTGGGCAGAAGGAGCCGCTGCGGATCTGAGACCTGCGGCGATCGGATGAGGGATGTCATACAGCGCATCGGCCGCCAGTTGCAGGAGGTCCCTGGGCGTCACGCCAGCTGAGGGCACCATGTGCGACAGATGAGGGGTGTCGGAGGTCAGCGTGCCGGTCTTGTCGAAGACGATCACGCTGACCGAGGCGGCGCTTTCCAGGGCAGCTGGGTCACGGAACAGGATGCCCAGCATCACCATGCGGGCCTGGCCCAGCACGATGACCAGTGGAATCGCCAGGCTCAGGGCGCAGGGACAGGCGATGATCAGCACTGCCAGCCCGTGGATCACGATCTCATCGGCCGGCAGCCCCTGGACGACGCCCAGCAGCATGGCCAGGCCTGATGCCACGATGATGAGTGGCAGCAGCAGCCGGGCGAGGCGGTCGGCGAGGCGTTGCATGGTGGTCTTGTGGCTGAGCAGAGCACGCACCGAGCGAGCGATACTATCGATGCGCCGCTCACCGACGCGGGCGGTGACGCGAAGTTCCAGCCTGCCGGCGACGAGACGACAACCGGCCTCGAGCGTTTCACCCCGGGCCGCGCGCCGCGGGACGTGCTCCCCGGTGAGGATCGACATGTCCACATCACCGTTCCCGTCAATCACATGCCCATCCAGAGCCAGCGACTCGCCGTCCTCGAGGCGGATGTGCTGCCCCACTGCCACTTCTGTGGCAGCCACCTCCTGCCATTCATCGTTTCGCCACGTCCGCACGCGCTCGGGTGCATGGGTCAGGTAGCCGCGAATGATCGCTGAGGCTCGTCGGCGCACGCCGCTATCGATCAGGCGGGCCACGAGCTGAAAGGTGATCAGCATCACCGCCGCATCGAAGTAGACCTCCGCCGAGCCGTTCATCAGATGCCACGCCGAAACCAGGCAGGCCGCCACTACTGCCACGCTGATCAGGGTATCAAGGCCGGGTGCGCCGACGCGCAGGGTTCGCCACCCGACGCGATAGAAGTGCATTCCCGAGTAGAGCAGTACCGGTATGGCCAGCGTGCCGCTGGCGATGCTGAGTGGCCAGGTGGCGGCGGGCTCGACAACACCCAGCGGCGCCAGGTAGATCAGCAGTGCCGGCATCATGCTCCACATGCCGAAGAACACCGCCACGGCGAGGCGCCACTGCAGGGGCTTGCGAATCCGGTCGGCGTTCTCGGCTGTGTTATCTGCGTCATCTGGAGGGCACAGTCGGTAGCCAAGCCTCTCGACGGCGTGCTGTAACTCGGCGAAGGACGTGCGGGTATCGTTCCAGCGCACCATGGCAGAGTCGGCGGCAAAGTTGACCGCGGCGCTGAAGACGCCAGGCTGGCGGCGGAGTTGAGCCTCTACCGCCGTGGCACAGCTGGCGCAGTGCAGGCCGTCCACCACGAACATGCGTTCTGCAAGTCTGGGGCTATCGCCGACGTAGGCATGGTCGGCAGTGAAGCTGGCAGTGTGCCGCACGACCAGGGTTACTCCGGTGTGGAGAAGGTGTTGCGCAGCTCATCCACCGTCCAGGTGCCGCGCTCGGCGAAGCGCTCCGCGTGTTCCCTGACTAGGGCCGGGTCGACGGCGTCACCTTGGTTGCCCCAGGCCTGACGCACATGGCTGAGCACCGCAGCCAGTTCGACAGCCGAGAGCTGATCGGCGAAGGCCGGCATGCTGCCCTGGTACTCGTCACCGGCCACCTTGATGGGCCCTGTCAGGCCATCGTGGACGATGGCGATGAGTCGAGAGGGGTCGCCCTGCACCCATTCGCTGCCAGCCAACGGCGGGAAAGTGCCGGGAACACCCTCTCCTGTCGGCTGGTGGCAAGAGGCACATTGGGCGGAGAACAGCTTCTCGCCATCGACTGCCGCATCGGGTGCGACCTGTTCGACGGCGGTGCGACTGTCGCCGCCGGTGAGGGGCCAGCCGATGTGCCAGGCATAGTAGCCGACGCCCCAGAGGATAAGCACTCCGATCCAGGCCACCACGAACTGCGGTACGGGACGCTGGCCCTCCGTGGGTTCGGGGTTTTCACGACACTGGGCGCGCTGCGGGTCACGGGAACTCATGATCAGCCTTCTCCTTCCTCTTCCGCCGCCTCGGCTCGGGGCAGGGTGTCCGCGGGATAGGTGCGATCCAGGGACAGCAGATAGGAGGTCAGCTCCAGGGCTTCCCGGGTCGCCACGACGACGCCGGAATCGGGGCCGTAAGGCTCGGGGATCTTGACCACGTGCTGGTCCTCCCGGGGCTCATCGACGACACGGAACAGGAAGCGGTAGGCCGGCATGATGCTGTCTTCGACCACCGCACGCGGGTTGTAGAGGTGCAGCAAGTGCCAGTCGACACTGGACTGGCGGGCGCCGATGTTGAGCAGGTCAGGACCCGTGCGCATGGTCCCCAGCAGGTGGGGTTGATCGTAGGCATAGTCGCCGGGCACCGAGGGGCGTCCCCAACCACGTTCGCTGTCTGCACTCGAAAAGCCGGGATCGCGCGGTTGCTGGCTGTGGCAGTAGATGCAGCCGTTGGCTATATAGAGGTCCCTGCCACGTTGCTGAGCCGTGGTATAGGGCTCGAGTGCTTCGGGAACTGCTTCGGAGGACATCTGCACATAGGGCATGGCCACCAGGGTCAGCGTGGCCAGCAGCAGGATCAGCGCGGCCCCCACCATGATCGCTAAGGCATGTTTCATCGCGAGCCCTCCAGAGTGTCTGGGGCGGGTTGAGTCGATCGAAACAGTGTCGGCTGGTGGCGCTTCTTGCCACTGCGACGCAGCATCGCCACGAAGTGCACGGCGAAGATCACATGACCCAGGGTCATCAGCGCACCTCCCAGGGTACGAGCCTTGAGGTAGGGAAGCGTGAGGCGCACGATGTCCATGAACGGTGTTTCGGCATCGAGCATCGCCAGACCCTGCAGCCAGCCGCCGACGGAGAGCGATACCACGTAGATCAGGATGCCGGACGTCACCAGCCAGAAGTGCAGGCTGATAAGCGGACGCCAGGGCCATTCCCAGTTCATCAGGCGTGGCATGATGAAATAGATGGCGCCGAACAGGATCAGGCTGAGGAAGGCATACATCCCCAGGTGGGCATGGCCCACGGTGTAGTGGGTGAAGTGGGTGACCACGTTGACGCTGCGCAGCGCTTCCATCGAGCCCTGCAGCGACGACAGGGTGTACATCAGTGCCCCGATCCACACGAAACGCAGCGTGGGAGAGTCCTTGAGTCTGCCGAAATGCCCCCACATGGTGCCGTGGTGGTTGATGGCGACGGTGATCACGGGGACGGACATCATCACGCTGTGGACGATGGAGAGCGTGACCAGCCAGGTGGGTACGGGGCCACCTACCAGGTGGTGGATGCCGACTTGGCTATAGAAGAGTGCCAGTGACCAGAAACCTATCAGGGAGAGCTGATAGGAGATGATCGGTCGACCGAGAATCTTGGGGATCATGTAGTAGGCGATACCCACCCCGATGGGGGTCACCCAAAGTCCCAGGACGTTATGGGCGAACCACCAGTTGACGGTGGCTCCCGAGGCCCCGGGGAACACCACGGGCAGGTTGGCCAGCAGGAAGAGGATGGGGAACCACACCAGCGCGGCCAGCAGGTACCAGCTGGTGACGTAGAGATGTGATACCCGTCGGTTGGCGGCCGTCAGCAACAGCGGAATGGCACAGAGGCCGCCGCCGATCACGAACAGGGTGTCGACCTGCCAGGGAAACTCGAGCCACTCCTCTCCGTCGGAGAGTCCCAGATTGATCGCCACCAGGCCGAGCACCATGCCGAGGTTCCAGAGGACGGCGCCCCACAGGGCGTAGCGACCGCCCACCAGCGCCGTCTTGAACAGTCGCGGTATCAGGAAGATTGCCACCCCGACACCGGCCATGGATGCCCAACCATAGGCAACGGCGTTGAGGTGCATGGGGCGAACCCGGCCGAAAGTCAGCCATTCACTATCAGCCAGCAACTCGGGCCAGTGGAATTTGCCCGACGTTAGCAAGCCGTAGGCCGAGCCCACCAGAAGCCAGAGAACCGCTGAACCGAGCCAAGCCAGCGCCGCTTGGCGTGATGAGCGATCGGCAACCTCGCGCGCCTGGAGTTCATCGTTGGCAATGGTGTTGTCGGTGTCCTCAAGCACCGTATCACCGGCAGGGTCCTCGCCGTGTCCCTCCTCGCCTTCGGCAAAGATGGTTCTGGCAGCGAGGTGGCCGTGACTGAATTGATTGGTGGCGATAGACCAGATCAAGAGCAAGAGGCCCACCGCTGACACCACGAAAGTGATGATGAGCAGTATGGCAATGGTGGGAGTCATGAAAACCTTCACATAGTGTATGCCCCTGCTAGCGCTGGAAATGGGCAGGGCCAGATTCGTCAGGAATTGATCGTCTGAGTAACTGCCTTCTCAATCTAGTGGGGGGAAGCATTGATGTATAATGAATATTGAAGCGCTTATATATCAATTTAGTTGATCAAAGAGGGCGTATGGATATCGAGCTGGCCAGGACATTCCTGGAGATACTGCGCTATGGCAGTTTCAGCGAGGCAGCCCAATCGCTGCATGTCACCCAGACCACGGTCACCATGCGGGTGCGCAAACTGGAAGAGCGGCTCGGCTGTCGGCTGCTAAAGCGCAACCGCGGTGGTGTCGCGATGACCGTCGATGGTGAACGCTTCGCCGAGCATGCTTCTCGACTCGTGCAGATATGGGAGACGGCACAGCGGGAACTGCCGTTGCCCCAGGGTATCCGGCGTGTGCTTTCGTTAGGGGGAGAAACCAGCCTGTGGGACCCGCTACTGGCAGGCTGGCTGAGTGCGCTACGTGAGTCACTGCCTCAGCTAGCGGTGCGCATCGAGGTCGGGGCGCGTCGCGAGTTGCAGGAAAAGCTCACCGAGGGCGTGCTCGACGCGGCGTTGGTGCATCAGGCGGACTACTGGCCCAGCATGCAGGTCGAGCTCCTTCAGGAGGAGCGACTGGTAATGGTGCGTACACCAGGGGCCGATACGACGGCTCCTTATCTCTACGTGGACTGGGGAGAGCTTTTTCGTCGTGAACACCATGCGGCGCTGCCCCAGTACGCTAGTCCAGTCATCGCGGTTAACCTGGGGCCCCTGGCTTTACACTACTTGCTCAATCATTCCGGAATGGGGTATTTCCGCTTGGGCGTCATTCAACCCTATCTTGAGCAGGGACTGCTTGAACGGGTCTACGACTTGCCGGAATTCTCCTACCCTGTCTATCTGGTCCATCCGCGTGAGCGCAGGCCGGCGGGCCTCGATGAGGCGATCGATATCCTCCACCGGCAGGTGGATACATTGCCATGACCTGCGCCTCCGGAGGAGGTCAGGCCGAATAGGCCGTGTGAAAGACTTTCGGGCCGCGTTCGGCGTCGATGATGTCGGCGCGCACCAGGAAGTCACCGAAGCCTTCATCCGCCTGGCGCTCTCTCGCGAAGCGCTCGAGCATCGGGTCGAGGGTCTCGAGAATGGTGGTGGTGTCGATGTTTTCCCGATAGAGGCGGTTCATGCGCTGGCCGCGCTCATCTCCGCCCAGGTAGAGGTTGTACTTGCCGGTCGCCTTGCCGGTGAGGCCGATCTCGGCCAGGAAGGGCCGGGCGCAGCCGTTGGGGCAGCCGGTGACGCGCACATTGATCGGCGTGTCGGAGAGGCCGTGCTTGTTCATCATGGCGTCGAGTTTGCTGACCAGGCCGGGCAGGTAGCGCTCGGATTCCGCCATGGCCAGGCCACAGGTGGGGAAGGCCACGCATGACATGGCGTTGCGGCCAAGCGGTGTGCTGCGGCTGCCGTCGTCCAGGCCGTACTCGTGAACCAGCGCCTGGATGCGATCCTGCTGCACGGGGGTGACGTTGGCGATCATCAGATTCTGGTTGCAGGTCACCCGGAACTCGCCGTGGTGCACCTTGGCGATCTCACGCAGTGCGGTGCGTAGCGGGTAGCCGTCGAAATCGGCGATGCGCCCGCTCTGGATCATCAGGGTGAGGTGACGGTTGCCGTTCTCGCCCTCCACCCAGCCGAAGCGGTCGCCGTTGTGGATGAAGCGGTACTCGCGGGCCGCCTCCATGGGGGTACCGTGGTAGTCGGCGAAGCGTTCTCGGAACCACGCCATGCCGTGGTCGTCGAGGGTGTACTTGAAACGCGCGTGGCTGCGGTCGGTGCGACTGCCGTGGTCGCGCTGGATGGCGGCGATCGCCTCGCAGGCGTCGACGATGCGCTCGGCGGGTACGAAGCCGGCCAACTCGGCCAGCCGCGGGTAGGTGGCGGCGTTGCCGTAGGTCAGCCCCATGCCGCCGCCCACCGCCACGTTGAAGCCGGCCAGTTTGCCAGCCTCCACGATGGCGATCAGGCCGATATCGTTGGCCAGCACGTCGCAGTCGTTCTCCGGCGGAATCGCCAGGGCGATCTTGAACTTGCGTGGCAGATAGTAGTGGCGATAGAAGGGCTCTTCCTCTCCGTCGCCGCCCAGGTGGTGTACGCGCTTCTCGCCCAGCCAGATCTCGGCGTAGGCGCCGGAGCGCCACATCAGTCGTTCGCTGATTTCGGTGGAGAGGCGGTAGATGCGCTCGTGCAGCGCCGAGAGGTGCGGGTTGACGTTGGCGATGACGTTGCGGTTGTTGTCACCGCAGGCGCCCTTGGTGTCGAGCCCCAGGGCATTGACGCGCTGCATGAAGGAACGCATGCGGTGCTTGAACACGCCGTGGAACTGGAACGTCTGGCGCGTGGTGAGGCGCAGGGTGTGGTTGGCGCACTCGTCGGCGATGGCGTCGAGGCCCAGCCACTGTTGCGGGGTCAGCACGCCGCCCGGCAGGCGCAGGCGCACCATGAACATGTAGAGCGGCTCGAGCTTCTGGCGGCGGCGTTCGTCGCGCAGGTCGCGGTCGTCCTGCAGGTAGGCGCCGTGGAACTTGGTCAGCTTGGTGTCATCGTCCGAGATGGCACCGGTGACGGGGTCGTCCAGGCCCTCGGCAATGGTGCCGCGCAGATAGTCGCTCTCGCGCTTGATGATCTCGGCATCGGGGAACTGGTCGCTCATCAGTAGACGTCCCTCTGGTAGCGTTTCTGGCGGGTCAGCTCCCGCAGGTAGTCGGTGGCGTCCTCGCGGCGCTTGCCGCCGGCCTCGACGATGATGTCGAGCAGTGCCTCGTGCACGTCCGGGGCCATGGCCTCGGCGTCGCCGCAGACGTAGAGGTAGGCGCCCTTCTCCAGCCAGCGCCACAGCTCACTGGCGTTGTCGCGGAGGCGCCGCTGGACGTAGATCTTCTCTTCCTGATCACGGGAGAAGGCCACATCGATGCGATCGACCAGCCCCTGGCGGCGCCAGGCCAGCCACTCGCTCTGGTAGAGGAAGTCGGTGTGGAAGTGCTGGGCGCCGAAGAACAGCCAGTTGGCGCCGCCGGCCTCGCGCGCCTCGCGTTCCTGCATGAAGGCGCGGAAGGGCGCGATGCCGGTGCCGGGGCCGATCATGATCACCGGCGCCTCGTCGTCCTCGGGCAGCCGGAAGTGCTTGTTGTGCTCGATGTAGACCGGCACACGTTCATCCTCCGCCAGGCGGTCGGCGAGCCAGGTGGAAGCCACGCCCTCGCGTCGGCGCCCACGGGCCTGGTAGCGCACGGCCGCCACGGTGAGGTGCACTTCGTCGTCCACTGCGGCCTGGCTGGAGGCAATGGAGTAGAGGCGTGCCGGCAGTTTGCGCAGCGCCTGTACCAGAGTGTCGGCGCCGAGTCCGCTCACGGGGGCCTCCTCGATGAGGTCGAGCAGGTCGCGGTTCTCCATCCAGGCGCTGAGCTTGGCGTGATCCTCGAGCAATGTTGTCAACGTCTGGTTGCCGCTGAACTCGGCCCAGTGTTCGACCACCGGGCGAGTCAGCAGGGTGATCTCGCGGTGATGTTGCAGAGCGCCTGCCAGAGTGGTGTCGACGTCGCCGGCCTTGACGCCCGTGTCCGGGTCGAGCCCCAGACGCTGGATGATGGTCGCCACCAGGCGGGGGTCGTTCTGGGGATAGATGCCCAGGGCATCGCCGGGCCGATAGCTCAGCCCTGACCCCTCGAGGGATAGCTCGATGTGACGGGTCTCCTTGCTCGAGCCGCGACCGTTGAGAAGCTGGTTTTCCAGCAACTCAGCCGGAAAGGGAGTGCGCCGATCATGGCTCGATGCGGTGGCCGCAGAGTAGCCGGTGCTGCTCGAGGAGGTGACGAGCCCAGCGGCCCCGGCCTCGCCCTGCAGGGTTTCCAGCAGCCTGGCGAACCAGGTGTCGGCGGCATCATCGTAGTCGACATCGCAATCGACACGCTCGCACAAGGCGGTCGCCCCCAACCTGGCCAGGGCGCTATCGAACTCCTTGCCGGTCCGGCAGTAGTGTTCGTAGCTGGTATCACCCAGCCCCAGCACGGCGTACTTGAGGTGCCTGAGGGAGGGGGCCTTGCGGCCGTGCAGGAACTCATGCAGGTCCAGGGCGTTGTCGGGTGGGTCACCCTCGCCGTGGGTGGAGGTGATCACCGCCACATAGGCTTCATTCTTGAGTTGACGAGGCTTGTAGTCGGCCATGTCGATGACCCTGGCAGAGAAGCCTCGGGCACTCGCCTGTTGGCCAAGCGCTTCGGCCAGCCCTTCCGCGTTGCCGGTTTGGGAGCCGTAGAGCACGGTCAGCGAGAGGCCGGATCCCGAGTCGTGATCGGTTCTCCCGGGTTCAATGTCGTTTGGGTCACGCTGAGACGCTCGCCAGCCGGCGATGAACCCGGCCAGCCAGTCTGCCTGGGCTGGAGTGAGTGTCGTGAGCAGGCGGTTCAGCGCTTCTGCTTGTGTCTCATCGAGAGGCGTTTCATTCGAAGAAATATGCATGGTGAGGGGGCGTCGCAGTTTTCGGCGAGACAGTCACCCTACCATTGGGACTAGCCGGTAATAAGTGTAGCAAGATAACGATTTAATCTGGATCTGTAACACACAGAAAAATATTAATATTCTTTATATCTGTTTGATGTAAGTCAAACGGATAACTCTGGACTTTATCCAATGAGATGAAAGCTAAAATTATTATGCATCAATAGTTGGGCTGCGCTTATGCGGAGGAGGATTTTCAATATGCCTATTGATTACTTTAAGTTATAAAATCGATGTGTTTTATATCTTTTATCAGCCTTTATTCCTCGCATGCATCAGCGGAGGTCGTCATGACACAGCAATCGGCCAACATCCACCATCGCGTGGTCATCATGGGGGGCGGTAGCGCCGGAGCTACCGTCGCTGCCTCGCTACTTGTCAAGCAGCCCGGACTCGATGTCGCTGTCGTTGACCCGTCCGATACCCACTATTATCAGCCTGCCTTTACGCTGGTGGGTGGTGGTACCTATGAGTTGGGTAAGACGCACCGTCTCCAGCGTGACGTACTGCCCGAGCAAGCCACCTGGCTCCAGGCGGCAGTGACCGGATTTGATCCGGAAAACAACCGGCTGACACTCGATGACGGACGCATACTTGGCTATGAGGCACTGGTGGTTGCGCCGGGTATCAAGCTTGATTGGGATCGCGTCAAGGGCCTGGGTGAGACATTGGGCAAGAATGGCGTCTGCAGTAATTATAGTCCGCAGACGGTGACTTACACTTGGGAGTGCCTGAAGAACTTCCGCGGGGGCAATGCCATCTTTACTCAGCCACCGCCTCCGCTGAAATGCGCTGGAGCCCCTCAGAAGATTGCCTACCTGACCGCGGATCACTTGCGTCGTCAGGGTCTCAGGGAGAACAGCACCCTGAAATTCTACAACGGAGGGGGGGCACTATTCAGCGTGCCGGAGTTCGTGCCGCCGCTGGAACGGGTCGCCCATCGCCATGGCGTCGAGATCCTGTTATCGCATGATCTGGTCGAAGTCGATGGCGAACGCAAAGTTGCCATCTTCGAGACGAAGAACGGAGAAGGTGAAAGGACCCGTCTCGAACAACCCTTCGATATGCTGCATGTGACGCCCCACCAGTGTGCCCCCGACGTGATCCGTGAGAGCGCGCTGGCGGATTCTGCCGGGTGGGTCGAGGTGGACAAGGCCACCACCCAGCATGTGCGCTACGCCAACGTGTTTTCCCTGGGGGATGCCAGCTCGTTACCCACGTCAAAGACCGCGGCGGCGGTACGCAAACAGGCACCGGTTACGGTCAAGAACTTGCTGGCTCATCTGGAAGGACGTGAGCCCTCGGCATATTATGATGGCTACACCTCGTGTCCATTGGTGACGGCTTACGGCAAGGTCATGATCGCGGAATTCATCTATGATGGTGTCGTGACGCCGACCCTGCCGCTGGATCCCTTCAAGGAGTCACGCTTCTACTGGGTGGTCAAGAAGCATCTGTTGCCGCCGTTCTATTGGAACAAGATGCTGAAGGGAAAGGAGCCGGATATTGCACACAAACCCTTGAAGAAAGCTTCTTGATAATACCTTCATCGGCCTCCTTCGTGATGGGAAATTCCTGTTTAGAGAGGCCTTCCTTGTGCTGAAGTCGTGCTTCAAACGGTGATCGCTGAAGTAGAGGTCAGGCCTGTGGTGAACGCGCCAGCCGCCAGAAGTGACGGAACATTCCGGCGCTGGTGGCGCCCCAGGCCAGCAGTACCAACCAGATCATCAATTCGGGTATGCGCATTAGAAATGGCATTTCAATAGCCTCCGAGAGTCGCAGCGTGCCAGTGGTGTACATAGCCAGCGGGAAGACCATGCTCCACAGTTGCGGCTCGTAGGCGATACGGTGGCGGCGGATCAAGTGGCGCCATAGCATCAGCCCTACCAGCAGCGGAAACCACCAGCTGGCAGTCGCCCAGAAGAACACCGTGAACCCCAGCAGGAACGGCTTGAAGTCCGCGATCACACCGCCCTCCGCGGCTCGCAATATCAGTGTGGAGCCGGCCAGGGTGGCGATCGCTACCGCCCCCATATTGATCCAGTAGGGCGGTGTCAGGCTCTCCACCGTCACCTTGAGAAAGGTAAGGCGATAGAAGATCAAGGTGATGATCGCCAGGTAGAGCATGCAGCCGATCAGGAACATGCACAGCGCGAAGAACAGCCGCACATCGGCGGGCCCGCTCCATGGCAGCAGCGCCGTCAGGATCGAGACGGAGTGGGTACTGACCGCTGCCAGCAGCCACGCACCGTTGATGCCGGACCCCAGGTTGGGCTTCTCGGACCGTGTGGTCACGGCGATAAAGAACAGATACATGATGACGCTCCAAAGCGTCAGCCCTACCCACCAGAATTCGGCAGCAATTGCATCGTGATCGGCCACGATTTGAAACTGCGTCCCCAGGATGCAGGTACCGGCCACGATGGTGAAAAAGCCCGGCCCACGGGCATGATCGGTCATGTCGCCAGCAAGCCGCTCCGGATAGCGGACCAGACGGGTGATCGTCAACAGCCATAGGGTCATGTACGCCAGTAGATTGGCCCCCAGCAGCCCCCAGGAGAGTAGCGTCAGCCCCATCAGATGGCAGGCGATGGAGGTGGCGCCGGTGGCCATGATCACGGCGAAGTAACCGGGGAAGAGCTCGGCCGCTGCATGATCCACGAGGTTGGCTAGGCGTCGGAAGAGGCCGCTCATCGGCCCACCTCCTCCGCATCCAACGCCTGATGTAAATCTGCGAGCAGATCCTCGATGTCCTCGAGGCCTATTGAAAGGCGCAGCATGCCGTCGCCGATGCCGCGTCGTGCCCGCTCTTCCGCGGTCAAGTCGGCGTGCGAGGTGGTACAGGGCTGGGTGACCAGGCTCTCCGCACCGCCGAGACTGGGGGCTAAGGCAAAAAGGGAGAAACGGTCGGCAACCCTGGCCGCCGCCTCTCGACCGCCAGACAGCTCGAGCGTCAGCATGCCGCCGAAGCCCGACATCTGTCGGCAGGCCAGGTCGTGGCCGGGGTGCGAGGCCAGACCGGGGTAAAGTACTCGCTCAAGTGCGGGATGCGACTGCAATGCTTCGGCAATGGCATGTGCCGAGGCGTTGTGGCGCTGCATACGCAGGGGCAGGGTGCGCAGGCTACGCGAGAGCAGGGAAGCCGCCTGAGGCGACAGCGCCGTGCCGAGGTTCTGGCGCCAGTGCCACAGCGGCGCCAGAACCTCGGCACTTCCCATCACGGTGCCGGCGGTGAGGTCGCTGTGACCGCCCAGATATTTGGTGGCGCTATGCACCACCATATCGGCGCCTAGCGACAGTGGCCGCTGGTTGATCGGCGTGGCGAAAGTGCCATCTACCGCCACCAGGGCGCCGTGGTGATGGGCCTGCTCGGCCACCGCCGCGATATCGATCAGGCGTAGCGTCGGGTTGGTGGGGGTCTCGAGATAGACCAGCCCGACGCCGGATGCCAGAAGTTGCTCCAGTATCTCGGGTTCATAACCATCGAGTAGATGGGTATTGATACCCAGCGCCGGCAGCTGCTGTTCGAGCAGGCTCAGAGTGCCACCATAGACCTCCCCCAGGCAGGCGATACCCCGACGACCATGAGCGAGGAGCAGGGTGCTGATGGCTCCCATGCCGGAAGTGAATGCCCAGGCGGCTTCGGCCTCTTCCAGTGCCGCCAACGTCTCCTCCAGGGCGTAGAGCGTCGGGTTATGGCCGTATCGGGTATAGAGGGGGGCCTGCCGCCGCCCTTCGGTCACCTCGAGCAGGGCGGAGGTATCCGGAAAGGTGAAGGTGGTGGTGTCGTAGATCGGCATGTGCGGGCTGCCGAAGGCATCCCTCTGCTGCTGGCCATGGATGGCGCGGGTGGCAGGGCCGAAGTGTGGCAGGGGTCGAAGTGACATGGCGCGTCTCCTAGAAGGGACTCTAGGCAGGCTACTCTCTTTTTGTTATGCAAGCTATTGATCTTAATGACTTCACCTATCTTCATTAAGGTAAGTTATCGATTTTCATCTATTTGTCTTATCGAATTTGATCTCGATCAGAGATGCTCTTCGGCCCCTGGCATAGGGGCTGTATCGAG
>Ga0194137_10001588_pt1 | contig 13846 bp, 15 predicted proteins | sample TARM_MetaG_T3_14_FD_134025 | JGI IMG/M metagenome (GOLD analysis project Ga0194137, IMG submission 134025) | Freshwater microbial communities from Pennsylvania, USA, analyzing microbe dynamics in response to fracking - TARM_MetaG_T3_14 (version 2) | ecosystem: Environmental > Aquatic >... | reverse complement strand
TTGAATGGTTCCGCTCGATTGGCGAATCGGTGACCATCGTGACCGGTTTCATCTTCATCGTCTGCGTGCTGGCCTTCCGCCGCGGCATCGTCGGTGAACTGCTAGAGTTTTCGAAGCGGCGCAAGCCTGCTGCTGCGCCGATGTCCTCGCCGGTGATGAAGACAGTGGAGGGATAGCATCATGGAACTACCGGGCTGGTGTCGGTTGACAGCAGGATGCATTGCAACGGTACTTGCAGCATCTTTTGCAATGAGCGCGGCAAGCGCGAATGACATCGTCATCGGCCAGGTAGCTCCCTTGAGCGGAGTGCTCGCCGACACCGGCCGGGAGATGGTACTCGGCGCCAAGGTATATTTCGAGCAGGTCAACGAGCAGGGCGGCATCCATGGCAGGAAGATCCGCCATGTGGTCAAGGATGACGGCTACAGGGTCGAGGAAACCGTCAGGCTGACGCGTGAAGTCATCGACAGGGATGGCGCGATTGCGCTGATCGGATTCGCCGGCACGGGGAATGTGGCCGAACTGCTCAGCCAAAAAGTGCTGGAGCAGGCGAACATTGCGCTGGTGGCGCCCTACACCGGCGGGGAGGTGCTGCGCACGCCGTTCAATCCCTACATCTTCCACATCCGTGCCGGCTATGCGGATGAGGCGGAAGGCATCGTCAACCAGCTGGCGATGCTGAACATGAAGCGCATCGGCGTGATGTACCAGGACGATCCGTTCGGCCGGGCCGGGCTGGCGGGCGTGGAAGCCGCATTGAAAAAGCGCGGGCTTGAACTGGCCGGCACCGGCGCTTACGAGAAGAATACCGACAACGTCACCGAAGCGGTCAAGGCGCTGTCCGCGGCGAACCCGCAGGCAGTGGTGATGATTTCGGTGAACAAGAGCACCGCCGCCTTCAGCAAGCAGATGCGTTCGGCGTCGACGGTGGCCCAGCTGGTGAACATCTCGGTGGTCAATCCGCGCGAGATTGCACGGCTGATCGGTCCGGAGCAGGCACGCGGCATCGGCGTGGCGCAGGTGATGCCGTATCCGTTTACCGCATCGACGGCGATCGCGAAGGAGTACCAGCAGGCGATGAAGAAGTACGCGCCGGCCGGCGCCGAGCTGTCGTACACCAGCTTCGAGGAATTCGTCGGCGCCAAGGTGCTCGCCGAAGGCCTTCGGCGCGCAGGGCCGAATCCGACGCGGGAGAAAGTGATCCGCTCGCTGGAGACGCTGGAGAATTACGATACCGGCGGTTTCACGGTACGGTTTTCACCGGTCAACCGCATCGGTTCGCGCTTTGTCGAGATTACGGTCATCGGCAGGGAAGGGCGATTGCTGCGCTGAGAATCCGGAACATGAAAAGCGCAGGCCTTCATGCCGCAACCAGGTTTGTAGCATGCAGTAGCAGTAAGCAGTAGATGGAGTGGTTGTTTTTACTTCCCCAGCAGTTCAGGGTTACGTTCGCGTAACCCTTTTTTTGCGCCGATCGACATAGGGATAGACCCAAGCATCGGCATCAGATCCCGGTCGGGTAGGTCTCGGGCGCCTCGTCATGCTGCGGCCGAACCACCGCTTCCAGCGGGCGCAAGGCTTGCGTGGTATCCACATGTATCACCGCATCGAACTGCCGCGACAGCGAGGCATAGAAATAGTGGCTCATGCGCTCGCTCTCGGGCAGATAAATTACGCCGATGGCACGCTCCAGCCGCCTTTCCTGCAGCAGCTCCGAGAGATATCGCCGATCGCGCATTCTCAGGAAGAACTGCTTCAGGCCGGTGTCGTGCAGCAGCCTTTCATAGCTGTTCGCCAGCGATGGCCGAACCGATTTCTTCTCGGCGGGCGCATCCCACTCCGATGCGGCGGTCACCATGCCATCGTGTGTGGTAAAGCCGAGCAGAAAAGTCTCCGCCAGACCGTGCCGCTCCCGCACCAGCTGCCCGAGGTTGAGCTGGCCATGGTCGCCCATCTCGGTCGCGCGCGCATCGCCGATGTGCGAGTTGTGCGCCCACACCACCAACTTGGCCGTGCCGCCCTTGCGCGTGGCGATATGCGCGCGCAGGGCGTCGAGCGTGTCGGCCATGTGTTCGTCGCGCAGATTCCATGACGCGTTGCGGCCCAGGAACATGGTGCGGTAATACGCTTCGGCATTCTGGGCCACGCGCGCATTCTGCTGCGCATAGAACAGTTCGTCCGCCGCGTCTTCGCCGTCCAGCTCGGCATAGCGGCCGCCTTCCGTCGTCATCGCCGCGAGCTGGCGGATGACCTCTTCCTCGCAGTCCTTGCGCATGCCGAAGGTGGCCGCATAGCCATAGCGCTGCGGGTCTTCGGCCAGATGGTCGAAGCAGGCATAGCGGGCACGCGCCTGGCGCGCCGCTTCCGGATCGACCGTCGACAGGTAGCGCACCACCGCTTCCATCGAATTGCGCAGGCTGTACAGGTCGAGTCCGTAAAATCCGATGCCGTCCTGCGCAGCCTGGCCGGAACGCTGCCGGTTATGCTCCTTCAGCCATGCCACCAGCTCGACGATTTCGGTATTGCGCCACATCCATTGGGGAAAGCGTTCAAAGCCTTGCAAGGCATCCCGGGGTTCCGTCGCTGGCGCTTCGCCGGAGGCGGCTGCAGCAGCCGGGGCCGCCGAAGAGGCGCGGACATAGCGGCTGACGCGCAGGGCATCCGGCCAGTCGGCTTCGACGGCAATGGCATCGAAGCCTTTCTCGGTAATCAGGCGCTTCGTGATTTCTGCGCGGATACGGTAGAACTCGCGGCTGCCATGCGTGGCTTCGCCGAGCAACACGATGGAAGCATCGCCAACCTGGTCGGCGACATGGCTCAATTGATCGAGTTCGTTCAGGGGGAGCGCTTCCCGTTGCAGTGCTTCAATGGTGGACTGGTCTGACATGATGCGATTCCGAGAGTTTCATTCGCTTCGGTTGCATCGCATCGCGATAGTTCCACCAGCACGCCCGGCTGGCGAGATGCGCGATTGCCGAGGCGTGAACGTATGCGGGCATGCCACTTGCAGCATTGCCGCTCCGGACTTCGAAGGCGCGAAACGGGCCCGATTTTCCGGCGGTGTCGCACAGCCTTCGACTGCAAATCCGGCGCGGCCTTCCACATTTTTTCAAAGGAGTCAGTCATGCAAACCATCTCCGACATCATGACGCGCGACGTGCGCAGCGTGTCCCCGCAGGAAACAGTCATGCGCGCCGCCCAGATCATGGATGAACTCAACGTAGGATCGCTGCCCGTCTGCGAGGGCAGCAAGCTGATCGGCATGGTCACCGACCGCGACATCACCGTCCGTGCGACAGCCGCCGGCATGGCGCCCGACCAGACGCATGTAAGCGATGTCATGTCGCAACAGGTACGCTGGTGCTTCGAGAATCAGCCTGTCGATGAAGTCATGGACCAGATGTCCGACTCGCAGATCAGGCGGGTGCCGGTGCTCGACCATGACAGCCAGCAGTTGATCGGCATCGTTTCGCTCGGCGATCTCGCAACCAAGCATTCCGCCGAAGTGGACCGTACCCTCGAAAACATTTCCGAACCTTCGCAGCCGGATCGGCCGCATTGAGCGGGCGACAGATCTGCCGCTTTTCCTCGCACGGGGCTGCCTGGTGATTGAAGGCGGCAGGCGCGGCGCACACAATGATGCAATGCAGCGCCGCGCCCGTTTCACTAGCGGGTCATTTGACAACGAGAGCGGCAAATCAAAGCGATGGATTGTTGTGACAGGCCAGGCGCAAACCGCACGATGGTGGGTCTAGATGGTGGGTCCATCGCAAGGAGCTGCAGCGACGCATGGCACAACAAGACGCGCTTTGATGCCGATTCCATTGCCAAATGACCCACTAGCTTCCTGCTGCAATGACGCCTTGTGCAATGCAGTGAATATATCTTGATTGCGTTTTCGCAAACAGCCGGGAGAAGCCGGCCAGCTACAATCTTTCCTTGTGGAAAACATATCATTTAGGATATCTTCATGAACCAATGCCGGGTCCGGCTGCTGCCACCATGAAAAATACAATGCAGCCGCTTAGCCAATGACCGAGCCACAAGGGGAGACGAGACGACATGCAATCCACCAAGCAGGGAAGGGAGCAGGGAGGCTTCGGCGTGGAGCAGCGCGCTTGCGCCCGGAGACCGCATCTTCGCCTGGCCGCTCAGGGCCGTTTCAACGGCGCAGAGGCCTGAACGATCAACAGGGCATCCGGTACTTCATAACTCGAACCCACCACGAACCCATCAATTCCAGCCGATATTCATGGCCTCTCATTCCGGCAAATTTGACGCGAATACCGACAGCAGTCTTGCAAAAGACAGGCAAGTGCTGCGCATGCGCCGTTTCTCGATGGCGGCGCTGTCCGCCGTCGTGACCTTCCTGATGCTGGGCACGCTTTACCTGCACGGCCTGATGGACGGCCGCACCGTCCTTGCCGGCGCAGCCGCCATGGGCGGCGGCCTGATCGGTTTCTTCATCGTCTTCAAGCGCGGCTGGAACCTGAAATTCCGGGACCCCAGCCTGACCGGTCCGATGATGCTGCTGTCGGCCGCCGTTGTCTTCCTAGTCATGTTCGATTCAGCCACGGCGCGCGCCACCATGGGCGCCTACCTGTGCGTGATCATGCTCTTCGGCGTATTCCGCTACCCGACCCGGGTGCTGATGAACGCCGCCGTCGTCTTCCTCTGCATCTATGCCTGCATGCTGGGCGTGCTCTGGCTGCGCGGCGCGCAGGCCAACGACATGGCGATGGACATCGGCCGCCTGATCGTGATGGCCTGCGTGCTGCCGCTGGTGGCCTGGGTAGGCGGGCACATCAACAGCCTGCGCAACACGCTCCACAGCCGCAAGGTCTTCTTCCAGACCATCTGGGATACCTGCAAGGAAGTGGTCGTGGTGATGGACGGCGACGGCAACATCCGCTATACGAACCCGGCCATGAAGGACGTCTTCGACCGCGACCCCGCGGCCATGATCGGCATGCATGCCAGCAGTCTGCAGCCTGCGCATGTGGATGTCACCCACCGCCTGCAGCATGCGGTGCAGACGCTGGAAGGCCCGGGCGCCAAGGCCAGCTTCGAAACCGAAGGCGTGCGCGCCGACGGCACCCGGCTGCCATTGGAAATCACGCTCAGCCGCGCCTATCTCGATGGCGCCGACATGGTGGTCGCTTTCCTGTCCGACATCACCAAGAGAAAAATGGCGGAAGACCAGATCAAGCATCTGGCCCAGCACGATCCGCTCACCGGCCTGCCCAACCGCATGATGATGCATGAGCGCCTCGCCCATGCGCTGGCGCTGGCTGCACGGCAGCAGAGCGCAGTCTGGGTGCTCTTTCTCGACTTCGACCGCTTCAAGCTGAACAACGACAGCCTCGGCCACAAGGTCGGCGACATCGTGCTCACCACGCTGGCGGCGCGCATGGTGGAAGTCTGCCGCGAAACCGATACCGTCGCCCGTCTGGGCGGCGATGAGTTCGTGATGGTGCTGTCGGAAATCCGGGGCGGCAAGCTGACCGAAAGCATCATCGAAAGGCTGATGGACAAGCTGGCCAAGCCCATCCATGTGAACGGTCATGAACTGATGCTCACCGCAAGCATCGGCATTTCCGTGTTCCCGGAAGACGGCGCCACGGTCGACAGCCTGGTCGAGCATGCCGATGTCGCCATGTACCGCGCCAAGCAGAACGGCCGCAACAACTTCTGCTTCTACACCGCATCGATGAATGACGCCGCCATCGCCCGCCTCGAACTCGAAAGCGATCTGCGCAATGCCTTGCAGCGCGGCGAATTCCGCCTGCACTACCAGCCGCAGGTGGATGTGGCCACCGGCGAGACGGTCGGCGCGGAAGCGCTGCTGCGCTGGCAGCATCCGGACAAGGGCCTGGTGCCGCTGGCAGCCTTTATTCCCTTGGCGGAAGAAACCGGCCTGATCGTGCCCATCGGCGCCTGGGTCATCCGCGCCGCCTGCGAGCAGCAGCGCAAATGGATGAGCGCCGGCCTGTCGCCGATGCGCATCTCGGTCAACCTGTCGTCGCGCCAGTTCGCCGAAGACGACCTGGTGGAAACCATCCAATCCATCCTCATCGAAACCCGCATCGACCCCGGCTATCTCGAACTCGAGCTGACCGAGAGCATGCTGATGAGCGACGTCGATCTCGCCGAGAAGCGCCTGGCCGAGCTCAAGAAGCTGGGCGTGCACCTTTCCATCGACGACTTCGGCACCGGTTATTCAAGCCTTGCCTATTTGAAGCGCTTCCCGATCGACGTGCTGAAGATCGACCGCTCCTTCGTCAAGGACCTCTCGAAGGAGGACAACAGCAAGGCCATCGTGATGGCCATCATCACGCTGGCCAAGGCGATGAAGCTGCACGTGGTTGCCGAAGGCGTGGAACTGCTGGAGCAGGAAGAGTATCTGCGCCAGGCATGCTGCGACCGCATACAGGGCTATCTCGTCAGCGCGCCGCTGCCTGCGGTGGAGTTCGAGGAATCATTCCTGGAGAAGGGCCTGCTGCAGCCGGCATGAGACTGCAAGCCGCGATGGATGCCAGCCGAGCCGGCATTCAAAACAGCGATTGCTGGGGCGCGGATTTGCCCGCTTTAGGGCCGGCGGGATGCGCGACCAGCATCTCGGCCGGATAGCGTTCAAAGAAGGTGTCCGCCTCGTCGACCGGGCAGTGCAGCCAATCGTCATACTGGTCCGGCCGCAGGATCACCAGCATGCGTTTTTCATCGTCGGGCTTGTGAAACCGCTGCATCAGCGGATGGCCGTCGGCATTGATGGTCAGCATGGAAAACGACAGCAGCGCCAGCCCGTCCGGACCTGCCTGCTTGTGTTCCCAGATCCCGGCAATACCCAGCGGACTGCCGTCCGCATTCATGATCTCCCAGCGCTCCGCCTTTCCGGTTTCATAAGACGGCTCAAACACCGAAGCCGCCGGGATGATGCAGAACTGCCCGTGCTTGAAGGCATGGCGGAAGCTCGGCTTGGAGGCCACGGTTTCCGTACGCGCATTGTAGGTCTGCCGCGCCAGCTTCGGCTCCGCCCAGTGCGGCACCATGCCGAACATTCCCAGCGCGCAGGCGCGGTCGCCCAGCACCGCATCGGCCCGCGGCAGCCGGATTAACGGCGACATATAGCCGGGATAGGACTCGGCGACATAGTTGGAATCCGGCGGCGCGACCTGGAAATGCCGGCGCAGCTGGTCGTGGGTGGAGGGGATGTAATTGGCGCACATGACGAAATTGTAATGTGCTTTTGTGCCCCCCAACCTGAATATCCATCAAGCCTTCTGAAGGGTTTGAGAATGCAATCGCATGTCGCGTCGCAGCGGGATGGAGGCGGCGTGGAGTGGCATGGGATAAAGAAAAACCTCCCGGGTTTGCGCCGCCATCGTTCGCTCGTCCAGAAAGCCAGCGGCGGCGGACTTGTTCAAAAGCAAGACTTGATTATGCTCATCAATCTGTCTGGAAAAGCCATGTCTTGTGCGGATATTCACCAAGACGCAGTGGCGGCGCGGATACGCAACCATACGATCCACTCACCTTAATCGATCGGAGCCTTACTCCTGCGTGCCAGGACGAACTAGCGTGAATGCTATTCATGAAGCACTGGAGCCCCGCTGACATCCCTGGAACCAAAACATGGATGCGGTCACTCACTGTGTAGGAAATTGTGAGTTATTCAAGATTGGTGTGCGAGCCTGAAGTTGCCGGCAGCAACTTCCTGCCCGGCGCTGTATGCAACATTTCTTATAAAGGGGAAAGCCGTGACGACAAATGTGGGCAATTCAAATTTCGTACCTGATTACGGTTCTTTCTTTCAAACGTCCGGCCTGCCTGACATGCAGCTCCCCTCGTTGGACGACTCATGGGCCAACGACCTGATTGGCGTGTCCGGCATGGCTATTCCGGGTTGCACAGACGGCAATTTCGCGCCGCCCGGTGCATGGGATGCCGAGAAATACTCGGATATCCTTAAAAAAGGTGACGGCAACGCTGCCGTGGCCTACATCGTAAAGGCCTTAAAAGAAGGGGCAATCACTCCGGAATATGCCAAAGAGCTCGCGAAGGACGTACAGCAGACAGCCAATGCCGCAGGCGGAGGAAGAATCAATCGAGAAATGCGCGATGCATTGAAGGAGGCCTTGGGCACGGACACTGATTTCATCGCCAAGGGCAAAACCAGGGCGCAGATAGGCTTTGAGAAATTCTGGAAAATTCTCGTGAGCGTTTGTTCGTTTGGACTGCTGTGAATGGATTGCGGGTTTTGCCGCGAGTTCAATGAACATGGCTCAAGTCCTCGCGGCAATCTGTGGCGCAATTATCCGAAAATTCAAGGTGACGAGCCGCTCCTCAATCCGCCGCCTATCCCAACCAATGTGCAATCAACTTGCATGCAGCGCTATTGCGTTCGGGATTCAATATGAAGACTCACCGGAACGCTCTCATGGCAGAAGGACAATCCGAAATATACGATCCGGGCGCAGGAGATGGCAGACTGGCTAGCGAGACCGGTATTCTTCAAGGCGGTGTGAAGAAACTCCCCGGTAAAGAGGCGTTTGAAAACATGGCTGCCAAAACAGGAATCGTCTTTTTCCACGATGACTGGGGACCGAACGAGCAGGGCGATCCTATCGACTTATGCAGCGGATCGCGGCGTACCGATTGGACTTCGTGGATTCGAATTCAGGCGGGCATTTATCTTCCGGGTGCATGGTCGGATTATAGGAATGCCAAATCAGTCTGGTTCTGAGCAGTGGCATGATGGCGCGCTTTCTTTTGATATTGCCGGATGGGCGTATGGGCCGCTCTATGGAAGTGAAGATGATATGTCTCGGAACGTTAAAATTTTCCTGCTTAGTACCGGAATAGGAATCGTAATTGGCGCGTGGTTTGGAAATTGGGTTTTAATTCTACATATATTAGACAGATGAACGGAGGCTCATTAAATATGAGCTTAAGCACAAGGTTTAATATGACAAAAAGGGGTTGCAGATTGGAATCTGTAACCCTTTGATTTTCTTGGTCGGGGCGAGATGATTCGAACATCCTAACCCTTGCACCTCATGCACAGACTTTATTTGAGAAAATCATTGAAAATCAATGGTTATGGATGGCCCCGGTTAATATGCAGGTCAGTTACTATCGGCTTGTAACCCGCATTCAGCCTTGATCCGGTTTCGAATACTATACAACTTGTCGCCTCCTACTAGCGCACTTGCGGCGGTATCGAACTGATTCCCACCTCCCACCTTAAACCCCGGCTGCTACGCGAATTTTAAGCATCACAAGCAGTCCATTGGCAGTGCGCATGTATGTTCACAGGTACACCCGGTTATATATCCGTGCGCTAAGATTCGTTCTGCCGGGGCTGCCACTGACAGGTACACTTTCCTGGGGTTTCAGCGAAAGGTCAAAGAGCATTTCATGTGGCACTTGGGCACTGCGCAGGTTGGCCGAAACCAGAGACGCCGGGAACAGCGCTAGCGCGCTGATGACCGAAGGCACAGGTCCGACCGTCGAGACGAAAATCGCCAGGCATGCCGTACTCGAAGCCGCGGTAAAGAAGCTCGTGGAAATCGAACGGGAAATGAACGAGAACCCGACCGTGCTTGGCATGTGTCGTGGATATGCCCTGCGCGCCTGCACGATCTACCCGAAGCGCAAATCGTGCCATCTGCCCCGGTCGCAGTCGGCGACAGCGCGCGCCGACCTCCTTATCCCGGAATGAACCGGAATATGTCGACATTGCCCACGCCGTAGGTTCCAACGGCCACTAAATAGACCTTATGCACGCCAGCCACCGATTGCGTCAGCGTCGCTCGCTGCAGTGCGAACGTGGAGAAGCTGCCTGTCGATTGCATCACCATTTCGCCAATCTTCGTCCCGGTCGGCGAGTCAAGGCGAATTTCCAGTTTCTGGTTGGCGAATTGCGGGTCAACTGCGACCAGCGCCTCGAATACCGTCGCGCTGGCACCAAAATTCACCTGGTCGTAAGCCGCCCAGTCGCCGTTATCCAGGCTTGCGAGGTAAGTGCCTTCAATTGTGGCGCCTCGCGAGCTTGAGAAACTTTCTCCCTCAATAAAAGCGACCGGTGGATTCTCGATAGGAGGCGTCCTCCTGACATTGAGTTCGGTGATGATGGTCAGGGTGGCACCCGACGCTAGCGTGACGCCGGGGACCCGAAAAGAGTTAAATCCCGAGATTGCAGCGGCAGGATAGATCGTCAGTGGGGCGTAAGGAGGGTCGGTCAGCAGCAGTGCGGCGTTAGCACCCACGCCGCTGCCTTGAGTGAACGCGATGGTAGCGCCGGTCACGGTCAATCCGCTAATATCGGGAACCTCCAAATTGGCATTGTGTGGGTCGTTTGGATTCGGCAGCCAGCCAAGGCCGTTGATGCTGCCAAGATCAACCGGCTGGCCCGACTTGTTGCGAATGTCGACCTTCTCCATGATTCGTGAAGTCCCGCTTCCAGGCTCGCCACCGATGACGGTATAGACGATGCCACCAGTCACATCGGTGTGGCCGAATAGCGGACCTTGCACGTGAATCTGATTCTGCCCAACATGTGCATTGGGATGGCTATGTTCGACGTCGAGGCCATTGCCAGGGATCGACGGATACACCGCGATGCGCCGACCATCCACCGTCCACTCAAGCACGCCAGGGAACGCGATGGGACTGGATGCAACGCCGCCCAGATCAAACGGCGCGCGAATGTTGTAGCGGAGTGTCGAGTTCTTGTCGGCGGTGTCCACTCTCTGTGCCTGAGCGAAACTATAACCGGACAGCAGTACTGCTACGATGCCCGTCATCCCCAGAGAGCACAGCCTGGACCAAGATGGCGCTTTCATGATGTTTGTTCCTTTCGTGGTTATCGCATGGGTTGGTTGACGATTCGGCTGATAAGGAAGGTACTGCTAACAGGTCGTACGATGGAGCCATTACGGCACCGATTGCACATCGGGGAATTGGCTGCAAACGATGATCGGCGTAGTGGTGGAGCGCGTAGCCACAATCATCTGCTGTCAGATGACGGAGCCCGGACCTCTTGCAGGCTTGGTTGGCACGGATAGCTCAAGGAGCACGCTGGGACCGCGGCGTCCTGTGGTCAGACAGAGGGTCCGCTGGGGAACGCACTGCAACCTCCAGTCGGGGAATCGCCGCATACGTTCGCTAATCTGAGACTCACGGCTTAAGGAATGCCGCTACGCATGAAGCTTTTGGCCATGCTGTGTCTCCTTCTTCTTGTTGGCTGAACGACCCTTACACCAGCTTAATGCACGCTCGGCGAACAATGGATGCCCCGTCTCGTCAGCCGTGCTGCCTCACCGTCTGCACTGGTTGTCGGACCTTGGTTCTCAGTCACGCTTGCGGCGTGCCGTTTAACAAGGTTGCATGCCAAAGCGGTAGAGGATGCGGGCCAACATGCGATTTGGTAGTCCAAGTCAATTAACGTGAGTCGTGCAAATTTATTATGTGCAGCCGACTCAACCTTGCAAGCGGTTTTGAATGATTTCGCTCAATGCACAGTTGAAAAGAAGGGAACTTGTTGCTGCCGACCACAAAGTTGGCCGGTGAGTGCCAGGTGAAAGCAGCGGCACGGATAGCGCATTGGTGTCAGTTTTCGCGCGCACTGACTAGGATCGTTATTCCATCGTGGCCCTTTGAAAGGAATCGCTTTGCCAATGCCGAGGTAGGAAAGGCGTTCTGAGCATAGGGCAACCTTCGATTAGGGCTATGCTGAGCCAATAAACAGGGTTTGTTGTACGTGCATCACTTCCACATCCTCGGACATGACGACAATGAAAAGATGCAGCTCATCGGCGTCGTACCGTGACAGGGAGCCACAACGCTCCAAACGATGTGATCGCACATCCGTATCAGCCTTAAGATGGTGTTTGCGAAGCGTCGCAAGTAGACTGGTTTCGGCTGAGACGCCTATGCGAGGCAAACCGAAGCCGGCCTGCACATCTGCTTGCCTCATCCAATGTAGACGGAATACCGGCCAGTCACCGTTGCCCCGAGACGAGCACTTTATGAACCTGTTATATAAGACCGCTACGCGGCGTTAGAAAGACGTTCGTCATATCGAGACCAACTTCCCTGGTCGGCTAATTGCCGCCATTCGACAATTTCTGCTGATTGACTCGACTTCGCCAATTTTTCGGCGGCAGCATCTGCGGTGATGTTTTTTACAGTTATTCTTCTGAGCCGATTACCACGTCAAAAGATAAGTTGCGGTTGCTTTCGCCCGTGTGATTCCGAATATAAAAGGCACGCCAGTATGGCGAGATTTCTGTTTGTACGACCCCATGTGATTTCCGCATATACGACAAAAGCAGTATAGACATAGCGATTGCATCCACAGATGATGATTCCTTGTAGTGGGCAATAGCGCGGAAGACGGTAAGGAATAACAGGGGAACACAGATGTCACATGACGAATCGCTGCCGGTAGTCGATCCCGCGCTGCTGCCTAACAATGAGCGCACACGGTTACTGCTCAAAGAGGCGTTCAGCCTAGTGGCAGAAATTAGCGATATGGATAAACGCATTGATGCAAGAATTCGTGAGGTTCATGGCGATTTTGCGGTAGCCATGGATGAATTTTTTCAAGGAAAATCGACGGCGGCGACCGCCGTAGACAAAGGGGCAAAGGCGGTCGCTAAAGCGGCAATCAACAAAAGCTTTGGCACCATCAGCAAGGTTCTCGGTTTCGCAGTCAAGGAAATTTCTGGCCTTGGTATTGTCATCAGCGTAGCGTCACCCCAGGGTCGACCAGGAATAAGGGATGCCTACATGGATGGAATGCCGAATGAGAAGCGCCGTAAATATGAAGAGAAGAAGAATCGCCTGCATGCCATCATGCACGAGCTGTTAAACTCACAGAGTGTTCCAACTAAAGTAAATCTTGACAGTATTTGTACTCATGAGCGCTGCTGGCAAGCTCATAAACCGAGATTGCCGTAGCCACTCTGCAGGCATCTGGCAACGCTGTTCTGTACTCAATCATGGCAAGGTGAAGTAGCCCCGTAGATTGCAGGACCCGTGGTATTTCCTAAAATAGTGACTAGGAATGAATCGCCCCTAGTATCCTAGACACTAGCAAGCCGTTCGAAGTATTGCTTCTCGTCGTTTACCGGTGATAGGTAGTTGTTGTAACCATGCCGGCGCTTTGGGTTATAGAACATCTCGATATAGTCGAACACATCCTGCTTTGCTTCTTCACGCGTGTTGTAGATACGACGTCGTATTCGCTCTCGCTTGAGCAATTGGAAGAAGCTTTTGTAACGACCCACTGAAAACCTGCTCAGGTGATAATCACGAAAGGGAATCACATGAGCATGACGATGGAAGAAGAATTCAAGCGGTGGACCGCCAAGCGCAAGGCTGCGCTGGTTACCGAAATCATTCAGGGTAAAACCAGCGTGGCGGAAGCCAGCCGGGCGTTCGACATCCCGCCTTCAGAGATCGAAGAATGGGTTGACGAAGGACGCAAGGGCCTGGAGAACGCATTGCGCGCCAAGCCGCTAGATGTCAAGGAACAGTACGAGCGGCAGATCAAGGAATTGCAGGAGACGTACGGCGAAGCCATGCTTGAATTGCGTGCGCGAAAAAAGCTGCAGTCCCTGCTGGGCGAGGACGAGAAGTGATCGAGACAATCCGCCAGGGACTCAAGGAGGACGGCTTTACCGTCTCGATCAGCAAGATCTGCCAATGGTTTGGCGTGCTGCGCAGAACGGTGTACTACAAGCCGGTTAAGTCGGCACCGAAGGTGCAGGCTTGCTTTGCTGCGCCGATCAAGGCCATGATCGACGAGAATCCATCCTTCGGGTATCGAACGGTTGCGCAC
>Ga0194137_10001587_pt1 | contig 13850 bp, 10 predicted proteins | sample TARM_MetaG_T3_14_FD_134025 | JGI IMG/M metagenome (GOLD analysis project Ga0194137, IMG submission 134025) | Freshwater microbial communities from Pennsylvania, USA, analyzing microbe dynamics in response to fracking - TARM_MetaG_T3_14 (version 2) | ecosystem: Environmental > Aquatic >... | reverse complement strand
TTTTAAAGGCGATAAAGCTTGCCAGAAGCCCTGCAGGAATCGAAGTTAAAATATTTATGGGTAGATTCAGCCCCACGGCCACTAAGGGAAAGCTGGCATTCGCCTGGGCCATAACCAAAATGGCGGCTAAGGTGGCGGCGATACGGGCGTCACTAATAGCCGGTTGCATTTCCATTACCTTCAGTGTTGCCACGGGGGCGGCGAAGGAAATAAACAGGATCTGGATCAGGGCAAACACCCCAAGCCCCGGGAGTCCGAAAATGAGCAGCAGGGGTGAGAAAACAATTGCCACTTTATTCAATACATTTTTTTCTTCCAACACTTTCATAATTGCCATCATCGTAACCATAATCGGAAGGATTAAGTATAAGGACAAGTCGATGCCTCGGGCACCGGATTCTAAAATCATATCAATTATTTGTTGCAAGGAAGCACCACCTTTCAAGTAATAAATCTTATTATAATTGAAAATTGATTATCAGGCAAATAAAAAGAACAGATAAATAGAAGGGATTCTATTTACCTGTTCCTAGAACTTTATCCGTTTTTTAAAGCAATCTCTAATTGTTAGTCAAAACCCATCAAAGTTTATGCTCAGCAAATAGAATTTATGGCAGAAATTCATTGCCGGCATCTGTGATGGTAATGCTACGTTTGTGCAATAAGATTAAAGCTTACAGTACAACGCCACCGTCTACAGAAAGAACGGTTCCCGTTACAAATCGTGATTCCTCAGAAGCTAAGAATAGGCAAGCATTCGCAATATCTTCCGGCTGACCTAATCGACCTAGGGGTGCTTTTTCCTTCATCATGTCTAATACTTTGTCAGGCATTTTTGCAGTCATTTCCGTCATGATAAAGCCCGGTGCTACAGCATTTACTGTAACGTTCTTTCGTCCAACTTCCTTTGCGATGGATTTGGTCATTCCGATTACTCCGGATTTGGTTGCTGCATAGTTTACTTGACCGAAGTTTCCGTAAAGTCCTACTACGGAAGAAATGTTAATAATGGATCCGGTTTTCTTCTCACGCATAATCTTAACCGCTTCCTGAGCGCAATTGAATACACCTTTTAAGTTTACGTTAATTACTGCGTCCCATTGATCTTCACTCATTTTATAAAGTTGAGCATCTTGAGTGATTCCTGCATTGTTTACTAAAATGTCCAGGGTTCCGTGCTCTTTAACTACGGTTTCAAATACTACCTGAACTCGAGCTCGGTCGGTTACGTCCATAGCGTATCCAACAGCGTCGCCGTATTGCTTCATGTCTTCAACAGACTTTTGAACGCTTTCTTCATCACGGTCAATCAGTACCACTTTAGCGCCTTCTTCTAAATATTTCTTTGCTACCGCATTTCCGATTCCTCGGCTGGATCCTGTAACCATTGCAACTTTTCCTTTTAATCTCATAAACATATACCTCCTAGTGTAATTTGAACAAAAGAGGACGATTCTCTTTTGTTAATATCGTTGTAACAGGCAAACAGAGCATGATCTCACTCCGTTTGCCCTGTTATGGACTTAAGCTCCGCGCTTGAATATAACACTCCAGCCTCGGGCTCAAGGCTCCCAAAGGAACCGTCCCTTTGTGAGATGTGTTTTGTATGTCTACTATAGGTTTTACCCTAAAATCAACAGTTTAATAAAGTAAGTTTTATACTAATCCGATGGTTCCTAAGATGATACCTGCAATTACTGCAGCGATTGGGATTAATGAACCTACTACGAAAATCTCTTTGTAAGAATCTTTGTGAGTTAATGCTGTTACCGCAAGTAAGGTAAGTACCGCACCGTTATGTGGTAGTGTATCAAGACCACCGGAAGACATGGATGCAATTCTGTGGAAAGCTTCCGGAGAAATACCGGTGTCTACAGCCATTTGCATATACTGCTCACCTAAAGCGGCTAAGGCAATTCCCATACCACCGGATGCAGAACCTGTGGCTCCTGCAAGGATGTTTACGGATACTGCTTGAGAAATTAACGGACTTCCCTGAATTCCCATAACTAAGTCTGTTAAGGTTTGGAAACCGGGTACTGCCCGTACTACAGCTCCGAAACCTACAGCTGCAGAAGTATTGATAATTGCAATAACAGAACTGGAAGCACCTTGGTTTAGAGTTGCTTTGATGTTTTCAATCCGTGGAATATTAAGAGCAAGCCCTAGTAAAATTCCGGCAAGTAAGGCTACAATGATGTCTATTTCCCAAGCATCATTGATGATGTTGATATTTAACAAAGAGATTACAGCAAGTAATGGAAGCATGGAAAGAATCGGATTAGGAAGTTTTGTAAGATCGATTTCCGCAACCTTATCTTTCGGCTCATCATATACATCACCAAGAGAATCGTACTTCTTTCTTCGCATTTCCAGGAATAAAATTCCTCCACCACACATGATAATTGCACCGACAATTCCCATAATAGGAGCTGCAGTAGGGGTGGTTCCAAAGTATTCCATAGGAATTAGGTTTTGGATTTGTGGAGTTCCGGGGATCGCTGTCATGGTAAAGGTAAAAGAACCGAGAGCGATGGTACCGGGGATTAGTTTTCTTGTAATGTTTGCTTCTCTAAATAAAGATAAAGCAATCGGATACATTGCAAATACTACTACGAATAAGGAAATTCCACCAAAGGTCAGTACCGCACAACCGGCAACAACAGCAGAAATCGCCATTCTCTTACCGAATTTAGAGGTTAACCACTGGGCAACAGACTGGGCTGCACCGGAATCTTCCATAACTTTTCCGAAAATCGCACCGAGCATAAATACAGGGAACCAAGACTGAGCAAAGGATACAAATCCACCCATGTAAGACTCGGTATAAGCAGGAAGTAAATCCAATCCGCCGAAAGCGGCAACAACAAGTGCACAAATGGGAGCGATCCAGATGATGGAAAGTCCTCGGTAAGCTAAAAACATTAGTAATGCAAGACCAATAATAATACCAATCATAAATTTTTCCTCCTTAAAATTTTGGTTCGGGTCTAATGGGGTATTAGACCCGATTAATAATGTGGTGTGTTATGTGTTAAAACATGGTGTACAACAACATACTTACAGGGTGGTGCTAAGTTTCAAATTCATTTTTTCAGGCTTGAAGATTCTTGCATCCATTTCCTTTAAGTTTTCAGAAATTGCAGGCTTAAAGTCCATGTAAGCCAGTACATCGGTCTCGAGATTCATTCCCGGAGCGATTTCTGTTAATACTAAGCCTTCATCTTTCATTTCAAAGACGGCCCGTTCCGTGATGTAGATAACCGGTTGATCCTGCTCTTTTGCGTATTCACCACTAAAGGTAACATGCTCTACGTCTTTTACAAACTTCACGGATTTACCTTCCTGGGTAATCTTTAATTTTCCGTCCACTGCTTCAGCTTTGAAGCCACCGGCGGTAAAGGTACCACAAAAGATAACTTTTTTCGCATTTTGGGTGATGTTAATGAAGCCACCGGCACCGGCAATCTTAGGTCCGAATTTACTTACATTAATATTCCCGATCTGGTCGCACTGGGCAAGGCCTAGGAAGGCTACATCCAGTCCGCCGCCATCATAGAAGTCAAACTGATAAGGTTGATCAATGATTGCCTGGGGATTGGTTGCAGCCCCAAAGCTTAAACCGCCTGCGGGTACTCCACCAATCGGACCGGGCTCTACGGTGAGGATCATTTCTTCTCCCACACCTTCTTCGTTGGCAACGGAGGCTACCCCTTCAGGCATTCCGATTCCCAAGTTTACAATAGCTTGTGGAATCAGCTCCATAGCCGCTCTTCGTGCAATGATCTTTCGTGGATCCAGTGCCATTGGTTTTACGGAGGTCACCGGTACCTTGATGTTTCCTGTATAACTTTCATTGTATTGCTCGGCAAAGGTCTGCATATGGTTCTTCATGTCTACCGTCTCTACAATGAAGTCTGTATAAATCCCGGGGATTTTAACCAGTCGGGGATCAAGGGTACCGGCTTTAACAACCTGCTCCACTTGAACGATGACTTTTCCTCCGGAATTTTTAACAGCTTGGGCGATGGATAATACCTCTAAGGAACCGGCTTCTTTTTCCATGGTAACGTTTCCGTTTTCATCGGCATAGGTTCCTCGAATTAAGGCATAGTCAATGGGGAAAGCTTTGTACATTAAGTACTCTTCACCGTGGATTTCCATTAATTCCACTAAATCCTCCTTGGTGCATTCGTTCAGTTTTCCGCCGTCCAGTCTGGGGTCCACAAAGGTCTTAAGTCCCACCTTGGTAATGGTTCCCGGTTTGTTGGCGGCAATATCTCTAAATAAATGAGAAATTGTACCTTGAGGGAAGTTGTAGGCTTCAACTTTATTGGCTAAAGCAAGCTTCTGGATCTTTGGTACAAGACCCCAGTGGCCTCCCACTACACGCTTTAACAATCCCTCGTGACCTAAATGATTCAGGCCTCGTTCTTTACCGTCTCCCTGTCCTGCGGCGTAAACCAAGGTCAGGTTTTGGGGCTTTCCGGTTTCCAGGAAATGCTCTTCCAAGGCGATTTCCAGTTCTTCCGGTACTGCATTTCCTACAAATCCCGCGGTTGCCAATGTTGCGTTGGACTCAATGCATGAAACCGCTTCTTTTGCGCTTGTAAACTTGGGCATAAGTATACCTCCTAAAGAATTATTAATTAATGTATTATAGAATTGTTCGACAGTTATATAATAAAGCAAGGGTCGTGCCACTTTTTAAAAAATATCGAAGAAAAATAAAAAAAAGGAGCTGAAAAAGAAAAGAAGTACTTAAAAATATGATAATTGCGAAAATGATGGAATAATGATAGAAAATTCTACAATATACGAAAAAAATACAAAAAATAATAATACCTCTGAGGAAATTCGGAAAAAAAATGCTAAGAATAGGGGGAAAGTTTCGATTATTATTTAATAATGTGCACAGTTTGTGAACATGAAAACCGGATTTTATCTGAAAATTCATGAATTATTATTATTTTCATTGCATATACCGCTACACAGCGTTAATTAATCCTAAAAAAAAACCGTGTAAATATTCTGCACACTGTACAGAATAATTACACGGCCGAATTACAGTCCGTACTCTTCCATTTTTTTATATAGGCTGGTGCGGCTTATGCCTAGTATTTTAGCGGCTTCCAGCTTATTATGTTTGGTTTTTGCCAGGGCTCGCTTAATAGAATCCCGCTCTACCTTTTGCACCCGATCCTTTAGATTGAGGCTCTGATCCAGGCCTAAGGCCGGAGAGCTTTCCCGAAGATAAGGGGGTAAGTGATCGGTATCGATACGGCCCTCGCTGTCCATCAGATTCAGTGCCCGCTCAATCACATTGGACAGCTCCCGGATATTTCCGGGCCAACTGTATTTTTTCAGCACCCACATGGCTTTGGGAGTTACCTCGGTAATGCCGAGGCCTAAGTCCTTGGACAGTTTTTTAATCAGATGCCGGGCAATTACTTCAATATCACTGGCCCGATTCCGAAGGGAAGGAAGACTGATTTTCACCACGTTTAACCGGTAGTACAAATCTTCCCGAAACTGCTGCTTTGCCACTAGTTCCTTCAGATTTTTGTTACTGGAGGCAATAATTCGAAAGTCCAGCTTCTTACTTCGAACACCGCCCACCCGCTCGATTTCCTTTTCCTGAATTGCCCGAAGCAGCTTTACCTGCATGTTCATGGGCATATCTCCGATCTCATCGAGTAGGATGGTACTGTTATTGGCCATTTCCAATTTACCCAGCTTGCCCCCTTTTTTCGAACCGGTAAAGGCTCCGTGCTCGTAACCGAAGAGTTCGGATTCCAACAGCTCGCCGGGAATCGCGGCGCAGTTTACCTTAATTAGGGGGAAATCTCCCCGGGGGCTGAGATGATGAATAGACTGGGCCACCAGTTCTTTTCCCGTTCCCGATTCACCTTCCAGCAGTACGTTGGATTTTGTCGTAGCCACTTTTCGAACCATATTTTTCACATATTCGATCTCCGGGCTGTCTCCGATGATATCCTCCAGGGTGTAGCCTGTGGTCATTTTTTTAAATTCTTCCTGATAAAACTGAATTTCCTTTTCCATATCCCGTACCCGTTTTACGTAGGATTCCATTTCCACAAGGTCTTTAAACACAACCGTACCAACGGCTCCGATTAAGTTTCCGTCTTTGAAAATCGGGATTCTGTTGGCCACCATGGTGTTTCCTTTAATCTTTTGAAAATCACCGATTTCTTCCTTTCGGTTTTTCACCACAAGGTGCATTCGAGTATTTTCAATGACTTCGGTTACATGTTTCCCGATGGCGTCCTCCTGCTTTACGCCCAAAAAGTCGCAATAGGCTTTATTAAGGAGGATCACCCGGCCATCGGTATCCACTACCACTACCCAGTTAAAGATATGATTAAAAATATTTCGATATAAGTCCAGCATTTCATTGATATTCTGATCGGGATTTTGGAAAGAACCTGTGGTCATATTGTTCACCTCGTTTGATATAGAATGATTATTATGCGGACATTGATTGACAGCGTTGCTTATGTAAGGCAGTATTTCTAAAAAAGCGGATAGGAAAAATTCCTATCCACTTAATTATATCAAAATTATTCAATTTTGCAAAAAAACTGTTCAGTATCCTTACATTTTTACGATTAAACTGGTTCCCATACCTCCGCCGATGCAAAGGGTAGCCAGTCCGTAAGTGCTCTTTTGCTTTTTCATTTCATGAAGCAAAGTAACGAGGATTCTCGCACCGCTGGCTCCAACCGGATGACCCAGAGCAATGGCTCCACCGTTTACGTTTACTTTTTCGTCTACCCACTGAGTTCTTTACCTACGGCTAGGGCCTGTGCAGCAAAGGCTTCGTTGGCCTCAATCAAGTCCATATCTTCCAGTGTAAGTTTCGCTTTTTCCAATGCACTTTTCGTAGCATTTACAGGACCGATTCCCATAATGGAAGGATCCACACCGGCGTTACCATAGGATACGATGGTTGCCAAGGGCGTAAGACCAAGTTCATCGGCTTTTTCTTTGGACATTACCACAACGGCTGCAGCTCCGTCATTGATTCCGGAAGCATTTCCTGCGGTAACACTACCGTCTTTTTTGAAGGCCGGTCGTAGCTTACCAAGTTTATCAGGAGTAATTCCCGGTTTAATAAATTCATCGGTATCGAAGATGATGTCATCTTTCTTTCGTTGAGGAATGGTTACAGGAACGATTTCATCCTTGAATTTTCCTTCCGCCTGGGCTTTTTCCGCTTTGTTTTGTGAAAGGGCGGCAAAGTTGTCCTGTTCTTCCCGGGTAATGCTGTATTTCGCAGCTAAGTTTTCAGCAGTAATTCCCATATGATATTCGTTGAAAGCATCGGTTAATGCGTCATTGATCATGGTGTCCACCATTTTAACATCGCCCATTTTTGCACCCCATCGGGTTTGATTGGAAACGTAAGGAGCCTGAGACATGTTCTCGGTTCCTCCCGCTACAACGATGTCGTTGTCGCCGGTTAAAATTGTCTGAGCGGCTAAGGAAATGGTTCGAAGTCCGGATCCGCACAGCATGTTAATGGTTGTGGCAGGCTTTTCCACAGGGATTCCCGCATTTACGGAAGCTTGTCGAGCAACCCCTTGGCCAAGACCGGCTTGCAGGATGCAACCCATATACACTTCGTCTACCAGGGCAGGAGCAACATCGGCTCGTTTAAGGGCTTCTTTAATCGCAAGACTTCCAAGGTCCACAGCACTGATTCCCTTTAATGCACCACCAAAATTTCCAATCGGAGTTCGTACGGCACTGACAATTACAACTTCTTTCATAAATAAATTCCTCCTTTAATATATTGTAATAATTTTCTTCCTACTTCTATACTTGCAATAACTATGCCAAAAATGAGCCGGGATAAATCCCTTGTGTAATTTAGGGACAGTTTGATATATACCCATTATTATCATGTATAAATAATATTCGTCAAAGATGTACAGTAAAGGTAGAAATAAAACAGGAATAATCTTATAAAAAGAAACAAATCAGGAAATAATTCTCTTTTCATAAGCATTATTATAATGATATAATTGTTCATACAATTCTGATAAAGGGTAACGCAAAGATCTACAGCATAAAAGGAAAGACATAAAGAACGATGCACAACAGATAAGGCTTAAGCCGGAAAATGGGAGAATGAAATGTAAAGGAGCATGAAACATGAAGAAAAAAATTGCCGTGATAATTATTTTTTTAAGCATCTGGACACTGTTCGTTTTGTATCCGAATCCTTACCGGTTAGGGGTAAGCGGAGCAAGAATCATCAATCCTGCTATAAATCCCGATGCCGTAGCCCACTTATTGGATGAATTGCCGGAATCACCGAAGGAGATCGAAGCCTACGTCCTTCAGGAAATCGTTCCCTATCAATATGATTGGCAAAGCTACGGAGTACCCTTTTATTTTCCCCGGGCAGAAGAAGTCTTAATTCGGGGCAGGGGAGACTGCAAGAGCCGTTTCGTAGTACTGGCATCCATCTTTGAGGCGCTGGAAATCCCCTATGAGAAAAGTTTTTCTTTGAGTCACTTCTGGATTACATACGAAGGGAAAGAAGAAACACGATTAGAGGCCGTGGACAATGCATTTTTAGTCCGGGACGAGCAGGGTGCGAGACTACAGATTCCAAAGGAAAGTCTGAAGGACAGTTTTGACGTCATTAAGGCAGGATTTTGGGATGCCATGCCGAGTCACCGCCAGGGCTTGCTGATGATGGGCCCCCCCTTATCACTGATCGCCGCCGCATTTTCAACGATTAAGGAAAAGCTTGGATACGGCCTTCGTAGAAGAAAACTAACCTTCAGTGACAAAGTTAAGGCGTCATTAAGAGAGGCACCGCAAGTCCCGGAGGAAGAGGGGCAACCCAATGAGGCCTAAAAAAGGCTTGATAATAAAGGTCTAAGGAAGGCTTGAAAAGGGCATAAAAAAGATCTTAAAATTAGTAAAAAATAGGGAAGTAAAGTACTAGCAGGTAACCAAGCATAAGCATCTAACCACGCATAAGTAGGTAACCAAGCATAAGTAAATAACCAAGTACAAAAAGAATAAAAAAAACCTGAAAGTCCGGCGAAGTATGATTTCGCATAGGATTTTCAGGGTTTTTATGTCTTATACTTGTATCTTTTACTTAATGTCTTCGATACACTTGGATTGTAAGTTTTCCGTTATCCAGCTCCACATTGGCAGAGTCTATCAGCATACTGATTAAGTTAATCTGCTCGTTGGAGTCCACGGTTCCCACCAGATTCCAGTAATAATCTTCAAGTTCCTCTTGTCGGGGTTTGTTCAGCTTTTTCGAAAGCTCTTTTAATTCCTCCCGATCCACAATGGAAGGGTATCCCGACATAATAAGGGAAGATTCGGTTTTTCCCTGGATAATCTCCATGGATATATCCTCCATATGAAGCTCGAAATAATAATGCAGTAACTCATTTAACACGCGAATCAGTTTTTGTTGAACCTCCGTCATGCTAGATCACTTCCTTTTTTAGAGATGTAATGATCGGTACCAGAAAAGCCGCTACAAAACCTCCGGAAAAACCGTTGTTATATAGATTCATTCCACCATGCACCACGCCCACATTCATAACCACAGCCATGTGTAAAAATCCTGCCAAGACTCCGTACTGCCATCCGAACCGCCCGGAAATCGGCGCCAAGGTGGTTCCGAATAAGGCTCCAAGTAAGGCACCGGTAGAGTTTACATCCCAAATGTTAAAGAGGGTGGCAAGATAGATTCCCACAAAGATCGGTAAAATATTTTTCGTATGCTTTCCGAAGGCGCCGAAGCCCACGATGGTAAAAATTCCACCGATAATGGGACCGTTCAGTTCACCGTTTACCATAACCACGTATAATGTAGAGATCAGTCCGAGGATTCCCATGTTAATCATGGTTACTCCGAATCCGTTAAGGGTAACAAAATCCGTAACCAATTGTCCCGCATGGGTCAGAAGATTTTTATAGCCCTTAAAATTCCAACGATTGTAATAAAGTCCGATGATAATAAAGGATAGAAAAAGCAGTCCCAAATAAAGGGAAAAAGTGGGGTTGTTTCCCGAGGATACGAAGAGGGCTCCCTCATGATTGTATCCGAAGGCCCGAAATACCGCCATAAAAAACATTCCCGTCACACCGCAGGTAAAACCGATATTGTAAAGGTTAAATCCTTGATGGAACCGAATGAAATGAGCCGCAAGAGAGGGCAGCACGAAGCCGGCGATGATCCCGAATATTACCCCCAGGGCCATCCCCTGGATTATAGGAAAATCATAACCGAAGGATACCTGTGAAACCATGGGTCCAAGAGCGGTTCCGAAAAATGCGGGAAGAATAAATTTGTTGAATTTCTCTTTTTGTACCCGACTGTATAAAAAGACACCGACTAAAATCGGAATAATGTTGTAGGGATTTTTCCCGAAAAGAGCAAAGCCTCCGATGGTTAAGATCGCCGCAATTAACGGTCCGTTCATATTAACCTGGCTTTTTTTCGCAATTCCGATGGATACCACCATTAACAAACCGCTGTTAAAGAGGGTACTGCCGATATTGGCAATTTCAAAGTAATCCGTGACCAGAATACTGGGGGCCACAATGATAGCCTGCATCCCTTGAAAAATCTCCCAAGGAGAGTTAAATAAAAAACCGGAGAACATAACGAACAAAGCGTAACCCAACATAATGTAATATTTGGTATGATCGGGAACGAGGACAAAATCCTCCACTTCCTCATCGATGTGTTCCTTTTGATCCGTAAGATCTTCTCGAATAGATTGTACTACACTTGATTTAGACAACGTAACCACCCTTTATGAAATATTTGTCAAACAATTCTATCGAGGTTCAAAAAAATTCCGATGTATCGGTAAATTTCATTACAATTATATCATGAAATAAAGGACTGTCTATAGAAGCTTGTGAAAAAAATATTATTTTATCCCTCTTGCATCATCCCGGATCTCCGTTTCAATTAAGCTGTTATACAGTTTCATAATTTGCTGTATCACCGGGTTGGAAGCCGATTCATAAGCATATCCGTCAACGCTTCTAAGGGGCAGAACCTTCGGAGAGGTACCGGTCATAAAAGCCCCGGTCATTTCCTGCAGATCTTTTTCGTAAATCGGTGCCACCTTAAAGGGGATTTGGTGATTTTCCATCAGCTGCAAGATTTTTTCCCGGGTAATCCCCAGCAGCACTTTTTTCGCCGGAGGGGTATAGACGGTTTCCTCCTTCACAAAAAACACATTGGAGCGACTGCCCTCGGAAATTTCTCCCGACTCATTCACCAGTAAGGCCTCATAAGCATTGGCAGCAGCCAGTTTTTTTGCCACGGCTTCTCTTAATTCGGTTTGATATACCTTAGCATTGGGATTATCCCGGGTCCCGTGAAATAAGACGGTATCCACCCCGGTTTCGTAAGCATCCTTCGGAGGATAAGTGCTGGGAATGAAAAAGCCGTAGCAGTCTAAGGACCGCTGTCCGTGAAAATGGGTGACGATGATTTTAAGATTGTTGTTTTTTAGGGTATTTAGGGATATCAGCTTTCGAATACTGTCCTCTAAGCCCCGTAAAGAGGAAAGATCAAAGGAATCCTTAAGGTTCAGGATTTTTAGGGAGACGTATAGTCGATTCAGATGTTCCGTTAAAAATAAAGGAGTACCGTCGATGACCCTAAGCACTTCATAAATACTTTGATCTTCGGGGATTTTTTCATGAAACTCCTTTGTGTTAATAAACTGATGATTTTTGAACAGGGTCTCTCCCGCAAGCTTCGTCATGGTCATCCTCCTCTATGGATTATTGTAAGAATATCCTATCATAATAATGAAGAATTTAGAAATTCTTTTAAGAAATTTTTTAAAGGACTAAATAACTATGGGGAAACTGCCGATAGTGTAATTAGAAAGAGATAGAAAATTTAGGAGGGAGCCTAACATGAAATTGGACGGAGTAAGCTTTGAAAGCGCAAGAACTGCAGCGATCAATACCAATACCCAGCGGCAAGGAGGCCAAGATGGGGGAGTTCAGGAGATAGAAAAGCCACAAAATCAGAAGATACGAAGCGAAAGAACCGTAACGGAGAATATGACCCGGGATACGGAACGACAACTGGAGTACACGGAAGAGGATTTGGAAAAAGCCGTGGAAAAGGCCAACCAAAGTTTTAAACCCCATAATCGACGACTGGAATTTGAGAGTCACGACCGAAGGGATCGAATCATGGTTAAAGTGGTAGATACCGCTACGGATGAGGTTATTCGGGAGATTCCTCCGGAAAAGATTATTGATATGGTAGCAGATATGCTGGAAATGGCCGGCATCTTAATTGATGAACGAGCTTAGTATAAGGTAAAATCGATAAAAATTAATAACTTCACATAAGATGACATGTTGTATTTTGCTAAAGAAAGGAGTTTTATTATGCGAATTGGTGGATTAATGTCCGGAATGGACACAGAGCAAATGGTACGGGATTTAATGAAAGTGGAAAGAATGAAGGTGGACCGCTTTACCACCCAGCAAACGGAAATTGAGTGGAAACAGGAAGCCTATCATGATGTAAATAAAACCATGGCGAATTTTATTTTAAACACCCGCCAGAATTTTGGAATTAGCAGTGGATTTGGATCTGCGAATGTGAATAATTTAAGCTGGATTAAAAGTGCGACCTCTTCCAACAGTGCGGCGGTTTCGGCTTCAGCCCAGGGAAATGCAGCGGAGGGAAGTCATACCGTAGAAGTGCAAAACTTGGCGGAGACGGCAAGGACAACTTCTTTACAGTTGACCAGCCCTGATGGAGACGCACTGATTGATAAGAACACAGGGAAAATTGATGATCGTTTTTTTGCAGAAGGAGAAACTGAAGTAAGTTTTGAAATGACTACCAGTGCAGGAACCGGAACCATTACCCTTTCGAAGGATATGAACATGCAGGATGTCACCCGAGCGTTTAACAATGCGGTGGTCAATGAAGGTGAACCGAACGCAGGACAGAGCCTCGGACTTCGAACCTCTTATGATGCCGGTATGGACCGAATGATGATTATGAGCCGAAACTCAGGAGAAAAAGAGTTTATGCATATTGATGCGGCTACTGACACTAGTGGAATAGCCGGTTCTATTTTTTCAAATGCAGGAGATCAGAACATCTTTACTGAAGTTCAGCGGAATGCAGAGGGAGAGATTTTACGTGATGCTGAAGGAAATGCAACCCATGGAATCGGAGGCCGAGATGCAACGGTTCTTTTCAACGGTGAAGAAGTGAAAAGCTCCAACAACAACGTTTCCGTATTCGGCATGGATATGCAACTGCATCAAATTGGAGAAACAACCATTCAAGTCGGAACTGACGTAGACGGTATCTATGATAACATCAAAAGTTTTGTGGATGAATATAACGAGTTAATCGATGCAGTAAACGGACCGGTTCAGGAAAAATATGACCGGGAATACGGACCGCTGACCGATGAACAAAAAGAAGCCATGAACGAAACTGATATTGAAAAATGGGAGGAACGGGCACGCTCGGGACTGCTTACCAACGACCGTACCTTAACCAGAACCCTTCAAACTCTTAGAAGCAGTATGTATGAGAATGTGGAAAATGCCGGAGGCGAGTACAATCATATTACCCAAATCGGGATTAGCACCGGAAACTATATGCAGGGTGGCCGATTGGAAATTGATGAAGATAAGCTGAAAGCAGCCATTGCTAACGATCCGGAAGGCGTACTGGATGTATTCTTTAAAACCCCTGCAGAAGGGGAGGGTAAAGCTGGAACCGGTTTGATTCAACGTGCCTATGACGACTTAACTACAGGAATGAAGGAAGTCAT
>Ga0194137_10001585_pt1 | contig 13882 bp, 14 predicted proteins | sample TARM_MetaG_T3_14_FD_134025 | JGI IMG/M metagenome (GOLD analysis project Ga0194137, IMG submission 134025) | Freshwater microbial communities from Pennsylvania, USA, analyzing microbe dynamics in response to fracking - TARM_MetaG_T3_14 (version 2) | ecosystem: Environmental > Aquatic >... | reverse complement strand
GAGTTCCTTACGGCGTTCCTCGGTCAGCATCGGGATGTTGATGCGGATGACGCGGCCGTCGTTCATGGGGTTGAGACCCAGATCGGAATTGATGATGGCCTTTTCAATCAGCCCGAAGGCGGCCTTATCCCACGGCTGTATGGTAATGCTGCGGCTGTCGGGAATGGAAACGGACGACATCTGCTTTATGGGCGTGGGTGTGCCGTAGTAGTCCACGATGATGTTGTCCACGAGCGAGGTGGATGCGCGGCCGGTGCGCAGCTTTCCGAAATCACGTTCAAGCGACGTGATGGCCTTCTCCATTCTTTCTTCGGCGTCGAGCAGGATCTCATCCATGGGGTTACTCTCCTTGTACGATGGTGCCGACATTCTCGCCAAGCATCATGCGCTTGATGTCACCCTTGTGGAGGTTGCAGACGAGAATCGGAACATTGTTTTCCATGCACAGCGTAATGGCGGTGGAGTCCATGACGCCGAGCTTCTTTTGCAATACGTCGATGTAGCTGAGCTGCTTGAACATCACTGCATCAGAGTGCTTTACGGGGTCCTTGTCGTATACCCCGTCCACCTTGGTTGCCTTGATAATGGCATCGCACTTGAGTTCCATGCCGCGCAGCGCAGCAGCGGTATCAGTGGTGAAGTAGGGGTTGCCGGTTCCGGCGGCACATATGACTATGCGCCCCTTTTCCAGATGGCGCTCGGCGCGGCGGCGAATGTAGGGCTCGCACACTTCCTGCATGGTGATGGCGGAAAGAACGCGGGTGGGATGCCCGAGCTTTTCCAGCTGGTCCTGCACGGCAAGGGCGTTGAGCACCGTTGCCATCATCCCCATGTAGTCCGCTGAGGAGCGGTCCATGCCCTTGGCGGAAGAGGACAATCCGCGGAAGATGTTGCCGCCGCCGATGACCAGGGCAACTTCTATACCCATATCAGCCACTTCAGCGATTTCTCGACATATCTTTGAAACAGTTGCAGGGTCAATACCGAATTTTTCATCACCAGCCAAAGCCTCGCCGCTGAGCTTCAGCAGCACGCGCTTGAAACGCAAATCGCTCATGTCCGACCTCTGGGGTTGTCGTTACTAAACCTATTCAAAAAATATGGCGGACTTGCCGCCATAAATACATTATTGATCGCTGTAGGGCTTGCCCCACATGCCTTCGTCAATTCGAACGTATTTGAGGAAGGCGTAAAACGAGCCGTGCGCGGCATTGATGAAACCGGCACGGCCATCCAGCATTCCCAGCTGAAAGAAATACAGTTTCGCAAAACGCATCATGCCATGACCTATGCCGCGCAGCACTCCGCCTTTCCTGCCCTTGCGCCGCAGATCATCCGCACCCTGCTGGGCATAGGAATTGATCTTGTCCAGATGCTGGGCAAAGCTCTCGTAAGGGTAGTGTATGATGTCGGCCTTGATCACGTCCGTGTCACCCTTGGGGCGGAAGGAGTAGTGCGCACCGCTTACCTCTACCTGCATCCTGGTTGTGCGGAACACGCGCAGCAACCGGTCCGGATACCAGCCGGAATGCTTCATGAACCTGTCATAATACCAGTTGCGACGGTGCACGTAGAATCCGGCAAGCGAAGCCGGAGCAGCGGGCAGCGCCGCAAGGACGCGTTCACGCAGATCATCGGTGCAAATCTCATCCTGATCAAGGCTCACAACCCATTCTGTGTCAATCTGGGCGAGGGCGAACTGGAACTGGGGGCCGGGGCCTTCCCATTTGCGCTGAACAACGGTTGCTCCGGCCGCTTCGGCAATGGCGACGGTGCGGTCGGTGGAAAAGGAATCCACAACCAGTACCTTGTCGCAAAACGCCAGAGAGGCAAGGCATTTGTCCAGCAGACGCTCACCGTTGTAGGTGAGCACCAGTCCGGTCACCGCAGGTTTCACTAGGACACTCCGGAGCAGGCGTTACAGATGGAGCGCACGGCTTCGATCACGTCGTCCACGTCCTTGTCGGACAGCTTTGCCGAAAGGGGCAGGCTGACAGTCTCACGACCGTACGTGGTGGCATGGGGAGTGTCTTCAGGCATCCAGCCGAACCGCTTCTGATAGTAAGGGTGCTCGGGAATGGCGAGATAGTGCACACCCACGCCGATATTGTGCTTGCGCATGGCTTCCAGCATCTGGTCGCGCTCAACGCCGCAGCAGTCCTTGTTCACGCGGATGGTGAACAGGTGGTAGGCGTGCACGGTGTCGGCTTCAGGCGCTGCGGGCAGGCCGAGTCCGAGATCGGCAAAGGCCTCCATGTAGCGGTTCCACACGGCTTCGCGGCGCTTCCAGTATGTATCCACGCGGGGCAGCTGGTGCAGCCCGAGCGCAGCCTGCAGATCCATCATGTTGTATTTGAAGCCGTGGTCCACAACCTGATAGTGCTTGTAGCCCGAATCAGAGAAGCGTGCCCACGCATCGGCGCTCATGCCGTGCAGGGCCATGATCTTGCAGCGGTCGATGGCGGCCTTGTCATTGGAAATGAGCATGCCGCCTTCGCCGGTGACGATGTTCTTGGTGGCATAGAAGCTGAAGCAGCCTATGTGGCCGATGGTGCCTGCCTGACGCCCCTTGTAGGTGGTCTCAATGGCATGGGCGCAGTCTTCAATGACCACAAGATTGTGCTTGGCGGCAAGGGCCATGATGGGGTCCATGTCGCAGCATCGTCCGGCATAGTGCACCACCATGATGGCGCGTGTGCGCGGAGAAATTTTGGCTTCAATGGCGGCGGGGTCTATGTTGAGCGTCAGCGGGTCAACATCGGCGAGCACGGGAGTGCCACCTGCGTGGATGATGGAGTTCACCGAGGCACAGAACGTCATGGCCGTGGTGATGACTTCATCACCGGGTTCCAGCTCAAGGGTAAGGCAGGAAAGGTGCAGGGCGGCGGTGGCGGAGTTAACCGCAGCCGCACAGGAAACGCCTTTGTACGCGGCAAAATCTTTTTCGAACTGATGCACTTTGGGACCGGTGCCGATCCATGCCTTTTTCAGGCTGTCCACCACTTCATCAATTTCGTCCTGCTCGATCAGCGGCTGTCCGAAGACCAGAAAGGAATCGCGCATGTATGTAAACTCCGCTTGCTGTGCGTGTGTAAGCTGTTTTTCCGGCCACGCCTGAGGGGGCGGAAGGCGCATGGAAAAAGGGGATTCGGTTTCAGATTTGCGTTTCTGTGCGCCCTTTGGTCACGAAAGTCAAGACACGCGCGGGCCTGTGATTTTGCAGGTGTCCGGGAGGTCTTGGAGCCATTGTTTCGGACCGACGATACCGTACCCAAAAAAAGGGGGTCTTGCGACCCCCTTTAGCGAGCTATGGAAAGAAAAAGGCTATTCTGCCTCTTCCTCTTCGGCTACGGCGTCTTCACCCAGAGCGAAGCGAACGAATTCGACAACCTTGGCACCGCCCTTGAGCAGGTCCTTAACGGCCATCTTGTCGTCGCGGATGTAGGGCTGGTCGAGCAGAGTAACTTCCTTGAAGAACTTCTGCATGCGGCCGTCCACGATCTTGTCGACGATGTTCTCGGGCTTGCCTTCTTCCAGGGTCTTCTGACGATGGATTTCGCGTTCGCGGGCGATCAGGTCGGCCGGAATGCTGGAAGAGTCCAGAGAAACGGGGTTGGTAGCGGCTACCTGCATGGCAATGTTCTTGGCCAGTTCTGCGTCGGAGCTGCCTTCGATGGCAACCAGAACGCCGATCTTGCCGTTGGAGTGCACGTAGGAACCGATAACGCCGTCGTTAGCCAGTGCAACACGGGCTGCACGGCCGGCGGACATGTTTTCACCCAGGGTGGCGATGCAGTCGGTCACGTCATTGGCTACGCGGTCAGTAAAGCCTTCTGCGCCGTTGGCTGCAACGTCCTGTGCGAACTTCTGGGAAAGGGCGATGAAGGCTTCGTTGCGTGCAACGAAGTCGGTTTCGCACTTGAATTCGGCCAGAGCGGCAACCTTGCCTTCAACCACGCAGCCCACGAGGCCTTCGGTGGTGGCACGGCCGGCCTTCTTGGCAGCCTTGGAGAGGCCCTTCTGGCGCAGCCAGTCGATTGCCTTCTCTTCGTCTCCGTTGTTTTCTGCAAGAGCCTTCTTGCAGTCCATCATGCCGGCGCCGGTCTTATCGCGCAGGCTCTTCACCATAGCGGCGGAAATAGACATATGTATTCTCCCGTGGTGATTTTATTCTTCGTCCTTGCCGGCTTCAGCTTCAGCAGCGGCAGCCATGGCAACTTCAGGATCAGCGTCCTTGCCGTCCTTGCCCATTGCGGCGCCTTCCATGCAGGCTTCGGCAATGTGGGCTACGAACAGCTTGATGGCGCGGATGGCGTCGTCGTTGCCGGGAATAACGTAGTCGATCACGTCGGGATCGCAGTTGGAGTCGGTGATGGCAACAATCGGGATACCGAGCTTGCGGCATTCCTTAACGGCGATTTCTTCGCGCTTGGGGTCCACGATGAATGCCAGCTGGGGCAGACGATCCATGTTCTTGATACCGCCGAGGGTCAGTTCCAGCTTATCCATCTCGCGACGGAGAGTCAGAATTTCCTTCTTCTGGTAACGGTTGATGGTGCCGTCTTCAAACATGGCTTCCAGCTTCTTCAGGCGGTCGATGGACTTGCGGATGGTCTGGAAGTTGGTGAGCGTGCCGCCCATCCAACGGTTGGTTACGAAGAACTGATCTGCGCGGGAAGCTTCGGTGCGAACAGCTTCGTGAGCCTGACGCTTGGTGCCGATGAAGATGACCTTGCCGCCCTTGGCAACGGTTTCAGCAACCTTGTCATGAGCGCGGCGGAACAGCTTTGCAGTCTGCTGCAGGTCCATGATGTGGATGCCGTTGCGTGCGCCGAAAATGAAGGGGCGCATCTTGGGGTTCCAGCGGCGGGTCTGATGGCCGAAGTGGACGCCGGTCTCCAGCATCTGCTTCATTGATACGTAAGACATGTGTAACTCCTGTAATTGGGTTTTCTTCCACCCCGAGCCATGACCCTCGACCTGCAAGAAGGTACGTGTTTACGCCGACTTGCAGGCACCCAAGGACGAAACTCGGAGTGTGCTTTATGTATAAAAGGCACGAGTAGATAAGCCGCTTTCAGGGAAAAAGCAAGCGTTTGTGCGCGTTGGCGGCGAATTTTATCAGATGATAAAGAAGGGGGTGCGGGGCGGATACCCGTCCGCGAAGCCCTACTGCAGGGGCACTTCGTCTTCGCCGGTTCGCCCCATGCTGTCGCGCACCGGATTGATGAGCAGGCCCATGTTCTCCACTTCCACCCGGATCTCGTCTCCCGGCTGCATGGGGCCTATCCCGGGCGGGGTGCCGGTGAGAATCACGTCACCCGGCAGCAGCGTCATGACCTGCGAGATGTGCACCACCAGATCATAGGGAGAGAAGAGCATGTCCGAGGTGTGTCCTTCCTGCATGACCTGACCGTTCTTTATGCACCGTATGGTCAGGTCGTCGGGGTTCTTCACGTCCGTCTCAATCCACGGCCCTATGGGCAGGAAGGTATCAAATCCCTTGCAGCGGCCGAACCATGGGTCATTTTTCTGCAGGTCGCGCGCGGTGACATCATTGGCGCAGGTGAAACCGAAAATGCTGTCCGGCACCTGATCGTGGCGCAGTCTGCGGCATTCCTTGCCTATGACGATGGCCAGCTCAGCTTCGTAGTCCACCTGTTTGGAGATTTCCGGCAGCAGAATGGGCTGGCCGGAACCGATGACGGCGGACGGGGGCTTGAGAAAATAGACCGGCTCATCCGAAACGGGCATGCCAAGTTCTGCCGCATGGGCCCTGTAATTCAGTCCCACGCACACGATTTTGGACGGCGTGACAACGGGGAGGATGGAAACGTCTTCCAACGGAATGGGATCAACCAGCCCGAGCTGGGGGTTCAGGCAGAGTACGGTATCCTCGCGCAAGGCGGCGTAGAAGGCGGTATTGTTGTAGCGGACCCTGAGAACGCGCATGTCTCCTCCGTTGCGGGACGTTGTGAGCGTGCGGCAGTGTTCCGGCTTTGTGGCAGCCGGCACTGCGGGGCAGTATGCGGTGCAGGGCCGGAAGCGTCCATTATTCTTCCGGTTTCCTGAAGCTGCACAGCACTGGACACAGCCTCCGGCGTATCCGCGGCACGTGCATGCTGCAATTCGTAAGCCGTTATACCATGGTGATAACGGGCAGAACCACAGGGTCGCGCTCCAGCACCTTGCGGAAGAATCTTCGCAGGGTGGACCGGATACGGTCCTGCAGTTTTTCCAGATCGCCGGGGCTCATGTTCTCCAGTATATCCAGAACGATGCATTTGGCATCTTCCAGCACGTGGTTGTAATGGGCCTCAAATATGAAGCCCTTGGATACGATGTCCGGTCCGTGCAGAATCTCCCAGATCTGTTCGTCGAGCACGAGGAAGACTACCACCATGCCTTCGCCGCCCAGAATCTGGCGTTCCTTGAGTACGGAAGAGCCTACATCGCCCACGCCCTTGCCGTCCACCAGAACGGTTTCAAGGTTGATGCGCGGTTCCTTGCGTATGCCTTCGGGCAGCAGGGTGAGGGGATCTCCGTCTTCCAGAATGATGGTGTGCTCCTGCGGAATGCCGCATTCATGGGCAAGGCGGCAATGCTTGACCAGATGCCGGTATTCGCCGTGCACCGGCACGAAGAAGCGGGGCCGCACGGTTTCCAGCATGGTACGCAGTTCTTCGCGGTAGGCGTGTCCCGATGCATGGATGTTACGGAAATTCTCGTAATAGACCTCCGCCCCGAGGCGGTACATGTCGTTGATAAGGCGGGTGATGGCCCGTGCGTTGCCCGGAATGAAGCGGGACGACATGATGACGGTGTCCCCTTCCTTGATGGCGAGGGAACGGTGCTCGCCGCGCGTGATGCGCGACAGGGCGGAAAGCGGTTCGCCCTGCGAGCCTGTGACCAGCAGAACAATCTCGTTGTCCGGCAGGGCGGGCATATCCTGCGGGTCCATATACACGCCGGAAGGCACGCGCATGAAGCCGAGGTCGCGGGCAATATCTATGTTGTTCAGCAGGCTGCGGCCGGAAACGGCCACCTTGCGGCCGTACTTGGCGGCAATGTCGAACACTTCCTGTATGCGCTGTATGTGGCTGGAGAACAGGGTGACCACCACGCGGCCGGTCGCATCGCGGAAAATGCCGTCGAAGGTGTCGCGGATCTCGCGTTCGCCCAGCGAATGCCCGTCGCGTTCGATGTTGGTAGAGTCCGAGAGCAGCAGCTGCACGCCTTCGTCCGAGAAACGGCGGAAGGCGTCAAGGTCGGTGCTGTGGCCGTCTATGGGGTTGGGGTCCAGTTTGAAGTCGCCCGTGTGCACCACGCGCCCCACCGGAGTTTCCACGCCGAGGCCGAAGCCTTCAATGATGGAGTGGCACACGGGGAAGAAGTTGAAAACCATGTCGCCAAGGGCAAGGCGTTGGCCCGGTTCCACCACCACCAGCTCAGAACGGTCGAGCAGATTGGCTTCCCGCAGCTTGTGTTCCACCAGTGCCATGGTGAATCGTGAACCGTAAATGGGAACGTGCAGCCACGGCATGAGCCACGGCAGTGCTCCTATATGGTCTTCGTGCCCGTGGGTGAGCACAATGCCGCGCACCTTCTCTTTCTGGCGGAGAATGTGGTCAAACTGGGGAATGACCACGTCGATGCCGAGAAGGTAGTCGTCCGGAAACATGAGTCCGCAATCCACAAGCACCGACGTGGTGGCCGTGGACCAGATGGTGCAGTTCATGCCTATTTCGCCATACCCGCCGAGCGGGGTGAGCGTTAGAAAGTCTTGGTGGTCCGGCATGCGCGCATCTCCAGATAGGCGTTGTTCATCAGTGTGTGCAGTTCGGTGAGAAAACGGTTGCGGTCTTTGATCGTGTAGCCGGAAAGGTCTGCGGGAGGCAGGGCTTTCACCCGCACCACATGGCGGCGTTTGAGGGTGATGTGTCCCTTGGGAAGAATTTCGCCTGTGCCGTCCATGACCACGGGTACCACGGGCAGACCTGCCTTGAGCGCCAGAATGATGCCGCCGGGTTTGAAGCTGCCCAGTCTGGACGTGTCCAGTTGCCGGGTGCCCTCGGGAAAAATGACTATGGAGCGTCCTGCTTTGGCTGTTTCCGCTGCCTTGTCCATGGACTTCATGGCGCTGCGGCTGTTCTTGCGGTCAATGGGAATATGCTTGCCCAGACTGAAGGCCCAGCCCACGAAGGGAATGCGGAACAGGCTCTTCTTGGCAACGAAGGCCGGATAATGCGAGCGCAGCAGCAGGGTGCTGATGGGAATATCAAACTGGCTCTGATGGTTCACCATGAAGACGACAGGCCCGCGGGCGGGCACGGCGTTGAGGTCGGCTTCAAGCCGGATACCGGACAAGGCGACGGCGCAGCGGCTCCACAGGGCGGCCAGATAGGCGCAGGCCCTGCCCGCCGGCGCAAAGACGCCAACGATCATGGTGGCTATGCTGATGGCCAGCGTTGCCGTCAGAAAGGAGAGATAAAACCATATGGTACGGATCATTGGACCTTCCAAATGTAGTCAAGTGTGCCACGCTAACGGAAAATGCGCGTTGTCTCAAGTGGGCTGAACAAGCAAATAATGGAATGAAGGACTATTCCTGCCCCTGAGAGCGGTCGTAAAAGAAGCAGCCCCGTCGTTACCGGCGGGGCTGCAATGGGTCATGCTAGTCTCTTGCAGACTGATATTCGGCCACCACGCGGTCCACAACCGGCGGCGGTGCTTCTTCGTAGTGGGTGAGTTCCATGGTGAACACGCCCTGACCGCCCGTCATGGAGCGCAGGTCCGGTGCGTAGCGCAGCACTTCGTTCATGGGCACGTGGGCCTTGATTTCCGTGATGCCCTGCTGGGAATCGGAACCGAGCACCTTGCCACGGCGCGAGGAAAGGTCGCCGATGACATCGCCCATGTATTCATCCGGAATCTGCACGGAAAGAAGGACAATGGGTTCCAGCAGGGCGGGCTTCACTTTTTCCATGGCGCTCTTCAGCGCAAGCGAGCCGGCGATCTTGAAGGCCATTTCAGAGGAGTCCACGTTGTGGTACGAGCCGTCGTACAGCTTGGCGCGGAAGTCCACCAGCGGATATCCGGCAAGGTAGCCGCGCTGTGCCGATTCCTGAATGCCCTTGTCCACTGCGGGAATGTACTGGCGGGGAATGACGCCGCCCACGATGGCATCCTCGAATTCGTAGCCGAACCCGTGGGGCATGCCTTCTATTTCCACCCAGCAGTCACCGAACTGACCGCGTCCGCCGGACTGCTTCTTGTGCCGTCCCTGTACCTGCGCCTTGCCCTTGATGGTTTCGCGGTAGGGCACCTTGGGCGTTTTGAGTTCTATTTCGCACTTGTACCGGCGCATGGCTTTTTCCACGCTGGTCTCTATGTGCATCTGGCCCATGCCCGAGATGAGGATATCGCTCGATTCCTCGGCGCGGGAAAGGCGCAGCGTGATGTCTTCATCAAGCAGCTTATGCACGGCTGCATATACCTTGTCTTCGTCGCCCTTTTCTTTCGGTGCGAGCGCGTAGGAGATGAGACGAGGCGGCAGGGTTGGCTGAACAAGCCTGAAAGGTTTTTTTTCATCGGCGAGGGTGTCGCCGGTTTTGGTCATCTTCAGCTTCGGCAGGGCGATAATGGCACCGGGGCCCACACCGCCGCGGGCGGGGGCAGATTCTTTGCCCACCATGTAAAGGGGGGTGCCAATGCGCTCTGATTCGTCCTTGTTCACGTTGCGCAGGCCCGTTTCGCCGTTCAGGGTGCCGGAGAGCACGCGCATGACAGTGAGCTGGCCCGCAAAGGGGTCTGCAAGTGTTTTAAAGGCGAACATGGCAAGGGGGGCATCGGGATCGGAAGCGCGTGTCTCGCCTTCCGTACCCTCCCATGCGGCGTGTTCCATGGGATTGGGGAACAGGTTCTGGATGGTGTCCAGCAACTGGGAGCCGCCCTTGTTTTCAAGCGAAGAACCGACAACCACCGGAACCAGTTCGCCCTTGAGCACGCCTATGTGCAGGCCGCGGGCAATTTCTTCAGGTTCGAGTTCGCCGGTTTCCAGATATTTTTCCATCAGTTCTTCATCGCTTTCGGCGATGTTTTCGATGGTGGCCTCACGCAGCATGGAGACTTCGTCGGCCATGTCGGCAGGAATGGGAATTTCCGAAAATTTGCCATCGGCCTCGAAGGAGAATGCCTTCTCGCCGAGAATGTCCACAACACCCTTGAAGTCCTGTTTGGAACCTATGGGCATGTACAGCAGGACCGTGCGCATGCCCAGCATGGAGGAGAGGCCGTTGAACGCCATGTCAAAGTCCGCACGGTCGCGGTCCATCTTGTTGATGAAGACAATGGCGGGCAGCCCCGCGCTCTTGACGAAGTTCCACAGACGTTTGGTGAGGGGGCGAACACCGTCTACGGCATCCACAACAAAAACGGCGCTATCCGCACCCTTGAGCAGGTACTGGATATCGCCGATAAAGTTGTTGTCGCCGGGGGTGTCGATGAGGAAGTGACGGTTCTTCTGCCATTCGAAGGTGGCGAAGGCGGGCTGCACAGAGCCGCGGCGCTTCACTTCCTCAGGTTCATAGTCGAGGGTGGTGGAACCCTCCTCGACCTTCCCAAGGCGGTTGATGACGCCAGACTGAAACAGCAGCATTTCAGCCAGCGACGTCTTTCCGCAACCTCCGGTGCCTACAATTGCATAGGTTCTCTGGGTCTCCAGTGCTTTGGACATATACCTCTCCCTTACTCAGTTGAAACCAGTTAAGACGGAGTTTTCAGGCCCGGCAGCCGGGCGTTCGGTCCATTGCGAATATGCGGAGGGGAAATCAGTGCGGCGTGCCCTCCGACTTTTCCCGATGATGCCACATTGAAGAAGCTGAACCTAGATGTCAACCCTGTTTGTAAAAACGATTGAGTGAGTGAACAACTTCAGGGCGGAGTATCTTATCGTGCCGCCATGGTTTACCCTTTGTATTGACCATGACGCACAACTGATAGATGATGCGGCAGTATTTTGCAGAGGAGCAGTCATGTATTTCAATCTGATTATCGGGGCGATCGTACTCGGAGCCCTGTATTTTCTCGGCAAGGAGATTGCGAGGCGGCTGCGTTCGCCGCGTGCCATCCTGCAGGAAGAGCTTGAAGAGCGCCGCAAGCGCAACGAACGAGTGCAGGAAAACCTGCAGCGGCTTCGCCAGCGTGCCATATCAAAAATGGTACCCGTGCGGCAGGCAATCAACGACATGAATGCTTCTCTCATGGAATCGCAGCGTTTCACGCTGGAAGGCGTTGAGGATACGGTGGTCCTGCGCCAGAACGGCGTGACCATAACCGTGACCTACCAGCTTGCGAGTTTTTCTGTGGATGGCACCCCGCGCGAACTGCGGGATGATGTAGCCCAGTATGAGCGGTATGTCATAGAGGTGCAGCATGTGGCGGAAGACCGTTTCCACACGCGGGAGGCTGTGACCAGCGAAGAGGCAATACGGCTTGTGGCCCGGGAAATAGCGGTTCTGCTGCAACGATAAGGGCGTTCTGCCTGGTGCGTTGTCATTGGCACCGGCTGCTGCTATGCTGAACCATTCAGTACACGATACGACGAGGAAATTCTTATGGCAAAGACCTGCAACGTAACTCTGTATGCCTTATCCACCTGCATTCACTGCAAAAAAACCAAGCAGTTTCTTGAGGATAACGACGTGCAGTTCAAGGTGGTATACGTGGACCAGCTCACCGGCGACGAGCGCAAGGATACCATTGCCCGTATCAAGGAACACAACCCCAAGCTGTCGTTCCCGACCATCATCATAGACGAGGGTGTGTGTGTCATCGTCGGCTTCCACAAGGACGAGCTTCAGGAGGCGCTGGATATATGAGTAAGCAGATGACCGTGGAGCAGCTCTATGAGATGCTCAAGAAATTTCAGGAGCCCAAGGGCAATTTCTTCAACAAGGACATGACCATGACCATGCCCCTGCTCGAGAATCTTCTCGTGAACAAGGAGCGCTACGGCTACATGGCCTGCCCCTGCCGTCTGCCTAACGGCACCTTTGAAGAAGACAAGGATATCGTCTGTCCCTGCGTATACCGCGAGGAAGACATGAAGGAATACGGCGCATGCTTCTGCGGCCTGTATGTCACGGCAGAAGTGAACGAGCGGGAGGATACCTCCATCGTCGTTCCGGAACGCCGTCCCCCGGAAAAGATTCTGGGTCAGGACTAGAAAGAGCAAAAGCCCTGCCGCATTGAGCGGCAGGGCCTTTTTTATTGATCTAATCCCAGTGCTACGGCGCTGTTGCGCAGAATCTGTTCCAGCTCCGCGTCGCTCAGCTTCAGGCGTTTGCGCAGTCTGGCCATTTCGTCCGCCGGATCATAGAGCGGGTAATCCGACCCGAAGAGAATGCGCTCGCGCGGGTGCTTCTTCCAGATGGCGGCAAGGGTTGCGTCGTCTATGAACTCCAGCGAGCTGGAGGTGTCTATGTAGACATCTCTGCCGATGGTGCTTTCCAGCGCATACTTCCAGTGCCGGTAGCCGCCCATGTGGGCCGCGATAAACCGTGCGCGGGGGAAGAGGTCCATGAGAGCCGCAAGCTTGTAGGGGCAGGAGGGGTTCTGCTCTGGCGGCAGCACATCGCCGATGTGCAGCATGAACATGAAGTGGTCCTGTGCCTCTTCGATGATGGGGTGCAGGCGCGGGTCATCCAGACGGAAGCTCTGGAATTCCGGATGCAGCTTAAGGCCTCGTATGCCGCTTTTCTTCAGCCGGTCCAGCTGGCATGCCCAGTCCTCGTAGTCGGGATGGATGGTGCCGAACGGAATGACCGAAGGATGCGCCTCCTTCAGAGCCAGCGCAAAATTGTTGGCCGGAATAACCTGCGCTGCGGCCGTGGCGGCGGAATGCACCACAACCCTGTCTATGCCCGCCTTGCGGGCTCTTGCCAGCAAATCTTCAATAAGCCCGGAACCTACACCTTGGATGCCGTAATGCTGCCCCAGCTGTTGCAGTACCTTGTCGGCGATCTTCGGGTGGAAGGCGTGAGTGTGCACATCTATAAACATGGGCAGTTGCTTACAGCCGCCTCGGGGAAAAGGCAAGATGGTATGTGACTATCAGGCCGGTATGTCGGGTGCTTATTTCGAACGCCGCAGGGCAGATGCCAATCATAATGTTTGGCGTGGTTGGCCTGTTTGTTTTGTTGGGCGAGTACGGTGCACAATACTTGACCGCAAAGGGGACGGAACCTACCTTGTAGAACACTGATAAAACGACGTTTCGGAGTTGCTCTCATATGGATTTTTCTACGTTGGCCAAACTACGGAGGCATCTTTCCATAAAACACCACATTCCCGGAAGGCTGCGCCTGCGCTTCAGCAAGAGTGTGTTGGCAGACCCTGCTGCCGTGGCTGTGATCAAGGCACCTCCGGCAAAGCCCAAGGCCGTGTTCAGAGCGGACCTGAACCTCATGGCGCAGTCTGTGACAATAGAATACGACGCGCAGGTCATTCCACCTGATTTGCTGAACGAATTACTCGGCGCCCCGGACGACATGGCGTCCGCCAAAGCACTGGAAACCCTGCACCAACTTCTCTACGCCGCATAATGCGGCGTTTTTCTTTTGCGCCATGGAGGCGTTTTTTTGCTCCTTGACGATGAAAATCATTTTCATTATCAACTGTGATCCCGTGTGACAAAATATAATTGGTTGGCGGGGGCTCTGCGTACATTTTGTAGATTCGGAATAGTTCACGTTTTCAGTGGCTCGCAGCTGAGCAGAGTATACGCACAGTATAATGAACGTAAGGAAGGGAGGAGCCGATGCAGGATTGGGCAGAGAAGTTGTTGTTTGTGGCTGCCGGTGCAGCTGCAGGAGCATTGGGG
>Ga0194137_10001584_pt1 | contig 13886 bp, 9 predicted proteins | sample TARM_MetaG_T3_14_FD_134025 | JGI IMG/M metagenome (GOLD analysis project Ga0194137, IMG submission 134025) | Freshwater microbial communities from Pennsylvania, USA, analyzing microbe dynamics in response to fracking - TARM_MetaG_T3_14 (version 2) | ecosystem: Environmental > Aquatic >... | reverse complement strand
TCTCGAAGGGGAGCCAGATATTCAGATCCTCGGCGGTCACGGGCACCTGAATTTCCAAGGCGGTGTCGTCCGCCAACGTGGCGACGGCGTCGCCGATCTGGAGGACCGCGCCCTCTTCCAGATCGCACCGCGTGACGCGGGCGGCGAAAGGCGCGCGGATGTCGCAGCGTCGGAGGTGAAGTTGGGCCTGGTCGCGTCGGGCCTGGGCGGCTCTCAACTCGTTTTCGGCCTCCTCACGTTGCGCCGGGAGGAGCGCGAGCGATTGTTTCAGGCGGAGGACGTCGTTCTGGGCCTGGGTGTAGGCACGTTCCGCGGCTTCGACCGTGGCGATGGAAACCGCCTGTCCCTGTTCGGAAAGGCGGCGGAGGCGCTCGAACTCGCTACGGGCAAGGTCCCGCGAGCGACGGACGAGTTCCAGTTGTTCGCGTTCGGAGGTGTCACGGACCTCCAGTTGGCGGAGGCTTGCGCGGATGCGGCCGACGGCGGCTTCCGCTTCGGAGAGGGCGGCCTCGTAGTCCGTGGTTTCGATTTGGAGGATCCGTTCCCCTTTTTCCACCTGGTCGCCGGGCCGGAGACGCCGGGGCATGTCCGCGATCCGTCCGCCGATCTGGGCCGAGAGTTCGAGCACGCGGACCGGGCGGGCCTCACCATAGGCTTCGATCCGCACAGGGACGTCGGCGGGTTCGGCGGTGAGCATCCGGACGACAAGCTCGGGTTCGGCCGGCGGTTCGGTCCGGGGGGCCGGCCGGGTTCGGATCAGCACGACGGCGCCGGCAATGCAGGCCAGGAGAATTCCGCCCGCACACCCTCCGCGCGCCAGCAAGCGTTTCCCCCCGTCAACCGCCATGGTCTTCCTTTTCATCCAGGAGTTCCCGCACCTGGCACATCACGCGGAACCAGCGTTCCACGTTTTCATCTCCGACCCCCTGGGCCACGCGTTCAAAGGCTTCCTGGAAGCGGCGCTGGATTTCACCCATGGCCTCTTCGGCCTGGGGGTGGATCATCAATTGCACCCGGCGCCGGTCGGCGGGGTCGGGGCGACGGGTGAGCACGTTTTTCTCCACCAGCCGGTCGACCATCACGCTGGCGGAAGGAGCGGAGACGCCCAGTTTTTGCGAAAGTTCCGACAAGCTCAGCGGCTGGTACATACTGACCTGCATGGCGGTTTTCATTTGAATGGTGGAAAGGCGACTGCAGAGGCTGTCCTCCTTGCCCTTGGATTTCATGACGGTTTCGTCCAAATAAAAGCGGAAGCGTTTTCCGGTTTCGAAAATGAAATTGAGTTTTTCTTGGCGATTCATACTAATTTGGGGATGGAATAGTTAGGAAGGCTAACTATAAGCCGGAACTCCTCCCCGGCAACTAAAAAAGCCGAAAACCGTATTTTCGGTAAGGCCCGGGTCACATCCCCTCAGGGAGAGACGGCCAGTTCGTCCGCCACCGCCTGGGTGAACTCCATGTACTTGAGGCCTTCGTCGAAGGGGGTGAGTCGCACGGATTCCTCTCCCCGGATGGCTCCGATGAACTCCTCTTCGACGCGCCAGTGTTCGCGTTCGGACTCTGGAACCTCCAATGTTTCCGGATCCTGATCGGGGCGATGGAGGGTGAGGGCCGCGTCGGAGAGATTCAACCGCAGGGTGCCGGTGCTTCCGTAGAGAATGAAATCGTTGGGGGTGGGACAGGCGCCGGTGACCTGGCTGCAGCGGATGTGGTAGGTGGCGCCGTTTTCCAGTTCGCCGAACACGTCCAGGTGGTCTGGAATACGGATCTGTTTTTGGACTCCATCGGCGGTGGTGCGGTAGGGGACGGTGATCTGCCCCTGGGCGCGCACGCTGCGGGCGTGCCCGGTCCAGCGGGCCAAGGCCTCGTAGTAAATGCCGAGCATCATGGTGTTGAGGCCGCTCAGTTCCCGGTCTTCCCGCCATGTCATGGGCCGTTCGGGATCGCGGAAGGCGCCGGAATTGGCGAAGACGTCCACAGCCAGCAGGTCGCCGATCAGGCCCTCGTCCAGATTTCGTTTCAGGAAGCGGTCCCAGGGAAGGGTCATGGGGCTGGGCACGATCTGGGCCACCTGGTCCGGCCGGGCGCGGGAGGCCTCCAGCATTCCCATGGCCTCGGCGGCGTTCATGGCCATGCGGGCCTCGCAGAGCACGTGTTTCCCCGCGGACAGGGCGGCGAGGGTGGCGGGCGCGTGCAGGTAGGGCCAGGTGCCGATCATGACCGCGTCGATCTCGGGGTCGTTCGCGACCTCTTCCCAGTGGTCCGCGACCCGGGGGATGTTGAACTCTTCCGCCACCCGCTCTCCGCTCTCGCGGCTGCGGTTGCAGACCACCTCCACGCTCACGCCGTCGATGGCCTGGAGGCCGGGGAGGTGTTTGTCCCGGGTGTTGGTCCCGGCGCCGATGATTCCAACTCGGATCCGGTCCGTCATCTTAAATCCCCAGGTTGCTGAGTTGCTGACAGATGTGGTTCACGACGGAGGTGAGCCGGGGGTGGCTGGCCTCGAATTCGCGGGTGGATTTCTCCAGGCCCTGCAGGGACAGGTCCAGCAGGTCGTCGTCCCGTTCGGACCGGAGGGCCTCGCGGGCGCTGGATTCGGTGAAGCCGGCGATGCTTTCCGCGCGCTCGTCGTCGTCCAGCTCGGCGATTTCTGTGCGGAGTTCCCTCACCAGCTTCTCGAGGGAGGCCCGGTGTTCGGGCGACAGGTTTTGGGCCGAGCGGAGCCGGCGTTCCAGTTTGTTCAGAGTGTCTTCGATCATGAAAAAGAGGGGGTTGGACGTTTAGAGATTCTCTACCGGATCTTCGAAGGGATGCAAGCCGGATGTCCCGTCGATGGAGGCTGGGAAGGCGTTTGGGGATTAAAACCACGGATGGATGTGGGAAAAGGTCAACCACTGAGGGCACGGATTTTCACGGATTTTCATTTCATGAAACTCCCTTTTGTGACCTTTTGTGCGTTATAGTTTCCAACAAGGATTCGACGTGGAGCGAAAAGGTTTCGCGAATTAAGGTTTCCCTTTACTCCGACACGATCCACAGTTTAGTTTAGGATTGTATTATCCGATTTTTGTTTATCCACCCGGATTTGAAACTGGAGACATAGAATATGGCCAAACTCGACCCGCTACTGCGCGAACTGATTCTCAAGGGCGGGAGCGATTTGCACCTGTCGGCGGAACGACGACCGATGTTGCGGATCGACGGGGAGATGCAGCCGTCCAGCGCGCCCGCGCAGTCCCACGCGGACGTGAACGAATTCGTGCGGGAGCTGATGGATCAGAGGGCGAACGAGGAATATGGCGACACCTCCGACGCGGATTTCGCCTATGAGATCATGGGGTTGGCGCGGTTCCGGGTGAACGTGTTCGAGGATCGGTTCGGGATGGGCGCGGTGTTTCGGCAAATTCCCAGCCGGGTGCGGTCGGCGGACGAGTTGAACCTGCCGCAAAGCGTGCGGGACTTTTGCGATCTGTCCAAGGGGTTGGTGGTGGTGACCGGCCCGACCGGCAGCGGAAAATCCACGACGCTGGCCGCAATGATCGATTTGATCAACGAGACCCGTTCCGACCACATCATCACCATCGAGGACCCGATCGAATTCGTGCACAAGGACAAGAACTGTTTGGTGAACCAGCGTCAAGTGAAGGACCATACCCGCAGTTTTTCCTCCGCGTTGCGGGCGGCGCTTCGCCAGGATCCGGACATTGTGATGGTGGGGGAGATGCGGGATTTGGAGACGATCGAAATCGCCCTGGAAACGGCCGAGACCGGGCACCTGGTATTCGGCACGCTGCACACCACCACGGCGGCGAGCACGGTGGATCGGATTATCGACGCGTTTCCGGCGGACCGGCAGAATCAAATCCGCTCCATGCTGTCCAATTCCCTCAAAGGCGCGGTGTCGCAGACGCTGTGCAAAAAAATTGGCGGCGGCCGGGTGGCCGCCCTGGAGGTGCTCAAAGTCGACACCGGCATCTCCTCGCTGATCCGCGACGGAAAGATTCACCAGATTCCCTCCGCCATGCAGATGGGCGGGTCGAAAGGAATGAAGCTGCTTAACAGCGCGCTGGCCGAACTGGTGAAGAAGGGGGAGGTGGAGCCCGAGGAGGCGTATCGCCGCGCGATCGACAAGGAAGACATTGTGAACGCCCTCGCGAAAGTCGGCCACCCCCTCAACCGCGCCACCGCGCCGACTCCGCCCCCGGCGTCCGAGCCCGAAACGGTGTCGGAATCCCCGGAGCCGGACGACGAGGACAAGCCCAAAAAACGGCGCGGCTTTTTCTCGTCTTGACGGTTCCGCGAAGATGATCGAATTCGCCAAAAAACGGCATCCGGAGCAGGCTTTTTAGCTGGCGGATATCTGTGGCTGGAGGATTCCGAAAGCCTATGACTTTATTTCGGCCTGGGACAGCATTTGGCACGCGCCGCTCGACCGGCATGAATCCATTCTCGAAAAGCTTTGTGGGGGGCTGAACGAAGAAGGAATTCTGATTTTTACCAGTGGAGGTGTCACGAGCCGTGATGAAGGCAGTAACCCGTTTTGGGTCAACCCCTCTACCATGCGGCCTTGGGCATTCCGGCGCTGTTAAAAATCATTGATCGATGCGGCTGTGTTTGCCGGCATTTGGAATACGACCAATATCCGGAAAACCATCTCTATCTGATTGTTCAGAAACGGGAATCTAAATCTGGCCCGGAAGCCTAAACCCAAACCGTGACCAGCGGCTTTCTGAAGGATTGGAGTTTTACGGGAAGAGTGGCCGTGGAAACAAGGGAACCTGCGTCTGATAGGGTTGCCTCTGCTCGGAGGCTGATACGCCCTCGCAGATGCCAAGCCCGCCCGCAGGTTCCGGTACCACTGTAGATTCGGAGGGGGAGGAAGTCAAATCCGGTTTGGGCAGCTCAAATGCTCTGGTTGGCCGGTAGGGTGTGGTCAGGACATGCATTGTGTACGACTCCAGAGCCCTCCAGCCGCGGAGGAGAAGAAGGGGGAGGAGCCGTTTCAATCCACGCGCCCACGTTTCGCGCTTTGCCTTGATTCCACTTCCTGACGGAGCAAAGTCGCCTCCGGCGTGGGCAACCCCCTGACTGCGCTTTGTCTTGATTCCACTTCCTGACGGAGCAAAGTATTATATCTCGGAGGCACACCGTTATTTTAGCTTTGCCTTGATTCCACTTCCTGACGGAGCAAAGTATTAAGGGTTGACTCCTCCGCAATATACATGCTTTGCCTTGATTCCACTTCCTGACGGAGCAAAGTCTTCCTCCGCCGATGCACCCCCGGCACCAAGCTTTGCCTTGATTCCACTTCCTGACGGAGCAAAGTCACCACCTCAACCCTCTCCGCATCCCGCCGGCTTTGCCTTGATTCCACTTCCTGACGGAGCAAAGTCGATATCTGGATCTGCGACACCTGCGGGCTGCTTTGCCTTGATTCCACTTCCTGACGGAGCAAAGTGCCGGCGAAGACCGCCATTGCATTGTGGTCGCTTTGCCTTGATTCCACTTCCTGACGGAGCAAAGTTGGTGGACGAAGTCGCCGCCGTTTTCGCATGCTTTGCCTTGATTCCACTTCCTGACGGAGCAAAGTTTGTCTTCCGATTTCAGAGCGGCCGTGCTGGCTTTGCCTTGATTCCACTTCCTGACGGAGCAAAGTATGTGTTTGGGCATCCGTTCGCGGGCATATGCTTTGCCTTGATTCCACTTCCTGACGGAGCAAAGTGTTCGTAGTCAAATTCAAAAGAATACCTTGCTTTGCCTTGATTCCACTTCCTGACGGAGCAAAGTATCGCCGCCTGCGCGGTGGTCGCGGCGATGGCTTTGCCTTGATTCCACTTCCTGACGGAGCAAAGTTCGCCGCCGGCGGGCTCCAGAACATGCCCAGCTTTGCCTTGATTCCACTTCCTGACGGAGCAAAGTCAGACCGCCTGGTACGGGCCGTGGTGGACAGCTTTGCCTTGATTCCACTTCCTGACGGAGCAAAGTCCTGTCTCCCAAGCAGACGCTGTTCGGCCCGCTTTGCCTTGATTCCACTTCCTGACGGAGCAAAGTCACGACAGCCATCGCATGGATGGGGTCATTGCTTTGCCTTGATTCCACTTCCTGACGGAGCAAAGTGGTGACGGCCTGCACCATCGCGTTCATTGTGCTTTGCCTTGATTCCACTTCCTGACGGAGCAAAGTTTCCTTGGCACTGACCATCCGGAGAAGCCAGCTTTGCCTTGATTCCACTTCCTGACGGAGCAAAGTTTCGGGCAAAACCAGAAGCCCGGGCCGGTAGCTTTGCCTTGATTCCACTTCCTGACGGAGCAAAGTTAGGTGTTTTGCGCTTTGAAAAATCGTCGAGCTTTGCCTTGATTCCACTTCCTGACGGAGCAAAGTCACACCCAAGAACATGCATGAGGGCGCAATGCTTTGCCTTGATTCCACTTCCTGACGGAGCAAAGTCCCGAGGGTCCGCAAGCCCTCGGCGAAGCCGCTTTGCCTTGATTCCACTTCCTGACGGAGCAAAGTATTCCTTCAGCGCGATGTTCTATACGAACCGCTTTGCCTTGATTCCACTTCCTGACGGAGCAAAGTAAGGATCGATTTGACCCTATCGATGATGAGGCTTTGCCTTGATTCCACTTCCTGACGGAGCAAAGTAGAAACGCTTTCTCTTCGTCGGTCAGTTCTGCTTTGCCTTGATTCCACTTCCTGACGGAGCAAAGTCCGCGCAGGTCGGAACAGTCACCGTTACCTGCTTTGCCTTGATTCCACTTCCTGACGGAGCAAAGTTTTCGCTCTTCGGGAAGCCCAACAATAGCGCTTTGCCTTGATTCCACTTCCTGACGGAGCAAAGTTGGGTACTAGCGCGCGGGGATAGCTCATTTGCTTTGCCTTGATTCCACTTCCTGACGGAGCAAAGTCCCACAGCGACCTCATCAATCTCTTCCGCGGCTTTGCCTTGATTCCACTTCCTGACGGAGCAAAGTTTCGCGTGCAATATCTGGCATGCCCCCCCTGCTTTGCCTTGATTCCACTTCCTGACGGAGCAAAGTGGATCGATGGAACGGAAGCACCACCAAACAGCTTTGCCTTGATTCCACTTCCTGACGGAGCAAAGTTCAAGGGTAAAGGCGTCCCTGTCCGTATCCGCTTTGCCTTGATTCCACTTCCTGACGGAGCAAAGTGCAAATGCCTGTGATGCGTGACATACAATTGCTTTGCCTTGATTCCACTTCCTGACGGAGCAAAGTTTCTTTCGAACCGACCATTTTCACCAACCAGCTTTGCCTTGATTCCACTTCCTGACGGAGCAAAGTCTCACCATCGATAGGGTCAAATCGATCCTTGCTTTGCCTTGATTCCACTTCCTGACGGAGCAAAGTAGGCGATCCGCGCCCAGTAACCCATCACATGCTTTGCCTTGATTCCACTTCCTGACGGAGCAAAGTGGATCTGTGTTCAGGCAGCACAACCAGACAGCTTTGCCTTGATTCCACTTCCTGACGGAGCAAAGTTCGTTGGGATCCTACAAAGCCACTTTCGCTGCTTTGCCTTGATTCCACTTCCTGACGGAGCAAAGTTCGCGCCCCTTCATCATGCGTTCGCCGTTCGCTTTGCCTTGATTCCACTTCCTGACGGAGCAAAGTTGGATCTTTACCAGGGGTTACAGGCGGGCCGCTTTGCCTTGATTCCACTTCCTGACGGAGCAAAGTGAAGGGCGTGGGCAAGAGCTACACGGCGCGGCTTTGCCTTGATTCCACTTCCTGACGGAGCAAAGTCTTTCTGAGTTTGTCAAACCACGGCCCCCAGCTTTGCCTTGATTCCACTTCCTGACGGAGCAAAGTTGGTTTCCGCCACTGGAGTATCGTCCACCAGCTTTGCCTTGATTCCACTTCCTGACGGAGCAAAGTAGAAAGTTGGGAGTTCCAACAGTTTGGCATAGCTTTGCCTTGATTCCACTTCCTGACGGAGCAAAGTAATACCTCCGCATTCCTCCGGGGGAGCGCGGCTTTGCCTTGATTCCACTTCCTGACGGAGCAAAGTTGGAAAGCAAAGAGGGATATGTAGTCAAGGCTTTGCCTTGATTCCACTTCCTGACGGAGCAAAGTACATCAAGCCCTGACCATCCCGGTCCGCAGGCTTTGCCTTGATTCCACTTCCTGACGGAGCAAAGTGACGATACGTTTACTTGGCAGTTCCAACCAGCTTTGCCTTGATTCCACTTCCTGACGGAGCAAAGTCCGCGATCACCTGCGGACTCAAGATCTCCAGCTTTGCCTTGATTCCACTTCCTGACGGAGCAAAGTGCAGAATGCGCGGACGTCCGCTCATTGCTCGCTTTGCCTTGATTCCACTTCCTGACGGAGCAAAGTCCGACCGGACGCCGGCCGACTCGATCCCATGCTTTGCCTTGATTCCACTTCCTGACGGAGCAAAGTTGAAGGGGTCTTGTCGCCTCTCAGCCAGGGGCTTTGCCTTGATTCCACTTCCTGACGGAGCAAAGTTTCCTTTTCACCTTTATGCAAGGTGCGAGGGCTTTGCCTTGATTCCACTTCCTGACGGAGCAAAGTCGTCTACAAGCGCATCAAAGCTGGGACGCTGCTTTGCCTTGATTCCACTTCCTGACGGAGCAAAGTTTTCGCATTGAGGTGACGCCGTGACTCTTCGCTTTGCCTTGATTCCACTTCCTGACGGAGCAAAGTACCGATGCGGAAGCCTTGGTCACCGGTGCCGCTTTGCCTTGATTCCACTTCCTGACGGAGCAAAGTCTAAGAGAGTCACGGTGTAACCTCCAAGGAGCTTTGCCTTGATTCCACTTCCTGACGGAGCAAAGTGGTAACCTCCTAACCTTTGTTGGTTAGGGGGTTACCATAATTGTAGCTGGTCAGGCATGGGTTCTGGAGTGCCTTCCTGGGCGGGTTGGCCATGAATCACGTAAGAGCGTTCCCACTGGGAGCGAGTGATGAAAATGGCTCGAATCGACCCCTCTGGGGGGATGTGTTCCTTTAGTCGGCGAAGGTGTGTTTGCTGTCGGGCGTAGGTGACGCAGGGGCGGATGTATACGCTGTATTGCATCATTTGATACCCGTCATCGAGCAAAAATTTTCGAAAGGTGGTCGCGGCTTTCCTTTCGGGTTTGGTCACCACCGGCAGGTCGAAAGCGACCATCATCCAGCCCATTTTGAATTTCCTTGTATCCATGGCTTGTATACTCCCGATTTCTGCTCCAGCAACGCTTTGCGGAACGATCTCAAGACACCCTCAATGCAGCCTCGTAGTTCTAAGCGCAGGCCTAAATGTTCGGTTTCAACCAGGGGAAAGCCTGTAACCCACCGGCGAAAATCTTTGCTCACAATCCACTCATGTTCATTGGGATGGTCGAAAACCCATTGGGCCACACGCCAGTCCACGCAGGGACGAAAGGGTTCCATCAGGTCGTAGGCCAAAGGCGTGGCTTTCTCCCGGGTTTTGTGGAAAATTCCGAAGGTGGGATCGATACCGATCGCGAAACATTTCTGAAGGACTGTCGAAAGTAAAACTGCATAGCCGTAGTTGAGAAGCGCGTTTGCGCCTCCCTCATGCCGACCCCTTTTAAACGACTCTCCCAGATCAAGCGCTCTGCTGTAAAGTCCCCAGAAAGCACGGGCGGCGGAAGATTCTTTATCCGCCTGTCGACTGCGGGAGTACCGCTCCAAGACTTCCATAGCGTCGTCTTTAGGAGATAAGTGTCGGCCGAGGGAAGTTTGGTTATGCACTTTGGCGTCGATGGTTTTTTTCCAAAGACGCTCTTTCAGTTTGGGGGGTAACTCGACTTGAGCCCGGGTGAGGAGGGTATCCGTGGCGCGGTTGGCTGGAAGCACCAGGCAGGCGGGTTTGAATTCTTCGCATAGTACCATGCCTACCCCATTTTTTGCCGCTTCCACCAGAAGTTTAGAGTGGATCGAGGCGGAAAAGGAGGTGATGACAACCGCGGCCACATCTTCAATCGGAATGGATTTTACTACACCATCTGCATTGCAGGTCATTTGGCCATTTCGGCACGAAAGAGAGCAACTTGGGGCGTCTATGCTGACGATATGGTATGACATAACCCCGCCTACTTCATGAAATAAGGGTTATTGAATTTTAGGAGGGATTTCCGGTGAATGGGTAGTATAATATTTCTAAGCAATCTTTTTTGAGTAGGGTGTCTACTTTAACTTCACGCCAAACTTGGATTCCTTTGCTTTCTCTTTTGATTAAGTCTGGTTTGCCTAAGTCAATTTTTAAACTTGATTGTACTGAGAAAACCTTCCAGATTCCATCTCTTTTTTCTGAGTGTCCTGAAATTTTTATGAGCATACCATTTCGAAGAATACGAGGATGTTGTCCTCCGTTCAGTTCCTTTAAATTTTGAATTCGGTGCCATACCTTGTGAAAAGGGATGATCGTTGGTTCAGGGTCCAAGGCCATTCCGTAGTTTGATTTTATGACTAGCACGCCATTGATATCTTTTAGCTTTCCTGTTCCGTTTTTCGGATTTAAGCCTAATAGTTTTCCTGCTTTTTCGGTTTCGGTCTTCTTTTTTCGAATGCGGGTGCTGTCCACAACCTCTTGAATCGTGTTTTGACGAATCGAAACGCGTGTGTTTGGGTTCTTGGGGTCGCCGTCGATATCCATGACTCCCCACGTGTTGAGCTCGGCCTTCATCCCATGCATATCGGCTGGAACGTGTTGAACGACTCTCTTTTCAGCTAGTCGTTCAGCGGCCTGTGCTTTCAGTGTTCGCGGTATATCCTCCAGCTCATAGCGTTTACGACCACTTCTATTGGGTCGACTGTAAAACAGGGCGCACCTCTCAAGTAGCAGGCATTGATCCTCCGTGGGATTTCTAGCCACCATGGCTCTCCAAAGGGCTCCGGGTTGGGTGGCTCCCTCCCATGAAGCATTTCGAGGAAAGTAAAAGGATGCGTACGCAAGTGTAATCGCATCCACGGCATGGTGAAGGTGTGTAATCTCACGAATTTCGGTTTTAGTTTTATCCTTTACTCGATCTCCGCACACTTCAGGGGCAGACAAGCATCCCAGCAGATCCCAGGATTTCCGCACGATTGCCGTGACCTGCCCGGGGAAACTGATTACATGGTGAGGATCAATGGAGGGTAAATTCTTCGAGAGCTGTGCTGCGGCCAAACGCACCAGTTGGGAGGTCTGGGTTAATGAGCCTTCCGTGAACCCCGTCTCCCTCTCTTGCATGTCCATTACGGTCATCAGTTGCTTCCGTTTTTTCATACGGCTGACGTCTTGCGGATGCCCTTTGGTTGGGAGCTTGTCCACTAAGTTTTCGTAACGCCTTGAGGTGAGAATGCTCAGGTTGTCTCTGCCTGTAACAAGGTTGCCTTGCTCCTCCTCAATGAAACGCCGTGCCGTACGATTCCCTTTCATCCGATTGACTTCAGGGTAGGTAAGCACCAGCGCGTACATCGCATCCGTTTGCATAATCGAACGAGGAATAATGTGTTCTCGTTCCATGTGAGTAAGGTTGTGAGGGTCGAATTTTTGCCCAGTAAAGGGGCAGGTCCAGTTTTGATCTTGGGCAATACGGCATTTGCGGATCAAGCTCCCACTAATATTCGGAACCTTCTTCTTCTCCAGATATTTTACGGCGTCGTTAAAATCCTTCAGTTTACCCTTCAACTCGGATTCAATTTCTTTCGTTGTTTTGCCAGAAAACTCTTTAAGTTCGGAGGCGACTTCCACCACTACGGTTTTGACTTTGTCCGGGTCATTCCCCGCATAACTCCGCACCATGTCCGAGGTTAGTCTTTTCAGAATTTTCAGACGGTGCCTTACCAAATGGTTGTTCGTGAGATCATCGATGTGACGCTTCTGTTCACGTTCCAGCAGTTCCGGGGTTCGTTCCAACGGTCCACCTTTCTCAGAGGGATGCCGGTTGGTATTCAACACGAAATCCGTTGTAGCCTTCATCATGGCTCGTGAGTAGGGTGCACGACCGGAAATCTCGCTCGGCACAAAGGGTTTGCGATACACATGATCCCGTGTTAAATAGGAAGATTTCTTTTTACCTTTCCCTCTTTTATTCCATTCAGTTTCCACCACCTGTTCCAATCCTTCCGTATTCTCCCCCGTTTGTTCCATCGCCTCGATCATCCACCCCACCGTCACGGGTTTATTCTTTTTCCAGCGATTGATCGCCCGCTCTTTCACTGACTCACTCAACTCATTCCAGAACGGGTAGAGTCCTGTTCGTTTGTTTTCTCCAGAATACGCCATTGCCCGGGCAGGGTCCACTTCGAGCGCTTTTTCACTGTCGGGGTGGATCCCGAAGTAAGTTTTTAGGTTATGATCGTTCGACCCGGTGGCCTCTTCTACCGCCTTGGCCAATTCGGATTTGGTGAGTCTGCCTTTTTCGCGCATCCGCTGGTCAATATCCTTTCGAGCTTCCGAAGATAATGGGGCTCCGTCGACTCGAATATTCGCCAGAATCATAGCCCACCGAAATCGATAGTAATCCATGCAGGCTTTGGCCGGAACTTTTTCACCGCTGAAGGGACATCGAGTCAAAATTCGGTTGTCGAACCGGGGAACAAGTTGTCCAAAAAGCAACCCTCCGGTGTAGCGTTTCGGCAAGTGAATCTCAGGTACTGAAATTCGAGACCAGGCTTGGGCCGCCGCTCTGGAGTTATCCGGAGCGATCAATGTTTCAATAAAGTCACGATCGATTTTTTTCAACTTTCCCTCGTGAAGCTCCAGTATTTTCCGAACTTCATTCACCACGATTTCACGAGGAAACGCCACATTCAGTGTTTTGTACCCTCGCTGTGACGAACGGCGATTCGAGCCAAGTTTCAGACCCAACGCGGCGCTTACGGTCTCCGCCATCGTGTCCGTACCATGTTTTCGCATTAATTGATGGGCGTTCGCAACCTTCTCCGTATCTTCCGCGTCCTCCTCGGGCTCACCCCGTTTCCAACGTTTGTTCCCATCATATCCCCTGTTGTGCGCGTACCATCTCAAGACATTCCATAACTCGAACCAAGTTAAATGTTTGACTCCATTCAACACCTCCGCCGCATCCAAATAAGGGGAACTGTTTCCGCGCTTCGATGTTTCTTCCGGGGTTAAAACCTCCAAATGGTTAAGGAGTTTCGCAATGCGATCAATGCGTTGACGGGTGGCGCGGATATGCCGTCGTTGCCGCCGAAACGTACGTCGCTGGCTCGCGAGGCAATCGTCGGCTGGAAAGGTTACAACACCCGTCCCCAATAATTCTGGTTCGGCGTTTCCTGATTTCCCTTCTAAGACAGCCCACCCAATGGATGAGTGTCCGATGTCATAGGCGAATGTGAGATGTGCTTCCTTTCCACTCATGGTACTCCTCGTGGTTTCTATTTGAATGATCTTTTGTTTTCTTTGGCTTGACGAGAATTGCAATAATCCGATATGATTCAGCTGGAATCAAGACAAAGTTAGATTGCACAGACCGTTTCTCTGACTGTTAGGCAGTCACACCGGTAACCCAAAGTGTAATTTATTTTAAACGCCGGCCTTCGGGTCGGCGTTTCCTTTTAGGTATGCCATGTGTCCGGGGTGGCTCGCGGAGTGAAGATGGAAGATGTGGTGTGGAAAGGCGGCGGCGAGCCGCGCGCACTCCAGGGACGCTTTGCGTCGGGTGGAGGGTTGGTCATTCGTCACTGGTCATTCGTCATTTGACGAGAGGAAGGCTGGTTTGGGTGTCGCGTTCGGGGTGGGTGGTGCTGTGGTAGTGGACGGTGGCGTGGCGGGGGTGGAGGTCGATGCGGGTGGTGCTGACGGTGTGGGCGTCGTCGCGGGCCATGTGGATGGAGGCGGAGGGGTTTTGGGGGTCGTGGTGGTGGTGGAAGGCGTGGAGTTCTTCG
>Ga0194137_10001583_pt1 | contig 13903 bp, 16 predicted proteins | sample TARM_MetaG_T3_14_FD_134025 | JGI IMG/M metagenome (GOLD analysis project Ga0194137, IMG submission 134025) | Freshwater microbial communities from Pennsylvania, USA, analyzing microbe dynamics in response to fracking - TARM_MetaG_T3_14 (version 2) | ecosystem: Environmental > Aquatic >... | reverse complement strand
TTTTCGACCTTCTCCACCTTTTCCACTTTCTCGATCTTGTCGATCTTCGTGGCCTTCTCTACTTTCTCGACCTTATCAACTTTCGCCGGCTTTTCTGCATTGAATGCAGCAACCGCTTCGCGCTTTTCCGCCGCGGCTGTCTTGTTCTCTGCAGCGCGTGCCTGGCCAGCCTGAGCCGTCTCAGGCAGCACTACTGTTGCTCCACCATTGGCCTTTGCGGTAACGCCAGCGGGCAAAGTCGCGCCGGGTTTATAGACCGTGGCACCTTTTTTAGTTGTTGTTGCATCTGTCGTGGACGTTGTCGGTACCGTAGTCGCGGTCACTGTGGTGGTCGCTGTTCCTGTCCCTGCAGTAGCGCTCACTTGCGTCGTCGTTGTTGTCGTCGGCGTAGAAGCTGCCGTGGCTGTCACGGTCGTATCCGTGGTGGCTACGGTTTGTGCGAATGTGGCACTGCTCACTACCAGCGCGGCGGCGAGTGCGGACAACTTTACAGCGGAACTAGCGATCTTCGTGTTTTTCATGATGTTCTCCCAAGGATTGGTATCAAATCGTCATTGCATGAAGCATCATAGGGAGGAACTGCTGGAATGTGGATTCCTGAACCTGTATCACCTGTAAGTGAATGTTATCGAAAAGCAATATGGCGACCTGACTTTATAAAATGTCTGTATTGCAACGTGAGAAGCGCGATGGTTGGTGCCAATGTAACCAACTGGTAGAAGAGATGAATATGGCATATGCTGAAAACAGGCAGCTAACAGGGCTCGCTCATGAACTCGACAGATGAACGTGAAGGCTTCCGAGATCGTCTGCAGCAAGCCTTGCGCAATGCTCAATATGCAGAGGTCGGGCCGACGCAACTGGCGCGGGAGTTTAATACTCGATTTGACGGTCGAGCCATCACCGTTCATGCGGCTCGTAAATGGCTGGTAGGCGAAGCCATTCCGACTCAGGAAAAAATGCGTGCCCTTGCCCAGTGGTTAGGTGTCACCACGGAATGGTTACGCTTTGGGGCCATGCAGCACACGCCAGTTTCGTCTAACAGCACAACGGACGGATACGACCCGCAACATGCAAGAGTCATCGATGACTTGCGCCGCCTGAACGAGCATGATCAAGCGATAGCACGTGACTTCATCCGTATGCTGATAAGGATGCGGCAATAAGACTCACCTGCCCTCCTGCCATGACGTATTTAGTGAGGCAGCCAACGGAATAGGAAGCGAACTTTGACCAACCACCATGACAGCAGGAGCGCCGTCGCCAACACAGCGGTATGAAGCCATGGACCGCCTGAAGTCGCGAGTCCTGTATTCGTCACGAGCAGGATCATGTAGACATGTACGAAGAACACGTACATCGACTCCTGTCCGAGCGGAATGAACAGCCAGCCCATTGAGCGGTATAACGGACGCCAGAATACCGTCAGAACCACGAAGGCGGTTACGAACAATACCGCGATATTGAGAAGCCGACCCGGACCAAGCTTGTACTTCAGAAAATAGCTCTGATACACGTTATGGAACTGCTCCGACGGAATCACGGTAAGCCTCGCCCAGTCGGGCAGCTGATCCAGCGGGTGATTAAGCGAGAACCACAGCAGCATTGTTGTCGCAGCAATGCTGCAGATGATCAGCGCGCGCCCGACCGCAGTTCCAAAGAACTCGAGGACGGAGTGTCGGTGATAACCCAGCGCCACACCATGCACGAACAGGACCTGCCAGGCCAGGACGGGGAAAGCCTGTTCGAACTGGGCAACGGTGAGCCGCAGCGTCGCTGTACCAGGTATGCGTTCAAGGGCGAAGTAATTCACTAGGTACAGCGCCCAGCTCAGCGTCAATAAAGTGCTAGTCTTGCCCCGTGAGATGGCCCAGAAGAGTAGCGGAGTGAACAGGAACAGCACCACGTAAAGCCCGACGACTTGGAACTGGTGCGGCGCCGATGCAAGCACCAGTGCGTGCAACACCGCCGACAGCAGCCCGGCCTCCTTCGGCGGATACAGCGGATAGGCGGTCCCGGTCACCGGGTCGGTGAAGCTTGTCAGTACCGAGGTATCAAGCCCCGGCACCAGCCGCAGCAAGGCTACTGAGACCGCGACAAGCGCCGCCACCTTGTACAGCGTCCATGCGCGCGACAGCAGCTTGATGGTGCACGGGCCCAATCCCTCGGAGGCAAGTTTCTTGCCATAAACTGCCCCGGTGACGACGCCCGCCAACAGGATGAAGACCTCGGCCGACGACACCACGCCGAGGCGCTCCCAGCCTATCAGGGCGAACCATGAAAAGAAAGGGAAATGCGCGGTGAACAGCATCAGGAACACGAAGCCGCGCATGAAGTCGATGCGCAGGTCGCGGGTCCACCCCTTGTCGATATAACGCCAGTGTGGTTTGAAGCCCAGCGGCCGTTGGCCATCAAAGAATGGTGCCGTATAAGCCGTCATCCATGTCTCCCGTTCCGGTTTTTGCTATACAGTAGGTCCGTTATTCCGATAACAAATAGAGCATTAACGTGTTGTTTTGTTCAGGGAAGAAGGATCTGAGGACCCAATCAACATACGACATAACTCAAGGTACAAATTTCTTCAGAAAGTTCACGTAATGAGATTTCGCCTCCCCAAAAGACATCCTTCCGCTATTCTGCTTTGCGTTCAGTTGCTTGGCGTCCTGCTTTACCCGTTTATTGAAGATACAAAAATCGGCCCCGCTGGTCTAAATGCCTTGGGCATCATCGTGCTCGGCATGGCGATTCGTACGGTTCATAGAACGCCGGGCCCAACCTGGATAAGTGTCGTTCTCGCGGTGCCCGTCATCTTTCTTGTTGCGCTGCAATCGGTTTTTGCGATGCCCGGCCTGCTTCCTTGGTCTTCCGCGCTCGAAGCTCTCTTTTATTTCTATGCTGCGGGGAGCTTGATCGCCTACATGATGGAAGATTATCAGACGACGGTGGATGAACTCTATGCTGCAGCGGCCACGTTTACCCTTCTTGTCTGGGCATTCACTCATCTTTTCGTGATGACACAGGCTTTGCAGCCCGGCGCGTTCTCGGACAACGGCGCGGCTCGCAGTTGGTCAGACCTGAACCACCTGAGCTTCGCGCTTCTGACGAGTACCGGAATGGGCAATATTGTGGCGGTTTCATCTCACGCGCGGTCGCTGGCGAGTATCGAGATGCTGGCGGGATTGATGTATTTGGCAGCCGTGGTTACCCGCCTTATCGGTTTTACCATGCCGTCGGCGAAAGCTTCGCCAGGGAAGAGATATAGAGAAGACCGATAAAGGAAGCGCCGAGATCGCTAACATGAACAAGATGCCACTGGGCGGAACACTCAACACCCATAACTGGCTTGAGAAATTCTAGCGAGATGAGCGACTGCCAGCGAAAGTAGCGGGCAGTCGCGCACAGCCATGGATAGAGTCAAAGATCGTCACTTCATCCCACATCACTTGCTGGTGGGCCCGGAAGAGCTTGATGTGCTGGACGGGCTTGACGACGTCCCGCTATCAGAGGACCCGGATGTCGATGGCGTCGTGGCGGTTGAGCTTGGGCTGGTGCTGCTGGCTGCACCACCCGAAGCACCGGTTGATGAGGTATCCTGTGTAGTACTGCTACCCGAAGTTCCGTTGGATGGCGTCGCAGAACTGGAGGTGCTGGTTCCCGATGTATCCGACCCGGAGGTACTGGTGCCGGAAGCCGATGAACCGTAGTTCGGGGCGGGTGGAGTGCTCAAGCCGGAGCTACCGCTGCTTGAACTTCCGCTGGTAGAACTGGTATCTGTGGATGAACCGGATGTGCTGCCAGTGCCTGAACTACCGGTGGAGCCACTGCTGCCGCCCGCAGTGCCCGAGGAACCGGATGAAGAGGCCGCACCGGATGGGCTTTGTACTGTTGTTGTGCTTGTCGGCGTCTGCACGGTCGTTGTGGTCACCGAGCTGGATGCACCCGCCGCAGCCGCTCCGCCTTGCGCCGGATCAGTCGTAGTCGTGATGGTCGTCGTGCTTTGCGCGAAAGCTGTTGTTGCAGCGCCCATCAGCGACAGGAAAATAGCGATAGGTAACTTCTTCATGTTCACTCCTTCATTCCGTACACTCGACACACGAGATTAAAGATTTACAAAAAACCGTTGGGAGTAAGTTTTAGACAACAATCTGGTGGCTGGTTCTCAGTTTTTCTCGTATGAAATACTGCCCACAGGCCGCATAATGTTAAAAAAGTTCTTAGAAGAAACTTTTCGTTGCCTGGAATGCTCTTGACCATCAGCAGCCTGGTTGAGGGTTTCACTGACACTGAAGATCGACAGCTTATGTAACCCTGTTTGACAGAAGGAAAGTTCTATGCCGCAATAAAATTTGCCAAGTTAAGGTCTGCCGCAGTTTGCGGCGGCGAAATTAGAAGCGAGAACTCGATGAACCATCAGGACGGTTTTTCCATCCTTATCGTGTGACATCCTGAGCTTTGTCAGCCTGTCGTTCCTCCACCTGGGCCTGTTGCGTGTCTTTGTAAAGCGACAGAGCCGCACTGCCGAAACCAAAAGCGGCGACTAGCCCAATCAACATTTTTGGCTTTCCGGCACGCCATGAGGCATACACGAGCGTCGCAGTAGCGACGAAAATAACCAGAGCAAGAAATTGTCCCGTTGTCATAGCCAGGAATTTCCAATAAATGCGGAGAGCTCATTTCAGTCAACCTGCCAACATAGACGTACACAGTTAGGCCAAGTTTTCTAGCGCGTCTACTGCTCTATCCTTCGTGCCATACCCATCAGACGATACCGGAGACGATGCACCAGGCTGGGCATCATTGTGATATGACAGAGCAAATCAACGCCATTTCATTACGTGTCTGCCACCTAATGTTTCTTGGCTTACTTGCTGACGCCATATCTCACCGATCCGGATGCCATCGATGACCACGTACTGATGGGCTCCCTTGCCTGTGCCATTGATCCTGTCATATACGATGTAGCTCATTCAAGGTCATTTGCCAGGGTGGCCGAGTTAGCGACGGTAGCCGAAGGCTTTTCAAGTCGAAGAAAATGCATGGTCAAGCCCCATGGAGAAGCCGGGTTCCCTGCATCTGCTCTGGCTGCGGCATCAAGCTGATCCCGTACAGCTATTGCTTCATCGTAGGACAGCCCCCGGTACGGGAGGTCTTCTCGTATGTGGCGCGAAGAATTGTCTGCGAGACGGTTACGATAGATTCCATATCGCGCAGTGGCTCGATGCTTGGCTCGCAGAGCATCAAGAGTAGGTGCGCGTTCTGACGCGACCGTGACCATAGCAAAGTCCATGATGACAAAAAACAGAGTGGTACGAGGGGCTATATGCTAGGTGCGTTTAACGCACCTGTCAATGCATCCGCGGCACCCTCAGGCCTGATTACCATTCCCCAATTGGTAATCCGGTATTGCGGCCCGACCTTCTCGATGGAGACCCCTGCTTGTTCCCGCGCCTGTTCGATCAAGGCGGTCACGGTTTTGTTTGATAGACCAGTCTTGGCTGCAATCCGAATCAGCGTTGCATTCTCCAATGCAGCGATGGCTCCGAGCACGCTGAGCATTCGGCGTAGGTCACCTTTCTTATATGCCGTCTTTATCGGCATGTCTGGGGATGCGTCTGACATCACAAATGCGGGAAACACGAAAGCCAACATCCTAACAGCGTTTGCCTTTAGCTGACCGAGGTCGCAAAAGCGTGCGCATGGTCCGATCGTTCCCGCATATATTCTGGAGCACCCGTCTCCAGTAGGCGAGGTGCTCTGCTTGTAGTTCGATGTACTGCATCACTTCCCTGCAAGGTTTGCTGAATTTCCAGTAATCCGCTTACCTAACAAAGGAGATGTCATGGAAACACCCATGTTTCGGCTCGACGGCAACGCCTTCATAGCCAAGTATGGTGCCGGCGAAGCGAAGTACATTCGAGAATCCCCTGCCAAGTCGATGACGACAAGGCTTCAGTATTTTTCTACCGTCTGGTTCGGTGGTGAGATCTTTTTCGGTATTGAACATGCGGACCGGATCGTCGCTTTGGCATGCTGCCTGGAGAACCTGGAGCCGGACGCGCTGACGTTGAGCTACCTTTCCGTGGATCCGGAGTACAAGAATCGCAAACTGGCCACCAGACTAGTTATGGCCATCCGGGACTACGTAAAAGACAGTGGCTTGGAAGCACTCGATGTCAGCGGCTACTCAGCCTGGGGGCAGCTATACCTGCAGCACCTGCTGCGGCGAGAATGTCTCAGCATCGAGCTTCGAGAATGCGGCAAGGTCATTCATACACCGCAGCCGTTGAGTGTGTCGCCTCAGTAGCCAGACCAACCCAAACAGCCACAAGACGCCCTCCTTCCTTCCGGATCGAGGGTGTTTTCCTTTGCCTGGTTTCTTGTCCATGTGACCCATCACCTAGAGGCACGCATACCGGACCTTGGCAGTCCTATTACTACTCAGGAGATGTTATGAAAAGCGCAATTCAGGAAGCTCATGCAGTCAAAGCCGCCACCGTACCTCACTACGAGGGTTAACTTACCTTGTGCTTGCCAACGGACGCGAGACGCCGCTAGAGCAAGCTGTTAGGAGACGCACCGACTGTCTTTGATTTTCCAGTCGCTTCCTACGCCGCGGCGGGCGGTTCATGTATTGAGCGATCCTTATGCAGGTTGAGATCGTTCTCAACGTTGACTGCATGACTTAATTTGAAAAGGCCGACCGCGTCGGCCAGATTCCCGGCACGCTCATGCATAGTGCGCGCAGCCTCTGCTGCTTCTTCAACTAGGGCGGCATTTTCTTGAGTAACATTGTCTATTTCGGTGATCGCCCTGCTCACTTGCTGGATGCCGGCGCTCTGCTCTTCGCTGGCGGCCAGGATCTCGGCCATGATGTCAGTCACCCGCTTGACGCTGCTGACTACTTCATCCATCGTCGCGCCGGCATTGCCGACGAGAATACTGCCGGTATCGACCTTTTCCACGGAATCATCGATCAGCGCCTTAATTTCCTTCGCTGCCGAGGCGGAGCGCTGCGCCAGATTGCGCACTTCCGACGCAACTACCGCGAATCCCCTGCCTTGCTCGCCGGCACGCGCGGCTTCCACCGCAGCGTTGAGCGCCAGGATATTGGTCTGGAAAGCTATGCCGTCAATGACGCTGATGATGTCGACAATCTTACGCGAGCTCTCTCTAATGGAATTCATAGTCTGCACCACGTCTCCCACTACGTGGCCGCCGCGCACCGCGACATCGGAAGCCGACTGCACCAGCGTATTGGCCTGACGAGCATTGTCGGCATTCTGCTTGACAGTTGAAGTTAACTCTTCCATTGCGGAAGCCGTTTCTTCCAAAGAGCCTGCTTGCGATTCGGTGCGTCTCGAGAGGTCGGCATTGCCTTCTGCAAGTTGCATAGATACACCGCCGATGGTATCCGTTGTAGCACGAACTGTGCCGATAATGTTGTTGAGGCTATTGTTCATCTTCGCCATTGCGTCGAGTAGCTGGCCTATCTCATCGCAGCTATTATCATCTATGCGAAGTGTTAGGTCGCCCGCAGCCACATTGCGTGCCATGTCAACCGCTTTGGTCAGTGGCTTAGTAATGCTTTTGGTAATGCACCACGAAATGAATGCGCCGATTGCAACTGCGAGCATAGTAATGCCCATCAGGAGCATCATAAGTACACGGTCTGCAGATTCCGATTCTTCCATGATACGTTGCTCCTTCACACGCTGGATCTGCAGAAGCTTGTCAATCTCAGCAACCGCATTGAAGTTCATCGGATCGATATACTTGGTGATGACCAATGCCGCGCCTTCGGAATTCATGTTTTCCGCCTGTTGGATAGCAACTTTGTACTGCGGCTCGATGCGCTTTTCCAAAGCATCGAGTTCGGCTAGGATCGCCCTTTCGGCATTTGTTAAAGGGAGCCTAATCAACTTGCTTCTTGCGTCGGCAAAGATCTTATTCTGCGCGTCGACTCGCGTCTTCTGCTGGTGCACGCTGCTGATATCTAACATATTGCGCATGGCAATACCACCTTGCAGCAGCGCGCTCTTCATGTCGACGACCAAATCGCCCTTGCGATTGGCGCTTTCCAGACCGTGTTTTAGAGCAGATTTATTCTGACTGACCAGGAAAGTGCTGAGGAGCACGACCAGAATGAGCAGACCCAGTACGACGGCAAAGCCAGTGCCAAGCCGGAAACTGATACTAAGATTACGTAAGTTCAAAAGCCTCTCCTCAGGTAGGGTAAAGATTAAGTAGTCCAATAAATATTGGAAAGCGCCTTGGTTCAGCCGTCCTATAACACTGAGTAATAGCTTGGATAAACGAGAATGCAACCATCAAGGTCACGAGGAAGCGCATGAGATCTTCGCTAAACGGTCACCGGCCATGGAGCTTAGTTCCAATTCCGCTTCGGGTTTGAACGGTTCTAGTCATTGTGGCTCTGTCCAGACATCCGCATCAGATTGCCGATGTTCGTAGCGGGATGCCGTCTTAGTCACAACGCGGCGGTAACGATGACTTCGACAAGCAAGCTAGGAGCGGCAAGCTTCACCTCGCCAGTAGCACGAGCCGGGCTTTCATCAGGTATCCAAGCATCCCAAACGGCATTCATCGCATCGAAATCTTGTTCAATGTTCTTAAGCCATATTTGGGCGGTCAGTATCCGGTCCTTACTGCTACCAACAATCGCCAAACGCTCGTCAATAATTTCAAGAACGCTCTTAGTTTGCGTAGTAATATTGCCATCGCGAATAGCCGATGTGACGCCCGCCAAGTACACAATTCCATTATGAATGACCGTTCTGGAGAGGCGCTTGTTTGTTTCGAAACGTTGGATGTCGTTCAATTATGTTCCTTAGTAGTCTTTCTTTTTCTCACGCTTTGGTGGCTTTTGTAACCTGCAGCCTAGCTGTTTAGGCATTATTTCGGCGCAATGCACCAATGAATGAAATCCTCCCCAAACTGAATTTGGAAAGAACTTTGCCGCGACATCTCTAGGTGCTACTACGGTAACTGGGACGGAGAATATGTGTCGTTTTTCTATGCTCGCTAGATGGACCTAGCAACCGGACGTCCTGTGAACACATTCACCGTAATGCCACCCTTTCGCATTGCGTTATAAGATCAATACCACGTAAGCAGGCGTAGTTGTGTCGAGGACAGGATTAAGGTTATGCGATCTGCGGCTTTAAATAAAATTACTTTTTATAGCACTTGTATTACAACGTGTTATAGCGCAGAAGATTATGGCGTTTGAGGTATCGATCGACTGCTATCACTGCAACTGCCAACATTGAGTCACGTACTACCCTTTTCCGTGTGCGCTAGATTTCAGAGGCACTTGACATTGCCCACATTTCACTGGTAACGCCGTGTGCAAACGTGTCTTACATAAGAACGCAGTCACACAAGTCGATGGCAAAGAACAAGGGTAAGCTCAAGCGAGATTAATCATGTGTAGATCATCATCTAGGGGTGTCGGGGAGATCGTGGTTACGTCTTATGAGGCCGAAATGCTGTCCACTGAGACCGAACGCTTGAATGACGAGTATTACGGCTTGCTGAAAAGTGGACGCAAGAAGACCGTATTACCCGTTTCGCAAGATAAAACGACATTTTCTTGGCTTAAACTGTACACACCAAAAGAGGTACCCCTGCCGTGTTTTTAGCAACAGCGGTTAGGAAAGTCCCCCCGTCGGCACTGCCTAAACGGCGCGAGTTATGTTGGAACCCCCTTATAGATCGCCTCAACAGTACGCTGGACTGCCTCACCGCGCTTGAGTGCTGTCTCAATGAACATTTGCGCGAGGAGAGACGGTTCGGTGTACTCAGGAACCAACATAGCGTATTGGTATGGTACAAATGGTTGAAGCGGCTTGAGTACAAGGCCGGGATGCTGGAACGCTACAGCGGTGAAAGGGTCAATAATTGCGATGCCCAAGCCCTCATGTGCTAGTAACGCAGCCTGAGCTGACATCATTGCTTCAACGGAAGACAACACTGATACGCCGGCTTGGGCAAACGCTTCGTCAATCAGCGTACGCAACATGCTATCGGACCCAAGCGAAATGATCGGTTCCGTTGCAAGCAATGCAGGGGTTAGGAACGGCTCTTTAGAAAGTTTGTGACTGCGCGGGACCATGCATATGACAGGCAATGGTTGTAGCATTTGGACTCGCAAGCCACTCTGATTCACCGGCAAAGCCGCAAATCCCACTTCAATCTGTCCGCTCGCAACCCACTGCGCCACCTCTGGGGAATTACGCACGTGTGATGACAGACTAACATCTTCGTGCGCTCGCTTAAATTCCCGCAGGATTGGTGGAAGGAAACCAAGAGCCAATGCTGGCGAAGCGGCGACCCGCAAATGGCCAACTCGGAAGGTCGCAATGTCGTCAGCGCGCTTTGAGATCCATTCAAGTCCGGAAAATGCCTGTTGCACTTCTCGATAAAGCAGCCTGCCTTCAGCCGTAAGTTGAAAGCGCCGCGCCCGATCGAAAAGCGCAAAGCCTATGGTTTCCTCCATATCAGCAATTAGGCGGCTGACGGCAGGTTGCGAAATAAATAAGCGTTCTGCCGCACGCGAGACTGAGCCAGCCAAGACAACTGCGCGGAAAGCCTCTACTTGTCGGAGAGAAAGACGGGAATGGTGGTGTGGTGAATAGTTCATAGTACCTGAAACAGGATGATATTCGATTGTAGCCATAACATACACGCATAACAACCTGAGAAAATACGATTAGACGTCATATGTGTGGGGGGCGTAGTATCGCAGTCAATGACATAGTCTAAAAGGAGACGTCTGTGACTCCCTCGTTGTACAAGAGCCGAATTAGTGATGTGCAAAGCGAACTGAGCCGTCGTGGCCTTGCCTGCATGATTGTGATTAAACCCGAAAACGTACGCTACCTGTCCGGCTTTTGGGGCTATTCCACACGTCCAGAATACGCCAGCCCACGCCGCCTGGTTGCATTAGTAATTCCTGCAGCCGGCGAGCCGACACTTATCGTTCCAAAGATCGAATTCAACTTCGCAAGCCGCAGAACTTGGTTACGCGACGTGCGTAATCATGTCGAGTGGGCACCGCGGCCGGGTGAGGTGTACGGCGGTCTTGAACTCTTGGATAAAGTCCTTAAAGAAAAAGCCTTAACACGGGGCCGTATCGGCGTTGAGCTCGGTTTCATTTCAACACGGCTATACCTATTGATGCGAGATACGTTCCCACACTTCGAATTCGAAGAGTCAGCGACAGTTATCGAGACGCTACGCATGATTAAGTCGCCAGAGGAAATCGACATCATGCGTATAAGCGGACGCATGGCGGTCGCAGAGTTGCAAGTGGAACTCAATGCGATCCGTGCTGGCGTGCGGGAATATGAGCTTGCGCAGTACGGTCGGGATGAGGCAACACGTCTCGCGGCTGAGTACATGATCGCACATGAAGACAATGAAATGCTGCTGGAGCATCCGATTAACGACGGGCATCAGATCATCACCTCCAATGAACGGCTCGATATGGTCCATGCGTTGGCCTCAACACGTGCTCTTAGTGAAGGAGACGTGTTGACGCTCGACTTCTGTCGGATTCCGCAGCTCTATGGTTATCGGATTGGCTTCTCGCGCAATGCAGCACTGCGCGATTTGTCCTCGCAAGAGCAGGAGATGTATGACATCGTCAATCATTCATACGATGCCGCACTAGCCGTGCTAAAGCCGGGGCTGCCGGCGGAGGGTCCCGATCTGGTAGCGCGAGGAATTCTCGAAAAGGAAGGGCTAGCGGACAGCTTCGTGCATCGTACCGGACGCGGCGTAGGCCTTGAGGGCGTTGAAGGCCCAGAAATTGGCGCCGGCGACAAGACTATCTTAAAGCCTGGTATGGTTGTAACGGTCGAGCCAAGTATCTATTACCAAGGCTTCGCCGTTCACGTCGAAGACACTTATCTGATCACGCAAGATGGTTTTGAGCTCCTAACGGATACCCCACGGGAGATCAGGGTAATTCCCAGCCCTTAGTATCCCTTTTTCATCCTATGGTGAGATGGCAGGTTCGACCAGCGACCGCGTCGCCATTAACAATGGCAGCAATACCTGGTCGCCGGTGCCGCTTGAAAGCTGAGTAAGAAGATGCCGACATATGAGTATCACTGTGCTAACTGCGGGCGCTTTTCCGCACTTCGTAAGTTGGCTGATTATGCCGAACCAACGGCTTGTCGGACGTGTGGAAAGCTTTCACCCCGGACATTGAGTAGTCCAGCTTGGCTCGGTGCGAGCGAGCGTCAGCGCCAATATGATCGCACGTCTGCATCTTCAATGTCTGTTGCTCCTACGCGCCCCGACGCTTGGTCAGTACGCCACCACGGTTCGGGCTGCTCCTGTTGCCAAGCGAATTCACCGACACCAACGGCCAGCACTGGAATGGGAGCCAGCAATATTGGCAAATGATTCTACCCAATATAGCTACCTATGACGTCAAAGATAGCGTGAATACTCTACCGTAACGGTTGTGGCTCTCAAAAAAAGGTTCTCAACGCTGCCGTCGGATCAATCTATGGAAACTGAACTGCCCATGACAGCCCAAACTTCCTCCCCCAATGTGCCACTGTTTAGAACGCTCACAAATACCGGATCTCAGGTAGATATCCTTGTGAACGGACAGTTGCTCACCGTACCGAACGATCGCTCGCTCGCCGCCGCCCTACTTGGTGCAGGCATGTCAAGATTCCGTGGCGCAGCTGTCTCAGGCTCACCACGTGCTCCCTACTGCATGATGGGAGTGTGTTTCGAATGCCTCGTCGAAGTAGATGGCGTGCCTGGCCGTCAAAGTTGCATGATCCCAGTCCGGGCGGGAATGCAGGTACGCACAGTTGAAGAATCAAGCGACCTTGCACTTACAGTAAGTACCTCTACTGACAAATTGGAGGTTGGCCATGGCAGCTGAAAGTGGTGTTTTGTCGTCTTCAAGCTTCAATGCCGAATCGGTCGATGTCGCTGTGGTTGGCGCTGGCCCTGCCGGTATGAGTGCCGCGACACGTTTGGCCCAGGCAGGCCATACTGTGGTACTGCTTGACGAACAGAATGCTGTAGGTGGCCAGATTTATAGAGCAATAGGCAGCGCCGATGCACGTCGTAAAGAGATACTTGGCCCTGATTACACAGCAGGAGAAGCCATCGCAAAGGCTTTTAGCCGCTCTGGCGCTCGCCATGTTCCCCACGCTACCGTTTGGCAGGTCACGCGCGACCATGCGGTTCATTATCTTAAGGAGGGAAGGATAGGCAGCTTTCAGGCAAAACGCGTCATCCTTGCTTGCGGTGCACAAGAAAGGCCATTCCCTATTCCAGGCTGGACGCTACCAGGCGTACTCACAGCGGGTGCCGCACAGATTCTGCTTAAAAGTTCGAACGAAGTGCCTGCTTCGCCACCGGTTCTCGTGGGTTGTGGCCCACTTCTCTACCTGCTCGGATGGCAATACGTCCGGGCAGGTGTTCCCATACGCGCAGTCGTCGACACCAGCCGCCATGAAGACCGCTGGCGTGCAAAACGTCACCTCGTCGCTGCTCTGCGCTCATGGAATTTTCTGAGTAAGGGCCTGCATTTGTTGTACACGCTACGAAAGGCTGGGGTTCCGTTCTACGAGGCTGCCGACGACCTCGCGATAGAGGGCCGGCAAGACAGTAATGGTGTGCATCGCGCTGCAGCGCTTACCTTTTCGTCAAAAGGCCGTGCACATCGCATCGAAGCTGAGGTAATCCTGCTGCACCAAGGTGTAGTCCCCAATACGCAATTTACGCAGGCACTGCGTGCAACGCACCGTTGGGATGATGCGCAATTGTGCTTCACTCCTCAGACGGATGCGTGGGGTGAAATTGAGGTGCCTGGAATTTTTGTGGCCGGCGACGGCGCTGGGATTGGTGG
>Ga0194137_10001580_pt1 | contig 13930 bp, 14 predicted proteins | sample TARM_MetaG_T3_14_FD_134025 | JGI IMG/M metagenome (GOLD analysis project Ga0194137, IMG submission 134025) | Freshwater microbial communities from Pennsylvania, USA, analyzing microbe dynamics in response to fracking - TARM_MetaG_T3_14 (version 2) | ecosystem: Environmental > Aquatic >... | reverse complement strand
CCGCCGGCTTCCTTCAGATTCCCCGTCGCCGAGGACACCCTTGCCTTAAGCTATACATTTCCCACTACTAGGGTATGTTCGGGACTTTCACCCGTTAGATTGCGCCCATGCCGGGCGCACAAATAAAACCGCTTGTGGCTCCTTTCCTACGGGGAGACCTGCAAGCGGTTCGGAATTGTTTATCAACCATCGTTAAATTGTAAAAAATATTCTTAAGAAGTTATTCCTTCATTGATTTATGGCTTTGCTTTTTACGACCAGTCGGTATTCATTATCCCTATCGCAAGTGATCAATGTCAATACCTTTGGGTAGTTCGATGCCAATTTTTCCACTTCAAAGGATTGATCATTATTACTATTGGTCATTTTTATTTTCCGTTATTTTTGTGATCAATTCCTGAAGCCTTTTGGGTTTTATCGGTTTTGGTAAAAAATCGTCCATCTCGGCATCGATACATTTCTCCCGGGTACCGTCAATGGCATAGGCGGTTAACCCGATAATCGGAGTATAAGTACCTCTGTCCGCTTCCCATTCCCGAATCTTTCCGGTAGCTGTAAATCCGTCCATTTCAGGAAGTTGAATGTCCATAACAACCGCATCAAAGGAGTTTTCTTTAAACACTCTTAGACCCTCGTTGCCATCGGTTGCCATCATGACATTCCATCCGTTTAACTTACCGATTTCTTCAACCAGTATTCTGCTGATCAGATCGTCCTCCACCAGCAATAGATTTAACCTATTTTGTACCTGGTGAGTTTTTTCCATTCTCTCGGTTGATTTCTCCTCCAATTCATCCGCCAGCTCCATAATGCTGGTAAAAGTAAATCGACTGCCTTTTCCCAGCGTGCTTTCAGCCCATATTTCACCATTCATCTTTTCAACCAATCCTTTACAAATAGCCAGCCCCAGTCCGGTGCCTCCATACTCCCGGGTGTTGGATGTATCCGCCTGGCTGAATCGATCAAACATTGCATGGATTTTGTCCGGATATATCCCGATTCCCGTATCTTGTACGGAGCATTTCAACTTGATTTTATTAGAATCGGATAATTTCATTTTATTGAGTACAATTCCTATCTTTCCTTCGGCGGTGTATATAACCGCATTGCTAATCAGATTAGTTAAAACTTGACGAAAACGATGGGGATCCCCAACAAGAAAGGGAATATCCTGATCGACTTTGGATTCAATCACCAGACCCTTTTGGGATGCTGAAACTTCAAACATTTTCACCACCTCTTCCAGCACGGCTTGAGGTTCAAATGGAATGCTCTCAAACTGCATTTCTCCCGCTTCGATTTTTGAGTAGTCCAAAATATCGCCAATAACCGATAATAAGGAATCGGAGCTGGTTTTTATATGCTCCACAAATTCCTGCTGCTCTTCATTCAATTCGGTCATCGTGAGTAAATGGGCCATTCCCATCAAGCCGTTTAAGGGGGTTCGGATTTCATGACTCATATTTGCCAGAAACTGACTTTTTGCCTCATTGGCCTCCACTGCCTTTTTTTTAGCTTCTACCATCTTAAATTCCGCTTGTTTTCGAGGGGTAATGTCTGAAATCACCATGCGAAAATACAGGCCCTCACTTTCATCTTCTTCCGGTATGGTGGATAATAACGTCCAGAAGGGCGGTTCTCCGGGAAACAACAACCGCAGTTCACATTCATCGTGTTTATGGATTTTGCGTAAGCGTTTTTGGTGTTGATAAAAAATGTCCTGGTCCTCCCTCATAATAAACCGGGTAAAAGGCGTATCGAGAAGCTCACTGCGATCCGTTCCAAGAAGTTTACTTGCAGTAAGGTTGGCTTCCACAATCACTCCTTGAGGATCCAGGGTTAAATAACCCACCGGGGCCATATCATATAAATCAAAATATTTACTTCGGGAAACATCCAGTTCCTCCTGAATGGTTTTGAGTTCCTCATTTTGCATTTCCAGTTGAATTTGGTGTACTTTCAGTTCATGAATCATGCTGCGTATATCTTCCTGGGACATGTGATCGATGTTTTCCGGAATGACGACCTCTTTATTTTTCAGTTTATTCTCCGCTGCTCTTCGCATCTTTTGTTTGTCGTTTTTTCCCTGGTTTTGTTTGTTTTTCTCCATCATCATTTATCTCCACCTCTTTTTTATCATACGCCTTTTTCTCCTCTGACGTCGGTTCCTGCAAACTGATTCCTGACCCTTCGATATTTGCGAAGGTAAGAACGGCCCCTTCAATAACATTTTCCAGTGTACGGTAAGGCTGAATATGCATTTTATAGAGCTTTCCTTCCTTGGTTTTTACTTCCACTTCCTTGGGTATCAGGGTGTCCAACACCTCTTTCGTATCTTCCACCAAAGTGTCATAATTCTGTAAGTTGGAGACAATATGACCTACCGGACGACCTACATCACTGCGTATCAGGTTTATAATTCGCGTTGCGGTCGGGGTAAAGCGCATAATGTTCAGATCATGATCTACAAATACGGTGGCAATTCCGGTTCCTGCAAGTAAATTATTCATATCGTTATTTGCTCGGGACAAATCCGATACCTTTGCCTGTAGTTCCGCATTAACCGTAGAAAGCTCTTCATTTACCGACTGCAACTCTTCTTTTGAGGTTTCCAATTCTTCATTGGTTGATTGCAGTTCCTCATTCACCGACTGCATTTCTTCGTTGGAAGATTTTAACTCTTCATTGGAGGTTTCCAATTCTTCATTGGTAGCCTGCAAGTACTCTTCCTTCTCCTGTAATTCCCTTAGCAAGGCCTCTACACGGGGATCATCCTCCGATTTTGCATCTAAGTCGGATATATCAACTTTCTCTTTTAAATCAGAATCCTCCACAACGATCAGATACAATACATCATCATTGCTGAGATTGGTACTCATTGTAATGGGTCGAACGGTTAAATCAACGAAAATCGGGTTTCCCTCGCTTTGTATCTTAAGCCCCATATCCTTGCTTAGGGTTTTCGTATTTATTGATTTATATAAGGCGGTAATTAATGGGTTTTTAAGTCCTTCCCGAACCATTTTTTTAACATTTCGATCAAACTCTCCCGGTGTCGGTTCAAGAAATCTGCCGCTGCGACCATGGATATACAAAATATCTCCGTCTTCATTTACCAAAATGCCGGCTCCCTCTAAATGTTTAAGTAGTTCCTGTTCCACAATCTCCTTTAACGGCTCTTTTTCTTTTGTGGAGTTCTTGCTCTTTGCAGGAGATGACTGATTTTTATCAACGGACTTTTTCGGATCCAACATTCGACTTGCTTTAGCCCAAGAGATGCTTTGAGGGCCCTCCCTCCGTTTATAAATTTTTGCTTTCCGATCAATATTGGTGAATAACTCCCCTAGCTCCCCCACGGTTTCCGAGCTTCCTAAAAAGAGATATCCTCCGGGCTTGAGTCCATAATGAAATAGGGATATTACTTTTTTCTGCAACTCGCTATTCATATAAATCAGCAGGTTTCGACAGCTGATCACATCCTGTTTGGAAAAAGGGGGATCTTTAATAACATTATGTTCGGAAAAAATCAGCATATCCCGAATTTTTTTTCTAATTTTATAGCTTTCAGGAGTTTTTTCATTCTTTCTGGAATCCTCTTCAAAGTACTTTGATAAGCGTTCCTCTGATACATCCGCGGCAATACTCGCCGGATAGATTCCCGCTCTTGCGGTTTCAATAGCGGTTTTATCAATATCCGTAGCAAATATCTGTACCGGATCTTTTATTTTATGCTCTTCCATATACTCGTCCATTATAATGGCCATGGAGTAGGCTTCTTCCCCCGTAGAACAACCTGCGACCCACATTCGAATCATAGTATTTGAGGGATGATTTTTAAACAGCTTTGGAAGACATTCGGTTTTAAATACATGAAAAGCTTCCGGATCCCGAAAAAAGCTGGTCACTCCGATAAGCAGATCTTTAAACAGCGCTTGAACTTCACCGGACTCCTGCTTAAGAAACTTAATATATTGTTCCATGTCCTGAATCTGATTAACTGCCATGCGCCGCTCAATTCGACGATTGATCGTATTCGGTTTGTACTGGGAGAAATCGTGGCCGGTTTGAGAATGGAGCAATACAAATATTTTATCCAGCATGTTTTCCGTCTCCGGTACAAGTACATGTGAGCTCTTGGTTTTCTTATATACTTGGGCGATAAAAGACATTAACTGGTCAGGCATCTCTGCCGGCGGTAGTTCATAGTCCACCATCCCGGTACCCATGGCACTTCTGGGCATGCCGTCGTATTCTGCGGAGGCGGAGTTTTGCACCATAACCATACCGCCTTCTCCTTTAATAGCTCGAATGCCAAGGGTGCCGTCACTTCCGGTGCCTGATAGAACGATACCGATGGCATGTTCTTTCTGGTCCCGGGCGAGGGAACGGAAAAAGAAATCGATGGGAAGTCGTTGGCCCCGTGGAGCAGTAGGTTCCATTAATAGAAGCTTACTCTTAAAAAAGGACATATCCTTATTTGGAGGAATGATGTAGATACAGTTCCGTTGTACTTCCATACCATCCTTTACTTGCAATACTTCCATTCGCGTATAACGGGAGATCAGATCCCTCAACATGCTTTCATGATCCGGTGCAAGATGCTGTACCAGTACAAAAGCCATACCCGAATCCCGATCGTCGGGCATCCCGGAGAAAAAAGCTTCAAAGGCTGCCAGCCCTCCGGCAGAGGCACCAATTCCTACTATTGGAAATTTAACGTCCTTTTTTTTCTTCTCCTTGTTATTACTCCCATGGTGTTCATTCTCATTGTCTTTATTCTCATCATTCTTTTCGGTATCCCTGAGGGAACTTTCGGGATTGATATCCTCCGGTTCTCCTATTTGTTTTTTATCATTATCGTTGGCCATTTCATTACCTCCTGCAACCAAGGCATCTGCCACTGGAAATTTTCAGAAATTTTGCTTACTTTCATTATACCACAAGCCCGATTAACATCCGCTTATTCATAATTGATATTGAGTCATGCATTCGCTTGTTCCAAATATAGTCTATACTTTACTAATTCTATAAATACACACTTTCTCCTGCACTAAAGCATTTCTTTTTAAAAAATCTTTTCCAATAAAAAAGACGCGGATCATCATCCGTGCCTCTTCTCATTCGATTATTATCACATCATTCTTTTATTACGGTCTTATGATGCTGTTTTCCCTTGATCCTTGAAATAAAGGCCTTCAGAATCAGAAGATTAATCAGTGTAACAGCAATTCCTTCCACGAGTAGAATTAAGAAATATCGTATAGGATCATCCCCCGAGAGTCTCAGCATCATATCATGCAGGGGAATCAGAAAAATGATCTGAGTTAGTTGAATCCCGATAAATAAGACCAGAATTACGGAAAGAAGATACTTAACAATCCCTAGTAGAGAAATTCTCATATTCATGGCCGAGTCCGTAAAATAATGCTTAAGCACGATGGAAAGCAGCAGATATCCGATGACAAAAACAATCTGTGTTTGAAAAAAAAGCACCGTCATCATCAAAAGCCCGGTTGAAACATAGATAAACGACGTTATTTCCCTTCGTTTTGAGAACAGTACGATCACCGCAGGAATGATGAAGGTGGATACAATGCTGATTGCCCCTCGAAACAACAAAAGACTTACCACGCACAGCGCCAGGGCAATGGCAGATCTTGTAAGCACACCGGTTTGCGTTCTAACATTGGACTGAGCACTTCTGTCTCTCTGCTCCTTGCCGTTAAACTGATCTTTTACGCTTATTTGCTTTTTTCGTCGGGCTTTCATCGGCAAACATCTCCTTAACTCCTCAGTGTGCAGGATTCTTCATTTTTTGATATCTTTCTTTGCTAAAGGTCTTGAAAAGTTCCACCTTCGAATTTTTCGCTTCGTACATGGCGAAATCCGCGTATTCAATCAGGTCGAAAAAGTTTTTGGTATGAAGACCATACACCGCCATGCCTCCACTACAAAATATTTTCAGTTCCTGAGCGTCTACAATAATGGACTTGTCTAACACATGGGTCTGAATATTATCCCATATTTCTTGGTATTCCCCTTCTTCCACCTTTTCATATCCATGGATATAAATACCGAATTCATCTCCGGAAATTCGTATGGCAATGAAGTTTTGGAAGGGAATACCTTGTAATCGCCGGGCAAATTCCTTTAAATATTCGTCACCCGCCCGATGTCCGAAGGTATCGTTGATCTTTTTAAAATGATCAAGATCTAAAAAGGTAAAAACCCCAAGTTTATCCGGCTCCTTTGCAATGGCCATTTCGATTTCCTCCCGGTATTGATACCTGCTGACAAGGCCGGTCAGTTCATCTTTTACCAGACGATTATTTAAGTCTGAATTTAGCCGGTTCAGTTTGGAATTACTCTTTTGTAACTGCCGTTGCATATTTACCAGCTGGTTGTTGAGTTTTTGAATGGCTTCAAACTGTCCACGAATGATCTCCATATTATTACTCATCAGATCCTGATCAGCACTGATAATCAATTTCATAAGCCGCTGAATCAGCTCCCTTAAAGCTTCACTGGAAACATCGTTGTTAAGAATACCGGTATTCATCCCTAACACGAAAACGTTATCCCCCTTCGCTATCATACAAAGTGTGATCCTCATAGAAGGACTGAGCATTTCGTATCCATCACCGAAGATAAAGTTTCCCTCCTCGGAATATGCTTTCGCTGCAAGATCAGAGACCCTTTCCCGGTCCCTTAGGCTAAATAAGTCCTTTACATTGTTTTGGTAAGGGGAAATAAGGTAAATGGGATCATGCCAGTATTTAGTTGTCAAATTCAGATTCCGATCTCCCCGCAAAAGAAAGGATATATCATAACGGTCCATCTTCCCCCCTCCTTTCCAAAGTGTATTCTAGATAATCTCTTTCTCTGCCCAATTCACAAAGGCATCGGCAGTCTCCGAGTAATAATCGACGTCCCACTTTTCCCATAGTTTTTCGGTGTTTATAAATGCTTGACCCCCTACGGCAATTTTTGCATCGGGATATTTCTCTCTCACAGCCTTCACTATGTTTTCGCAGGTAGGTAAATACAGTGGCATCGTCACGGACAGTGCAATAAGATCCGGTTGATGTTCCTCTACGGCTTTAAGAATGGATTCCACCGGAAGTGCCGCTCCCAGATAATAGCTGTCCCATCCCTGATATTCAAACATATCGGAAAGCATTCGTATGCCCACCTCATGCAGCTCGCTTCCCACAGCACAGGAGAGGATTCCTTTGTTTTTTCTCGGTTGGCTGAATATCTCATCATAAAAACCGGACATTACGGATTGGGTCACCGATGTAATATAGTGCTCTTTATCTATAGTAATGATATTTTCATGCCATAGGCGCCCGGTTTCAAACATCACTTTTGTAAGGACCTCTTCGTAGATTTCCGTTATGGACACTCCCTGTTTTTTTGCATCCTGAATAACTTTATGAGCCTCTCTCGTCTGATTTTTTATTAAAGCATCCAGATAGGCTTTACGTATATAGTAATATTCTCCCTCTTGAAATCCGGTAGATAGTTTAATTTCGGTTACGGCCTTCGTTGTGACTTTCTTTGCCGTTGATAAATAGTTTGTTGCTTTTTTCAGCTCATCATCGGAAAGCAGTCCCTTGGAGTCGCTGTTTAAGATCTCTGATAAAATTGTGTAATGATCATTCATATGTTCCATGATCCGGTCACGATCAAGATCCTTCATCAAATTACATAAGAGTTCATAAATCCACTTTGCGTATCCTTCAAAGATTTTAGCGTCACTAAAATGGACGGCGGTCATAAGAAAACTGATGTTATAAACCACGTCTTCATACATCAGACGTTTTCTCCGGTCATCCAGTTCCGTTTCCAGCTTCGGGTCCCGTTTAAATTGTTCCTGAAAAACACTCTGGGCAATATCCACATAACGCTGATCCGTATAATTCATTAGCAAACTCATAAATACCTCTCCTTTGATGAACAGGCACTCATTCATCCTTAGCCTAACTATACCACAGTTCAGTAATGTACACAATTAGACAAAGGGAAAGGCCTTGTCCAAAATCCGGAAAGGCCTTTCCCTTTATGAGTAACTCTTCAACCGTTTCAGTTTATATGCAATTAGGATAGTTGCTATTACGGAAATTCCTGCGAGTATCAGAAAACTCCATAATTCCAATGAGTCACCACTTAAAATTTTCATCCCATGGGTGGCAGGCAATACCATTCCCAAGTATTGCAATGGTCTTGGCAGCATATCTCCAGGAAACATAATACCGGATAGCATCATGGAAGGGAGAAAGACTGCCTGGGACAGCATCGTTACCATGGACGTGGTTTTTCCATAAAGTCCGATCAGAATGCCCAGCAGTAAGGTCGTTAGAATTAAGGCTAAAAGTCCGGCAATAAAAAATCCTAACCTCTCCGGTCTTAAGGCTCCGAAGGCAATCGGCGCCACGAGATATATGATGAGGCTCATAACGAGCAGATTCAAGAGACCGGAAATTACCGTAGTACTGATTACGGTGTGCAGAGGGATCCCTACGGACTGAAAAGTCTTTCGAATATCCACACCGATGTATTCCAATATCCCCGATGGGGTTCCAATCAACGCCCCCATGGTTACCGCAAAAATCGCCATGGAAGCAATTAATGTGGTTTCTACTTCCGGCATAATCGAGGTAAATACCGCTCCCATAACAACGAAGAATCCTAAGGGTACCAGATAATACGTAATCAGTATGTCCGCACTCTTTAAGTCCAGTTTGGTTTTAAGATATAAAGTAAACAGATAGCTTTTCATCATGACTATTTTCCTCCTTTGGAAATTTCTATAAACCGTTCCTCCAGGGAAGGCTTTTGTAACCGGATATCCAACAGGTCCAACCCGCTTTCTTCAGTGAAATCCAATATTTCCCGAAGCCCTGCCAATCGTTCTTCGGTTTTAAAACGATGTACTCCCCGGATCATTTGATGACCCGTCAGGTGATTAAAACTAAGCTCCGGCAGCTCACCTTGCCACTGCACTTCAATCCACTGCTCCTTTTCCACTTCCGCCACAATTTCCCGGGGACTCCCGATGGACCGCATTTTTCCCTCAACAATCATTCCAACCCGATCACAAAGACTTTCCACTTCCGCCATATCATGAGAGGCGAGAATTATGGTGGTTCCTTTTTCTTTCAGTTCCTTAATTTCCTGGTGTAAGTGGGCTCTTGCTTCCACATCCAACCCTGCGGTGGGCTCGTCCAAAAACAGTACCTTCGGTTCATGGGTTAAGGCAAGAGCCAAGTGCAACTTTCTTTTTTGCCCCGTGGATAAGGTTTTATATGCTTTACTGCCCAGATCCTTTAATCCCAGCCTTTTCAATAAGTCTCCCCGAAAGTTTATTTGATTCCATGAACAAAAGAGCTTCATGGCATCGGTTACCGTGATATTTCCCGGCAGCGATGAGGACTGCAGCTGTATCCCGATAATTCCCTGCTCCATGGCTTTTTTCGGCGTCTCACCAAAGATCTCGATCTTTCCTTCTTCGAAGTTCCTCAGCCCTTCCATGCATTCCAGGGTAGTGGTTTTACCCGCACCATTGGGACCAAGGAGTGCAAATATCTCCCCTTCCGTAACGGTAAAATCTATCCCCTTTAAAACAGTTTCCTTTCCATAACTTTTAATAAGATTTTTTACGGTTATCATTTTTCTTCCTCCTTTAACCTCTATAATTACAACCTCAATAATTACTCAAACTCCCGGGAATCGGTTTCAAAATAAGCGGTCAGTGCTTTGGAAATATATTCTTCTACCATACGGAAAGCTTTCAAAAACTCTGTCTGCTTTTCATTCCGACTCTTTTCCGTTAGCTCCGTCAACTGCTGTATCATCTCCATATCCCCTTTGGTAAACCCCATAATCTCATCCCACCACTCCCTGGCTAAAGCGATCCCTTCCGTGGAATTTGGTGGAATATCCCGGTCCTGTAGAGATTTTGCCCGAATACACAGTTTTTCCATGCGTTTAACATACTGTTGGCCCTGATCTTTCACTGTTCGCTCCTTGATTTTTTCATAAAGTCCTTTATCCAAGTATTTCACAATCCAGTAGTGTTCATCCTGATTTCGAAGGAGTTCAATAATTTCCACAAATACCTCCCAGTCCACTTTCCCCACTTGATTCATTTCACGGCGAAACTGATTAAGTAACTGATAGGTTATCTGATTTCTTTTGATCTCTTCTTGAATAAGTTCTTCCTGTTTTTTTAGATACTGATCCATTTCTGTAAGACTGTTCGCCGGCATAATTTGTTCTTTAATCTCCTTTAACGTAAAACCGAATTCCTTAAGGCTGATGATCTGATGAAGCTTTACATAATCCCTTAAGCTATAGAGCCTTCGCCCTCCTTCCGTAACCTCTGATGGATTTACCAGTCCGATCTGATCATAATACTGAATGGTTCGAACGGTAATATTCAGCTTTTTCGCCACTTCCCCAATGGTTAATTTCTTTTCTTGTCCGGACATTTTTCTCCCCCTTTTTCTACGTCGAATTAAACGATTCTGCTTTACTTTCTCATTTGTCCCGGTATTTCCAGTATTATTGAAACTGTGATTTATTTATCCTATGATTTGTTAATTCCATTTTACTATATTACGTTACGTAACAAGCAATAGTTTTTTTATAATTTTTTAATTTTTTTTGCTTTTTCTGTATAATATCTGCTTTATTCCGAATTATTCTGTTTTTATCCGTTCGGAATTTATAACTTACCTGTTTGTGTTCCCCGGAGAAGTGGGTATTAATAAAAATGAGTGTATTGTCGTCGATGTTTTAAAAAAAAATGAAAGGAAAGGTGATGTTCGTTGAAAACCATTGCAGTTGCAGGAACCTTTGACAGCAAAGCCAAAGAGTTGACTTTTGTAAAGGAGGTATTGGAGAGTCTTGGTCTTAAGACACTGACCATCAACAGCGGCGTATTTCGACCGGATGTTAGGACCGATGTCAAAAGCATTGATCTTGCTGCGGATATTAGTGAAGATTTAAAAGCTGTCTCCGAGAAAAAAGACCGGGCACTGGGGACGGAAGTGATGTCGAAAGCCGTGGAAAAAGCTCTTCCAAGGCTTTATGCGGAGGGGAAGTTTGATGGGATAATCTCCCTCGGCGGAACCGGTGGTACGGCTTTAGTAACTCCGGGAATGCGGGCACTGCCCTTAGGTGTTCCGAAAGTGATGGTATCGACAGTGGCTTCAGGAAACGTTTCCCAGTATGTAGGCACTAGTGATATTATGATGATCCCCTCCATTGTGGATGTATCCGGTCTCAATTCCATTTCGACGAAAATTTTTACCAATGCGGCTCTGGCGGTGGCAGGAATGGTAAAACTGGAACATGAGGAACAGGAAACTACGAAAAAACCCTTGATCGGCGCGACGATGTTTGGGGTAACGACCCCCTGTGTGGATACGGCCCGGGAATATTTAGAGGATAAAGGATATGAAGTTCTCGTTTTCCACGCTACCGGTACCGGCGGAAAAACCATGGAGCGTTTGATTGAAGAAGGCTATTTTGTCGGCGTGCTGGATCTGACCACCACGGAATGGTGTGACGAGTTAGTCGGTGGCGTGCTTGCAGCCGGTCCTAACCGACTGGAAGCTGCAGGAAAGGCGAAAATTCCGCAGGTGGTTTCCGTCGGCGCGCTGGACATGGTGAACTTCGGACCCTATGATACGGTTCCCGAGAAGTACAAAGAGCGAAACCTTTATAAGCACAACCCTTCCGTTACGCTGATGCGAACCACGGTTGAAGAAAACCGTAAACTTGGAGAGATCATTTCCGAAAAGCTGAATATGACTGAAGGTCCCACAGCTCTGATGCTTCCGCTAAAAGGAGTATCGATGATTGACAGTGAAGGCCAGCCTTTTTATGGACCCGAGGAAGACCGGGAACTTTTTGATGTGCTTCGGAAAAACATTGACCTGGACAAAATCCAGCTGATTGAAATGGATAATAATATCAATGATCAGGAATTTGCCCTGACCGCAGCGAAAAAACTGATAAAACTGATGGAGGAGTGATGGATTAATGGAACGAGACGAAGTATTGAAGCGACTGAAAAAACAGGTTGACAGTGGGAAAGCCATTATCGGTGCCGGAGCGGGCACGGGTATCTCTGCGAAAAGTGCGGAGAACGGCGGCGTCGATCTGATCATCATCTATAACTCCGGAAGGTACCGAATGGCCGGACGGGGCTCCTTAGCCGGGCTGCTTCCCTATGGAGATGCCAACCAGATTGTAGTGGATATGGGCAGTGAAGTGCTACCTATTGTGATAGATACCCCGGTTTTAGCCGGTGTTTGCGGTACGGATCCCTTTCGGGTGATGGAGAAATTTCTGATGCAGTTAAAAGATCAGGGGTTTTCCGGCGTGCAAAATTTCCCCACTGTGGGTTTGATTGACGGAGTCTTTCGAAAAAACCTGGAAGAAACCGGGATGGGCTATGACTTAGAGGTTGAGATGATCAGAAAAGCCCATGAATTGGGCCTTGTCACAACCCCCTATGTTTTTGATACGGAGCAGGCAAAAAAAATGGCCGAGGCCGGCGCGGATATTATCGTTGCCCACATGGGCCTTACCACCAAGGGGTCCATCGGTGCAGAGACTTCCCTAACCTTAGAGGAATCCGTGGATCGGGTACAGGGAATCTGTGACGCGGCGAAGAAAGTCAACCCTGAGATCATGGTGATTTGCCACGGCGGTCCCATTGCCATGCCGGAGGATGCGAAATACGTACTTGAAAAAACCAATGGAGTATCCGGATTTTTCGGAGCTTCCAGCATCGAGCGGATTCCAACCGAGGTTGCCATTAAAGAACAGGTTGAGGAGTTTAAAAAACTCGGTGTTTAGATGGTAAATTAAACAGGCCTGGCAAAGAACTAAAGAAATGCAATTAAAAGAGGTGGGGAATTGTCATGTAATTGACAAGTCCCTACCTCTTTATCTGTGTCTACTTTGTTATATCTTTGTTGTTATATCTTTGTTTTTTTACCTTATGCAAATTCCCGATTTAACATTGTTGCTGTTTTACGAACTACTTCAGCAGCAACCCCTGCACATCGACTGGACCGTTCCGGTGATCCGAAGGCAACACCTTCTGTTTCAATGAACTTGGCTACTGAATCATAACACATAGTAGAGTCAGCAACGGTTACAGCATGATCCGGGAACTCAGGATTATACACCGGAAGTTCTGCCTGTTTGTACCAGTTAAATAACTCTTTTACCAATGCATTTTGCTTATCACCGGCAACCAATCCTATAAAACCTGCTGCTACTGCAAGAGTACCACATAAAGATGCTTCCAAAGCAAATCCTCCTGAAAAAGATTTATACATCATCGGGGGAATTTGATTGTAAGGATAACCAACTTCTTCCGCTAAATAGCCGAAAAGACCTTCGGCTGTACCGACACCTCATCCACCTTGTTCTTTATAGGCTTTATAGGCTCGTTCAGCAGCTATATCGGGATCAATTTCTGTATAGGCAACCGGATATGCAACCTGTTCCGGTTCTACTCCCATTTGTTCCGCTACTTGTGCAGCTTCCTCTTCGCTACATCCGGTCAAAACTCCGCTCATTCCACCAAGCAATGTAACCCCTGCCAGTGTAGTACCCATTCCTTTTATAAAGTCTTTACGGGTAATATTTTTCTTTTCACTGTTCATAACGATCCTCCTTTTCAACAATAGGCTATTCTTTACAATTGATATGATTTGATTTTTTATAACCTTTTGTTAATTAATAATTATTATTAATATTATTATATCTAATAATTAACAAAAGGTAAATTGATAATTTGTTATAGTTAATAATAGTTACTTATATTTACCTAAATTGCAATAACAAATTGAACTAATCACCAATCTGTAATATTATGGTAAATTATGAATATAGAATATCTCTT
>Ga0194137_10001576_pt1 | contig 13939 bp, 9 predicted proteins | sample TARM_MetaG_T3_14_FD_134025 | JGI IMG/M metagenome (GOLD analysis project Ga0194137, IMG submission 134025) | Freshwater microbial communities from Pennsylvania, USA, analyzing microbe dynamics in response to fracking - TARM_MetaG_T3_14 (version 2) | ecosystem: Environmental > Aquatic >... | reverse complement strand
GGAACCGGCTGCCGGAGCAGCCTTTGCCGCATCGGATGCTGCCGGTGTCACTGCGGCCGCAGCGGCCGCCTTGCCGGCGTCTGCCAGCGGCGCTTCCGCCTGCTTCTGCTGTTCTGCCAAACCCTTGTTCTTGACCTCCAGCAGTTTCTGCAGTTCGCTGACGTTCCTCTCCAGTTCCCTGACCCGCTGATTGGCTTCGGCGACTGCCTTTTCCTGCGCAATGCGGTCTTCCGCCGAGCCGCCTGCGGCGCGCTTGTCGACATTGGCATTATTTGCATTGGCGCCTGCGGCCGGCGCTGCATTGGAGAGCTTGAGCTTGTCCCTGGATTCCGCTGCCGGGCTGGACTGTTCCTCGACCTTGGCGTTGATCTTGCCGCTTGCGCTCTGCCGGCCTTCGCCCGACTTCTGCGCGCCACCGGCGGCGACCTGCCCTGCCAGCTTGCTGCGGTAGTTATTGAAATCCGCGGCCTGTGCAACGACGATGCTGCGCGCTTCGCCGCTGCTGACCGCCTTTGCTGCCCCCTCGCCCGGCACGGACAGTATCTGGCCGGCCTTGAGGCGATTCATGTTTTCGCCGACGAAGGCATCCGGATTGGCGCGATACAGGGCGACCAGCATCTGGTCGAGCGAAACGCCGCTCGGCTTGACACGGCCGGCGATGCGCGCAAGCGTATCGCCGCTGCGCACCTTGTAGTCCCCCGATGGAGCTGCGGACTCTTCGACGCGAGGCGCTCGCGGTGCCGGCGCGGGTGCGGCCGCCGTTGCGTTCCTGCGCGGGGCAGCAGCTTCGGAAGCCGGCTGGGCAGGCGCTGCCTGCTGCGTTCTTGCAGCAGCGGTATCGGGGATGCCGACCGTGGACGGAGAAACCTGCGCAGACTGCGCAAGCCGCAGATCGGCAGGATCGAGCAGGAACGTGTATTCGCGAACCAGGCGCCCGTTCGGTCCCGACATTTCAAGCAGCAGGTCGACGAAAGGCTCATTCAGCGGCTGGCTGGAAGTGACGCGAATCACCTGCCGGTCGCCGCGCTGTTCGACGGCGAACCTCAGCGACGCCAGAGCAGCGTTGTAATCGATGTTCGCCTGGCGGAAGGTCTCCTGCGAGGCAAGCCGCGCCGTCAGGGCGCCAATCTCGTCCTTGGAAACGGAAGTCAATTCGATTTCTGCACGCAACGGCTGCCCGAGTGACGACAGCACCGTCAGTTTCCCTAGTCCTGCGGCATAGGCACTGGAAAACACCAATGCAGACGCGACGGCTGCGCTGATGGTTTTCAGGGTCAATGCGCGGATCGACGGTTGCTTTTTTGAATGCATATTGGATGGCATAAGGGGCATTCCGTTTGCGGAGCTGGCGAGGTGGCGGTTACCGCTCCAATTTAACATTGATCTGTGGAACTTTCACCATATCAGCATGGATTTGGCCAGGCAAGTGTAACCAGAGTATCAACTTTGACGGCCATTGGTGACAGTCTATCTACGATAGTCGGCAATTGCTGTTGTGGTTTGACAACGAGACTGGGGCCTGCAGATACCGGCAATGTATTCCGGCGTTCCGCAGGCCCCAGTTGGCGGATGCTTGGCTAGCTGATCAGTTGTCGAGCACGATGCGCAGCATGCGGCGCAGCGGTTCGGCATCGCCCCACAGCAGCTGGTCGCCGACGGTGAACGCGGACAGATACTCGCCGCCCATCTGCATCTTGCGCAGGCGGCCGACGGGAATCGTCAGGCTGCCTGTCACGGCGGCAGGGGTCAGATCCTTCATCGACGCTTCGCGGGTGTTCGGCACGACTTTCGCCCACTGGTTATTGTCGGCGATGATGCCTTCGATTTCGTCAAGCGGCACATCCTTCTTGAGCTTGATCGTCAATGCCTGGGAATGGCAGCGCATTGCGCCGATGCGCACGCACAGGCCATCGACCGGAATGGCTGCCTTGGCCGACACGCCGAAACCTTCGCCGCGGCCGAGGATCTTGTTGGTTTCCGCGCCGCCCTTCCACTCTTCCTTGGAGACGCCGTTGCCAAGATCCTTGTCGATCCACGGAATCAGGTTGCCGCCGAGCGGAACGCCGAACTGCTTGGTCTCGTCCGCGGACATTGAATGCTGCTTGGCGAGCACCTTGCGGTCGATTTCCAGGATCGCGGATGCCGGATCATCGAGCAGCGACTTGACTTCTGCATTGATCGAGCCGAACTGGGTCAGCAGTTCGCGCATGTGCTGCGCGCCGCCGCCGGAAGCCGCCTGGTAGGTCATGGAAGTCATCCAGTCGACCAGGTCGTGCTGGAACAGGCCGCCCAGGCCCATCAGCATGCATGACACGGTGCAGTTGCCGCCGATGTAGTTCTTGACGCCGCGCTTGAGCGCATCCTTGATGACGTTGAGATTGACCGGATCGAGAACGATGATCGCATCATCCTTCATGCGCAGCGTGGACGCCGCGTCGATCCAGTAGCCGTTCCAGCCGGCAGCGCGCAGCTTCGGGTAAATCTCGGTCGTGTAGTCACCGCCCTGGCAGGTAATAATGATTTCGCATTTTTTCAGCTCGTCAATATTATTTGCATCCTTCAGTGTGGTTTCGTTCTTCGCCATCGCCGGGGCTTTGCCGCCGGTGTTGGATGTCGAAAAGAATACCGGCTCGATATGAGCGAAATCGCCCTCTTCCTGCATGCGCTGCATCAGGACCGAGCCCACCATACCACGCCAACCCACCAGGCCTACTAACTTCACAATTTTCTCCCTCAAGTGCCCATCAAAAAAAACAATTCATTACCTTAGCGCCTGCACCACCGCGTCGCCCATCTCTCTGGTGCCGACCTTGGTCGTGCCCTCTTCGTAGATGTCCGGCGTGCGCAGGCCCTGCGCCAGTACCGCCTTGACCGCATTCTCGATGCGGTCGGCCTGCTCGGCCCTGTTCAGCGAGAAGCGCAGCATCATCGCGGCAGACAGGATGGTCGCCAGCGGATTGGCGACGCCCTTGCCGGCGATGTCGGGCGCCGAACCGTGCGACGGTTCGTACAAGCCCTTGTTGTTGGCATCCAGCGATGCCGACGGCAGCATGCCGATCGATCCGGTCAGCATGGCCGCCGCATCGGAAAGGATATCGCCAAACATGTTGCCGGTGACGATGACGTCGAATTTTTTCGGCGCGCGCACCAGCTGCATCGCCGCATTGTCGACATACATGTGATCGAGCGTGACATCCGGATATTCCTTGTGGACATCGGTGACGATGTCTTTCCAGAACTGGAAGGTTTCGAGCACGTTGGCCTTGTCGACGCTGGCCAGGCGCTTGTCGCGCTTGCGCGCGGCCTGGAAGGCCACATGCGCGATGCGGCGGATTTCCGATTCCGCGTAGCGCATGGTATCAAAACCTTCGCGCTCGCCCTTGAATGCGCCGTCGGGCGCGCTGCGCACGCCGCGCGGCTGGCCGAAATAGATATCGCCGGTCAATTCGCGGATGATCAGGATGTCGAGTCCGGACACGACCTCGGGTTTGAGGGTCGAAGCGCCGGCCAGTTCCGGATAAAGAATGGCCGGACGCAGGTTCGCGAAAAGATTGAGGTTCTTGCGCAGGCCGAGAATGGCTTGTTCGGGACGCAGCGCACGCTCGAGCTTGTCGTACTTCCAATCGCCGACCGCGCCGAAGAGGACGGCGTCGGCTTGTTTCGCCAGCGCCAGCGTGGCATCGGGCAGCGGATGGCCGTGCGCCTCGTAGCCGGCGCCGCCGACGGGCGCGGTTTCCATTTCAAACTTTTCATCCAGCGCATTCAGCACGCGCACTGCCTGCTCGATGATTTCCGGTCCGATGCCGTCGCCCGGCAAGATTGCGATTTTCATTGTTCTATTCTCAAATTCTTAAGTATTCCGTAATCCGGTCAGGCCGGAACGATGCCGTGCGCCCGCTCAGATCGTGTTGGCCAGCCAGGGATTGGCCGCCAGGTGACGCTCTTCGAATGCGCGGATCTTGTCGGCCTGGCGCAGCGTGAGACCGATGTCGTCCAGACCGTTGAGCAGGCAATATTTGCGGAAGCCGTCGACTTCGAACGGAAAGCTCGCGCTGCCGTTGACGGTGCGCACCACCTGCGCCTCCAGGTCCACCACCAGGCGATAGCCGGGGAAGGCCTTGACTTCATTGAACAGCTGGTCGACCTGGATTTCGCTGAGCACGATCGGCAGCAGGCCGTTCTTGAAGCAGTTGTTGAAGAAGATGTCGGCGAAGCTCGGCGCAATGACGGCCCGGAAACCGTACTGCTGCAGCGCCCAGGGCGCATGCTCGCGCGAGGAGCCGCAGCCGAAATTCTTGCGGGTGAGCAGAATGGAAGCGCCCTGGAACTGCGGCTGGTTCAGTACGAAGTCGGGATTGAGCGGACGCTTGGAATTATCCATGCCCGGTTCGCCGTGGTCGAGATAGCGCCATTCATCAAACAGGTTGGGGCCGAAGCCGGAACGCTTGATGGACTTCAGGAACTGCTTCGGAATGATTGCGTCGGTATCGACGTTGGCGCGATCCAGCGGCGCGACCAATCCTTCATGTACGGTAAATTTTTCCATGATTTCTGACCTGGCGGCTGCCGGCGCCTGCCGCATGCCCGATTGCATGCAGGACGCGCCGTCGGCCGGTTATCGTTTATCGCTTCGCAGCGCTTTCCACCACTTCGCCGACTTTCTTGACGTCCTTGCCGACGCCCTGGACGGTATTGCAGCCGGCCAGCGCCAATGCGGAAAGCAGCAATGCAAACATTGTTTTCATGTTTTTCTCCCTTGCTTGCAATCAGCGGATCGCGCGCACGTCGACGAAATGACCTTCCACGCCGGCCGCCGCCGCCATCGCCGGCGACACCAGATGCGTACGCCCGCCCTGTCCCTGGCGTCCTTCGAAGTTGCGGTTGGAAGTCGAGGCGCAGCGCTCGCCCGGCTCGAGCCGGTCGGCATTCATCGCCAGGCACATCGAGCAGCCAGGCTCGCGCCATTCGAAGCCCGCGTCCTTGAATATCTTGTCCAGACCTTCGGCTTCGGCCTGGGCCTTCACCAGGCCGGAACCCGGCACCACCATCGCCAGCTTGACGTTGGATGCGCGATGCTTGCCGCGCACGACGGCAGCCGCGGCACGCAGGTCTTCGATGCGGGAGTTGGTGCAGGAACCGATGAATACCTTGTCGATGCGGATGTCGGAAATCGCGGTGTTGGGCGTCAGGCCCATGTAGACCAGCGCCTTTTCCATGGCGTCGCGCTTGACGGAATCCTTTTCCTTGTCGGGATCGGGCACGCGGTCGTCGATCGGCACCACCATCTCGGGCGAGGTGCCCCAGGTGACCTGCGGCTTGATCTCGGCGGCGTCGAGCGTGACCACCATGTCGAACTTGGCGCCAGGATCCGAATGCAGCGTGCGCCAGTAAGCCACCGCGCGGTCCCAGTGAGGACCGACCGGGGAGAACGGGCGGCCCTTGACGTAGTTGATCGTCGTGTCGTCGACCGCGACCATGCCCGCGCGCGCGCCGGCTTCGATCGCCATGTTGCAGATGGTCATGCGGCCTTCCATCGACAGGGAACGGATGGTGGAGCCTGCGAACTCGATCGCATAGCCGGTGCCGCCCGCGGTGCCGATCTTGCCGATCACGGCCAGGACGATGTCTTTGGCGGTGACGCCGAACGGCAGCGCGCCGTCGACCTGCACCAGCATGGCCTTGGATTTCTTGGCCAGCAGCGTCTGCGTTGCCAGCACATGTTCGACTTCGGAGGTGCCGATGCCATGGGCCAGGCATCCGAACGCGCCGTGGGTGGAAGTGTGCGAATCGCCGCACACAACCGTCATGCCCGGCAGCGTCGCGCCCTGCTCCGGCCCGATCACGTGGACGATGCCCTGGCGCTTGTCGGCCATGCTGAAATAGGTCAGGCCGTAGGTGCTCGCATTGGCGTCGAGCGTCTCGACCTGCAGGCGCGATATCGGATCGGCAATGCCTTGGGCGCGGTCGGTCGTCGGCACGTTGTGATCGGCCACCGCCAGGTTGGCGGAAATCCGCCAGGGCTGGCGTCCGGCCAGTTTCAGGCCTTCGAATGCCTGAGGGCTAGTCACTTCATGCACGAGGTGACGATCGATGTACAGGATGGAAGTACCGTCGTCTTCGGTATGGACGACGTGCGATTCCCAGAGTTTGTCGTAGAGCGTTCGGACCATGTTCAGGAGCGTGCGGAGCAGCGCAAAACGGTGAAAATAGCCTTCGATTATGCCATAGTTGAGCAAGCTCAAACGACGAAGGCCGCACCCGCGGCCAATGAAAAACGCCCGCCGGCATGGGCCGCGGGCGTTTTAATGAAGTTCTGGCAATCGGACCCTGCAAAGCGCCTTCCTGGCAGCCTTTTCAGGAAATCATCCGGTGCGGCGTTCAGCGGGTTTTCCGCGCCTGTTCGTAGAGCGGCATCACGCGCTGCGAATAGGCGGCGAGATCATTGAGCCGGTCCGCCTGCGTGGGGTGGGTGGAAAGGAACTTCGGCGTTCCGCTGCCGCCGATCTGCCCCATTTTTTGCCATAGCGAAACGGCGGCCCGCGGATCGTAGCCGGCGCGCGCCGCGAGTTCAATGCCGAGCCGATCGGCTTCGGTTTCATGGGCGCGGGAATTCGGCAGGCCGACCAGGCCCATGTAGGCATACTGGGCGCCCTGCTGGCCGATCTGCCCCAATCCGAGCAGGGCGCTGCCGACCGAAATCACGCCGCTGGCGAGCATCTGCTCCGACGCCCGCTCGCGTGCATGTTCCCGCAGGGCATGGGCGATTTCATGCCCCATCACCGCAGCCAGTTCATCGTCGGTTGCCTGCAGTTTCTCGATCAGCCCGCTGTAGACGGCCATCTTGCCGCCCGGCATGCACCAGGCATTGACTTCAGGCGAGGTCAGCACGTTCACTTCCCATGCCCATGACCTGGCGTCGGGCCGGAACACCATGGTCTGCGGAACGATGCGGGCCGCAATGGCCTTGATCCTCGCCACCTGGGCGGGATTGCGGTTGAGCGTACCCTTGCGCCCTTCCTCGGCGATCAGCTGCGCATACTGTTCGCGCGCCGCCTGTTCGAGCGCCTCGGCCGATACCGCCATCCTTTGTTCGCGGTTGACGCCGACCACGCCGCCCTGCGTCGTCTGAACGGTTTCGCATGCGGTCAGCGCCAGCAGGGAGGAAGCCAGCGCGGCCTGCTTGAGCATCGTCTTGAATTTCATTGTTTCTCCTCATCGTTCTGCCATCGGTAGGACAAGGCGGCGGCAAGCGCGCCGGCCAGGGACAACAAGGCTGCCGCAAGATAGACTGCGCGGGCGCCGAATGTATCCCACAAGCCGCTCAGCATCAATCCGCCCAGCGAGCCTCCCAGCCCGTAGGAGATGCTGGTGAAGAGCGCCTGCCCGCGCGCCTGCAGCGGTCCCGAGAACCAGCGCTGCAGGGTGATGATCGATGCCGAATGATGCACGCCGAAGGTCACCGCATGCAGCGTCTGGGCCGCCAGCAGCAGCACCAGCGACTGCGCGCCGAAACCGATCAGCAGGAAGCGCGCCGCCGCAACCGCCAGGCTGGCCAGCATCAGGTTCTTCACGCCGAAGCGGCGCAACAGCGGTGCCTGGTAGAAAAAGAAAACGATCTCGGCCACCACGCCCACCGACCACATCAAGCCTATCACCGTGTTGCTGTAGCCGATTTGCGCCAGATACAAGGACAGGAACACGTACAGCGAGGCATGCGCCGCAATCATCAGGAAGGTCGAGGCGAAGAAGGCGACGACCTCGCGACGCCGCAGCAGGTCGGGCAAGGATGCCTTCGGCTTCGCGCTGTCTTCATGCGGCGTTTCGCGCATGCGCATGCTGCTGACGCACACCAGGAGCAGCAGCGTCATGGCGATCCACGGCATGGCCGCGACGCCGAAACGGTCCAGCAGCGGACCGGCGGCGACGACGCTGGCGATAAAGCCGACCGAGCCCCACAGCCGCAGGCGTCCGTACGGCGTGAAGTCGCCCCGCATTTCGGCAAGCATCAGCGCTTCCGACAGGGGCGTCTGCGCGCTGACGAACAGGTTGAACACCGCCATGACCAAAAAGAAGTGCACGAAGGTCTGGCCGAAGAAAAAGCCAATGAAGCTGGCTGCCGCCGCGAATGCGGTCAGCCGCAGCACCAGCGCCCGACGGCGGTGGTGATCCGCCACCCAGCCCCAGAGATTGGGGCCGACGACGCGCATGGCCTGCATGAGGGAAAGCAGCACGCCGACCTGGGTGACCGTCAATCCCTTTTCCGCGAAGTACAGGCTGGCGTACGGGGAGAACACGCCGACATAGCCGTAGTAGGCAAAGAAGAACAGCGCGAAGCCGAAGGTCTGCCCGGACCGGAAAGCTGGCGTCACTTACCTCGGCCGCTGCGCGATGTCGGGCGTGTCGACATGCACGTCGCCGCATTGCGCGCGGTGGCGCAGCACATGATCCATCAGCACCAGCGCCAGCATGGCTTCGGCAATCGGCGTGGCGCGGATGCCGACGCAGGGATCATGGCGTCCGAAGGTCTCGACATTGATCGGATTGCCCGCCTTGTCGATGGAGGCGCGCGGACTGCGGATGCTGGAGGTGGGCTTGATGGCGATGGATACCGTGATGTCCTGGCCGGTGGAAATGCCGCCCAGCACGCCGCCGGCATTGTTGGTGGCGAAGCCTTGCGGAGTGAGAGAGTCGCCGTGCTCGGTGCCCTTCTGCGACACCGACCGGAAGCCGGCGCCGATCTCCACGCCCTTGACCGCATTGATGCCCATCATCGCATAGGCGATGTCGGCATCGAGCTTGTCGAACAGCGGCTCGCCGAGGCCGACGGGCACGTTCTGCGCCACCACGTCGATGCGGGCGCCGCAGGAATCGCCGTCCTTGCGATGCTGGTCCATGTATTCCTCGAGCGTGGGGATGATCGAGGCGTTGGCGGCGAAAAAGGGATTGGCAGGCACATGGTCCCAGGATTCGAAAGGAATCGGGATCTCGCCCAGCTGGCTCATGCATCCCTTGAATGCGATGCCGTGCGCCTGCGCCAGCCATTTGCGGGCAATGGCGCCGGCGCCGACCACCGGTGCGGTCAGGCGCGCCGAGGAGCGTCCGCCGCCGCGCGGATCGCGGATGCCGTACTTGTGCCAGTAGGTATAGTCGGCATGGCCCGGGCGGAAGGTGTCGAGGATGTTTCCGTAGTCCTTGCTGCGCTGGTCCTCGTTGCGGATCAGCAGCGCAATCGGCGTGCCGGTGGTTTTTCCTTCATAGACGCCCGACAGGATTTCCACCCGGTCCGCCTCCTGGCGCTGGGTGACGTGGCGGGAGGTGCCCGGCCTGCGCCGGTCCAGTTCCGGCTGGATATCCGCTTCCGACAGTTCCATGCCCGGCGGGCAGCCGTCCACCACGCATCCGATGGCCGGCCCGTGGGATTCGCCGAAAGTGGTAACGGTAAAGATGGTGCCAAGGGTATTGCCGGACATGATGGTATGCAGTGAGTCGGGAAAGCGGTGATTTTAGCGTATCGGCATCAGGCGCCGGCCAAAATGTCTGCCGGCATCCGATTCGGCCGGCGCCGCGCAGGCTGTCCGAACTGCGATTGCGCGGACCGGACGGTCCTTGGCAAAAGCTTAACGCCTGGCGCGAATTTGCGACATTCCATTTATCCGGCCTTCCAGCCCCAGCCGGCATTTGCTTTCCGGATTGCATGCCAGACAAATATCGTGCAACATCCAAGACGGAGTTGTACCGCAGCAAGACCTATCGATGCTCCGCGCCAAGCGCTTGCAAGGAATGCAATGCATGCAAATGAAGAACCGGACGGACTGCTGGAGAAGACAATGAACAGGCAGCATGCGCCCGAGGACGACAATCTCGTCTTTCTGGCTGAAACCCCGGACGGTCAAAAACCGGACGGACCCGCGGCAGCGCGCGCCGTCTGGCGTGTGCTGATCGTCGACGACGATACCGATGTACATACGGCCACCCTGTTTGCCCTGAGCGGCCTGGCCATGCAGCAGCGGCCGCTCGAATTCCTGCATGCCTATTCGGCATCGGAGGCGCGGAAAATCCTGGCCGCCGAGACCGACCTGGCGGTGATCCTGCTCGACGTGGTCATGGAAAGGGAAGACTCCGGCCTGCAGCTGGTGCGGCACATACGGGAAGAGCTCGGCCTGTCCGAGGTCCGCATCATCCTGAGAACCGGACAGCCGGGCTATGCGCCGGAAATGGATGCGATCCGCGACTTCGACATCAACGATTACAAGACAAAATCGGAACTCACGCGCATCAAGCTCTACACCACCGTCGCCACCGCCATCCGCTCCTACGAGCAGATATGCGCGATCAATGCCAGCCGGCGGCGTCTCGACCGCATCGCCCGCGCCGGCAGCGAGCTGATGCTGGCCCATGGCCTCGAAAATTTCGCCTACGGCATCATCAACCACGCGTCGGCGATTTTCGACATGCCCAACAACGGCCTGGTGTGCATGCAGGAGGACGGGGACGGCCGTGATCGGGACGGCGAGCCGTTCGTCATCGCCGCCTCCGGCCGCTACGGTGCGGCGGCCGATGCGGCACTGGATTCGCGGCAGCATGAGCGCCTGCACCGTCTGCTGCAGCGCGCCCTTCGGGACCGATGCAATATCTTCGACGCGGACGGCCCCGTGCTTTACCTTGGGAGCCATGCCGGCCGCCATTTCGCGGCCGCGCTCGACGCCGGCAAGCCGCTCGACGACATCGACCGCAGCCTGATGGAAGTGTTCTGCCGCAACATCGCCGTCGGACTCGAGAACGTGCTGCTGGTGACGAGGCTGGAAAACTTCGCCTTCCACGATCCGCTCACCAGGCTGCCCAACCGCACGCGCCTCAAGGAACTCGTCGACCAGGCACTGGGAAACCGCACGCGCGGCGACTCCACGCTTGCCCTGGTCGACATCGATCACTTCTCCGAAACCAACGACGCCCTCGGCCACCAGTTCGGCGACCTGCTGCTGCTGGGCGTGGCGGCGCGGCTGCAGAAGCATCTCGGCAGCCAGCTCATCGTCGGCCGCATCGGCGGCGACACCTTCGCCGTACTGGGCGACGCCGCGCTGGTGAACCCCTCCACGCTGCTGGATCTGTTCTGCCGCTCCTTCAGGATCGATGGACAGGAAGTCCAGCTTTCCGCCACCCTGGGCCTGCTGCGCCTCGACGACTACGAAGGCAGCGGCACCGATGCGCTGAAGGATGCCGAAATCGCCCTCAAGCGCGCCAAGCTGCTGCAGCGCGCGGGACATGTCTACTTCACCCGCAACATGGGCGTCGACATCCGGGAAAGGGTGCGCATGATGCACGCCTTGCGCACCGCCATCGACGAGCAGGAAATGTTCGTGGTCTACCAGCCGCAGATCGATCTGGCGACGCGCCGCCCGGTGGGCGCGGAAGCCCTGCTGCGCTGGAAGACCAGGGACGGCAATTTCATCCCGCCGGACCGCTTCATTCCGATTGCCGAATACTCCGGCCTCATCATCAGGATCGGCGAACGGGTGCTGAGAGAAGCCTGCCGCGAACTGATCAGGCTGCAGGAACTCGGCTTCCATGACTTCAGCATGTCGGTCAATGTATCGCAGGTGCAGTTCCGCCATCCGTACTTCCTCGACATGCTCAAGGCCGTACTGGCGGAGACGGGCGCGCCGGCCTCGCGCATCGAACTCGAAATCACCGAATCCATCGCCATGGAAGATCCCGACCTCCTGATCGATTTGCTCGGGCAGATCCGGCAGACCGGCGTGAGCATTGCGATCGACGACTTCGGCACCGGCTTCTCGTCGCTCAGCTACCTGCAGCGGCTGCAGGCGGACCGGCTCAAGATCGACCGCCTGTTCGTCACCGAAATCACCAGCGCGTCGCGCGGCAGCAGCATCGCCGAGATGGTGATCCAGCTCGGCCGCAATCTGGGCATGTCGGTGGTCGCCGAGGGCGTGGAAGACGAACGCCAGGCCGCCATCCTTTCGGCACTCGGCTGCCCGCTGGCGCAAGGCTATCTGTTTGCCAGGCCGATGCCGTTCGACCAGCTTGTCGGCTGGCTCGGCAACGGCGGCTGAAACGCCCAGGCACGGCAACGCCGCAATACGGGAATGCGGAGATGCGTATTCGGTTCGGGCGCCGCGGCGCCTGCAATTTCGCTTTCGGCTTCGCCCGGCATACATGGCGACAACTTCGCAGGCGGACGGCGGCGCCCTGCCCTGCGATCCTTCCGACTGGAACAGGACATCGACGATGCTTAACGGACGTACCCTGACCCTTCGACGCGCGATCGTGATGACGGTCGTGCTCGGGCTGCTGATTCCGGTGCTGCTCATCAGCGGCTACTCCTGGTTCAAGCAGTACACCGACGACATCAAGCGGCAGACCTGGGAATTGCTGCAGCAGAATGCGGACATTCTTTCCAACGGCATGCAGGAACCGCTGTGGAACATCAACCAGGAAAGCGGCAATGCGCTGATGGAAGCCATGATGGCGCGCAACCCGGACATCGTGCGCATCGAAGTGCGCGACAATGCGCTCGGCGTGTTCGTCGCCGGCGAGCGGCCCGAGCGGCGCGAAGGCTACACCGCGACGACGGACAAGCCGGTGATGTACCGCGGCAACACGATCGGCTCCGTCAAGATCGAAGTCGGCAGCACGCAGCTGCGGCAGGTGATGGTCAAGGGCATTCTCGGTTCCATCACGGCGGTGCTGGCGCAGGCGGTCCTGTCCATCGTGCTCATCCTGATCCTGCTGGACCGCCGGCTGGTGCGTCCGCTGCAGCGGCTGGGGGCCGGCGCGGAACGGCTGGCGAGCCGGGAGCTCGATGCCCCCTTCACCTGGCAGCGGCTCGACGAGATCGGCCTGCTCAGCCGGCGCATGGAAGACACCCGCATCAGCCTGCAGAGGTTGTTTGCGGAGCTCGATGAAAAGAACCGCGAGCTGGAAGAAGATATCGACAAGCGCAAGCGCGTCGAGCAGGAACTGCACGAGCGCGAGGAGCGCTACCGGGCGCTGGTCGAGCAAAGCCCGATCGCCATCATCGAATGGGATGCGCAGTTCAAGGTCATCGAATGGAATGCCGCGGCGGAACGCATCTTCGGTTATCCGCGGGAACAGGCCATCGGCCGCAGCGCATCCTTCATCATGTACGAGGCCGGTCCGGACAGCCTGGCCAGGCTGTTCCGCCCGCTCGCCGAAGGAAGGGGCGACTCGCGCAGCATCAGCCTCAATCTCCGCGCCGACGGCCAGATCATCACCTGCCAGTGGAGCCACACCCATATCGCCGACGATGACGGCAAGGCCGGGCGGCTGCTGTCGATCGCCGAAGACATTACCGAAAAGCGCCGTGCCGAACAGGCGCTGACCCTGTCCGAAGCGAAGTTCGCCGGCGCCTTCCGGGGCAATCCGGATTCCATCTCCATTTCCCGGGTCAGCGACGGCGTGCTGGTCGACATCAACGACAGCTTCATCGATCTGACCGGATACCGGCGCGAGGAAATCGTCGGCAACACCGCATACGACCTCGGCCTCTGGGTGCATCCGGAGCAGCGAAGGCTGCTGCTCGAAGAGATCGGCAGCGACCGGCTGGTGCGCAACTTCGAATGGGAACTGCGCACCAAGGACGGGGCGCTGCGCAAGTGCGTCATCAATGCGACCGCCTTCAACACCGGCAACGAGCGCTGCATGCTGGCGGTGATCCGCGATGTCACCGACCAGAGGCTGCTGGAGGAACGCAAGGCCGAAGCCGACCGGGCGCTGATGCGGCTTGCGCAGGGCACCCATGACATGACGGGTGAGACCTTCTTCGAGCTGCTGGTGGCCGATCTCGCCTCCGCGCTGCGCACCGATTGCGCGCTCATCGCCTTGTGCTCGCCGAACGCGGCAGCCGGGACATCGGATCTGCGCACCATCGCCGCCCATGTGTACGGACATACGGTGGGGG
>Ga0194137_10001575_pt1 | contig 13947 bp, 8 predicted proteins | sample TARM_MetaG_T3_14_FD_134025 | JGI IMG/M metagenome (GOLD analysis project Ga0194137, IMG submission 134025) | Freshwater microbial communities from Pennsylvania, USA, analyzing microbe dynamics in response to fracking - TARM_MetaG_T3_14 (version 2) | ecosystem: Environmental > Aquatic >... | reverse complement strand
GATCTGGCCAAGGCGCTGGCGCTCGTGGAGAAGATCGCTTCCGTGGTCCCTGCCGATCGTCTCCATATCCAGCCTTCGTGCAGCCTGCTGCATGTGCCCGTCAGCCTCAGCGGCGAAACCGGCCTTCCGGAAGGCCTGCGGGGAGCTCTCGCCGGCGCGGATGAAAAGCTGGAGGAGCTGACGCTTCTGACCGCTGCAGCCGCCTTCGGCACCGCCGGGCTTGGCGATCCGCAGCTTGCCGGCGCAGAGCGCATCCGGGACGGCCTGGCCGCCAACCGCGCGGCGCTCGAAGCTCTCGAAGCCCTGCCGGAGCGCCATAACGCCGCCGTGCGCGAAGAAGCGAAGCGGCTTGCGGCTGCACGCACGTTCCGTTCCAGCAGCTTCTCCGACCGCCGGCCGGTCCAGCAGAAGAAATGGCAGCTGCCCTTCCTGCCCACGACGACGATCGGCAGCTTCCCGCAGACGGCCGAAGTCCGTTCCGCCCGGGCGCGTTGGCGCAAAGGCGAGCTGCCTGATGATGCCTATGAGGCCTTCATCCGCGAAGAAATCGCCAAGTGGATCTCTGTGCAGGAGAACATCGGCATCGACGTGCTCGTTCACGGCGAATTCGAGCGTACGGACATGGTCGAATTTTTCGGCGAGAAGCTGGAAGGCTTCGCTTTCACCCGGGGCGGTTGGGTCCAATCGTACGGCTCCCGCTGCGTGAAGCCGCCCGTCATCTACGGCGATGTCCAGCTGACGAAGCCGATGACGGTCAAGGAAACCGTCTACGCCCAGTCTCTGACGAGCCATCCGGTCAAAGGCATGCTTACGGGTCCGGTTACGATTCTCAATTGGTCGTTTGTCCGCCACGACTTGCCGCGCACGGAGGTCGCCTTCCAGATCGCCCTGGCGCTGCGCAAGGAAGTCGAAGCTCTGGAATCGGCAGGCATCGGCATGATTCAGGTGGATGAGCCCGCCCTGCGCGAAGGCCTTCCTCTGAAGAAAAGCCTTTGGCCGGAAGAGCTCGAAGCGGCCGTGGACGCTTTCCGCCTCGTCACGACGGGAGTCCAGGACGAAACGCAGATCCATACGCATATGTGCTACTGCGAATTCTCGGATATCATCGACACGATCCGCGATCTCGACGCCGACGTCATCTCGATCGAAACGTCGCGCTCGCATGGAGAGCTCATCCACAGCTTCGAGGAGAACACGTACGGCAAGGGAATCGGACTCGGCGTCTACGACATCCATAGCCCTCGGGTTCCTTCCACGGAAGAGATGATCGCCATGATCGAGCGCTCGCTCCGCAACCTTGATCCGGAGCTGTTCTGGATCAATCCGGATTGCGGCCTCAAAACGCGGGGACGCGAGGAAACGGAAGCTTCGCTTGCCCATATGGTGGCCGCTGCCCGTGAAGTTCGCGCTCGCCGCTCCGCAATACAACAGGCATAATCACCCATTTTTGGTTGGGCAGTCATGCTTTCCGCTCCAAATAAAGAAGCTCTTTTCCATTCTCCGCTAGCAGAGAAGGAAAAAAGCTTCTTTTTTGTTCTCAATTCGAATAAGTTAAAATCGGTAATTCAAAAATAAATTTTACGAATGTTGATATAAATAGTGCAAATTTCCCGATTTCTTTCCGATATAAGAGTTAATTAGGTCAATGGACTTACATATACAGGAGAGGGAGTTTGCTATGAGCATTACCAGCACGTATGACAAAGCCACGCATCGGATTCAAAGCAATCTGGAAACGCTGATCCGCCAGTATTTCATCGATGAATCGACCAACACGCTTCTCCCCATCCGGTCCTACACCGAGCTGAGCAGCGAAACCAAACGCCTGTACAAACCACTCACCAAAGGCGCTCTCGCCCGCCTGGCCGGGGTTCGCCCCAATGTCATCACCGAAATCTGCCATCTGCAGCGCGGAACGCTCAACATCTACCATCTCAGTTCCATCGCGGAAGCGCTTAAGATCAAGGATATCAATGAAATCATCGAGCTGAAATAACATTCACGCCCCCCCAAAAAAGCTCCAAGCCGTTGCTTGCAATCGGCTTGGAGCTTTTTTGGGTTTGTCCATCCACGTACAGCACAGCCGCAGCCTATGGAGCTGCTGCCGCTGCTTTTTCGGACAGTAGCCCCTTCCGTATGGAGGCAGTCTGCTCTGCTTGAGGCTTTTCCTGCTTCGCTGCCATTGGAGACTCAAGCAACAAAGACGGTTCCGGCGAGTCGGGCCGCATTCGTGCATAAAAAAACTGCCCTCAAGCTCATGCGCTCGGGGGCAGTTGGCAGGCAGCTTGAACGCAGCTTCAAAACCTGCCGGTCCGTGTTTAGAAATTGAAGGTAAAGTCCTCATCGCGAAGCGGCTCCACGTTGAGGGTCCGCACATAGCCGTTGCCCTTCTTGGAGAAGAAGTCATGCTGCTTCGTGCGGGTGCTGATGCCGTTGAACACGATCGGATTGACATCCTCTTCCTCGAAGAGCGGCTCGAGGCCGAGGTTCATCATCGCTTTGTTGGCGTTGTAGCGGACAAAGGTCTTGACCTCGTCCTGAAGTCCGATGCCGCTGTACAGCTCATCCGTGTAGCGGTCCTCGTTCTCGTGCAGCGTCGTCAGGAGAGTCCGCAGCTCCTGCAGCGTCTCCGCCTGCTCCTGCTCGCTGAGGGAGGCATGGACCTCCTGGGCCAGCACGCCGACGTAGAGGCCATGAATGCTCTCGTCGCGCAGAATCAGATCGATGATCTCGCCGCTGCTCGTCATCTTGCCTTGACCGGCCAGATAGAGCGGATAGAAGAAGCCGCTGTAGAACAGGTAGCTCTCCAGCAGGACCGATGCCGCCATAGCCATATACAGCGAGCGAGGCGAGTCGATGTTGCGGTAGTAAGCCGAGATGACCGAGGCTTTCTTCTGCAGCAAAGGATGCTTCTCCACCCATTTGAATACCGCGTCGATCTCTTCCGTGGAAGCCAGCGTCGTGAAGATGCTGCTGTAGGACTTCGCATGGATCTGCTCCATCATGCCCATGAATCCGAGCACCGCCTTGCGCTGAAGGCCGTCTACATGCTCCACGAGGCTCGGCATGCCGACTCCTCCCTGAACGGTATCGAGCAGGGTGAGGCCTCCGAGCACCTTCATGTAGGTGTCTCTCTCCTGGTCGTTCAGGTACATCCAGCTCATTTTGTCGTCGGAGAGCGGAATTTCCTCGTCCGTCCAGAACTGCATGAGGTTCTGGCTCCAGAAGGTTGCGGTGTAGTCGTCGTCCGGACGGTTCCAGTTGACGGCGCGCAGCGGAGCGGAAGCGGCGGCTTCCGTGTTCAGGCCAGAGGCAGAAGGCGTATCCTGCGTAGCGAGATCGATCGGTTTCATGGGGTTTCCTCCTTGTATATCGCGGCTCGGCGGCCTTAAGTAACGAGAGCCGCATCAATGCGGCTCTCGTTGATGGTCATGGAAAGATCAAACGGCGCAGCTGACGCACTCTTCCACCCCAAGGCGGTTCGTGCGGGTATAGTAGAGCGACTTGAGCCCTTTGTGCGCTGCGTACAGGTAGTAGCGGGCAAGCTCGCGCGTCGTTACGCTGCTGTTGACGTGAAGCACGGCGGAGATGCCCTGGTCGATATGCTCCTGGATCTCGGCGATCAGATCGATGACCTTGAACTGATCCATCGCATAGGCGGATTTGTAATAGAAGAAATTGTCCAGAGACAGGAACGGCATCGGATAGTAGGTCGTCGAGTTCGCGTAGGTGCGGGTCTCGATCGGCTCTACGATCGGCATGACGCTGGAAGTCGCATTTTGCACGTACGAGATGCTCTGCGTCGGCGCGATCGCCAGACGGTAGGCATGGTACAGGCCTTGGCGCGCTACCTTCTCCTTGAGCTCCGCCCAGTCTGCCGGGGACGGAATCGCTATTCCCTCGAACAGCTCCTTGACGCGGGCCGTTGTCGGACGGTAGTCGGTAGCGAGGTACCGGTCGAAGTATGTGCCCTTCGCATATTCGGAACGCTCGTAGTCGCGGAAGCGCTCGTTCTTCTCCGCGGCGATGTCGGAGCTCTTCTCGATGGAATAGAAATTCATCATCATGAAGAACGTGCGGACGAAGTCTTTGGCTTCCGGGCTTTCGTAGGCGATCTTGTTCTTCGCCAGATACCCGTGCAGGTTCATCGCGCCGAGGCCGACCGAGTGCATTTCTTCATTGGCCTTCACGACGCCCGGCGCATTGGAGACGCGGGTCATGTCGCTGACGGAAGTCAGGCCGGCCATTCCCTCGTGCACCGTTTCGCGTATTTTGCGGTGCTGCATCACGTTGGCGATGTTCATCGAAGCCAGGTTGCAGCTGATGTCGCGGCGGATCGTGTCCGCTTCGCCGAAGTCGCCGATCTCGGACGTCTCCTGCAGCTGGTAAATCTCCGTGCACAGGTTGGACATCTTGATGGAGCCGATATCCTTCAGAGCATGGTTACGGTTCGCGTTGCTCTTGTTCATAATATACGGATAGCCGGATTCCAGCTGGATCGTGGCGATCTTCACGAGCATGTCGCGGGCGCTCATGATCAGCTTCTTTTTGACGGCCGGGTTGGCCATCAGCTCGTCGTACATCTCATCCATATCGAGATCGTCGAGATGGGAGCCGTAAGCCTTGAAGACGGAATACGGGGCGAAAGCATGCAGCGGCTTGTTCTCTTCGGCCAGCTTATAGAACTTGTTCGGCACGATCAGGCCGATCGACAGCGTCTTCAGGCGGGTTTTCTCGTCGGCGTTGATCTTCTTGCTGTCGAGGAACTCCATGATGTCCCAACCGAAGATGTTGTAGTAGGCCGCTCCCGATCCTTTGCGCTGTCCCATCTGATCGGCATAGGAGAAGGCATCCTCCATCAGCTTGAGCACCGGCATGATGCCCTTCGCCGCGCCCTCCACGCCTTTGATCGGCTCGCCGCGTCCGCGCAGCTTGGACAGGTTGACGGCGACGCCGCCGCCGATCTTCGACAGCTGCATGCAGGTCGAGAGGTTGTAGTTGATGGAGTTCAAGGAATCGTCCATCTCCAGCAGGAAGCAGCTGACCATCTCGCCGCGGCGGCTCTTGCCGGCGTTGAGGAAGGTCGGAGTCGCCGGCTGCAGGCGCTGCTCCATCATGGATACCGCCAGCGACTTGGCCAGCTCCGCGTCGCCGCGGCCCAGATGCAGAGCCGTGACCGCTACCCGGTCCGGATAATGCTCCAGGAACTGCGAGCGGTCGTTGCTGCGCATCGCGTAGTCCGTGTAGAACTTGGAGGCCGCCATATAGGAAGGGAATTCGAACTCCAGGCTGTGCGCCAGCTCGAATACGGCAACCGCTTCTTCTTCCGTATAATGGTTGTACAGATTCTCGTAATAGTCGTTCGCGATCAGATAATCGATCTTGTCCTTATGGCTTGCGAAGACAGGGCTCTTGGCCCGCGCTTCTTCCATGAATGCCGCTACGGCCTCCCGATCCTTCTCCAGCTTGAAGAATCCGTCCGCTCCGCGCTTCATAATCTCGTTGTTCAGCTCAATATGCCGCAAGGGGCTGCACCTCCCGCATGAATTGTTCGACGTCCCGCGTCGTGCCCGATAGCTCGAATTTGCAAATGACCGGCACCTCGTATTGCTCGGACAGCATATCCGCGCTGCCCGCGAAGTTGGGTCCCCAGTTGCGGTTGCCGCTGGCCGACACGCCTCGAAGATAGGAACCGCTGCGCTGCAGGAACGCATCCACGGCAGGCGGCACCTGGCCGAAGCCGGTCGTATAGGTCACGAGGACGAACGGCTCCTCCAAGGTTGTGGAATCGTCGATTTTCACGGCCGGGAATCCCAGCTTGCTGACGAATCTCTTCACATTGCCGGTACGCGAGGCGTAAGCGATCAGCATGGCGGTTCACTCCTTCAAAAAAATGTGTGGCAACTAGATGTTGTGTCTCGAACCGGAACGGGGTATAAGGAGCCCGCGCTGCCGATTACTGTCGAAAAGACAATAAAAAGGACCTGCTTGGAGGTTGTTGCTCTTGCTGCCGCTCCATCAGGCTGTGTCCGGTGTGTATGGTCGTGTTGTCTGATCCTGTCTGTGTCTGGCCGCGGAAGCTGCCTTCCGCAAGCAAATCGCTCGGCCCGGACTCCCGTTCGGGGCGGCGGCCGAAACGCTGCCGATGGCCCTCTCCGCAAGCATGGCCCGGGGTGGCCGGGCCATGCTGCGGAGTATCCGGAAGAAGCATATATTGGGTCTTGACAGCTTGTCCGCTTCATGCTTCAAACTGCTATATGTAGGTCTAGGTGTTAAATTTAACACCATATATTGTGGCTGTCAAGCCGTTGACACGTATATACCCTTATGCCGGCGAATTGAAAACACCACCCCGAAAATGGACTTATTCACAGCTGTTGATAAGAACCGAAAGAGCCCTGGGAAAGTGTCCCCGGGCTCTTGTTCAGGTAATTATCCACAAGATTCTGCACGCTTAGACAGGAAGATCGGGCTTGTCGGACGGAGAATTTTTTTTGCTTTCTCCCCTCCATTTCCGAACCCTCGGGCTCTTGGCCGCCCGGCTGGCCAGGAAGACGATGCCGAGAACGGCGAGAAAGATAAAATACGACAAGATCAGCACCCGAAGATCCGCATCGGGAAAAATCAGCGAAGAGCTGATGATGCCGAACATCCATATATGGGATAGGTTTCCGACGAGGGACGACCACAGATAGGGGCCGAATTTGACCGGGGCGACGGCAGACATGAACGAAATCAGGTTGTTCGGCATGATGGGAATCGTACGAAGCAGGATGACCAGCCAGGCTCCGTATTGATCCAGGCTGCCCTGCCACCGCTCGTAGCGGTCCATCCGCGCCTGGAAGCGCCGCTGGACCTTGCCGTAGAAGAAAAAGCGGAACAGCAAGTACACGACGAGCGCGGATACCGTGCCGGCGACCCAGCTCGCCGCGAGTCCTCCTGCAATGCCCAGGATGGAGATATGCAGCATGATGATCGTGGCGAAGGGAAAGACGCCGAACAGTCCTTGGATAATAGCTAGGGGGATCGTCAGAAGCAGGATATACGGCCCATCCAGGCCGCTGGCCGTGACCAGGGCGTCTATCCACCCGTTCAATCGATCGAACATGCTCTCACCGCTTCTTTATCGAATTAAGGGGTCCTTTAATATAGTACTTAACATTTTACGTTATGACACGCGCAAAAACAAAGTCATCCTCTGGCAAGCATGGCAGTCTGAAGACCGTCTTTCCATAGCGTGCCATGATTGCGCTTCCATCGTTGGAGACGATGGCCGACATCGGAAAGTGTGCCGAATCCCCCTCTCGGAATGATGATACGCTGAATCTATTCCGGATGGCGTTCTCGCCCTGCGAGGGGGAAAAGTAAATGTTGTCGCATGAATATTTTGCGGATACACTAGCGAAACAGAAGAAAATGGAAATCAGCACCATGCTGGACAGGGAGCTGCTTGCGGCCCAAGCATGCCCGCAGAGCAGGAGCAGGCTCCGCCGCCTGCTGGCCTTCGCCGCGAACATGCTTCCGGCGCTCGGCAGAACGGCGCAGAAGAAGAACCCCAATTGAAACGGCGGTGTCAGGATGGAGCTCAATTATTTGCGCACGTTTATCGAGGTGGCACGATGCAACAGCTTCACCAAGGCCGCGGAGCAGCTGGGCTATGCCCAGTCCAGCGTCACGCAGCAGATCCAGAAGCTGGAGCTGGAGTACAACGCCAGCCTGTTCGAGCGCTACGGCAGGCATATGAAGCTCACCTCCGCGGGAGAGCAGCTGTTCGACCGTTTCGAAATTCTCGCCTTGTACGACAGCTCCAAGGAGCTCGTATCCGGACAGATGAAGGGCAGCCTCGTCATCGGCACCATTGAGTCCATGATCGCCTATTTCCTCCCCCCTGTCATCCAGAAGTTCCGGCGCGCCTATCCGGACATCACCATTCAAGTTCGGCCGGTTGTCGAAGAATGCATCATCCCGAAGGTTCGATACGGCGACCTGGATATCGGATGTTCCTCGGCAAGCCGGTAAGCGAAGACGGCCTTCATACCGCCGTCCTGAGAGAGGAGCCGCTTGTGTTCGTAGCGGAACCCTGCCACCCCATCTTCCAGGACGCGGAGCGCGGGCTGGCCTGCTTCGAGAACTTCTCGTACGTCGCCACCGAGCAAGGCTGTGTCTACCGTTCCGCCTTCGAGGCGCTGCTGGCGCGGCACGGGATCGAGTATCGGATCCATCATGAGTTCGGCAGCCTCGAAGCGATCAAGCAGTGCGTCGGATTCGGTCTCGGCGTCGGCCTGCTGCCCCGCATCACGGTAGTGCGCGAGCTTGCGCTCGGCATCCTCAAGGAACTTCCGTTCAGCCATCCCGACATCTCCATGTCCAACCAGTATCTGTATCATAAGCGCAAATGGCTCAACCCCGCTTTGCAGCATTTCATCAAGCTGCTTGAGGCCGCGATCTCCCGAGAGGCAGGAGCTCCCGAGGACGAGGCGGTCCTTCATTGAGCTCTGCCGTCGCGGAGATCTCAGAAGCGGGAGAGCAGCGCAAAAAGACAAGAATCGGGAATCCCCCGCATCCTTGTCTTTTTTGTGTCCCGTGCATACCTGCCTTTGGAACGCGATCAACCGATTGCCGGCTCCGCTTCGATAACCAGCCATTCCGGACTCCGGGAGACTGGTCGGCGCTGCATGACGATTAAGGATGGCTCAACGCCGCTTCAGCTGCCGTCAACGTGGCCAGATTCGTAACCTGGCCCTTTTGCTCCTCGTTCAAAAGATCATAGGCAGCCCGTGCGATTTCAACGAAGTAAGCTTCCGAGTTGAAGACGGATATTTGCTTGATTAGAGTGATGACTACTTTAGGCGTCACATGAATGGCGACCGGATAATCATTGAAGTTGAATCCGATGGGGTTCAACTTCTCGTCGTACATGACAACGATTTTCGTGATTGTTCTCTTGCGGGCGTCGGAATTATAGGTAACGATACCGCGAGAACTATCGACATCAGAATAGAAGACGTCTTGAACGGCCGTTTGTACCGTTATTCCTTGACCTTCAAAAGGACTCTGGATATACGAAACATAACGGACATTCATGCCCATAGCAGCGGAATTTGCCTTTAATCCAGTAGCTGAAACGAATGAAAATCCCACATTTTGCATCATTTCCAGGTCTCCATTGGGATTGTCGGTCGCAATCAGGAATTGGTTTCCAGGAATGAAATTCAAGGGAGTGAAGTCATACTTCGCTTCTATTCTCGGGGATTCGGCTTGCCCATCCTTGGCAATCGAAACCCAAATGCTTCCTTTCTCCCCTTGGAGATCCCTGTTCCAAAGCTTTGTCGAGAACGCTCTTATATCGCTGTATCCTCTTCCTTGAACAAGCGGCTCAACCGCTTCCGGGCTTGAATAAACCTTTACCACCGTATCTGCCCCAGCGCCGATGACGGAAAAATATCCAGCAGCCGTAAAGCCAAGCCGGTAAGATGGAGCGAGCAGGAAGAAATAACTAATGAGATCACCCGTCTTCGAACTTACATCAAATCGAACCGTACTCATGAATCTGCTGTCGAAATTAAATTCAAAGGATCCATTGTTGAGCTTTGCTTTTACCTGCTTGTCCTGAACCATGCCTTCCGTTTGAGCATGGATGGAAACTTTTTCTGCATTAAAGTCAAAATTGAACTTTACGGAAGTCGCCGAGCCTGCTATCCCGCCCGAAGCGACATATACCTGTGTCATCGGATCAAAAGGCTTATCGAGCGTCATTCCTTCCACAGTCAAGCCTTTGATGACGTCGCCTATCTGTTCAGGCTGTTTCAGCCTGGCTATCGCAGCTTCGGCGGAGAGCAGGTCCGCCGAATTCGTCACCAAAGCCTGCTCCGCTTGACTGAGCCTGTTGTAAGCGGCTCGGGCGTCGATGACCAAGCTCTCGAAATCCAATGTCACAGGCACCGGAATCCGTTTGATCATCTCGCGGACAACAGCCGGATTGACTGCCGTCTTGACATGCAGCGGAACAACGGCAAAGCCTACCACATGATAGGAAGCATCGTAGAAAAAGACCTTGAAGTACGTATCAAAATCGCTCGGAGCGTATCCCCAGTCCCAATAAATCTCCGTGAAAGGAGTATTAATTTTTCGGAGGGCGCCATCCGTCGCCAAATAGCGTTTGCCCTCCTCGCGGGTGGCATGCTGCCCGGGATCGGCTCTCCAGCTGCCGGCTGCCGCGTAGACAGCACCCGCAACGCCGAGAGGCTGTCCGTCAAAGCTCAACCGGATGGAATAGTTGCCGTCAAGATGTCTGTCTTTCATTTCCGCATCGGTCAATTGAGAGGCCGTCAGACCAGCGGCGGAGTTCGGCTCCAAAGGATAGAAATTGTAGGAGCAAGCCTCCTTCTCCCCCCCATTGAGGCTCAGCCAGACCGTTCCTTCCATGCTGGTGCTTGCCCTTAGAGAAACGGAATCGTTAGTGGCCACTTGTGCATCGTATGCCGTCTCATCCGATTTATTCAGGAACAGGCTTACGCGATCGCCTGCTTTAAGCCCACTGATGTCGAATAAGCCCGGACTGACGGTCGTCTTCTCCGCAAGCGTACGCTCGTAGGTAACGAGAATTGTATAGCCTCCAAGGCTCTCTCCGTCCAGACCAGCCATGCCGACATAGACATAATTGGCTTGGCGCGCAGCTTGAACATAAGTGAACGAGCCGTTTTTCAGAGCCGCCTTGGGAGCTACCTCTTCTCCATATACCGTCTGAACTTCTACGCTCACCTTCAGATCGCCGGAAGCGGCGGCGTTCACTTGCAGCGGTCCGGCTGCATAGCTAAGAGGAAGGACGACCTTGTACTCATGCTCTTTCGGATCGAATCCTGTCTTGCCGCTGTCTCCCCACCAAGCAAGGGGATAACCGCTGATGGACAAGGAAGAAAGAGCGGCCTGCTGCCCGGGAAACCATGGCGGCGGAGTTGTCGTCGGCTGGACGGTCGGCGCCACCGTTGGCGGAGGGCTCAGCGTTGGCGCTATAGTCGGCGCTGGCGTCAGTGTAGGTGCGACGGACGGTGTCGCCGTAGGTGCTGGACTCAGGCTAGGCGCAACAGTCGCCGTCGGCGTTGGGCTCGGCGTCGGCGCAACAGTCGCCGTAGGCGCTGGCGTCGCTGAGGGCACCGGGACCGGGAAGAAGCCTCCCCCGCCGACGATCGGCGCGCTGCTCGGCGATGGGGTTGGGACACCGGCTCCGCTCAAGGCTTGAGGCGCCGTCTCGAACTTGGACGCCGAAGCTCCCGTTCCAAGCAGGGCTTCCTTGATAACGCCTGTTCCACTCGCTTCAATAGGAGCATCCAGAACAAGCTTGCGGACCGTCGTCCCGGCGCTCAGTTCAAGAAGCGAGCCTGCCGTAGTCGAACGGAAGGTCAGCTCATCCAGAACGGTGCCGCCGCTTGCGGCGATCCGTACCGGAGAGCCCTTCTTCTCGACGAAGACGCGGAAAAGCGTTCCGTTCTGGATATGGACGGAGTGAAGGCCGCCTCCGCGCACATACGTCGTTCCCTTGACGGCGACTCCGGCAAGGAAGACGTCGCCCTCGCCGATGCCCTCGCCAAGGACAAGGTCTCCTTCGACAACGGTATTCCGGATCGTGACGCCGGGGGCCGTGACCGACACGTCTCCTTTGAGCGTGCGCGATCCCGCCAGCGGACCGTAGACGCCTTCGCTGCTGTAGAGCGTGCCTTTTGCCGCCTCGGCAGCCTGCGCGGCTTTGCCGATCGCGACGATGGCTTCAGCCCTCGTCAGATGGCCTCCAGGACGGAACGTGCCATCCTTGTAGCCGTTCAGCACGCCTTGAGATACGAGAGACGCGACTGCCGCCCGGCTCCAGGAAGCCAGCTTGTCCGCATCCGCGAATGCCGCCGGAGCTTCCGCGCCGCCTTTGCTGCCGGATGCGCTCGCCAGCATGACCGCCGCTTCTTGGCGAGTGACCTTGGCGGACGGACGGAACGTGCCGTCCTCATAACCGCCCGCATAACCGGCGTAAACGGCTGTCGCCACCGTGGAATATTCCCAGCTGCCCGGCTTGATATCCTTGAAACCGGCTGCCGAAGCGCCCTGAAGGCCGAACGCCCGGTTGATCAGAGCGGCGAGCTCGCTGCGCTTGACCGGATCGTTGGGATGCACGCTTCCGTCGTCATACCCTTTCAGCTTGCCTTCCGCCAGCCATTTTTCCAGCTCGCTCTGGGCCCAGTGCCCCTGGATATCGCTCGCCCTCGAAGCCGAAGGCGCCGATGCCGCGGCTGTCGTGCCGGCGCTTGTCCCGCTGGCGAATCCGCTCGATGGAGCTGCGATCGTCGCAGCGAGCAAGCCCGATAGTCCTGCAGCCACAATTCTGATGCCGATTCTCTTGTTCCCCACCCATATTCCTCCATATAATCCACATAAAAACGATTCCAAGGTAGGTTATACCATCCATTGAACATCCTGGCAATTGAAATCTTTCGCTTGCCGAATCCGTGTTCCCAGTCCTTTTTCAAGTCCTTTTTTAAGTCCTGATTTATCCCCTTTTCCCCATTAATTCTACAGCTGGTTCTCATTTCGCCGTGTGGGATTGCCGCCCTTCTCCTTCCGCCATGCGGGATTCACTCAGCCTCATGCATGCGTATGCCTCCTCGAACAATTGCGCTAAAAAAAAAAAAAGACCGCCCCAGTCATTGTCATGACGGTAGGGCAGTCTCTTTAGTTCATAATTCATTACGAAAGGATCAGACCGGCACGGCCGGCTCCTGCACCGCGTCGATGCTTGATTTTTTGCGGCCGGATATAGCGAAGTAAAGAGCGGTCAAGGCAAGCGCGATCGCCGCATAGATGCCCAGGCAACCCATTTGCGAGTAAATGACCGACGAGTCGCCGCTGCCGATAGCCGCTCTGAGCCCCGTGATGCTGTGGGACATCGGCAGCCATGGATTCACGGCCTGCATCCATTCAGGCAGCAGTTCCTTGGGGAAGGTGCCCGCGCTCGAGGTGAGCTGCAGAATCATCAGCATGACGACCAGATAGCGGCCGACTTGATCGCCCCAGGTGACGAGAGCCTGAACGATGAGCGTAAAGGTCAGGCTGGCGGCAAAAACGAGGGCGACGAACAAAGGCTTATCCGCAATCGTCAGCTTGAGTCCGTACATCAGGATCAGCGTCGCCACGACCGACTGGCTGATGCTCATGAGCACATACACCGATGTGCGGCTCATGAAGCGTCCGAGCCTGCCCGCGCTCTCCTGGAACGAATGGCGCGATGAAATGACGGTCGTGAAGAACAGCGCTCCGACGAACAGCGCCATCGAGATGAAGTACGGGGCGATGCCGACGCCGTACAGCTCGATTTTGCGCGAGCCGTCTTCTTTGATTTGGACCGGATCGGCGAACATATCCACCGTCTGCTGCCCGTCCTTGATGTCGGAAGTTTTGTCGGCGCCTTCCTTCAGCTTGGTCTGCAGTTCTCCCGAGCCGTCGATCAGCTTGGTCGTGCCGTCCTTCAGCTCGCCTGCGCCATTTTCCAGCTTGACGGTTCCGTCCGCGACGGAACCGACGCCGCCGGCCAGCTGGCCGAGGCCGCCCGCAAGCTGCGAGGCGCCGCTGCTGAGATCCTTCGCTCCGCTCGCCAGCTTGGTTCCGCCGGATACAGCGTCGCCGAGCTTGCTATTGAACTGCTGCAGTCCCGTCTGCAGCTGGCGGGTGCCGGCTTGCAGCTGCTGCGCTCCGGCGAGCAGCTGCTTCTGAGCGGCGCTGAGCGAGGTGCTTCCTGCCAGCAGCTGCTGCTGGGCTCCGTTCAGCGACTTGCCGCCGTCAAGCAATTGCTGCTGGCTGGCAGCCAGCTGCTGGCCGCCTGCGGTCAGCTGCTTCTGAGCCGCGCTCAGCTGGCTGCTGCCCTGCGCGACCTGCTGCGTCGCGGCGAGCAGCTGCTTCACCTGCTCG
>Ga0194137_10001573_pt1 | contig 13952 bp, 13 predicted proteins | sample TARM_MetaG_T3_14_FD_134025 | JGI IMG/M metagenome (GOLD analysis project Ga0194137, IMG submission 134025) | Freshwater microbial communities from Pennsylvania, USA, analyzing microbe dynamics in response to fracking - TARM_MetaG_T3_14 (version 2) | ecosystem: Environmental > Aquatic >... | reverse complement strand
GGTATCAACAGCTCGTAAAGTTCTGTATATTTACTTAACATAATTTTTTGTTGTCCATTAAGCATAGTAACCACTCTTTCCTATTAGATTTAGTTCTATACATATTCGACATTTAATTTAAAAATCCTTTTTGTACTAAAAAAAATTGCCTTCATAAAAATATGATGGCAATTTTATTAGTTTTTCAGTGGTCTCCGTATCAATAGGGGTTTTTTTATTGGTTTTTTTAAATTGGAAAGAGAAGAGGAGATGTTTAATGGTTTATTTATTAGGAAAAAAGAACAAAAATAGAATGGCATATATGACTAATCTATTATCAAAAAACAAAAAGGTTATAAAAGATGATGTGCTAGCTGGATTAACGGTGGCGCTTGCGCTAATACCCGAGTCTGTGGCATTTGCTTTCGTAGCAGGGGTTAGTCCTATTTTAAGTTTACAAACTGCTGTTATGATTGGGCTAGTAGCTGCGATTTTTACAGGTAGACCTGGGATGATAAGTTCATCTACAGCTGCAATTTCTGTTGTATTCGCGGCGTTAATAGCACAACACGGCTTGGATTATTTATTTGCTACTGTTATTTTAATGGGTATAATTCAAGTAGCAATAGGTATATTTAGATTAGGAAAGTATGCTAGAATAATACCTTATCCGGTTATGCTAGGTTTTCTTAATGGATTATCTGTAGTTATGTTTTTAGCACAATGGTCACAATTCAAAGTAGATAAGCCAGTAATGGTAAACGGTATTGAAACAATTCAGAAGGTTTGGTTGCCTTCAACAGATATGATAATAATGCTCTTATTTGTAGTTTTTACAATGGCAATTATTTATTTTGTACCGAAGTTTACTAAAGCTGTTCCGGCTAGTTTGGTTGCAATTATTACAATGACGATTATTGCTGTTCTAGTTGATAAAAGTGGATACCATTTAAGAACTGTACAAGACTTTGCTGGTATGGAGCTAAAGGGTGGATTGCCTAGGTTTTATTTACCTCAAGTTAACATAAGTATGGATATGTTAAGAATTATATTTCCATACGCTTTAGTTGGGGCGTTAGTAGGGTTAACGGAGGCTGTACTTACACTTAGAGTTATTGATGAAATGACTGATACTAGGGGTAAAACTAATAAAGAGTGTATTGCACAAGGTATAGCAAATACTATAAACGGATTTTTTGGAGGAATGGGTGGAGATGCTATGATTGGCCAGTCTATTATCAATATAAAATCCGGTGGTAGAACAAGAATATCATCTTTAGTAGCTCCAATTGCTCTTCTAATATTTATAATGTTTGGATCTAGTATGATAAACCTAATTCCTCTAGCAGGACTTGTAGGGGTAATGTTTATGGTAGTTGTTGGTACATTTGAATGGCAAAGTTTAAAATATGGAAATAAGATACCGAAACAAGATGTTTTAGTTATAGTTGTAGTTACAGTGGTGACTATATTCGTGGATTTAGCAACGGCAGTAATTATTGGAGTTGTTTTATCAACATTAATGTTTGCTTGGGAAAAAGGAAAAGTTATTTATGTAAATATTGAAACTGATGACAATGGTTCGAAAACTTATAAGATTAATGGGTCAATATTTTTCGGTTCAGTATTGAATTTTAAGGACTTATTTGATATTAATAACGATCCAGATGATATTATTATTGATTTTAAATACGCTAAAGTAATGGATCATTCTGCAATAGAAGCAATCAACTCAATATCGGAAAGATATTCTAATTTAGGAAAGCGATTAACATTAATTCGTTTAAGTGATGATTGTCAAAAACTATTTAAGAATGCTGAAACAATTGTCTCTGTAAACATAGATGGGTCTATGTGCAGTGCAGGTCATCATCGTTACGTATAGAGAATATATAAGAGCAGGAAATTATAGATTATATAAGTTTATTATAAATAGAATAGTAAATAATATAGATTCATTTCGTTAATTAAAGGTTCTTGAGAATATACATATAACTCAAGAGCTGATAGTGCTAGAATATTTATTCTACACTAGCCATTAACGGGATGTTTCTTTTTTTATACCAAAATTTAATTTTATACAATTGTAGACATGTTTCCTCATACCACTCATGTTGAGAGGGTGGTATTAATAGAGAAGGTATAATGATGGATGTAAAAAGTGAGATAGTTTTTATTAAAACTAAACAAGGGTAAGCTTGTTCTAGTGAAAAGAGCAAGTCTTAAATAAGTATATGATCAATATAAGACCGTAGTTTGGTATAGATTCCAGCCTACGGTCTAATAATCTTGAAATATTTATTTGAAAAGCAAGATGATTATTCAGTTATCAAATTATAAACATAGATGGTTGAGTTCCCTGTGTTTTTTAGTGATATGTTTTCAACAGGATAAGGACCACCAGGGAAATTAAATTCAAATCGTTTTAGTTCTCCTGTTACAGTTGTATAAGTAGAAGGCAAACCATAAAGGAATGCTATAACTCTAGAAGTCAAACCAGGATCAGTCTTTGCACTAAACATAATTGTATTTATGTCTGGAGGTTGATTTGGTAGAGGAAAACTTTCACCTGATGCTATTGGTATTCCTTTCATAGAACGACATTGTTTTGGTTCACAGTCTCTTATAATTGGCACTTCGATTTGAACAAGTTGTTTAGATTTAACAGCTGCAGTTACTTTTATAGTACAATATACCTTACGATTACAAGATACCTTTCCAGCATTACTTAACTGGGTACAGCCACATGTTACTTTATTGACATCACAGCACACTTCTGCACCATCTGGGGAAATAAGGGTAATACTCTTATTAAAACTGATTACTCTTTTAAATGCATCATCGTTTGACCAATTACTTGTTAAACCAATAAACACTTTTATTTGCAATTTTATTTCAACCAAATCTTGTTGTGCATCTATTTTAGTAATGTCCAATATACTGCATTTTGTGTCTATGATGTCACATTGAATGTCTTGGTATTTATTTGAATTTGAAATTTCAAAAGTTTTTTGTAGTTCTTCTTCAAAAACACATGAGTCAAAAATTCTTGTTGTTTCAATGCACATCCTATCTGAAGGAGTTGGGCAAGGAAAATCAATATTTCCTATTGCAATACCAAGCGGCCCATCCCCAATGGGGAAAGCATCTATGACTGTATTTGTGCTTGTGCTTATGAATGATATATTATCGTCAGCAAAATTTGTAACATAAGCAAAGGCACCGTCTGGAGTGATGGCAACGCCAAAAGGAGCGGCACCAACAGTTATGGTATCTACCACTGTATTGGTACTTATATTTATTACAGATACACTGCCTTCCCCAACGTTTGTAACATACGCTAAATTTCCATCAGGTGTTATTGCTATGCTAGTAGGTCCAACACCAACAGTTATGGTAGCTGCCACTGTATTGGTGCTTGTATTTATTACAGATACTTTATTTGATACAATGCTTTGCCCTTGATTCGCGACATATGCAAAACTACCATTTGGAGTTATGGCTATGCCATGAGGAGAATCACCAACAGGGATAGTATCTATCACTTCATTTGTCGTAGTATCTATTACAGATACATTATCTGATTTTGCATTTGTAACATAAGCAAAATTGCCATTTGGAGTTATAGATATGCCGATAGGATCTCTCCCAACAGTTACGGTATCTACAACCATATTTGTATTTATGTCTATGACTGATACAGTACCTGAAACTGATGTTGCAAGACCTGCGTTTGCAACGTAAGCAAAGCTACTATTTGGAGTTACTACTATTCCTACAGGGAAATCTCCAACATTTATGGTATCTACAACCGTATTTGTGCATGTATCGATAACACTTACCACATCTGAAAGACTTGTAACATAAACAAATCTACCATCTGGTGATATTGCAACAACTTTTGTAATATCACCAACATTTTCAAAAGGTATAGTACTTACTATTGTATTCGTACTTGTATCTATAACAGATACTTTATTAGAATTTGCAACATACGCAAAAGTAGGCATGTTCTCCATCTCCTTAATACTTGTCTTATTAGAATATATGAAAGTATATGAAGATAAGTGAATAGTTTTGGGAGATATAAGTTATAAAAATTATTTCTAAATTTATAATATCAGAAAGGTTAATAGGGGAATGATTCAAACATTTTTACAACGAATAAGCGCTTATATATGCTAACTGCAACATACCATGCATGTTGAGTGTGTGGTTTCATAGAGAAGAAATAGCCTTATTTTAAGATGAATACAGGGTATGATAGAAAAATATAGTGTAATTGATGTTCCCTTAGACTTATAGGTTTGGGGGCATTTTTTTAGTGGAGAAAGAAATTTCGCAGAAAAAGGGATTTTCCCAAACTAGAATATTATAAATAGATGGACCTGTCCCCCATGATGTTCTGCACTAATATTATAAACGCTAGTAGCTAATTTCTATATAAGGAATCCGAACTATTTAAACGGAAATCTACGGCCTTAGCATCATTTTTTTTTGTTATAACCATAGTCTGATTTTTATGAGCTGTCACCTTATTTCCAAGAGGACCCAATTGAAAATATTGACACTATCTATAATTATATCAACTCTTTATAATGTTCATATAAGAATAATTAGAACGTATTGTAAAGATTATGAAAACATTTAAGTGGGGAAAATTCATGAAAAAACACTGGAGCTGGAACGTTAATATAGAGAGAAGAAACTATAGGATAGACCTTGAGTATAATATAGGATTAATTAGAAACATAAAAATCTATGTAAATAGCCATTTAGTAAAGCCAACGAAGATTAATAAAGGAGAAGAGGGAACTGACTATTTCTTTTTCATCAAGAATCATGAATGCTGTATCTATAGCAGAGAGAGAAAAGAAGAAGATAATCTACATTATAGCGTAGCCCTAGAAGGAGTGGATCTAATAACAGGAGAATCAGTAGAATATGTGAAAGAGCCTAAAAGAACGGGTATTTATACTTCTGTTTATGAGGGGGAGATGACTAAAAAAGAAATGGCAGTAAGGGTTATTTCATTTATTGTTTTTGTATGGCCTATTGTTGTAGTGCTTAATCCTGTGATAGAAGGATTTTTGAGGATATTGAATTGGGAGCCAAGCGAAGCTATACGTGGGGGCATTGATGGTGGATCTGGGGTGGCAATGTATATGATAATTGCAAACTACATTGTTAAAAAACTTAAAGGAAGAGGCTTCCTAGAGGAAGGTGAAAAATGAAAATACTATTGGAAAGAATTTGCTGTTGAAACCACTACACTTTCACATTACGAGAGGATGTTAAAAATGTTTGTTGATATAAATGTAAAAGTAGCTGGAAAACAGGTAGTAATAACAGGGCCACAAATTAGAACGAAGGAGGATGCTACTGGTGTCATGCTCTTCCATAAAGAAACCGACAGTGTTATTGGTCTTGGAGAGACGGAAGAGAACCTGAAGGAGAACTATATGGAGGCATTAAAAAAGCTTTCAGTAAAAGAATTGGTGAAGTTTGATACGAGGTTCTCAATACAGCAGAAGATTGATTGGAAAAAAGCCAAGGGGCTTTATGAAGAGGACGAGAAAAACAATACAGAGAAGGCATGGGATTTTATAAAAGAAAACTTTGTATTCCTCTATCCCTTTGATTTAACTGATTTACAGCCTAAGAATATTATGTATTTCATCCATTTATATGTAAATAAGTTAGCTGTTGAACAAATACGACCAGGGTTTTTAGGGCAAATCCTTTCTACCTATTGGGATCGGTATGCCTTTAACCTAACAATCGAAGGTTATGAAACCTTAGAACCACAAGTGGTTAAGACGTTTGAGGCAGAATTAATAGATAACACGAAGTACGGTCTTTTTAAAGTTAAAGCCCTTTCCATCAATGGCAAAACCCTAGTTTAAGCTGAAGGATAGCAATCGCTTTTACAGAGTGAAATTTAAAAATTGGAGTGAATCAATTGAAAATATCTGACGCAATTACATGGTTATCTTTCTTTCAGGTGGAACCACAGTTATTGGATGAAGATGTACCCTATTATTACAACCAGGCAAAATACGAATTTACCAATGACAATCATGAAAAGTTTATTGTGCCATGACACCCTCCTACAGTGAATTGAAGCTAGAGGTTTATAATAGTGATACAAATGAACTACTGGGGCTATTAGACTTAAAGAATATTGAATCCATAGAGATCCTAGACGATAGGAAGGAAGAGAAAAGAATGATGATCACCAGTTCCTATGGAGTTATTAAGATTGACCTTGTGCCTAGGTACAAAATTTTTATAAATCAACTGGTAGTAGATTAAGGGGAGTATCTATGCAAAACATCACAAAAGACATGAAATTGTTTTGGAAGAATAAAAACTATAGAGGACTTATAATCTTTTTTCTAATCCCATTTATATGTGAGATTATCTTTTTTTCTGTGATTTTTCCTGAACCAACCCCTTTTTATTTTACTCATAGTTTGCATGCTGTCCGAACTGGTATTTCTATTATCATGCTATATTTGGCTTTCAAGGGCAGTAAGATAGCACTAGTTATTACTTTCTTATTAGGAGTGCATTCCTTTGATTTTATCTTTGGGTACCTCCTAGTGTTTGTGGGGATTTTCTTAAATAGTTAGAAGTTTGAAAAGCTACTAGAGATGAATTCAATTAAAGCAGAGTAGAAATATACGGACAGGGTGCAGTACAAATACACCTACCTTTTTCCTTATATAGAACATGGTATACGATAATTTATATCTATAATACATCCTAAACGCACATGTGACAGGAGACAGTTCTTTGACACGTTTAGAATGACTACAAGTTTAGTATGCTAACTGCAACACACCACGCATGTGGAGTGTGTGGTGTTGATAGAGAAGAAATAAGTCGATATCAAGCCTTTTAAGAGTTTTTATAATATACTCCATCAGATTAAGTTTGAGGGAGTTTTAAATATTATAACACAAATTAATAAAATCATCATAAATCTATATTGTTATCACATGTTTACTTACTAAATACTAAAAAGAAATACATAGTATTATAAAGTATGATAATAAAGCTATGGAAGTAGATTATATGATTAATATTTCAGTATTAAAAGGTCACTGCCAAACCTATATTACTTGCGCATTAAAAAACATAAAAGGTTGTATTACAGATAAAGAAAACAGAAAGTTTCATACTATGGGATTACATACACCTATTGCCTACCTTAATAAAGTTCTACAACAAGATCTTGTCATTGTAGATAGATTTATGGGGGATATTAGCGGTGGATTAAGATAATCTATTTTATGCTTTAATGCTTCAATGAATTTATTTTGATTGATTGTCAATTATCATCAACTTCCTTTTGTTTTATTATTATCTCTTGTTGAAATAAAGTATAATAATTCATGACATTTATGTAAGAGTATCATATTCATACAACATAGTATTAAATAATTGTAGCTCTAGGTATACTAACTATAATGCACATGTATAAAGGGAGTATGATAGGATGAGGATAGATAACAACAAAAAATATGGAATTGAACACTTTGGAAGACTGAAAAGTGTCTTACTACATCGCCCTTCTGAATCTATTAAGCTTATAAATAACGAAAATAAAGAATATTTTCTTTTCAAAGATGTTCCCAATGTAGATACTTATCTAGAGGAACATAAGCTGTATGAAGACATGCTCAAAGGTCTTGGTGTGGAAGTATTCCTTTTGGACAAACTGGTACAAAAAAATACAGATCTCCTTCACAAGCTTCCTAACCTTGCTTACTTACATGATATAGCTGTTATTAGTTCTCAAGGAAGTATCATTTCAAAGATGGCGTCTTTAGGAAGATGTCACGAGGAAATTGTAGTAAAAGAAGCACTACGTAGATTAGAAATTCCAATTCTTTATGAATCAATGGAAGGAGAAGCCTTTGAAGGTTGTTTGTTATTATCGCCAAATACAGTGTTTGTAGCGGATACAGAACGTCACAATACAAAAGCAATAGAAGCTTTTATAGATTTTATTTTAGGATATTTTGATGAAGTAATATATGCTTCAATTCCCCAGGAACCAAGATTTATGCACCCGGATATGGTGTTAAATAGAGTGACTGATAATTTGTTACTTTATTTTCCAAATGCTTTTAAGAAAACTTACTATATAACTAAAGATACGAGAAAAGAAATCGATATAAAAGAGTTCATGAATAGTAGAAAAATAGACATGATTCCTGTTTCGGATGATGAACAGAAAAAGTGGGGAACTTCTTTTGTACCACTAGAACCAGGCATTGTTATTAATTATGACATATCCTTACATGAAAAAACAATAAGCTTATTGGAAAGAGAAGGCGTTGTTTTTAAACATTTTCATCCTAAATCATTGCTAGCAGGTGGTGGAAGTCTAAGGTGCCTTACATTACGAATATGGCGGGAGCTTTCCCAATAGTTTATACTTGGGCATGGACAGTTTGAGTATTTCATTCTATTGCGTCAAATGAGGGCATTAATCAGAATGATATCGCGAAATTCGATTGGGAATGTTCTTTGTCTGAGAGTATAATTCTGATGTCGTGTTGTGCTTGGCAGGTGAAAAAGTAGGATTGGTAAGATGGAATAATAGATTGGTAAAGCGGTTATGTAATGGATATAAGTGATAAAATAAGAAGTAATGATAATTTATAGAAACCTACTTAATAAACTCTCTGTATGAGGGTTATTTTTTTATTTAAAAGTTGCCTTGAGGTTGATTTATTCAACCATAATCAACTACTAATTCATTGATTTAATGCAGTTAAATACGTACAATTATATATGAGGTGATCATATGAAAGAAATTAACATTGCCAAAATGCTTGTTACAAAACGCAGAGAAAAAGGTATTACTCAGGATGAAATTGCTGCATATATCGGGGTTTCTAAGGCATCTGTATCAAAGTGGGAAACAGGACAGAGTTATCCTGACATTACATTTCTACCAAAGCTTGCGGCATATTTCAATATTAGCATTGACGAATTAATGGGTTATGAGCCGCAGATGACGAAGGAAGACATCAAAAAATTGTATCATCAGTTCTCATCTTCATTTGCAACCCGCCCCTTTGATGATGTGTTAGGAGAATGCCGGATGATAATTAAAAAATATTATTCCTGCTTTCCATTACTTTTTCAGATGGCAGTGTTGCTTGCTAATCATCATATGCTTTCAAAAGAAAAGAAAGAGCAAGAAACTATATTGAATGAAGCTGCTGAGTTATGTATAAGAATTAGAACTGAAAGTGACGACGTTTGGCTCGCTAAGGAGGCCACTTCTTTTGAAGCAGTTTGTTATCTTATGTTACAACAGCCACAGGATGTATTGAATTTACTCGGAGAATCAATACGAATGATGCCAACAGACTATGAGATTGTGGGTCAGGCCTATCAGATGATGGGAAATATATCGAAAGCAAAAGAAGTAACACAAGTTAGTATGTATCAGCATCTACTTGCATTAATTGGAGCCACCCCGTCTTATTTGATGCTAAATGCAGATAATAGTAATAAAATTGAAGAAATTTTGCATCGGACGTTATCTGTTGCAGAAATATATGATTTGAAACAACTACATCCAAACACTATGGCACAGATATATTTTACAGCTGCTCAGGTATATGGTTTACAAAGCGATGCTGAAAAAGCCCTTGATATGTTACAAAGATATTCCGATATCTGTACTAGGAACTTCCTCCTTTTCTCATTACACGGGGATTCCTTCTTTGATGAAATTGATGGATGGTTAGCTGACTTTGATTTAGGTGCCGATGCCCCACGAGATGAAAAAGTAATCAAAGAAAGTATGCTTCAGAGTGTTCTATCAAATCCAGCGTTTACCTTTTTAGCAGAACAGCCACTATATAAAAATATCATTAAAACTTTGGAATCAAATCTTGGAGGTAACTAATATGAAAAAAATTCTACAAAATAAAGACTTGAAAATCAGTTTAATATTTTCTCTCGTAGGTCTTATTGCAAGCATATTTGTGGCATTATACCAAATTTCTGCGTTTTCTGAGAGTATTGAGCAACAAATAGTTTCTCAGCTTGGATCAATGCAAGCACTTATACCTATTGCAGCAGCCCAAGGAGCGCTAATAACTTTCTTATCAACCTTTATCGGATTGAAGCTATCCAGAAAGGTCAACCTAAAGCTAAATTTTAAATTTGATAAAAAAGCTCTGGTACTGGCAATTTTAATTGGGTTCGCAACAGCGTTAATAATTACAGTATCTGATAGATTTATTTTTGCCAGGTATCTTCCATCTAAAATAACAAACTATGTATTTTCTCCCATATACTTTATTTCAGGTGTACTTTACGGAGGAATAGTCGAAGAAATATTACTCCGTTTATTAATAATGTCACTTTTTGTTCTGATGCTTTGGAAACTGTTTGTAAAATCTAATGATAATATGAATATACCTAATTGGATATATATATCTGCTATTATTCTTGCAGCTATTTTATTTGCAGCAGGACATATTCCTTTTACAGCCCAGTCAATTGGACTATCTACACCTATATTAATAAGAGGTTTAATTTTAAATGGAGTTGGGGGATTAGGATTTGGTTATTTATATTGGAGGAAGGGTTTAGCATATTCTATGCTAGCCCATGGAACAACACATGTCTTTATGCAGGCTATATTTATGCCAATTTTATTTTAACATACAAGTAAAATACTATGAATGAAAGAGTTTGCTTACAGTGCCTGACCCCTTTTTATAAGTGAAGTGTTATATTAGAAGAGGGTGGTATATAGCAAGGGAAGAAGCGGACAGAAAAGGTTTTGATCTTACAGTGAAATTATGGTAGGAATATATATGCTAACTGCAACACACCATGCATGTGGAGACAGTTGCGCTGATAGAGAAGAAATAGGCTGGCGTCAAAGGTTTTGCAGGATTTAAAGTAAATATTGTAGTGTGTTTTATGTTCCCCCGAACTGATGGTTTGGGGGAATTTTTCTTTAGAGGGTAACTTTTACGCAGAACTAAAGATATGTGCGTTATGGTATAGGGTTTTACGTAAATGCTTATAAAGTAAAGCGCCTGCAAATTATTGAGGAGATAAATATACTTTCATGGATTTTTATGGACTATAAGTTTATTTAATGTATAATTTACGATAATTGCAGATTTATAGGGGGCAACATGAAACTCAAGAAATTCTTTGTGGTCAGTACCATAATCATTATATCCATAGTGTTTAATAGCTGCAGCAGAAATACAATAACACATTTTCCGGAATATTTTAAGGAAGTGCGGAAAAATGCTCTGCATAAGAACACCGAGTGGAACGTTAGAAGTTCAGTTAAGTTCGATGCACTATGCTTTATCAATACACTAACCGGTGATCCCTTTTACTTGAGCTATCACAGCAAGGAATATAGTGCTTTTGAAGCTGGCATGGACGATGGAGTAAAAAAATCCCTGAACAGACTAAAGCAATTTAAGGACAAGCATCAGTTTCAACTGGCAAATTTACTGGTTAGTTATGCTTTTGTTATGGAGCAGGATCAGACACCGGAGGATCTTATACATACCTTTGAGAATCCGGAGCAGATGTATAAGAGTACTTGACCTACTCCTTCAACTCTCAGGATTCAATCGATAACTACTTCAAACCTATAAGGGAAGATATAGTTGTAGTTTTAAAGTTTCTTAAAGAAAGTGAATTTAAGAAGTATTGGACACAAAATATAAAGCCTGATGTAGATATTCGAATCGAAGAAATCAAGCAAAAGGTATCTGAATTCAATATTGTGCCCGAATTGGGGAAGTATCTTGTTTATGGACTCTACAGCAATAAAATGAACATATATGTTTTGGGCTTGGCACAGCCAACCGCATTTCATTTTGGATATGATAACTTTATTACTGATGAAGCTTGGTCGGCAGAGTATATTTACATTGCTAGCATACATCAGCCAATGCATCCAAGTATCGATATGAATGACTATGATATTGCAGACGCTATACTGGAGGTTAAGAATGATAAGTTTATTGTAGATACTTTCGAAAAAAGGGACATAGAGTATGGGTATAATAACATATTTTTGTATACTGAAGAAAATATTATTCAGGCCATGGACAGACAAATTGCCAGAAAAATGAACGTTGAATCCAGGTTGTTAAAGGATTGGATAACGAAAGATAGTTTTTGGAATGGCATTGTTTGAACTGATGGATCAGGAAGGTTTTATTGAGGGTGACGATACAATAGGGACTTTTGGGTGAGAATGTACAAGAAGGGGAAATTTAAACCAGGAAAAATAGAACTGCTATACAAAGAGTTTTGTAATAAGAATAACTAGTTAGAAATCAGTGAGGTGGTAATCATATAAAGATTTTAGGTATTATGTTTGCAGAGGTAGGGGTATAAAGAGGAAATATATCCCAAATACAGGAATTATTTATTGAAGAATTATCATGCCAAGATTATATCTTCAGAACAGTTCGGTGCAGTTCAAGGAGAAATTAAACGAAGAAGTAATGTGAAAATAGTTAATGGTGAGAAGAAAAGAAAAATCACCCATTATAGTATAAAAAATAGTTCTTGAAAAAAATTTTATATTAGATTAGTCTTTTCTTATATCAATATTGATATCACAAAGAAAAGGAGGATATTGAGTTATTCCGTACAAATATCTCAATAATAAATAATGAATAAAGATAAATTATATTATTTCGAAAAAGTTATTGAAGAACAGTATGCCAATACTTCTGGAATTGTTATTATGAAGAATGACAATATAGTTTATGAAAAGTATTTTGACGGTTATACTGCTGAGGATATGATACATATAGCATCTGTAACAAAGAGTGTTATTTCTGTACTAATTGGTATTGCCATTGATAAGGGCTATATTGAAAGCGTGAATCAGAAAGTATTGGACTTCTTTCCTGATTACAAAATTAAGCGTGGAGAAAAGACGATTCAAAATGTAACGATAAAGAGGTTGTTGACAATGACAGCTCCATTCAAATACAAATCAGAGCCATATACAAAGGTTTATACAAGTGTCGATTGGACAAGAGCTGCACTAGACTTATTAGGTGGGAAGAGTGACAATAGGGTGTTTAAGTATTCAACTGTTGGTACTCAAATTTTATCAGGAATTTTAATAAGTGCAACAGGTAAATCTGTTCTTGATTTTGCAACAAAGAATCTATTTGAACCACTTGAAATTGAGATTCCACATAATATGATAATAAATAATAAAGAGGAGTATTTTGCATTTCTTAAAGATAAATATGTTAGTGGTTGGGTAGTAGATCCCAAAGGTGTAAATACTGCTGGATGGGGGCTGACTTTAACACCTAGAGATATGCTGAAAATTGGGCAGTTATATTTAAATACTGGCAAGTGGAATGACAAACAGATTGTATCCTCTAAATGGGTCGAGGACAGTACCAAGGAAAATAGTAGATGGGGAAATATTCCGTACGGCTATTTATGGTGGATTGTAGATGATTATTGCTATGCAGCTTTAGGTGATGGTGGAAATGTGATTTTTGTAAACACTGAAAAGGAAATGGTAATTGCAATTGCATCTCGTTTTATGTCACGGGCTAAGGATAGAATTGAATTTATTAAAAGCAATGTTATGACATTGTTTATGGGGGATTAATAAGATGATGTTTAATTTTGGGAAAAAATAGCAGTAAGTAAGGTGAGGGGAATTTAGACTAACTATCACATGTGGAGGCAGTTGTGAGGATAGAGAGGCAATAGGTTGTATTCATAGGCTTTGAAGGTTTATAGATAAATATTGAAGTGTATTTTATGTTCCCTCAGACTGATAGTTTGAGGGGATTTTTGTGCGACAGGCAGTCGCACATTCATAGGCATAAGTCTATGAAATTTTGAGCGTTAAGAACAGCGATAACGTTACTATAAAATAGTAAAAACGAGTCGGGAGTTTGTAAACTCAAAAG
>Ga0194137_10001572_pt1 | contig 13966 bp, 17 predicted proteins | sample TARM_MetaG_T3_14_FD_134025 | JGI IMG/M metagenome (GOLD analysis project Ga0194137, IMG submission 134025) | Freshwater microbial communities from Pennsylvania, USA, analyzing microbe dynamics in response to fracking - TARM_MetaG_T3_14 (version 2) | ecosystem: Environmental > Aquatic >... | reverse complement strand
TTGCCACACACCACCTTGATAGTTACGCACAGCCATCATAGGACGACCAGAGTACGACCAAGCACGTTGCACCAAAGTGCTTTCGCTTGTGTAACTCCTTACGCATTCCACATACCAGAAACTTGTACCAGAGGGTGTGTTGGTGTTCCCTGTTGTAGATACAAGGACTCGTCCACCGCTTTGCAGATTGTTTAGGTCAAAGTTTGCACTAGAGCTGTAGTAAGTGGGGTTTGAGCTATAGTCCGCAATACCACTACTCAGTCGTGCATTACTCAGCGTACCGCTGACAACTTTACTAGCGTCAATGTTTACAGTTGTAGTAATGGAGGCATTGTTACTCGCATCCCAATTTGCCACAGTACCAACGGCATCTCCGGTCAAAGCTACAGAGATTGGAGTACGGAGCTTATCGGCACTTACAACAACACTCCCCGACTCCACAAGCTGCTTAGTCTTGAGCGGGGTCATGTAGGCTGTATCAACAGAAGCCGCTGTCGCCTGTACTTGTGTGGCTACTGGGTAGTTTTCCACATTACCAAGAGATACATCGGCCTTGGAGAGAATAACAGCACCTGTACGACCTTGTACACTTGTTACGCTATTGACTTGTGCCCCTGCTGCAATACCATCCAACTTACTCTTGTCTGTGGAGGACATAAAGCCGTTAGTGGTAGTTGTGACTGCTGCGTGAGAAGTCCCACCCGTTCCGATATGGGAAGATGGAGTGGCGTCTGTGATACCATACCCACTAAGGGTAGTGGGGTTAGTACCTGCTATCACACGACCTTTAGCGTCTACAGTTACAGACTTGTATGTACCAGAAGCAACACCTGTATTGGAGAGCGTGAGGGTTGCGCTGACGTTGGCTGTGCCGTTGAAAGGGACCGACCAAGTGGCATCGCCCGTGGCGGCAATAGTGCGACTGTTAGTAAGCTTAAGTGCCTCGTCTGCCGTACTAACAGAGTTGTTAATCTTGAAGTAGCTTGAACCAGTCCACCGATATGCACTACCTGTGTCAATGGCAATGTAAATCTTGCCACTCTCACCTGTAGCAGGGAATTTGGCAAGGGATGCAAATTCCAACACATCGTCTACATAGCTTGGGAGTTGTGCTTGTGGGACTTTACCATCTGTACCCAAGGTGGCAAGACCAGAGGCAACAGCTTTCTGTGCATCAATCTGACCATCTACCAAGGTGCCGATGTCGAGGATATCAGAGGCTGTGTGCGTGTGGACAGTATTTGCTTTGGTGGCAATAGATGCTTCAAGCTCTTGCTTGTCTGCAATCTGCTTATCTTCAAGATCATCTACCCGAACCTCAAGAACACCATTGTCGTTTATAACACCATCAACTTGTTCTTTAAGAGCGTCTGTCCGATTCTCAAGCTGAACCGCAGCGGCGTTAGCGTATCCAGCACTTACTCCCCCATCCGGTGTAAAAACAACACCACCACCGATTACGGGGTCTGTTATTTTAAGCTTATAGATAGTTTCTTCCCAAGCCATGTAGTCCCCTATTGTTTATCCGTAGAGTGATGCAAACTTCCCACCACCCTCTCCCATCTCAGGGAAGTATTTGATTTCACCATCATGGATATAAGTACCATCATAGTAGTGTTCCTCGAATGAACCAAACCCTTTTGCGTTTGGTACTTCAGAGAAGGCAAAGAAATTGTTGTAGTCAAAGTTACCAAACGAAACCCTCACACCAACGGGTTTAGGGAGGAGGTAGCTGTTGTAATCAAAAGTCTTATCGACATATGTTAGAAGATTTCTCTCAATTGCACTAAGCTGCCTACCCACCAACAAACGGAAAGCCGCCCCACCTTCATCTTGGATTGTGCTACCCTCTGTACTAAATACAAAGTTAGCAAAGCGCATAATATCTTCAGGTGTGGCTCTGGTTACGTTCTTTGCAATCTTAGCTTTAATTAAAAGCCTATAAAGATCATCATTAAGTTCAACATTACCAAATCTTGGATTATTGGCGTCGTAGAAAATACCGCCTACCGAGGGATCACCTAGAGTACCAAAACCTAATGAGTTTGGAACAGCGTCGAAGCCGAAGAATTCAAAGATATCTACGTTAACCAACATCCTCCCTTGCCCGACAATAGCCCCCAATAAGTCAAGCTGAGCACCAACTGCTGTATCAAGGCTGCGCTCTTGCATCAAAGCCTTGTACTGTTGTTGAATCTCTTGGAATTCACTTAGTAGCAGTTGTACATATTTATCAAATACTGGTTGATCTTCGAACTGAATCGTATAGCGACTTCTTGCTTCGTCGAGGTATTGAGTTTCCTCAAATGGATTCACTGCCATATAACCTCCTACACGAATACAATGTTAACTGCCTGAGTCTTGGCAATTTCATCGAAGTTCGTGGTTACATTACTAAACCCGAGGTTATCAGACGATGTTCCAATTCTCAGCGAATTAACTTGATGACCAGCTACTGTATTGATTGGTGTATACAGACGGCTATAAACAACATCATCGTTGATTGTCAAGCTGTTTATGTAAGAAATGAGGGCTTCCCTGATTTTATTCTCACCATCTTCAGGAAATCTGCTATCAGTTTGAATAGACAGCTCGATGAAGATGGGAACTTCAACCGGACGAGAGAAGTTTACTGTTCGCACATACCCAAAAGAATCTACAATGTCAATAGCTGTGTTACCTTGACTACCAATTCCAGCAGGTCGATTTTGCCAGATAGCTTTGGCGATGTCTGATTCAAGCCCACCGTCTACAAGAGTGAGGAAAGAATGCGGATTGACACCAATCTCATCAACTTCGTCCGTATCATTCTCGTAGATGACTACGTTGGTGACACCCTCTAAGGAGAAGATTGAACTATATAGCGACTCAACAATATTGGTAGCAAACTGAAACTTTGTGTTTCTCCAACGTGCTCGTAGTTGCTCGTCCGTTTCTTCATATCTGCCAACCGATGCAGCTTGTGGGTTTGTAGCACTATCCCAACCAAGTACAGGGGTTCTGATTGTAGCAATGGTGTTTGCAGCCTGTTCAATTGGTCCTGCAACCGATGCCTCTACAGCTACCGTCTTAACAACTTTACTAATTGCTAGGTTGTCACTAACTTCAAAATCAAAGAGCTGAAAGTTAGTGACAGGTCTGATGAAGAGTCTTCCGTTCTCCCTGCTTGTGTATAAGTCTTGGTGGTTGTTCTGTACCTCTGTTTCAACCGCAGAGTAGATTCCTTCAATTGAGGGGGTGCTGGTAGATGAAACAGTGATTGAAATGTAGCTCGAATCTGAAGATGCTCTATATCGGATTGTATAGCTATTATTAACATCCAGTGTTACAACGTTGATGCCGACACCTACAGTTTGAGTGGGGTTGAAAACAACATCGCTTACTGTGCTGTAATCAGTAGCGGTTATATCGCTTCGCACAACAGAAGCTGAAGGAATAGTGATTCCAACAGAAGCAGTAAGGTACATATCTGCCCTACTGGGCAACTGAGACAATCGCGTGATACCTGACAGGGCCACTATATTATCCAGAGGAATTCCAGTGGCTGAGTTTGGATCAAAAGCTGTGTACACTTGTTGTAGAGCTTCCCACAGATCAGCTTCAGCCGGAGCGACGAGGGCAATAAGCCTCCCAAGTGCTGAACTGGCAGATGTGTCTACTACATCACCAACGGAAACGAGGTCTTGGAAAAGTTCAACCGCCTTGGCTCTGTTGTCAGCTAAAACTTCGGACAGGCGTTTAATCACCAAGCCTTCAGGTGTAATACCTGCCATAAATTAAGCCCCTATGTTGTTAATTTCTACTGAAGCAATTTCACCATTCGTACAACGAACACTGAATTTTGCGGAATAAGTTCGATTGTCTAAGCTAGATGAGTAGCTTAGTATCTCAGCAACACCACTCTCTTCTAGGATTTTTTCTTGAAAGATTCTGTCAGCGACAGATTTTCGTGTTTTTCTTCCTAGGATGCGTTGGAAATAAGGAATGCCATACGTGGTGTCTAGGAACCACTCTTCTTGGAATGTACGAAGTAGGATGAACAGACGCTGTTGGACATTTTCCGTAAACGGCTGTGTTACATCGGTCTTAGTTAGTGGTCCATTGTTCCAGATAATGTCGCCAACAGAGTAATCTAATTTAAAATCCATTACTGCGGACCTCCAGTTGTGCTAGGACCAGACTGGACCCCTGTATGAACGTGACTATCAAACACAATTCCATTTGAATTAAGAACGCCTGCGTGTGTAATATTCCCAACCCACTCTGTATCTGCAACTTCAACGGACATATAGGATGCCGACACTGCAACATTTTCAGCTTGAAGTTGAACGTCTGCGTTAGTCTTAATTAGGAAGTTACCTTCAGTGGTCATTCTCATTTCAACTTCGTTAGCTGTTCCAATATTATGTGCAACAACAGTATCTTTTGTGCTGTGAGGCCAGAATCGTGAAGACGCGTTGTTCACTGAAATGCTTGAAGGTTGAAGACCGGGGACAAATATAGCGTCCCCTTTGTCAAACTTGGCAAAGTTTAGCGGCGCAGACGGGAATCCTTGACTGTTCTTCCAAGCGTCTAAGTTTCTCATCGAAAAGATTGCAAGACCTGTATCACCAGCTTGGATGGGGAAGGTAAAAGCTGAGGTTCTACTGCAAGGAAATATAACAGGGACACCTAAGATTGGAGTTCTCTCTTTTACAGTGCCGTCCTTAGTTCGTTGATTGATGCTTGGTTGGATGTTAACCATTGCACCATTTAAGCTATCAATAACCCCGAGTACCACACAAGGAATAGCCGTCCATATTTCATTCAGGAGTTTGTTTGATTGCGCATTAAGTGATTCTTGAAAAAGCTCTTTCATTTTGTACTCACCACCTTTTCAATGGCGCTGGCCTTAACCTCAGTAAACCAATCGTTGTCCCTCCACCCACCGAAATGCCGTACATCATCAACCTTGTACCAACCCTCAATGAGTGTGTCTTCCAGTTTAACGATAGAGCCAGCAACGATGTCTGGATTTAAGAGCATTCTCCACTGGACGCCTTGCTTCTTCACTTTGTCTTTCTTTGATCGTCGCGCATCTGATGTAACACGATAAGCATTCTCAATCAGACCCGTGTATCTCGATACTACATAAGCCTGATTGAAGTTTTCGTCATTCGCTCTGTCTTTGTCGTGAACATATAGAACATCGTCGTCTACTTGCCAATCAAGCTGGTATTTCTCGCTCAACTCATTTAGCATCTGTTTAGGAGTGCCGATCAGCGGATAACCATACAACACTTGGTTGTTTAGATTTGTGCCGTTGTATACACCACGAGAAACCCCCGGAAGATTCTTACGGATATCTTCTAAAACCGCTTTAACATCTCTGCCGGGACTGGTGAGCTGGTTTAGGAGTGTATGGTTAAGATCAGTATAACCACTACCCATACGTAGTTGAGTAATCCTGTCTGTTCCACTTTTTCTGGTAGTTACTAGGTATACCTGCCCAGCAAAAAGCTGTTTAAGTCCAATATCTCTATATCCTACAGAGAATGAAGCGAACGGGTAATCTGTATCCAAGACTCTCAAAGATTCGTCTGAAAGGTTATATATCTCTATAGCTGCGGAGTTTGTTTTATCTTTATTGTTGGCAGACTTACTAACATCAAACGTAACTTGTAAATTTTGGATTAGTAGTCCATCCCCACTCTTCCAATCCCCGATTGTAAGAGAGTATTCCCTGTTACGTTGAAGTAGCATTCTTATTCTCCGTCTTCGTAGATATAAAACATCCTATAATACTTAGCTAAGTCTTTAGGGTATGTCTTGTAAAATTCATCGCCAATCTCAGGAATTGGCTCCATCCAAAAGAATCCTGTTAGTTCGTCAATCGCGTAGTCTTTTAGTAATGGGAAGTTGGGCACAACAGCTTGACCTCTCACCAATGCCTTGCCTTCTGCCGTAAACAAAGAGAGTGTGTACAGCTCCATTCTACTATTATACAGAAACTCAAGATTGTACGAATTACCCTCTAGAGTGATTGAATACCCATAGTAATCGTCTTCAAATAGCGGTATATTTACGTATCTAAGTGTCATAGTTCATCCGCCGCTCCTCTCAGAGGGTCTGTGTCTTTAGGAGCACCATCGTCCCCTGCTGTACCAATTGTACTATCTTGCTTACCCTTACTAACCTTACCAGATGCTTTACCTTGGAGTTCAGAACGAATGTTCTCTGGGATTTGTGTCTTTTGAAGGGTTACAAAATCCACTTTCTCCAATGTTAAATCACAGAATAGCCCATACCCCGTGTTGATATCTTCTCTGATACTAATACTTGTGACAACAAGGTCACGAACAATATTAGTTAGATTTAGCTCATAATACTCGTACAACGAGACAACTTGAATGTTGCTGTCGTATTGTCTGGTATCTTGGTTATATACTCGACCAGTTACAAGGTTTTGAAGAATGCGCTTAAGGTATGGAAGATAGTCTAGGCGTTCTTCCTGCATTACAACTTCTGGTTCAGTGTTAGGAAGAAACTGACCAATGCTGTTTGGAATGAACCTTTTTACTTTATCAAACAGTCCATTGCTTTGCATAACGTAGACAGGCTCAGTGACCATATCTACGTTGTATGGAGCAACACCATCTAAATCCATAATAATGAAGGTTGCATCGCTAACATCAACTGCCGACAGTATGGCTGAGATGTTATATACTGAGTTTTCTTTAATAAAGTGGTCAGTAATTCTCCCACCACCATCTACGGGGTGCTTAGTAACCTGACCACGATGTTGTTCAGAAAATGAAGTTACAGCATCAAAATAGATAAAGCCACTTGCTTCATTCTCAGCATCAGTAGGCGTCCAACGAAGGGCCAATGTCATGTTGTTCTCCTATTATTCTAATTCTGGGTTTTCGGCATTAGCGGCCTTAAACATGTCTTCAAGTTTAATACGAACAACCTCGCCCACCTTATCTGGGTTGGTTGCATCATAGATGTTGAAAGTTGCGGTAACTTGCCCAACCTGCTTATCCATAGGGAAAATCCCTATCGGATTCGGATGGCCTTCTTTAGCTGCTTGGGCGGCAGCCATCTGCCGTTGAGCTTTTTGTTCTGTCTCATAATCTAATTGAGATTTTACAGGCTTTGTGCTGAACAAATCTCCGGTTGTATAGTTATCATCAACACGGGAATCAAGCTTGGCGAGAATACCCACCCCCGCCCGATTTGCTTCATTTAGTACAACTTTTGCTGGAGTTGTGGCCGTGGTGACTGCGGACCTTAAGTTGTCCCATGCTGCGCTATAATCTCCAGAGATAGCTGCTTGGGTGGCAGCTAATCTTCTTTGTGTGGATTGCTCAGCCTGCTTATCCATAGGGAAAATCCCTACCGGATTTGGGTATCCTTCTTTAGCTGCTTGGGTGGCAGCTAATCTTCTTTGTATTTTTTGTTGAGTAGTCCAATCTTCTGTTACACTGAACCTACTAAGTTGTGGTGGCACAGTTGACCCAACATCTACTCTCGGATCAATAGCTTCCAGCAGCCTTGTACCTCCCCTCAGAGCAGCATTTACGCCCGCCCTTCCTGGGGCCGTAAGCGTGTTGGCATACCTCTTGCCTGCTTCAGCAGCCATCTCCCCAGCTTTTCCAAAATCGCCCTCAACTAAAGCATTCAATGCCCCTGCACTGTTTGAGATTGTAGACATTGCAGTCATAAGGCGATCTAGTACGGAACTAGATTCTAAAGTTCCCAAAAGCTGTTGCCAACCAGTAATAGAGTTCCCCAACAGGGTGTTGACTTCTGTAAAAGCTTGTTTAGTAGATTCCAACCAAAGAAGAGCTTTACTTCTTGTCTCTTCATCTGGAAAGAGTTTGTCACCGAGGAAGCTATCTCGCCCCTGAAAGAATCTTTGCAGTGACTGAAAGCTAAGCATGGCTACAGAGACATATTTAGTTATTTCATCAAAGCCTTTGGCTAATGATTCAACCAGAGGACCAGCCTCACGGGCACCATCTGCCATTGCTCTAAACAGACGCGAGAAACCACTCTCGACACCAGATTCACTTGCCACACGAGCCAACTCGTTATAGGCATTTTGAAAACGGGCTTGCTCAGCTTGTGACGCTTTTTGTGCCGCAGATAGACCGGGTTGTGCCATCTCCTCAGCACGTTGCCCTGCGTACAAAAGAATATCACCCTTTACTTCACGCCGCTCCATTGCGCTGCGAAGTTCTTGAATTGCTTCGCTTCCAGTTTTACCGCCCCCGCGTCCCTCTGCGGCAAGCTTACGTTGGTATGCTTCAGCAAAGACAGCAACACCCCCCGGAAGAGCTTCAGCAATCTGACCAGTAAGTTCTTCTGACATCAACTGGTTCTTACCAGCTACTTGACTCAGTGCCCGAAACAAACGATTCTGAGAAGTGCGGTCAAGCTTATTAACACGGGCCAATTCAGAGAAGCCTTGAAAAACTCCCTGACTTTGCCCAACTGTCATTCCCGCACCAGTCAGGCCGGAAATCAGTTTGTTGTAATCAGGAATAGCCTCAAGCCAGTTGAAACCTACTCGTTCCCCTTGTGCTCTAAGCCAGTCGAAAGCCTCTGTTCCCTCAGCGGCACTACCACCAGCTTGTTGTACAATAGCGGATGTCTGTAGCTGGGCTGAGACAATCTCTTGGTTACGGCGATTAAGAGCACCAAGACCATATCCACCACCAGCTACAGCGACAAGTGGCATATAAGCACGGGCAGTAAAACCACCAACACCGCCAGCCACTCCTGCTTGACGTGTGCTAATACCACCCCGACCATTTACGTTGGGTGTAATATCTGCTTGTGCGCTAGCAGCTCTAGCAGCATTACGCATAGCTCTTGTCATCTGTCGAGTGAGGCTTACTTGGTCAATAACAAAGCGATCAATTGAGAAAGCAGTTGTCATGCTGGCTCTATCTAGAGCATTACCTAGGGTAAGGTTTAACTTACGCTGGTCAACAACAAACCTATCAATTGAGAAAGCAAGTTTCCCAGCAGAGAATTTAGCTAGTTTCTTCTCAAGAAGTTTTAGGTTCTTATCTAGCTGCTTCCACTTAAGATTAAAATCTACTCCAACCGTATACTTGGCAATTTCCACGCTAGATTACCTTTATCTTGTTAATCTTTTCTTAGCCTCGGCCTCTGCTTCAGCAGCTTTCTTAGCCTCTTCTTGTAATGTGTCATAAACATCGATCACTTCAAGCATGTCGTAGAGGTCTTTAAGTGTTCTGCATGTAGAGAACTCACCTATCAGATGTAATCCGCCAAGCTTGTGTGTAGCCACACGATAAATCTGCCAAGGGATAGAAAAATTATCCTCTACCTCCTTTTCAACTTTTGACTTGACGGTTGGTACAGATTTGTCTTTTATTACTCGTCTGTACCGCTTTCCGTAAAAAGGTCGGGCATGTTCCACTGAATAATCTGATTGGTCAGCTCATACAAGTGGGTAGTTCGACGGGCAAAGATAATGTCAAAAGAGTTCTTATCAATATTCTTATTCTTATAAGAAACACTACCAATAATAATACGCTTGATAAGCTCTACAGACGGCACACCACCAGTCTTCATAAGCTCTTGTTGAACTTCAAGAGAGACTGTTGCGGGCATTGCATCTACAAGATAAGTTTCACCATCAAGTTCGATGGTAGTTTGCGGCAAAGCCATGATCCCAGCTTTACTAGCCATAAATTATTTCCTCCGGTTTATTTCTAGAAGATACTCGACACACTATCAAATAGGCTATCAAGTACAGTTTTTGGTCTGGTATTACCACCAACCTTAAAGTCTCTGACGCTTTGACAAAAGATACTCCAAGTGCGAGTTTCAAATTGTCCACTAAAAGTGGCATCTGGGAAGTTGGTAATATATGCATCACTGCTGCTAAACACACTCGTACCAGATGAATCCTTCAGCATCACACTAAGCTTGCCTGTACCCATCTCAATGTCCATTGAATGGATGGCTGAGAGAATATCATTTGCAGAGCTTGTTTGAATAAGCTCAAACTGAATAGTGCAAGACTTATCTGGATTTCTAACCCTCGTGTGTTTTCCCCTAATTCCGGGGACAGTGATAAATGAGGGACTTGTTTTGATAATCGAAATACTATCCCATCCGACGATTTGGAAGTCATCGATTACCAGTGTTACTGAAGATGGGGAATACGTTACAATATCAGCCATTCACCACCTCAGAAGATTCCATTAAGTGAAGGAAGGGCAGCGGTGGCAATTGAAACAATAGAATCAATCGTACTACCTCTTTCCTCATTACCGCCAACATTGAGCGCTGCTTGTGTTGCCTTAAAAACCCAAGTACGAGTTTCAAATCTATTAGAAAGTGTCAACGGTGGGATGTCTTCAATCCAAGCAGTTGCTGAAAAGAATAAAGATGTTCCACTGCTGTCCTTAATCATAATAGGCATTTTGGCCATCTGCGTGATTTCATCAGCAAGATAGAGCTTTGTTAAGGCATCATTACTTGAGCTTCCGCTATACAAAGTAACCTCAACTGTGTAAGTTGTGTCTTTCGTATACAAGCGACTGACAACGCTATCTGCTGTTCGTCTACTAGCGAAAGGAACTGTATCTTTTCTAATAGAGACGAAAGTTCCATCAGCATAGCCATTTAGAGACAGAAGTCCCGCAACGGTGATTGTCACATCTTCAGGAATATAGTTTGCGATTTCCACAAAACTCTCCGTCTTATTAGATTAAAGAAAAGGGAGACTTGCTCTCCCTCTCCATTACAGACGCCAGCGAGCGTCTACTTGACCACCAACAGCTTCAACAGCAGCAACAGCAGCGTCATCCATCGGGGTATTGCCGCCAATGAAATTGTCTGCGTTGTACATGAAGAAGGTCCAGTCTCGCATCTCAGTAGTATTACTCAGAGTTAGGTCTGGGGTAGTAGCAATAATCGTTTGATTCGAGAAGAACAAAGTTTGACCGCTGTTGTCCTTGATTTGGCAAGAGAAGACCCACTCGTTACCATCGGCCTCTTCATCAGCTCGTTGCAACTGTTGCAAAACAGTGTTTGAGGCAGCAAACTGGTGAAGGCTAATAGTGACGTTCATCGAGCGATTACGACGCTTAACACGACCACCCGTGATGTCACTGCCGATGTAGGGTTCGGAAGCAGCGACAAGGCGAGTTGCGGAGATAAAAGTACCTTCGGCAAAACCCGTTACTTGGTGAACAAAACTTCCTTTCGAAATAACAATGGTAACAGCTTCAGGAGAATAGTTACCGATTACAATATCAGCCATTTATAATCTCCTTAAACGCTGAGGTAGCCTTCGATTTCAACCTTACGGATAGAACCTGCAAGGCGAGCACGGAAGACAAATACGCCAGCAGTACGCTGAGCACGAAGGTTTTCTGGAATGGACAGTACGTCAGGAACAGAGACGTTCCAACCACGATCAATTGCACCATTAGCTTCCGCTTGAGAAAGTACAGTGCGAATTTCGTTCTCAATAATAGCCAGACCCGGATTGGTCATCGGAATCTTCAAGCTATTAATCAGACGAAAATAAATACCTTCCTGCAAGCGAGCATAAAGCCAGTCGATTACAATCTGTTCGTCGATAGGAAGACCATCAAACATGTTACCGTCTTGCATGATATTGACACCACCAATCTCAGTGTAGAAGTTGAGGTTCTTTTCACGCAGATTAGTTTTAGCTGTTGCGCTAAGCTTACTTACAGTAACTCCATTTACACGCTTGAAGTCCCAATCGTTTGAGCCGGGGGTGTAAGCAAGCTGAGCACCTGCCCAAGCAGCTTCCGGGTAATCCGAGTTAGCAGTTGGGAGGTAAACACCATAAGTGCGGCCAGCAGACTTAGCACTTAGGATGGCACCAATGTCTGTGGTTCCGGTAGTCGGTGCAACAGTGTCGGAGGTAGACACACCGTAAATCTTACGAACAGCACCAATAGCATCTGACAGTGCTTCTTGATCAGCAGCAACGTGAGTTTCTGCAATAAGCAGATACCAACTATCGTTGTCTTCAGTTACAGCATCAAGAGCTTCAACCCAACTCTCCAATGCGTCTTTACGACCTACAACAATACTAGGTGGTACAGCACCAACGCCGGATTGACCAAAGAGTTTAGTGGCAATCTTATAGACGTTATCAGTGCTGTCAAAATCTGCTGCTACACCTTGCATATCGGTGTAGATACGAGTACGCTCTTCGAAGTTAGTAAATGTTGCTAGAATCAGGGGGATTTGGAAACTAGCCGTGGCCACGGGCTGTGAAGCTCGGGTCAATGTAATACGAATGATCGAATCCAAGTCGCTCATATTAATCCTCTTTTATTGGGTAGGAGTTGGAATGGGAGTTGTATCAGGAACGCCGAAGGTTTCATTGTAAACTTCAACTCCACCCTCATTTTCAACTATGCCGTTGATAATCGCAGACTCGAAATAATCAATCTGCTCTTCACTAACAACTTGATAAGTGAAAGTGATATCTAATGTGTGGTAATCAACCCACCTTGTCTCTCTCTTAACAGGACTATAAGCAATGTTTCCTTTACGAATAAACCCAAGCTTTTCCTGTCGGAAAACATCTTGAATCAAAGGACTGTACAGCTTGTTAGAGAGTGTGTGGGCCATGTCACCACTATCTCTGCCTACAAAGAGAATCCTGAACTCTACTTCGTAGGCAGAAGAATAAGAAACTTTAAAATCGGTGCTAGTGAGAGTTGAGGAAGAACCTCTACCTTGACTGTAAACACCGAGAACAGAGATAACGACATAGCTGTCATCTGGCTCTGTACCGTTCAAATGAGAGAAGATAATAGGAGATGTATCTTCATTGTGTGTAGGATAATAATCTTGCAATGAAGCCCATACACCCCTACGAACAGCTTCTTTTATTGTTGTATAAACTCCTGCCATTTATCACCCCTTCTCAATTTTGAACTTAACCGAGTTTTTCATTGTCTCTGTTTCAATCAGAGGATCATTAAACCCTTTCAGTTCTACGGTAAGGGCTGCGTTAGGTGGAGAAGACCACTGTTCAATAATTTCTTTTGTATCTTGTACTAAGAAAGTTCCAAGCTTTGCATATTCTTGTTGGACGGTTGAAAGATTAAGGATTATTCGTCGAGCCGCTTCTTGATAATCTTTCCTGTACGGGGTGCTTCTTACAACACCAGTCAAACCCTGAGCACCGGACATAAATGGGCGAGCGGGGGGTCCAAGACCAGCATCTTGAACTCGGGCAATGTAGGCAACAAGAAGATTTTCATTTTCAGGACCGTAACGATCTTCTTCAAAGAAACCGACACTAAGCTGAATGGAATCTGCTTGTCGGAATTTCTTCTTCATTGCTTCCCAAACTTTCTTATCAACCTTCAAACTCATGGGGTTGACCCTATCCTAGCTGCCCAAGCCTCAAAGTGGTCAAGAATACCCATATCCCAGCTCTGAACTTTCATTATCTGGTAACGATAACCCTTCCAAATAAATTCATCGGCATCGTATCCTTGTGCCCCCTCTTGCTTTGTTCTTACAAGGTCAGTTGTCCAAAGCCTATACCACTCGCGGGTGCGATCAGACTCAGGCATCATTTGAACTTCAGAAGGTTTCAAAGGTTGAATGTTTGCACGAATTGGCACTTCAACGATTGACCCCTCTACCCACACGCCACGGACATAAGAACCCGCTTCTTGTCGGTAGATGGTAAGTGGGACTGTTCTAGTAAGGAGAAATCTTGGAATAGACATTCACTTCTCCTTCAGAAAGTAGAGCCGTAGGCTTTGCAAGTGTTACAACCACAAGATTCTTCGTGGTCACACACCCGAATATTCAAGAGCTTGGAACAACTGTCTTTACTACCATACCAAGGGTACAATCCGTCAGGCATAAACATGCCCGCACCTTTCATAAGATTTTCAAGAACTTTAAAGTAGCTTGTTGATACAGAGTTCCA
>Ga0194137_10001570_pt1 | contig 13968 bp, 20 predicted proteins | sample TARM_MetaG_T3_14_FD_134025 | JGI IMG/M metagenome (GOLD analysis project Ga0194137, IMG submission 134025) | Freshwater microbial communities from Pennsylvania, USA, analyzing microbe dynamics in response to fracking - TARM_MetaG_T3_14 (version 2) | ecosystem: Environmental > Aquatic >... | reverse complement strand
CACTATCCTTTGGTCTATGTCGCCAGGATGCGACACATTTACAAATGTCCCAACGTTCGATGCGTCTTAAGTAAAGACTAATGTTCCAGTTTGGTATGCAAGTTGTATGCAAGCGGCGTGCCAGTTGTTGCGGTGCGGCAAAGTCCATTGGTCCAAGGCCAGGCTCCGGCTACATTAGCGTCAGCTGCATTAGTGCCAGGGTGTTCCGCTACATTAGCGGGGGTGGATGGACCCCCCGGCCGGATGGGACCCAGGGCCGCCAACTATTTCGGCAGGACCCCTGCGTCAAAAATCTGGCCCACAGAACCCTTGTAATGCACTGTACAACGTCCTACAATGATCCTGTCCCCAACGAGGAAGTCCCCATGACGCAAGAGACACCGCTCCAGAAGGCACACCGCCTGCAGGCCGAGCGCAGGGCCGCTGGCATAGCGCCGGTCAGGCTTGATCCCCTCCAGCGGGCCAAGGGAAACCCCAAGTCGCTGCGCAAGGCGATCACTGCGAAGTGCTGGGACTGTGTGGGGGCGGGTGCAGACCCCAACCCCCGGGCCGAGATACGCCACTGCCCCGACACGGCCTGCCCGCTCCACCCTGTGAGGCCCTACCAGAAAAAATCAATCGAGAAGCCAATAAACGAGGAAGCGCAGGCAGTACCCCGTACCCATGCCCTACTCTGACCCCGATAGGTTGGCTGAACAATAAATTTTCAAGCTAATACGACACAGAATTGATGTTTGCCCAACGAGGAAGCCTCCATGACCGAGACAGCCCCCCACTACGACGCCGGAGCCCCCAAACCGACCCGCCGGGCCAACCGGTACGTCTACCACGTCCACGGCCACGCCAAGCTGCACGCCTTCGGCAACGACGACACACCCCACGCGGTCCCGTTTGAAGTGGTCCTGCGTCGGCCATTCGCCATCACCGATGATGCCGAGATGGAGGAGGTGCGCCAGGAGGTCCGCCTGCACATCCAGCAGGAGTTAGCCAAGCCGGATGCCCCCTACGTCGTCGGTGACGTGATGATCCGGGGCGTGAGCAAGCTGCACCGGATTCTGGTGGACGCCCACGACCCCGAAGGTCCCGCCGTGAGGGTGATGTCATGAATCCGTACCACGAACAGCTGGCCGCGCTCAGGGAAGAGCTGAGGTTGACCAAAAAGGCCCTCAAATCGGCCCAGGAAGCCACCCAGGAGGCGCGGAACAGGGCCGAGAAGTACCGGAGTAGCGCCTACCAGGCCAAACGCCGTGTAGCGGCCCTGGAGGGCCATCTGGAGAGAAAGAACCTGCTGATCCAAAATCTGGCCACCCAAGTCCGCAAACTGCGCGGCGAGGAGACGGCATGAGCACCCTGGTGACCGCTATGCTGAACACCCTGATCATCACCCTCGCCGCGGCAATGGTTGTCATCCTGCTGGGCGCCATCTGGGTGGTGCTGGAGGACATCCGGGATGTCGCCCGCGACGAAGCCCGCGACGAGGAGGACAGCCAGTGAGGAAGTACATCGCCTACTACCGGGTTTCCACCAAGCGGCAGGGCGACTCGGGCCTCGGACTGGACGCCCAGCGGCAGGACGCCGCCGAGTTCGTGCGCAGCCGCGGAGCCGAGATACTGGACGAGTTCATCGAGGTGGAGTCCGGGGCCGATGACGACCGGCCGCAGCTCAAGGCCGCGCTGGCCGCCGCCGAGCTGTACCGGGTGCCGCTGCTGATCGCCAAGCTGGACCGCCTCAGCCGCTCCGCGGCGTTCCTGATGCGCCTGCAGGAGTCCGGGGTGCAGTTCGTGTGTGCCGATATGCCGGATGTCTGCGACATGACCATTGGCGTGATGGCGCTGGTGGCGCGGCAGGAGCGCGAGGCGATCAGCAAGCGCACGAAGGCCGCGCTCAGGCAGGCCAAGGAGCGAGGTGTCAAGCTGGGTGGCCATCGGGCCAACAGCAAGCCACCCAGCATCGAGGACCGGGAGAAGTCCGCTCGGGTGCTGGGCAATGCCGCGCGCCGTCGGGCCGAGAACTACCGGCAGCCGCTGATTGATGCGGTGCGGGCGGGGGCCAACAATCCGTCCGAGATTGCGGCGCACTTCCGCACCACCGAGGTGCCTACCGTCGCCGGCAAGGTGGGCACGTGGCAGGCGATCCAAGTCAACCGGCTGCTGCGGGCGCTCGACATCACCATCCGGGACATCATCAAGGAGCACACATGAGTACCAAGGCTTGCCCCGCCTGTGGCAACGAACGGCTGGCGCGGTTCACCAGTCTCAGGAAGAAGTACTGCCCGGAGTGCTACCGATGGTTGGATTGGGAATTGTCCCCCGGCCAGAAGCCGCTGATTGGCCCCGCCAGGCAGGTGAGGAGGTCCAATGAACTACGGTGAGATGTCCCATCGCCAGGCGCTCACGGCGAAGGAGCAGCGCCAGTCGGTGAGCCGGTATCTGGCCAACGAAACGGCCCGGGAGTACGTGCTGGAGCGCATCGCCGGCGGGGAGCCCATTACCCGGATAGCTGAGGAGATGAATCTGCCCTATTCGGCGCTCTACGCCGTGCTCACCCGGCAGTTCGCGGACCAGTATCGGGCGGCGAAGGCAGCATTGGCCGAGTCCCTGGCCGAGAAGAACCTGGCCATGGCCGATCGGGTGGAGAACTTGGAGCTGCCACACGACGTGGCCAAGGCAGCCGCGGGCATCCGGCACTGGTACATGGAGCGGGCGAGCAGCGAGAACTGGGGCCAGCGATCCACGGTTGACATGAACGTGAAGGGGGTGGTTGGGCTCCATCTGGAGGCCATCCGCGAACTCTCCAAGGAACCCATTGAGGGGGATTTCACGGAGGTCGAAGAGGATGAATATGCTGATGCTATCGCTGATCGGGACGACCTCGATAGTGGGGATGATCCTGACGATGACGTTGGGGCCGGGCGATTGAAAGGGGAGGACTTGCTATGAGTTTCGGGTGGTATGACCGGGTGTTGGCCATCCCGTATCGGGAGTGGCGAGACCCCGAAGGGAAGCCCACCGAGGAGTGGCAGCAGCTTGCCGAGCAGACGCTCGGCAGTGTCGTGCCTGGGCGAGCGCCAACGCTGACCAAGGACCTGCTTAAATCGGCAGTCCCTGATATGCGCGAACCGGCGAAGTGGCTGGCGCCGATCAACGACGCGCTCTACGAGTTCGCGGTGAGTGACCCGGCCGAGATTGCCGTGCTGCTGGCGCAACTGGGCCACGAGTCCACCGGATTTAATCGGCTGGAGGAAAACCTCAACTACTCGGTGTCCCGGCTGCGCGCCGTGTGGCCAAGCCGGTTTCCGACGGAGGAATCGGCCCGCCCCTACGCCAACAACCCCCGGGCCCTGGCCATGCACGTCTACGGCGGCCGGATGGGCAACAAGATACCCGAGCACGGGTGGACCTACCGTGGCCGGGGATTGATCATGCTCACCGGCCTGGACAACTACACCCGGTGCAGTGCCGGCATCGGCGTGGACCTTGTGGGCCACCCCGAGCGCCTGCTGTGGCCGGAAGTCGCCGCCCGGGCCGCCCTCTGGTACTGGGACACCCGCGTGAACTATCCTAGAGACATCGAGCGGTCAACCCGGGACATCAATGGCGGGATGATCGGCATTGAGGATCGGCGCCGCCGGTGGCGGATCGCCTCTGTGGCCCTTGGAGGTATGCGGTGAAAATCGTCAAGAACGCATATAAGGCGTGGTCCACGTGGACTGCTGGGCTGCTGGTGGTGTTGCTGTCCGCCGAACAAGCCATGCCACTGATCGCCGCCCGGATTCCTGAGCACGTCTACGACTGGGCCGTCTGGGGCCTGGCGCTGGCCATCCCCATCCTGCGGTTCATCGACCAGGGGTTGCCGAAGAACGAGGACAACTACTGATGAAGAGCCGACTGATGCTGGCGCTTGGCGCCGCCGGATCACTGCTGCTGGCGCTCTTGCTGTTCGTGATCGGGCAGCGCGACCGGGCCAGGGCCAAGGTGAAGGAGGTCCGGGTCCAGAGCGCCACCATGGAAGCCAACCGTGAGGTGGACGCTGCCGTAGAACGTGAGCGCGCTGCTGCCCGACAGAACACCGAGGAAACCCGCCGTGAGCATGAAGACCGCCCTGCTGACCGCCGCCCTGACGGCGTTTTTCGTCGTTAGCGGCTGCACCACGCCCCAGTACGTGCCCATCCACCCGGACTGCACCCCGCCGCCGGCGCCGGTGCTGCCGGCCATCGACCGCGGGGCCCTGTGGGATGCCGTGGGCGACCACCAGTATCGCGTGATCGAGCGGTACATCGACGGTCTGTGGGCGGCGCATGATGAAGCCATGGCAATGTTGGAGGTGCTGTGCCGTGGCGAAGAGTAACCCGTTCGTTGACTTCATCCGCAAGTACCGGGGCCGCCCGGTGATGTTCGTTCAGGAGGTGTTGGGCGCCGACCCCAACGACTTCCAGCGCCTGCTGCTGGAGGAGGTGTGCGTCAAGCGCACCCGACGAGTGTCCGTGCGCTCGGGCCACGGCGTTGGCAAATTTTTTCAAGTAAATCAACCAATTATAACGCCTAACGGGCAGAAGGTGATAGGTGATATTCACGTAGGGGACACCGTGTACGACATGCACGGCCTCCCTACTAGGGTGACAGGCGTATTCCCGCAAGGGGAGCAGCCGCTGTACCGCATGACCTTTTCCGACGGGACTCATGTGCTTACTGGACTGCCCCATCTGTGGGTGGCCAGGCAAGCATGGGAGAAGCACCGGGGCAAAGGGTATCGGACGGTGACCACAGAGGAGATACTTGGCTCTTTGGACCGCAGGTGGCAGATACCTATGTGTGAGCCAGTGGAGTTTCCAGAAGCGGCGCTTCCGGTAGACCCATACCTCATGGGGTATGTGTTGGGGAACGGGTCCCTCTGCACTCCTGGAGCGGTTAAGGTGTCTTGTTTTGACGAGGGGCCTTACGAAAGGATCACTGCGGCGTTGCCGGAGGGGTACCGGCTGTCAGGGAAGGACGGCAACTATCAGCATATCGCAACTGAAGATTACGGGAACATGCAGAATGCGATCTGGGCCGCGTTTATGGGTCTAGGCCTGGCGCACAGAAAGTCAGGTGAAAAGTTTATCCCTTACGCTTATTTGAGGGCGAGCGTCGAGCAGAGAGTCGCGCTTCTCCAGGGGCTCATGGACTCTGATGGGTGCATATCCCCCCGTAAGGGCAGAAGCAAGGGCTACCGGACAGTGTTCTGCACCTCGTCCTCGGATTTGCGTGACGGGATGATCAGCCTTGTGCAGTCCCTCGGGGGCACGGCGGGGTATAGCACGGACACCCGACGCGGGGGTGCAGATATAGTGTCAAGGCGTGACTCATATCAGGTGTCGGTCAACCTCCCGCACCACATATGCCCTTTTTCTGTCGAAAGGAAGGCCGCACTACACCGGGACTGGCTGGCGGGCGGGACAAAACGAGAGCCCATCCGAACTGTCGTTAGCATAGAGAAAGAGGGGGAGGGTGAGGCGGTCTGCATCAGTGTTGACTCGCCAACCCGCACATACCTGTGCAACGATTTCATCGTGACGCACAACACCACCGCCCTGTCGTGGGCCATGATCCACACGTTGATGTTCAACGGCGCCAGCAAGGTCATCTGCACGGCGCCGGCCGCTGGCACCCTGTTTGATGGCCTGATGGCCGAAGTCAAGATGTGGATCACCCGGATGCCGGACTACTTGCAGGAGCTGTTCGACATCACCACCGACCATATCCGCGTCAAGTCGATGCCCACCGAGGCGTTCATTTCCGCCCGTACCAGCTCCAGCGACAAGCCCGAGGCGCTGGCTGGTATCCACGCCGAGCGGGTGCTGCTGGTGGTGGACGAGGCATCGGGTGTCCCCGAGGCCGTGTTCAAGGCCGCCGCCGGCTCGATGTCCACCACCAACGCCACCACCGTGCTGATTGGGAACCCGACCCGGAACAGCGGGTACTTCTTCGACACCCACCACGTGCTCCGTGACTGGTGGAAGACCATCCACGTGTCGTGCATCGGCAACAACAACGTGGACCCAGACTTCATCGAGTCCATCCGCCGGCAGTACGGGGAGGACAGCAACGAGTACCGCATCCGGGTGCTGGGGGAGTTCCCGCTGGACGACGGTGCCAGCTACATCCCCCGCCACGCCGTCGAGGAGGCCATGGCCCGGCACATGGAGGTGGACAAGGCCACCCCCGAGGTGTGGGGCCTGGACGTGGCCCGCACCGGCAACGACCGGGTGGCCTTGGCCCGGCGGCGGGGGCCGGTGGTCTACGAAGTCCAGGCGTGGGGCGGCAAGGACTTGATGGGCACGGTGGGTGTGGTCAAGAACCTCTGGGACATCACCCCCGAGGAGCTGCGCCCCATCGCCATCTACGTGGACGCCATTGGGCTTGGTGCCGGCGTGGCCGACCGCCTGATCGAGCTGGGCCTGCCAGGTGTGGCGGTGAACGTGAGCGAGTCGTCAGGGATGCTGGGCCAAGGCATGCGGCTACGTGACGAGCTGTGGTTCCGGGGCAAGATGGCGATGCTGGAGCACGGGCTGGTACTGCCCTACGACGAAGAACTGGCCAGCGAGTTGTCTACCCCCCAGGCCGAGTATATGAGCAACGGCTTGTTGAAGGTCGAGAGCAAGAAGGATATGAAGCGGCGCGGGTTCAAGTCACCCGATAAGGCGGATGCGGTGCTCTTGACTTTATACTCTAATGAATCCCCCTATGATACAGTCACCACCAAGCAGCACGGGCGGAACAGCGCCTACAACCCACGTGGCCCCCTGCGCCGCAACATCAAAGCCGTAGTCTAGGAGCTGATCATGGCTGACAAGATGACGAAAGAGACCTTGAGCGCCATCGTGAAGGGGCTGCTGGACGACGCTATCGACTACAACGAGGAAGTCGGTGAAATGCGCATGGCATCCACCGACGCCTACAACGGCGAGAAGTACGGCAACGAAGTCGAGGGCCGCTCCCAGGTGGTGACCCGGGAAGTCAGGGACGCCGTGGAGGTGGCCAAGCCGGCGCTGATGCGCATCTTCTTCGGGACACACCGGGTGCTGGAGTATGCCCCCGAGGGTCCTGACGACGTGCAACCGGCCCGGGACGCTACCGCCTACATGGAGCACGTCGTCAATGACGTGAACCCGGGCTACATGGAGTTCCTGTCCGCGGTGGATGACGCCCTGATCCGCAAGAATGGGGTGTTCAAGGCGTGGTGGGAGGAGTCCGAGACGCCGGTGCAGAGCGAGCACAGCGGGCTGACCCAGCTGGAAATCGACATGCTGGAGCAAGACCCCGAGGTGATCGAGATTGAGGTGGAGCAGACTGGCGAGCAGTACGCCTATCAGGTGCCGGGCCCCGGGGTGTTTGGACCAGATGGTCAACCCCTCCCGCCGGACGAGCCTGAGCCCCTGTTCAACGCCACCGTGACCCGGATCACCACCAAGGGCCGGCTGCGCTTCCAGGCCGTGCCCCCGGAAGAGTTCGTGATCGACCGCAAGGCCCGCAACATCGAGAGCGCACGGCTGGTGGGCCACTACCGCAACGTCACGTTCTCCTACCTCCGTGAGCTGGGATACCCCGAGGACGTGCTAGAAGACCTGGCCGGGTCCGAGGAAGATCAGGACATGGAGAAGGAGGCGCGCTCGGTCGGCATCACCACAGACGACACCGAGGGCGAGACTGACGACAGCATGCGCGAGGTGCCCTACGCCGAGCTGTGGGTCCGGGTGGACTACGACGGCGACGGGGTGGCCGAGCTGCGTCGCATCTGCGTCGCCGGCAGCGCCCGCAAGATTCTGGAGAACGAGCTGGCCGACGAGGCCCCGCTGGCCAGCCTGTGCCCCTCCCCGGTCGCCCACCAGGCCATTGGCCGGGCACTAGGTGAGCTGGTGGAGGACATTCAGCTGATCAAGACCATGGTGCTGCGCAACACCCTGGACAGCCTGGCCAGCGCTATTCACCCCGACGTTGCCGCGGTGACCGGGGAAGTCAACTTCGATGACTTGCTGAACACCGAACGCGGGCGCATCATCCGTCAGAACCGCCCGGGCATGATTGAGTATCTGGTCCAGCCGTTCGTTGGTGAGAAGGCATACCCGATCATGCAGTACCTCGACACACTGGCCGAGGCCCGCACCGGCATGAATGAGGCGGCTCAGGGCCTCAATGCTGACGCCCTGCAGTCCACTGCCGCCAATGCCATCGAGAATGCCACCCAGGCGGCGATGTCCCGGATCGAGTTCATCGCCCGGACCATGATCGAGGGCGGGCTGAAGCAGTTCTATAAGATTCTGCTGAAGTTGGCTACCGAGAACATGGACAGGGCCACCATGGTGCGCCTGAATGATCGGTTCATCGCCGTGGACCCGCGCGCCTGGAAGGCCACCATGGACGTGAAGATTGCGGTGCCGCTCGGCTCCGCGTCGCTGGAGCAGCGCCTCACGCTGCTGCAGGCCATCGCCTCCAAGCAGGAGCAGGCTATCCAGATGGCAGGGCCAAACAACCCCGTGGCCGGGATCAAAGAGTATGTCAACACCCTGGTGGAAATCGCCAGGCTGGGGGGCATCGTGGACCCCCATCGGCACTTCAAAGACCCGGACGACCCGGCCATCCAGCCGCCGCCGCCCGAACCCCAGCCGGACCCCGCGCTCATTCTGGCCGAGGCCGAGGCCGCCAGGGTGCAGCAGGAAGGCATGCTCAAACTCAAGGAGCTGGAGCTGAAAATCTGGGAAGCCATCCAGAAGGACGACCGGGAGCGCGACAAGAACATGGCCGACATCCTGCTGCGCGCCCAACAGGCCGCTGCCCAGGGCCAGCAGATCGACATCCAGAGCATACGTGCGGAAATCGAGCGCGAGCGCGAAGGGCACAGCTACGCGCTGGGCCTCATTCATGAGCTGAACGCGGCCAGGAAGCAGGCCCAGGAAGCTCAACAACCGCAACAACCCCCACAGGGAGCGATGTAACCCATGGCGACAAACATCAAGCCAACCCCCAAGGACCAGCAGGATCGGGACATCAACGCGGCCCAGGCGCTACTGGACAACCCCCTCTGGGTCCAGGCCCTCGATGACATCGAGGAAGCCTACACCAAGGAGTGGAAGCGCACTGAAGGCCCGCATGCGGAATTCCGTGAGCGCGCCTACTTCATGGTCCGCGCGGTCGATAAGCTCCGGCAGCACATCAATGAGTATGTGTCCACCGGGAAGCTGAATAGCCGCCGGGCCCGGGAAACGATGGAAGGCAAGTAGCCGGGAACCTTGACACCAAGGTTCCAATCTGATGTGATACGGGAGTATAAGTGATGGCTGATAAGCAGCGGGTAGCCCCTGACCTTCAAGGGTCCGACATTGGCGATGCAGCGACTGCTTGGGAATCCGTGCTCGGCTTCGAGGAAGGCGAGGAACACGATGATCAGGCGGAAGGTGAGGAGGAAGAGCCCTCCAACACCGGCCAGGAAGGCCCAGAAGACGAGCCCGAGGATGACGAGGGTGAGTCCGATGATGACGATAGTGAGAGCGAGTCCGAGGACGACGAGGACGACGACGGCGAGGAAGAGCCGACCACCGAGGTTGACCCAGCCACGAAAGTGAAGGTCAAGGTCGATGGTGAAGAAGTCGAAGTCACCCTGAAAGAGCTTCAGGATGGCTATAGTCGGACCCAGGACTATACGCGCAAGACCCAGGAACTGGCTGAACACCGCCGTGCCGTCGAGCAGGAGAAGGCTCAAGTTCTGGAACAGCAGCAGCAGTGGAGCAACCTGCTGACCACGTTCCAACAGCGGCTCCAGGCAAGCCTATCCGGCCGATCAGAGGCCGAGTGGCAGGCACTGAAGCAGCAGGACGAGATTACCTACTACGAAGAGCGCGACAGGGAACGCACCATTCAAGACCGGGTGCAGGCGATTCAGCAGGAGCAGCAGCGGGTAGCACAGGAGACCCAGCAGCACACCCTCAAGCAGCAGGCCGAGTGGGCCAAGGCCGAGCAGGCCAGACTGCTGGAGGTGATCGAAGAGTGGAAGGATGCGGAAGTCCAGAAGCGTGAAGTGGCCTTGATCAATGCCTACGGCAGTCAGGTTGGCTTCAGGCCCCAGGAGCTTCAGCAGATCATCGACCACCGAGCGATCAAGGTGCTGAGGGACGCGGCCAAGTACCAAGAGCTGGTGAAAGCCCAGCAGGCGCCGGACCGGAAGAAGGTCAAGCGCAAGGTGACGACCAAGCCCCTGACGCCGGGAACCCCGAGCAACCAGAAGCCCTCCACAGTCAAGCGCCGCAAAGCCTCACAGCGTCTCGCAAAAGAGCAAAGCGTTGATGCCGCAGCAGGTGTGTTTGAGCAACTGCTGGATGACTAAACCCGAGGAATGCAGCCATGGCCATTGCCAACAGTTTCAAGACCTATGATGCGCAGGCGAACAGGGAAGACCTGTCCGACGCGATCTACAACATCGACCCCTACGACACGCCGTTCATCACCTTGGCGGGCCGTCGGAACGTCACCAACGTCACCTATGACTGGCAGGTGGAGAACCTGAAGGCCGTCGATGGCAACAACGCCCAGCTGGAAGGCTTCGAGCTGACCCGCTCCGCGTCTCAGCCCACTGTCCGTGTGTCCAACGTGGCGCAGATTTCCAAGCGTGATGCCACCGTCTCTGGTTCCCAGAACGCTGCGAACCCGGCCGGTAAGCGCAAGGAAATGGCCCACCAGATGGCGATGCGCTCCAAGGAACTGAAGCGCGACATGGAGACCATCCTCTGCGGGCCCCAGGGCCGCGTGAACGGCTCCGGCACCGTGGCTCGCAAGACCCGCGCATGGGAGTCCTGGATCGCCTCCAACGTGGACCGTGGTGCCACCGGCGCCAACGCGGCCAATGAGGGCAGCGCCCCCGTGGACGGCACCCAGCGTGCGCTGACCGAGGCTATGGTGAAAGGGCTGCTCCAGCAGTGCTACCTGAACGGCGCCGAACCCACCGTGCTGCTGGTCGGGCCCTACAACAAGGGCATCACCTCCACCTTCGTCGGCCGTGCGAACTCCCAGCACAACATCGACAAAGAGCGCGTGCAGGCCACTGTCTCGCTCTACGCCGGTGACTTCGGGACGCTCAAGATCATGGCCAGCCGCTGGGTGCGCGAGCGCACTGCTTCGCTGATTGATCCGGGCTATGTCCGCATCGCGTACTACCGCGGGTTCCAGCAGACCCCCCTGGCCAAGATCGGCGACGCAGAGACCCGCATGATCCTGGCCGAGTACGGGCTGCAGGTGGACAATGAGGCCGCTCACGGCGTGATCGCTGACCTCACCACCTCCGCATAAGGGGCGGGTGGGACAACCTGAGAAGGAGGAAAGGGGTCCAGCTGGGCCCCTTTTGCTTATGAGAATCGCCATCCCCTACCAGCGCAACAAGTTCGTGAAGGGCACCGTCCACACGGACACCAATGCCCCGGACCAATTCACCCTCCAGACCACCGAGGAGATGGATCGGCTGCTGAGGTACTGTGCAGACCGCCGGGACGCCCTCCAGGGGGCCAGGACGGACGGTATCCGGCATGTGGCCGAGGTGCCCATCACCGTCTACGAGAAAGCCGTGCAAGAGGGCTGGGACAACCCGGACGGCTGGCGCCGCTGGCTGAATGACCCCGACAACGCCGCCTTCAGAACATGGAAGGGCCGGGTATGAGTATCGTTGCCTTCGAGAACTATGGTCAGCTCCGGGAGGCGGTCGCCGACTGGCTGATGCGGAAGGACCTGGAGGCCCAGATCCCCCAGTTCATACGCCTGGCCGAGGCCGCGTTGGACAAGGTGCTGCGCACCCGGGAGATGATCCGCCGGAGCCGCACCATAGCGGAGGGTCAGTACATCCCCCTCCCCGGGGACTGGCGCAAGGCCAAGAACGTGCAGCGCGTGGCTGATAGCCATGCACTTGGTCTCATGGCCTATGACGAGATTGACAAGTACCGTGCTGACATCAAGTCGGGCCGGCGCCGCAACCCCAACCGCGGGCCGGAGTTTTACGCGCTCGTGGGCAACACCATGGAGCTGGCGCCTTCGCCTTCGCCCGGGGCCCCGAGTGAGATCGAAATGATCTACTACGCCAAGGTACCGCGGCTCCAGGGTGAGGTGGACACCAGCTGGCTCCTCCTAGACTACCCCGAGATTTACCTTTACGGGGCCTTGGTCCATTCGGCGCCTTTCCTCAAGGATGACGAACGCCTGGCGGTGTGGCAGACTTTGTACCGGCAGGCGGTGATGGCCGCAAACCAAAGTGACGCGGACGCCCGGTTCAGTGGCGCTCCGATGCAACGTAGAATCCGGGGATTCGGAGTATAAACCATGAGCTTCAGTGATCTTGCCGAACAGACCATGCTTGCGTCGGTGCTCGAAAACACCTTCATCGGGCTGGTGACCAGCACCCCCACCGATACGAGCCCGGGCATCGAGGTCAGCGCGGCCGAGTATGCGCGCCAGCCATGGTCCGCATCCTACACCCAGGGCAACCCCACGACCGCCACCAATATGGGCACTGTGGAGTTCCCCCAGGCCGTGACCAACTGGGGTCAGGTGACCCATGCAGTGCTGTTTACTGCGGCCACCGGTGGCGTCTTCATCGCCTACATGGAGCTTCGGGACCCCAACAACATCGCGATGCTACTCCCCAAGGTGGTGACCTCCGGCGACATCCTCCGCTTCCAGGCGGGGGCGATCACCTTCGAGCTGGAGTAACCCATGGGCCGCCCCTATGGCGTCGGGTTCTACGGCACCCACCGGTACAGCCGGGGCAGCTACGTCCGCCTGGCCTCGGTGGCGCAGGCTGCCGTAGATGGGTCAGGGGCCGCCCGGGAGGTGGAGAGGCGACTTTGGGTAGGAACGGCGGCGCAGGCGGCAGCTTACGCAGCGGCCCTCGGCATCGTGGAGACCTCAGCCTACGCGGCCGGTGTGGGGCGGGCCTTCGGGGCCCCCTTCAGGGTGGTAAACCGAAAATTGACCACCCCCCGGGCAGATGCCGCCCCGGCGAGGGCCGCCGTGGAGGTCGATTTCTTTCCAGCAACCCACCTATCGGCTCAGGCCACCGCCTATGCACCGAGCCGATTCGCGTGGGAAGGCGAGGGTGGGGAGGAAACCGGACCATGGGTGCTTCAACCGGCGGGGCCCGGTAGACTCTGGAGACCGCAGGGGGAAAGGCCCCCTCGGCCTTATGGGCGAGGTCGATACTCAGTCGGCATGTACTCCACAAACCCACCTGAACTTTTCGATAGATGGAGTGAGGTATAACAATGGCTACCCAGACACTGAACTATAACTTCAGCCTCCCGGTGGTAGACGGCTCCGAGGACCTTTGGGGCGACCTTCTCAACCAGAATTGGTCCGATCTGGACGCCCTACTCCTGGCACGGGACCAGGGCTTCGCTGCGCTCGAAGGCCGGACCCTGACCGCCGGCAATGGTCTGACCGGGGGCGGAGACCTCAGCCTGGACCGCACGTTCACGCTCGGCACCCCCGGCACGTTGAATGGTGGCACCTCCAACAGCGTCACAGTGGACAGCCACACCCACGCGATTACCTCCACGGCCAGTAGGACGGACCCCAGCACGACCACGCTCCTCCAGGCCGCGGGGATGAACACCCACCGGACCTCTGGTGACCACGACAGTCGGTACGCCCAGCTCGCGGGAGGCGCGGCCGCCAACTTTACCTCCATGCCTCAGGTGGGTGGCGATCCAATTGTGGAGAGTGGGTCGAATAGCGATGGGTTTTGGACGAGGTGGGCGGATGGGACTCAGTCGATTGAGATTTTCCGGACAACGGGCTCTATTGCGATAAATATATCTGAAAACGGGGGCACCGTAAGAAGCGCCCAGTTAGAGGTTGTGTATCCGATTCCGTTTAGCAATTCGCCTAGGTGTGTTGTCAGCTCTAATGTGAACGCTGCCCCTTTTGTGGTTTCTGCCAATTTCAGCACTACAGGGTG
>Ga0194137_10001568_pt1 | contig 13976 bp, 9 predicted proteins | sample TARM_MetaG_T3_14_FD_134025 | JGI IMG/M metagenome (GOLD analysis project Ga0194137, IMG submission 134025) | Freshwater microbial communities from Pennsylvania, USA, analyzing microbe dynamics in response to fracking - TARM_MetaG_T3_14 (version 2) | ecosystem: Environmental > Aquatic >... | reverse complement strand
GGATTAAAAGACTTAACAGAGGGAAAACGCGATATTTTCTTATAGCGTATATGAAAAAGGTCTGGAGAAAAATATCATCGATAATTTCTCCAGACCTTTATTAAGTTGGTGACGGCCCCTGAAAGTTAAATTTGTCATTTCTTGTTTTTTTTATGGTAAGATATAGTGGAGGCATGCGTGATAAAATAGGTTCATGGGTGTGTCTATCATAAAAAACTTAGTAGGAAAGGGAATCCATAAAATTTAAGGAAAGAGGTCATGATTATATGCTGATGACACAAGAGAAGATGCCTTCCATTGACACGTGGTTAAAAGAAGTAAAAAAATCACCTGAAGCCCTACAAGAAGGTATGTATTTAGTACATAATGGTACCGTAAGACAAACACCAAAAGCTTTGGTACGCCAAGGGGTTGATGATGGTACAAAAGTCAATCGCATGACGTTTGACTACAATGCTGAAAAAGTGGAAAAAGCCATCGCAGCAACCTATAAAATGGCTGGCATTTTTCATGTAAAGGTATGGCTTAACAAGGGTGAGTTAGAAGTTGGTGATGATATAATGCTTGTTCTCATAGGTGGAGATATCAGACCACATGTGATAGATGCCCTTCAGTATTTAGTGGGGGAAATCAAAAACCATTGTGTCACTGAAATTGAACAAAAGGGTTAATAAAGACATACACGTAAAAGACTTTTTACAGAGTATACTTAAGAAAGCTGTTAAAAGGATGACGTAGCCAATCAATCATCCATATGCTACAATAAAATAGAAAATAGTTAAGAAAATTACCAATCCGAGTCATTGATTCTAAGGCTTTGCTAAGAAATTTGACCTATAGGTTGTATTGGAAACCATACTGCCTCCCGTGTTTTGGAAAGGATTAGGCATTGTTGTCATGTTCTTTTTTTACGGGAGGTGTTTTTTTATGAAAAAGACAGATACATCACAGTTTTATTCGGGGGAAAAGTTGATTATTGATAAAGATGGCCTTGTCAAATTGCCTCTACAGAATCACCTGGAGCAAGAAATGCTGTGCATTAAACGTGGTGATACGTATAAACTCATACCGCTTGTCAACGACATAAAACGTGTTTATATTGAAGTAACGACAGAATGTAACTTTTCATGTATTACATGTATAAGGCATTCATGGCCCGATGCCCTTTGCCATATGTCTGAAAAAACATTTGATGCTATTTTTGAAAGTTTGAAAGCTTTACCTGATCTATCTTCCGTTCACTTCGGCGGTTTTGGCGAGCCAATGATGCATCCGAACATTTATGAGATGATAAAAAAAGTAAAATCTCTGGGTGTACAAGTAGAGATGATTACCAATGGTTCTTACCTTACCAATGAAAATATTGAAAAATTGATTTCGGTCCATTTGGATATCCTTTATACATCACTAGACAGTCCTGATGAAGAGAGCTATAACGACATTAGAGTGGGGGCAGATTTCAAGAGTGTCACTGAGCATATTGAGAATTTACAAGCCATGAAGGCGAAACGAAAGATTGATTATCCAAAACTTGGCATAGAGTTTGTTGCCATGAAAAAGAATTTTCAATCTTTGCCGGCACTGATTAGCATGGCGCATCAGCTTAAGGCTTTTAAAATTATTGTGAGCAACGTTTTACCCTATCATATATCGATGGCAGATGAAATTTTGTATGATCTTGATGATTCAAAGGTTCTCTTTGGGAAAGCATCGCTTAAAACAACGCTTTTTGCAGAAGTTTCTCATATGAAACTCAGAACAGAACGATCGTGTAAATTTATTGAAGACAAGACGATCAGTATCAACCACCTTGGTGAAGTAAGTCCTTGCTATGCATTGATGCATGCATATAAATGCTATATTTATGGACGAGAAAAACAAATTTACCCTTGTCATATAGGTAATGTTACAGAGGCATCACTGACATCACTGTGGATGAATCCAGGCTATGTTAATTTTAGAGAGTGTGTAAAAGATTCAAATTTTCCATCTTGTACAGATTGTAAATCGGTAGAAGGCTGCACATATACGGAATCAAATGAAATGGATTGTTGGGGCAATAGTCCTTCTTGTGGTGATTGTCTGTGGGCGAGACGTATTATTGCATGTCCATAGGTCCAAAAAAGTGAGCAGTTGTTTTAGTTTTATCTGACGTTGATGAAGTGTATATAGGAGTGGCTATAAAGGCGTAAGATAAGCTAGACTATAATGAGTCTAGCTGTAAATGTTGACATGAAAGATAGAATATGCTAATTTATAAGTGAAGTGTAGCTTGGTTCTTAACGGTCACTTCAATTAAAAAAAGAGGTAATTTGATGAGTGTCGTTGCATAATCCCAAATAATTGTATAACTTTAGAATCATATGTAAGAGTAGTGATAGTCTATCAACTGCTTTATTGAGTATGTTTTCTGAAGGTTTAACAACTTGCGATTAACGAACTCATGACTTTTCGATATAGGTATACTAAGGCACCCCAATGATATTGCATCAAGGGTTTGTTTTGTGGTATAAGATTTGAAGATAACCATGATCGCTAAGATCATGGTTTTTTGTGTTTATAAGACTTAAATGGTGATATAAGTGTTTAGCAGAAATGAGGTTTATCGCATGATTAGTCACAAGTAAAAAAATGTGGAGGAAAAAAATGATAGATCAAAAAGTACTGATAACCTTAGGATATGACACCATAAAAGAGGAAATAAAAAAATACACTGCAAGCCAACTAGGAAAGACTTTAGTTGACAAAATGCTCCCCCAAACATTACCCCCAATCATTATGCATCAATATGATGAGGCCATAGAAGCTGATATGGTTATTCGAGAAGGATCAGGCTTGAATTTAGGTGGCATTAGTGATATCACACCTTATTTAAATAAAGTTAGAAAGGGCATGTGCCTGCAACCCGAAGAATTGCTCAAAGTAGCAGACTTTATGCGTTGTATTAGACAGCTTAAGAAATCTGTGCAGAAATATGAATACACGGCACCTATTTTATACAGTTACGCAACGGGACTAGAAAGTTTTAAAGCGATAGAAAGTGATATCGAGTATGCGATTGAAGGGAGCATGGTTCATTCAAGAGCAAGCCGTTCGCTTGAAAAAGTAAGAAACAATATAGCGTCACTCCATGGAAAACGCCTTGATAAACTCAATAAATTTCTAGCTGCGGATAAAAATGCCAAGCATATACAAGAGAATTATTATAGTCAGCGTGATGAACGCTATGTAATCCCCATCAAGGCATCTTCAAAAAAATTTGTTGCAGGAACAGTGATTGACGCTTCTTCATCAGGTGCAACGGTTTATATAGAGATTGATGCGATTAAAGACTTAACCATAGAGATTGTTATGCTTAAAGCACAAGAGACCGAGATTTGTTATCAAATATTATGTGATTTAACAGAACGCATTAACTTGATTGAAGACCGCATTGTACAGGCAGTACACATTGTGGGCAAATATGATTTTATCATGGCAAAAGCAAAATATGCCGCAAGTATTCATGGACGAGCCATTACCATTACAGATGATGAAGTAATCAACCTAAAAAAAGCGAGGCACCCGCTCCTTGGACCATCTGCTGTTCCCCTTGATATTCTCATAGGTGAGACCTATCGTACACTTGTGATAACAGGGCCCAATACAGGTGGCAAGACCATTACCCTTACAACCGTTGGCCTCCTTTCACTCATGGTTCAAAGTGGTATTTTACCACCTGTTGGGGAAGGTAGTAAGATTGCAATATTTAATAAATGGCTAATAGACATTGGGGATCAACAAAGTATTACACAATCATTATCTACTTTTTCTGGTCATATGACTTCCCTTGTTGAGATTATCAAAGCCTCGTCAAGACGATGTTTAGTGCTTATTGACGAAATTGGAACGGGAACAGATCCGAGGGATGGTGCAGCGCTTGGTATCGCAATATTAGAAGAACTCTATAATCGAGGTGCTATAACCCTTTCCAGTACCCACTATGGTAAGATTAAAGAATACAGTGAAGTCCATGAGGGGTTTATGAATGCTTCAATGGACTTTGATAGAGTGACTCTTAGCCCACTCTATCAATTACGCATTGGCATTGCAGGGGAGAGTCACGCACTTTGGATCTCAAAAGAACTCGGTTTATCCGACCATATCCTTGATAGAGTAAATGCCATTAATAGCACTCACACCATTTTGCCAGCTAGGAAAGTGAGCAAATTTAGTAAGAAAAAAGATCGTTTGTTGCCTCTGAAAAAAGCTGAGACTATACAAGAGGAAACCACTTTAAACCTTGCAAAAGGCGATTTGGTCATTCACAATGAAACAGGTGAGAAATATCTAGTCTATGAACATAGGCATCAAGATAAAATCGTGGTACTTTTTAAAGATGGTATTCATCAAGAGGTAAATGAAAAACGGGTGACCCTTGATAAACGCGCGGAAGTGCTCTACCCACTAGGCTATGATTTAGAGCAATTGTTTGTTTCCTTTAAAAAACGACAGCTAGAAAAGAATATTAAAAAGGGGCGTTTTAAGGATTTAAAAGCATTGAATGAACAATTAAATACCATAAAATAGCGAGACCAAAACTGCAATCACATGTGATTGCAGTTTTTTTATGAAAAAAACATAGAACAAATAAAAAGTGCTTGCAAAAAGAAGGCGTCCTTATTGTAATCGGATTCCCATAAATGGGAACATTCCCATTTGCGGGAATCATGTGTCTCATATGTGGGAAAAACACAATGATCTGTATTTAAAAACACTTCTCAAAAAGAGGGGGCCTCAAAAAAAATAAACTTAGCAAACCAACGGGTCTAGATCCTTTACCATCAAGGCAAAGTCAAATGATTCAATTTTGGCATTTGTTTTGCAATAGTAAGGAGTGTTCGCCTATAAAACCTAAAAAATGCGAGTGAGTTGCGGTGACGCTTTATCATGCCGTGTATTGTGATTGCTGGCTATAAAGGTTTTAAAGGCAAAGAAGGAATCAAATACTTATGTGGGTTAAAAAAAGTTTAGGAGGAGAATTATGAAGTTATCAAACGACCAAATGATTGAAATGTATCGTACGATGATGAAAATCAGAAAGTTTGAAACAAAAGCGATGGACTTATTTGCAAAGGGGAGTATTCCGGGCTTTGTACATCTCTATTTAGGAGAGGAAGCAGTAGCAACCGGTGTATGCGCCAACTTAAACGATGATGACTACATTACCAGTACACATCGTGGACATGGGCATATTGTCGCAAAAGGTGGAGACCTCAAATTTATGATGGCAGAGCTCTTTGGTAAAGAGACTGGCTACTGTAAAGGGAAAGGTGGTTCAATGCATATTGCAGATGCCACAAAAGGTATACTGGGGGCAAATGGTATTGTTGGTGCAGGTCATAATATAGCAGCGGGCGCTGGACTATCTATTGCCTATCGCGGTACGGAACAAGTTTGTGTCTGTTTCTTTGGAGATGCTTCAACCAATCAAGGTACTTTCCATGAATCATTAAATCTTGCGAGCGTATGGAAATTACCCGTCGTCTTTGTTTGTGAAAACAACTTGTATGGCATATCTCTTAGCCAGAGCAAGCACCAAGCGATTAAAGATATTTCAGACCGTGCAGTCGCTTACAATATGCCTGGGATTACTGTGGATGGCAATGATGTCTTTGCTGTGTATGAAGCGGCTGAAGAAGCAATAAAACGTGCAAGAGCAGGTCAAGGACCGACGCTTATCGAGTGTAAAACATATCGTCATAGAGGTCATTTTGAAGGTGATCCAGGTGCCTATAAACCAAAAGAGGAAGTTGAAGAATGGATGGCCAAAGACCCTATCCCTAGATATGAAGCTTTCTTACTTGAAAATGAAATTCTTACCAAAAAAGAGCTTGATAAAGTGGTTGCAAGTGTTGATGATGCTATAAAAGAAGCCATTGACTTTGCTGATAATAGCAATTATCCAGCGTTAGAGTCTGTCGTTGAAGATATTTATACAGATCTAAAAGAGGAGGTACGTGTAAGATGAGAAATATGACATATGGTGAGGCGATTAGAGAAGGTCTAAGAATCAAAATGAAGGAAGATGACAGTGTCTTTATCTTTGGAGAAGATGTAGGTCAATTTGGTGGGTGTTTTGGTGTAACTGCTGGACTCTTAGATGAATTTGGCGAAAGGCGTGTAAGGGATACGCCCATATCAGAAGGTGTTATTGTTGGATGTGCCGTCGGTGCCTCTGCCACTGGTCTCAAACCAGTTGCTGAACTCATGTTCATTGACTTTTTAACGGTTGGTATGGATCAATTGGTCAATCAAGCAGCCAAAATGCGTTTTATGTTTGGTGGAAAAATCACACTGCCTATGGTAGTAAGACTTCCAGCTGGTGCTGGCGTACAAGCTGCAGCACAGCATTCTCAGAGTCTTGAAGCATGGATTACACATGTCCCAGGTCTCAAAGTTGTCTATCCATCGACGCCACAAGATGCACTTGGATTAATGCTCAGTGCTATAGAGGATGATAATCCAGTGATGTTTATAGAACATAAACTTTTATATGCCATGTCAGGTGAAGTAGACGATGTTGTAAAACCAATTCCAATTGGCAGTGCAGATGTTAAGAGAGAAGGGAAAGATATTACGGTTGTTGCAACTGGTAAAATGGTCCATGATGCACTTGAAGCTGCAGAGGTCTTAGCAAAAGACGGTATTGAACTTGAAGTTATTGATCCAAGGTCACTCTATCCACTGGATAAAAACACACTCTATGCATCGGTTAAAAAGACACATAAGGTTCTCGTCATAACAGAAGAAAATAAACGAGGTGGCTATGGTGGTGAACTATCGGCAATGATTTCAGAAGAATTGTTTGATGATCTTGATGCACCAATTGTAAGAATAGGCGCACTTGATACCCCTATTCCTTTTTCACCACAACTAGAAAGTTATGTTATTCCAAATGCAATGGATATTGTCAATGCTATTAAAAAAATGCTCTAGTCAGTGCTCTACTGGTCTTTTAATCGCAGGAGAATAAGAAAAGAAAGCGAGAGAGAAAGAGGTACTTTGTGATCTCTTTCTTTAAAGGAGTTTTTAAATGAAAGCAATTGGAATTGTGGCAAATCCAGCATCTGGTAAAGACATTAGGCGCCTGGTTTCACATGCGACAGTTGTTGATAATCATGAAAAGATAAATATTGTTGAACGCATTATATTGGCGGCGCAAAGTCTAGGAGTTCAAAAAGTTTACATGATGCCAGATACGTATCAAATTGGAAGAAAAGTTGAGGACAACCTTAAAACATCAAAAGAATTAGAGCTTACCATTGAAATTCTAGACATGCGCCTCACGGGAAGCTATCAGGATTCAGCAGAGGCTGCGAGGTTGATGGTGTTACTAGGTGTAGGGTGTGTCATTGTCATGGGCGGTGATGGAACTTGTCGTGCTGTGGCAAAGTGTATTGAAGACATTCCCTTTATTGGCCTATCTACTGGGACAAATAATGTTTACCCACAAATGATTGAAGGTACGGTAGTTGGTATGGCAGCAGCCATTATGGCATCTGATTTAAAAGAGGTTAGAAAAGTAGCCTGTACAAAAGACAAGCGAATAGAGATCTATAAAAATGGCGAGTTTATTGACATAGCGCTTGTTGATGTGGTTATTTCTACAAGCCTTTACGTCGGCGCAAAAGCCATATGGCATTTTGATGAAATAATGAAAGTGTTGGTAACTAGAGCAAATCCTGCAAGCATTGGTTTTTCAGCAATAGTCGGCTGTTTAACTAGGGTAACACCTGAAGATGACTTTGGTATCGCCATTGATCTTAATGAAGCAGGGCGTGGATATATGTGTCCTATAGCAGCAGGTATTTTAAAAGAAATTAGGATAGATGCCCCCTGTCGCTTTGATGTTGGTGAACGCTATAGCTATGAACCCGTGCAAAGGGGGATGATTGCTCTCGACGGTGAAAGAGAGATAAAATTTAACAAAGGCGACGTCTTCGAATTTAAATTAACGCGACAAGGACCAATGCACGTAAACGTTCAGAAGGCAATTACTTATGCACAAGACAAGGGATTTTTTAAAATTGAGACACGATAAACAAAGATAGATAGCCGTAGAAATGGATGACAGAAGGAGGAACAAATGGCTGAAGTTATTGTAATGCCAAAACTTGGACTCACCATGAAGGAGGGAACCATTGGCAAGTGGTTTAAAAATGAAGGGGATCAGATCAAAGAGGGCGAAGTCCTTCTCGAAGTGACAACAGATAAACTAACCAATGAAATAGAAGCAACCTGTTCAGGTGTTTTAAGAAAGATTATTATTCCAGCGGGCAATGCCACTGGTTGTCTGATGCCCATTGCGATTATTGGTGATGCTGATGAAGATATATCAGGTCTCGTGATAGAACAAGCCGTGTCGACAGAACCACAAGACACCACGAAGGATGAAAAAGATATATCTGAAAAACAGCCAAACACAGTTAAAGAAACTGGTAGAATTGTGGCTGCGCCAGCTGCAAAAAAACGTGCAAAGGAACTGGCTATTGATCTTGTAGATGTTATGGGAACAGGACCAAATGGCAGAATCACCTTAAGGGATGTCGATGCCTACAGTGCTAAAAAAGAATCTGTCAAAGCTTCTCCAATGGCTAGAAAAACGGCAGATACACTAAATGTGGATATAACAAACATGCAGCAAGAAAGACGGATTATGAAAGCAGATGTGATTGACTATCATACGGCTGAGCATATTAGGACCCTGGCAAACCCTGAGGAGACACGTCAACCCATGAATGCCATGAGAAAGACTATTGCAAAACGTATGCACCATAGCTGGCAAACATCTCCTGCGGTAACCTATGATATGAAGGTGGATATGACAGCGTTAACATCATTTAAAAATCAATTAAAACAGGTTCAAAAGGTGACATTTACAGATTTACTTGTCAAAATTGCCGCAAAGACCTTGCTTGAGTTTCCACTTGTCAATGCATCCGTAGACGGTGATGACATTATTTTACGAAATTATGCCAATGTGGGGGTAGCTGTGGCACTTGAAGATGGCCTTATAGTACCCGTTGTAAAATATGCCAATGTCAAAGGGTTAGGTGCTATTTCAAAAGAGATAAGACAATTGGCTTCAGAGGCAAAACAAAATCAATTATCGAGTGATGCACTCAGCGGTGGTACTTTTACGATTACAAATCTGGGGATATTTGGGATGAATGCTTTCTCACCGATTATTAATCAACCAGAAGTTGCGATACTAGGCGTTAATGCCATTGAGGATGTCCTTATAAAATATGAGGGAGAAATGATGGTGAAACCAATGATGACGCTTTCTCTATCAGCTGATCATCGCGTTGTAGATGGTGCAGTTGCAGCAAATTTCTTAAAGCGTATGAAAACATATATCGAATGCCCAGAAGTACTCTTGCTGTAGAAAGGAGAATAATATGCACGTAGTTGTTATTGGTGGAGGACCTGGTGGTTATGTGAGTGCTATTAGGGCAGCTCAACTCGGCGCCCAGGTCACCATAATAGAAAAAAAATACTATGGGGGAACTTGTCTAAATGTCGGGTGCATTCCCACAAAAGTATTACTCCATACCTCGGAAATATATAGTACTTTGTTACACGATGCTGAAGCACTGGGGATTGCTATTGGAAAAGTATCTCTAGACTGGCGAAAGTTACAAGAGCGTAAAGAAGGGATAGTCAACCAGCTGGTTAGTGGTGTTGAAATGCTTCTTAAATCAAATGGTATACAAATGATCGCTGGTCAAGCGCGTTTTACGGGTAGTCATGAGGTAACGGTTACGGCTAAAGGCGAAAAAGACAAAGTGATAGGGTTTGACAAGGCTATTATTGCAACAGGTTCTGAAAGCATAGTCATTCCAGTACCAGGTGCTTCAACTGAGGGGGTTATTACCAGTGAAGGAGCTCTGTCACTTGAAGAAGTGCCGGAGAGTCTCTGCATCATTGGCGGGGGCGTTATTGGCTCTGAATTCGCAAGTCTTTACAGTGAACTCGGAACTAACGTAACAATAGTAGAAATGCTACCTGAACTCATCGCCGTCATGGATCAAGAGGTGGTCGCCATTCTTAAAGAGGCATTGACAGCATCTGGTGTAAAGGTATACACGGGCACAAAAGTTGATAAAATCGAAAAGAAAAACGACAAACTATGTGTCGTTACTTCAAACGGCGAAGTTCTTGCTGAAAAAGTATTGTTAGCAACGGGTAGAAGACCCTTTACAGAGGGATTAGGATTAAACGATATTGGTATAAAAACAGATAAGGGAGCTATTTTAGTTAATCGTGACACTTTTCAAACATCACTTCCACATATTTATGCGATTGGCGACTGTAATGGCGGCATATTGCTGGCACATGTTGCATCAGCAGAAGGAACAATTGCTGCCGAGCACCTAATGAAAAAAGTAAGTGGTTTGGATTTGAAAACGACCCCGTCTGCTGTGTACACGAAACCAGAACTGGCATCTGTAGGCTTAACAGAAAAAGAAGCTAAAGCCAAAGGATATCGTGTGAAAACAGGATTATTCCCACTATATGCTAATGGAAAATCTCTAATCATGAATGATACAAAAGGTATTGTTAAGTTTGTCGTAGACGGAGAGACGGATGAAATTCTCGGCATGCACATGGCAGGGCCGCGTGCGACAGACTTAATTATTGAGGGTGGACTAGCGCTTAGGCTTGAAGCAACAATGGATGAAATAATGACGACAATTCACGCGCATCCTACAGTAAGTGAAGGTGTTCATGAGGCAGCGCATGCGGTTCATCATAGCGCCATTCATTTACCAAAGGGCATGTAAAGTACTATCTAACTGAATATAAAAAGGTTGTCTTTCTGTCAGTGGGGTGTTGGATAGGGGCCATCTGTAGGGTGCCCTATTCAACAAACTACATCTTAGTGGCAGACAAAAAGTCTCAAATAAGACAAGGAGGTAACGTGAACTATATTTTAACCGATTGGGATACTCCCTATTATAATTTTGCTCTTGAAGAGTATTTACTCCATATAGCACCAGCAGAGGATTATTTTTTTCTCTATGTTCATACGCCCTCAATTATCGTGGGAAAACATCAAAATGCGATTGAAGAAATCAATCAAAATATTGTAGAAAAAGAAAATATAGCGGTCGCAAGGCGATTATCAGGTGGAGGCGCAGTCTATCATGATAAAGGAAACTTGAATTTTTCTTTTGTACAGAACGCAACAGTAGATGATATGCATAATTTTGATAAATTTACCAAACCAGTGACGACAGCTCTTAAAAAGCTGGGGATTAATGCCACGCTTTCAGGGAGAAACGATATTTTGATAGACGGTCAAAAGATATCTGGCAATGCACAATATTACAAAAACAATCGCATTTTAAGCCATGGGACCTTGCTCTTTGACGTAGACATGACAAAGTTGTCAGCTTCATTAAACGTCAAACCCCTTAAAATCAAATCAAAGAGTATTAAATCTATCTCTAGTCGCGTGACAAATATCATCGATCATTTACCTGAAAAGATGACAATGCCAGAATTTCATACTTACGTATTCAGCGAACTCATTAATGAGACACAGGCTAAATGTTTTACACTAGATGCTGACGCCATCAAGTGGATAGAGAGAACGGCACAAGTAAAATATGCGAGCTGGGATTGGATATGGGGCAATGCACCAGCATTTGAAATCCAAAAAATAGACAAATTCGAATGTGGTATCGTAGACGTTAGACTCAATGTGAGAGAAGGGTATATTCAAAACTGCAAAATATACGGTGATTTTTTTTCGCGTTCAGATATAGGAAAACTAGAGGCTTTATTATTGGGCCTTCCTTATGACAAACAAATACTTATGAAAGAAATTAAAGGGATAAAGCTCTCCGATTTCTTTCAAGGTATTCAAGCTGAGACCTTTGCGACGTTTATCTTAGGGTAAAAAATATTGTGAAGCTTATGACTAAACCTTGGGAAAAGAAACTATATCCTATATAATAGAGTTAAAACCCAAAGGGTCATTATGTAAGTGTTCAATGGTGATAGCGTTCAATGTCAAGTATCATTGGGATTGTACATACGGGTCAAAGGGAAAGTGCTTTTTAGCTATAAAAGAGTGAACATGGTATCCTTTTAAAGTAGATATCATGTAGGTCGTACTGAAATTTCAAACACATTCAAGGGGTGAAGTGATCATGACATTCAGTAAAAAAATAGGTTGGGAAAAATATATTTATGAAGATATTTTGCTTGAAACTGTCAATCCAATTGTGGCCGAGGCTTGGCAAAGATGTAAGGCGTATCAGGTGGATCATCAAAAGGGATTTGGCCGGAAAGTGGATCCTGAATCTTATGAACGCGCATTGCGTGAGAATAAGGAACTGCTCGAAATTGCGCGTCCTATCATGGCGAACCTACATGAAATTGTCCTAGGAACCCATTTTGTCTTGGTTTTAACAGATCGTAATGGCCTTATCTTGGAATCCATAGGTGACCATGTAGTTAAGGATGCCGCGGATAAGCTCAGGTATCATGTTGGTGCCTTATGGTGTGAAAAAGAAGTTGGTTCAAATGCCATTGGCACCGCACTCCATATAGACAAACCCGTACAGTTTGCAGGCGAAGACCACTATTGCATGTCCCATCACGATTGGACGTGTTCAGCGACAACGATTCACGATGAAAAAGGGCAGGTCATTGGCTGTATCGATATGTCTGGCGATCGAAAAATGGCAAATTCACATACGCTAGGCATTGTCGTATCAGCGGCCTATACCATCGAGCGACATATGGCGTTAAAAAAATCGCACCGTCTTTTAGAGTCGACTTTTGAAAGCACATCAGATGGGATGATTATTGTAGATGAGGCGTTTTCAGTGATTCGTGTGAACCACCACGCTTTAAATATCCTAGGGCTTCATGAAAGCCATATAATAAAAAAAGATATTCGCCATATCTTTGAAGATTTAAAAGGCAATATTGATATGGACAAATTAAAGCAAAAGGGAAACCTATACTTAACAGATTGTATGGCTATAATTGATGGTAGACGTGTCCATTGTAGTCTTAATCTCGTCCCAATTATCATAGATCATCTCGCACAGGGCTTTAGCATTGCCTTTAAAGAAACAAAATATCTACATAAGACCGTAAATAAAGTCGCTGGGAATATTGCGACATATCAATTCAGTGATATTATTGGTGAAAGCACTCAGATAGCAGATGTCATTGCATCAGCAAAAAAAATTGCCAAAACGAGGAGTAATGTATTAATAGAAGGCGAAAGTGGTACTGGTAAAGAATTATTTGCACAGTCAATACACAACTTTAGCACACGGTGCAAAGGACCTTTTGTGGCTATTAACTGTGCTTCTCTCCCTAGGGAACTTATTGAAAGTGAGCTCTTTGGCTATGAAAAAGGCGCTTTTACAGGTGCACTTAACGAAGGAAAAATAGGTAAATTTGAGCTCGCAGACGGCGGAACTATCTTTTTAGATGAAATCGGAGAACTGCCTATAGAAGTTCAAGCAAAGTTATTAAGAGTCCTTGATAACTATGCGATTAGACGTATTGGTAGTAACTATGAGAAGAAGCTGGATGTACGGGTTATTGCTGCAACGAACAGAAATTTACTTGAAGAGGCGGAAAAGAAGAACTTCAGGCATGACCTCTATTATCGACTTAATGTCTTTAAGATTGAGCTACCCCCTCTGAGAGAACGGAGTAAAGACATTCATGTATGTGCCCATTATTTCTTACACAATCTCATCAACCAAAATCATAATGTTGTAAAAATATATAATGCATCGTTTTTAGAGGCTTTAGAGTCTTATAGATGGGTTGGTAATGTACGTGAACTTCAAAACATTATTGAACGCGCATATTATCTTTGTGATGAAAACGTCATAACAGAAGCCTATCTACCTGATCACATCAGAAATGCACATGGCGAAGTGCCTTACGCGCTC
>Ga0194137_10001566_pt1 | contig 13999 bp, 17 predicted proteins | sample TARM_MetaG_T3_14_FD_134025 | JGI IMG/M metagenome (GOLD analysis project Ga0194137, IMG submission 134025) | Freshwater microbial communities from Pennsylvania, USA, analyzing microbe dynamics in response to fracking - TARM_MetaG_T3_14 (version 2) | ecosystem: Environmental > Aquatic >... | reverse complement strand
TAAAAAAAGATACACTGCTCTTAACTACAATAGATAAACCCATTTCAGGTTCTCATATCTGTATACAGTTCGTAACTATATTTCGTAATAGAAAAATAATATTTTAATACCATACACAACCCTGAATATTCACATTTTTCTTTAATATGAATAATATGGTAAATATATTGAAATACTTTTTCCTTTACCTAATTTATTTACAACACATCGAACATTATTAATATTGTGAGTAGAGTAACAAATAAGTTCTTAGGCAATACAAGTTTATTCGAAAAAGTCGAACTGACAGAAAATGTGCTTAGTCAAATTCATAATATAGATAAGGATAGATTATTATCTGAGCTCAAAAGCTTAAGTATAGAAATAGGTGATAATTTAGAAAAGGTGATTGGACACCTTGGAGAAATAAGTGTTGATTATGCCCTCACTACAGATAATAGTTTAAAGATAGTAGAAGTAAATGGTCAACCACAAAAGAAAATTTATAAGTTCCTAAAAGATCCAATTATAATCGAGTCAGTATATACTAACCCTTTAAGATATGCCCTCTTTTTATCTAAAAAATCATAGTAAATTAAGAAGGTTTATCTTTCCACAATTATAATTGTTTTCACTCTCTATTTTAACATTCGATAAATACTGTTAGGGTTCCCTAGCAGTTCTTCTATTTGTACATAATTTCAGGAACTATTAGTTATTTTTCTCATATTATTTAGTGAAAACAAAATGATTGGAGTGGATTTAATGAATAATGGTGTACTATTCAACGAAGTACTTAACACTGTTATGAGAGGTTTGGTTATTCCTATAATTCCTGTCATCACAACTTATTTGGTATCAGTAATAAATAAATATACAGAAGAGATTAATAGTAAACTAGATAACGATCTTTTCATCAAATACACAGAAATAGCGGAGGCTTCGATAGTAACTGCAATATATGCAGTATATCAATTATATATTGACGATATTCTAAAGAAAAATAATAGACTAACCCCAGATGAAGCTAACACTGCATTTAATATGATAAAGGAAAAATCAAGAAACCTAATAGGTCATACTGTGGCTAGGGAACTAGAATATAAATATAAGGATTTAGATACATGGCTGGAAAATAAAATTTCTTTTATCCTAAATTCAGGAACAATGAACTCCTACTCCATATCCGATGAATTGGAGGTAATGCTATGAAGGTAATTATTGATTCTGGTCATGGGGGTAGAGAACCTGGTGCCGTAGCCTTCGGAGTAAAAGAAAAGGATATAAATATTATATATGCAAATCTTCTTGCTAGAGAACTAGAAAATCTAAATATAGAGGTAGATAAGTCACTAATTAATGACAATTACTATTCACCTAATGAATTAACTGAACGAATAAAAAAATCCGGTGCATCCATATGTATTTCCTGTCATAATAATTCGTTTAACGGAACTGCACGTGGATTTGAAATTATCCATAGCATCCACACGGAAGGGGCTTTAGCAACACAGGTTTTCGACGAGGTAAAGAAAACAAATCATCATATGAGACGAATTTTTAGTAAAAAAAGCACTGCTTCCTCTACAATAAATCAAGATTATTATTATATTATCAGGCTTACGTACCCACAAGTGGAGACAATTATCATAGAGTTTGGATTTATGGATAATAAGGAGGATTTTGAAAAGCTTACTGATCCAAAATGGCAAAAACGTCTTACTACTGCTACTGCCATAGGTATAAGTAAATATATTTCAAGTAAAACATCCACTAGAAAAACTAATATTATCGGAGAACCTTTGTTAAGGGCCTCCCAGTTAAAATCTTCCCTATTAGCATCTAATAGTTCTGCGGACCCTAGCATCGTGGACATATATTACAATCTTGCTAGAATCTATGGAATAAGGGCAGATTTAGCTTTTATACAGTGTATCCATGAAACCGGGTGGCTTAAATTCCCTGGTATAGTTAAGGCAAGACAAAATAACTTTGCTGGCCTTGGGGCTTCAAGCTCCGCAAATCCTGGCCTATCATTTCCTACAGTCTCAGCAGGTGTTGAAGCACATCTCCAACATCTATATGCTTATGCTACAAAGAAGTCGCTTCCAGCAGGGCGAACCCTGCACAACCCTAGGTTTTCACTAGTGATTAGAGGAAGTGCACCTAACTGGGAAGATCTAAATGGCAAATGGGCAGTTCCTGGAGTTGGTTATGGTGAAAAAATTGTATCTATGCAAAAAACTATATTAGAAAAGTATCTCCCTACCATTCCAGAGAACCCACCTTTACCTAAAACAGAACATTGGGCTAAACCCTGCCATGACGAATTGATAAGAGCTGGACTTCTAGTTAATGACCATACGGATTCTTTAGATGAACCTGCAAGTAAGGCAATTGTTTTTTGTTTAATTAACCGTTTGAGAAAGGAGCTAACAAAAAATGATTAATATAATTCATATTTTATCTATGATTATGATTATTAGTGCTATACTGGTTTTGCTAGCATTTGGCATGAAAATGTTATCTTCGTTATATCGTGAAAGTAAGTTTGTTAATGGTTCTGAAACCACCAGAGAGATAATGTCACAACTTAATGATACTATTAAGTTAAGTGTTATGATAACAAATAAGTCAATTGTCGAGAAACTTAAACAATCCGACTCATTTTTGCAACAGGATAAGGAAGAGGCCTTCTATGAAGCTAAGAATAGAGTATTAAGTATTGCCAACGAAGAGGACCTTAAAAAATTACAGCCATACATTAATAATATCGACGAGTGGATAAATAGTAGAATTGAGTATTATGTCAGAGTTTCGAAAAATTAATTTTTATGCTAATTCTTTCTTATAATATTAGCATCTATATTAAAAAAACTCCTTTTTGTGCTAAAATCAGAAAGGAGTTTCTATACCATTAGTATAGTTATTTCAATGCATCTTCAATAGCCTTAAGTATTATAATACTACTTCCAGTAGCACCTGAAACCGTATCTACCTGTAGGCTTTGGGTATTCACTACACTATTTACTATTTCCTCTGCTTTTCTACCTCTTCCATTTTTATGTTCAATAATATGTATATTTACTATCCTATTATCTTCAATGACTACCTTTACTGTTGCGCCCACTAATTCATTAAATTCATAAGTACCTTCGTATTCTCCATCCTCCAAGTTTGAAAGATCAACACTATTAATCTCTATTTTACTAACCTCTTCTGAAAAATCGTCTAACATATCTTTTAGTCCAAAATAGAATACCAATCCAATACATCCAATAACAACTACTAATCCTAATAATAATTTTTTAATTTTCGACATATTATCACCCTCACAATTTTATATATATTAAACTATTTATACTGATAGCATTATATTCACACTTTTAATTACTAGTATAGTACAAACCCAACTTACTATATTTATAGTCGGAATTATATATATAACTAGACCTACATCCACACCAATTAACATCTGCCCTATTATTTTCCCAGTTAATGCGGTCATTAATATAGATAAAAAAACTATATATATAGGTGCAAACAAATACCCATATTTGTTTCGTATTATTATCAAGACACCGGATAAAATGGACGCAGGTAATAGAATAGCTAAATCTAACCCCTGCACAATAAGAGTTGTGTAATGCTCCAACTCCACTGGATAAGTTCCGTTTAATAAAGGTGGTATTACCCTACTTAACCACAAAAAACCGATTGCAAAGGAGTTGCATATTAGAAATCCTCCAAGAAATTTAACCGGTAGTGCATCTGAAAATATGCTTTTTAACTTTTCAAGATTAAAAGAAATAAGGCATATTACAAAGGCATAAAAACTTGTTAAGGTTAGTAATACATAAATAAGAAATAACTCATTATACATTCCCATAACTAAGTAAAATAGATAAGTTACTAGGAAATATCCTAGGGTACCCGTTAACAATATCTTGCCTTTCATAGATCCATTTCGGAATAAGAATAAACTTATAAAAAGTAAAGGGATGCCCACAATTAAAGTAACGAAATCCTGGGCAATGCCTTGGGGTGCCGCTGGGGCTGACATATGTTTATAAATACCCCTTCCATATAGCGGTATTATATCACCATGAATAGACTTAAACTCGTTAGGACCTGGCCCTCCTGAAGAAAATATACCCATTGTTGTTGCAAAAATAGATAATAAAACTATACATAATACTAATGTGCTTATTATCTTACCATATTTCATTCCATATCCTCCAATATGCCTATGATCTATTTATTAACCTTGCAAAATTCTCAATATTATCATCTAGTATATTTGACTTATCTGTGTAAATTTTTACAATTTTCTTTGTTATCAGCTTATCTATAAAATTCATCTTCTTAAATAGAAACTCTCCACCAAAGTTACTTACAGCAACAGCTTTTCCTATTAACTCCACAGGAAATGCTGATTTCATTTGTTCCTCTACGGAATCCCCTTCTCTCATACAACAAATAAACAAGCCAATCTCTTTCTCTTTTAGAACTTCAATATTTTTATTGCAAAATTCAATAACCTCTTTTAGAATTTTACCCGCGTAAATAGAACCTCCAACAACGACCTTATCATATAAAGATAAGTCAATATCTCTCTTCTCTTTTAAATTAATAATTTCGACTTTTCCATTCAGCTTCTCAGATAGCAGTTTTGCACATTTTTCTGTACTTCCATACTTTGTTGCATAAGCTACTAATACTCTCATTCATTTTCCTCCTCTAATCCCTGCATTTTTTTTAATTTCTCAGATAATTTAATTACACCTAAAAACATACCCCTTAATTCTTCTTCCTCTAAATCCAGAAATAATTCCTCTAAAAACTGATTACTTTCCTGTTGTAAGCCTTCCCAAAACTTAAAACTCTTGTCTGTTAGTCTTAGTCTAATGGCACGTTTATCCTGATGGTCCTTATCTAAACTTAGAAAACCCTTTTCCTCTAGTTTTATGGCTATTTGCTTCACATTCTGTCTAGAACTACCTATTACTTCAGCCACTTCACTTAATGTCGGTGGACTTTCAAAAAATTCCTCAAGTATGGCGGATAAAAACCATTGTTTCGTTGTAAGATCATGATTTACTAAGGCCCTATCTAATATTAACTGCAGCTTATTAGATAGTAAAAAAATACTCCCAAAAATTTGTTTCTTCATATATAAGTTTTCTTCATTCATAGCAATTAACTCCAATCTGTATAAAAGAATAGGTAACACATTACTTATATTAGTAATATATTACCTATTTTTATTTTTGTCAACTATTTTTTTAATAAATTACGCAAAACCGAAAATAGTTTATTGAGCTATAAGTAACTATACTATTGCTAAGTTTAGTAATTCCCTAGCAATCAACTCTAAAACGAAGGTTTCCCTCTCAATAGAAAATCCCATGGACTTCTCTTGGTTTTTTATTACCGTCCTATTATGTTCGATAGCCTCTTCTATTTCTACCCAAACAGAATCCATACCGTTTGCAATCTCATAATCTTCTAATCTGGTTTCACTAAAGTCTTCATCTATTTTGCATACATAGAAGTAAGATAACATATTTATTAAATCAAATTCCGTATTATAATGTGGTCTATATTCATCTATATATCCAAACTCACTCAATACCTGAATATTTTGGGCACCGGTCTCTTCCTCTAACTCTCGTTTAAGTCCTGTAATTAAATCTTCATGGGGGTCTACTCCGCCCCCTGGGAAACTGTAGTCATTATATCTCTTAGTGTATAGTAGTAGAATTTTTGTATCCTTTAATATTATTGCCCTTGCAGCTCTTCTCTCAAATACCTTACCTTCTATACTATCTAGGCTTTGGTGTATAAGTTTTTTGATTAGTCTCATTTCACACCTCTTTCTATTAATTTTTATATGCCAACTTAATACCTACCTATTTTATCATTATAGACAAGTCAATTGAAAGAAATTTTATTGATTTATATTTACTACACTAATATAATAAGTGGATGGGCAATGCTTAAAAGGAGGCAACTATAAATGGATGAACAAGGCAATTTAAAAATACTTTCTGCCGTATTACATATTTTAGATAATAGCGTTTTAATTCCTATACTCTCTACGAAGGAAATTGAACACCAAGAGGAAATCTATAACTTCCTAGAAAATCATATTATAAAAACTCTAAATAGTGATGATATAAAAAATGGTGCTTTCACGGATAGTGAAACAAATATTACTTACAATTTACTTAAGGGTATTTCTAATGATAATTTCATAGGTGTAAGCGAAGATTTAGCAAATAATCTTTTCTCTATTATGAAGAAAAACCCTAACATACCGCCTGCAGATGTAATCTTTACATACTATGAGTATGAAAATAGTAAACATATCGCTATTATGAAATTTAATTATAAGCTAAGTTATATACACTACGTGCTTAATACTGAGGAGGGAACAGTAAATAATTTAATAAGACAAACAACTACCCTACCAGGAGATAATCAAAAACTTGATGAGTGTATTTTAGTTAACCTTTCAACCTTTGACATAAAACTTATAGAAAAAGAATATGAAATCAATGAAACAAAAGATTATTATTTATCTAGTCAGTTTCTAAATTGCAACTTTGATTTATCAAACAATGAAAAGTTCAAAATATTAAGTAAGGTTACTAAAAAGGTTAATAAAAAATATTTTGACGATGACTTCGATAAGACAATGAAATTTCAAAATGTTTTATCTGAAAGTATTAAAGATACAAATAATATAGAGATAGAAGATTTAGCTAAGAAGGTCTTTAAGGATAATTATGAGATACAACATGAATATATTAACGAGATAAAAAAAGAAGGTCTAAACAATAACACTGTAGACCTACAGCAATCAAAGAAAATATCAAAAAAACTTGAAAGTCACAAGTTCAAAACTGATAATGGTATTGAAATTAACCTGCCTTTAGCCTATTACAATAATAAGGATTTAGTTGAATTCATTAATAATCCAGATGGTACAATTTCTATAATTATTAAAAATATTAATAAAATTATTAACAAATAAACTATTCTCAACAAAAGAAGTCCTATAAATAAGTAGGACTTCCTTTTATATTTTAATTATACTTGCCATCAGTTCGTGTCCCTTAGGGGTAAGATGTACTCCATCTATGTAAATTTCATCCTTAGTATATTTACTCAAACCCTCTTCTATTACACTATTAAAGTCTATGTACCCTATCTCATTTAGCTTAGTATAACTAATAACCCAATCTCTATATTTTTTAATCTCCTTATTTACTTCTATAAAATCCGTGTATTCAGACCAAAATAAATTAGCCATTCTAGGTTCCATATAGGGTTGTATACCTAGAATAGGCGAAATGTTACTTTTGGTGCACAAACTAACCATTGAACTCATATTCAAACTAAAACTTTCCATTTTACTTCCCATAATAAGATCATTGCTCCCCCCCAGAATAAAAGCATGGGTTGGTTTCTGACTGATCACATCCCTATGAAATCTATTTAACATCCCATCAGTTGTATCCCCATTAACACCTTTATTGAGCACTAATTCATTCAGATTACTTCTAAATAGGTTCACCCAGGATTGTGACTCTCTTACTCCGTAACCATAGGTCAAGCTGTCACCAATACAAACTACTTTCAACATAAAAACCTCCATTATAACAATATACTCTATATTATTATTTTACATAATGTAATCAATATCCTTTTAATTTATATCATTTTATCTAATACTATCTAAGAGTGTAAAGTAAATATATAAAAACTGAATTATTTTTAAATTTTGGGTATATATTTTCTATGAAAGGAGTGAAGTAATGGATACTACGCGTGGTGATAAAATAGTTATAACAGGTAACGAAGCAATTTCAAGAGGATTTTATGAAGCTGGTGGCATGATAGCTGCAAGCTATCCAGGCTCCCCTACCGTGGAAATTTTAGAAAGACTACATGAATACGAGGATGTATATTCGGAGTTCTCTACCAATGAAAAGGTTGCTTTAGAGGTTGCAATCGGTGGTTCAATATATGGAGTTCGATCCATGGCAGTAATGAAACATGTAGGTGTTAATATAGCAGCAGACCCCTTAATGACATTTACACAAACACCTACTAAGGGTGGTTTTCTGTTAGTTACAGGTGATGACCCAGGATTATCCAGTTCTCAAAATGAGCAGGATAACCGAATTCTTGGTAAATTTGCTAATATGGCTATTCTAGACCCCTCCGATAGTAATGAGGCTAAGGAATTTACGAAAAAAGCCTTTGATATTAGTGAGCAGTTCTCGATTCCAATGATGCTTAGGATAACAAGCCGTTTATGTCATAGTAGAAGCGTTGTAACTATAAATGAGCGTATTGTTCCTGATAATCCTAAGGGTATCGAAAAGGATCTTCAAAAATATTGTATGATTCCACCACAATCTAGAGAAAAGCAATTCTTTATGAAAGATAGGTTATTAGCATTAGAGGATTACGCATATGATACGGACTTAAACATGTTAGAATTAAAAGAAAATACCGACACAATTATTGTCACCTCTGGACTTATGTATAATAACTTAAAAGAATTAGATGTAGATGCAAGTATTTGGAAGTTAGGTTTGATATACCCCATATCAAAAAAGAGAGCTAAGGAAATTACTAATCAATTTAAGAAGGTAATAGTTTTAGAAGAAATGACCCCATTTATAGAAAATGAACTTAAACTGATTGGTATCGCCTGTGAAGGTAAAGAGTATTTTAGTTTTACTGGAGAATTACATCAGCACCTAATTGAAGTTGGTCTACATAGGGCTGGAATAATTAAAAATCAAAAAAGCGCTGATTTTAAGTTAAGGGACACGGTAATGAGACCACCTGTTTTTTGTACGGGGTGCCCTCACAGACCTACCTTCGATATATTGAAAAAATCTAAGGCTAAAACAATAATAGGTGATATAGGGTGCTATTCTCTAGCTGCGATGCCGCCCTTTGAACAGTCAAATACGATTATTAGTATGGGGGCAAGTATTGGCATGGTTAAAGGTGTTCATAAATCTATGAGGGCTACTGGTGAGAGTAAGCCTCTAGTTGCTGTTATTGGTGATGGTACATTTTTTCACTCCGGTCTGCCAGGCTTTGTAAATTTACTTCATCAAAGAAACGAAAAAAATCAAAATATAACAGTAATAGTACTTGATAACCGTACAACTGCTATGACCGGGGGGCAACCCAACGCAAGTTCTGGATTATACAACGATAGTGATGATATGAAAGTCGGTATAAAGACCCTAGTTGAAGCTATCGGGTTTGATAGGGTTAAAGAGATTAACCAATATGATTATAAAGCTGCTGCTCAACTATTTAAAGAGGAAATTGATTACGAGGGTCTATCGATTATAGTTGCAAATGGACCATGTGCATTAAAGTATAATATAGAAAAGCCCTACTATTACGTAGAGCCTCACACTTGTATTAGCTGTAGATCCTGTGTTAGGACAGCCTGTCCTCCTTTAAAAATGATACAATACGAAGGAATCGATAAGCTTAAGTCATCAATTGATAAGGATATGTGTGTAGGATGTAGCGTATGTGCCCAGGTTTGCCCAGTAAACGCTATAAAATCCTCAGCCCATATAGATAGGGGGAATGAATAACATGAATAACATGGTAACTAATATAATGCTCGGTGGTGTAGGTGGGCAAGGATTAGTCCTTATGACAAGAATCCTTTCCCAGGTAGCTCTAGAATGTGATTATGACGTAAAAAGTAATGATGTTGTTGGTTTATCCCAAAGAGGTGGTATGGTCTGGGGTAACGTACGTTACGGTGATAAGGTGTACTCACCTAATATTCCCCCAAAGGAAGTTGATGTTTTATTAGCTATGGAACCAATGGAGGCACTTAGGTGGAGTTCTGAAGTAAAAGATACGGGTATAATAATCATGAATACTAAGAGATGGTATCCTGTACCAGTTCAACAGGAAAAGAGTGAATATCCGGAGGATGAAATTTCTACTTTAAAGGATAACTTTAATGTAATAGAAATAAACGCCTTTGATGAAGGTATCAATATAGGTAAAAAGCAAGTATCAAATGTTATACTACTCGGAATATTAGCTGCTATACTTGACTTAGACAGGGATATTTGGAAGGAAGTTATAAGAAATAACGTACCTAAAAACACTATTGATATAAATGTGGATGCCTTTGAGTTTGGATACACCTATTCTAATAAAATTTAGTAAAAAAAAGGAAAAACTTACTAATGTACGGTTCTCCTTTTTTTTATAATTAACATTGGTCACAGTTTTTAAGATCATTAAACAATATTACAGGTCCTGTCAATCCAGTTATCGAGTTGCTTGGCTGTATAACTATTTGTACATCAGAACTAACCGTTACAATAGTAGGGAGTTCTATTCTTGTTGCCCAGGTTGGAGGATTTTCTGGTGAAGCAAACATCTGATTACCAAATCCCCCAATGTCAGTGAAAAAAGCAGTTGCAATGTATATGTCGAAATCCCCGAAGTAAGTAGGCGGCGGCAAGGTCGCCATTACATTAATCACCTGACCTCCCTGGGGACCAAAGTTAACATATCCTACACCGCCTGTTCCAAAGGGAACTCTCCCCTGTTTCTTAAGGACAACACAACAAGGAATTGTTATTAACGCAGGAACACACAATACATCCCCAGGGAATATTAAATTCGGGTCTGATATATGTGGGTTAGCTCTAATTAGTAAATCCAATGATACTCGAAATATTTGTGCAATTGTATACATTGTGTCACCAGGCGAAACTGTGTAACGACCTCTGAACCCTGCAGGACATGATGTTGGAATTCTATTTACATATATTGACATAAAGACATTCCTCCTAATAATTAATAAGAAATGCTATGTCATATATTATATTACTTTCTTTTTAATTAGTTTCCAAAATCAACTCTTAGAATAAAAAAACTAGATCAATGATTATCTATATACTCCTGCAGTACCTTATGCCACTCCTCTGGTTCAAAGATACCTATTTCCGTGTTCTCAGCAAATAAGAGGTCTAATATATATCTTGGCTTCTTTCCACCAATATGCATGGATTTAATACATGAGACACAATATACAACCACATCCTCACATGGCATTTCCATAGCACGTTTTTTCATCATTTCTTTTTGTTTATCCAGAGGTAAAATACCATAAAAACTATCACCACAACAAATAGAGTTCGCCCCTGTATGTTTAGGTTCTACAATTTTAATATTCATTCTTTCTAATAGTCTTCTTATAGAAGTATGTACTTCTATCCGATTTCTAGTTGGACAGGCATCATGTATAGCCATCTCTATTCCATTATAGTTAGGAAAGGGGAAGTTTTTACTTTCAGAGAGCCTTTCCCATAGTGTTACAGTAGTTATATCTTTAAAAAGTTCCCTATATCTTCTATCACAGCCTGAGCAAGTATTAATAATCTCAGTGCCTTTTTCCAGGTTATGATTATGTCTGCAACAAATTAAGTGCTCATTAATCCCATTAAATTCTTCCTCCAGTGTCTTTATTGCCCTATCTGCTAATTCCGGTTTATATATCATTAAAGCGCAGCCCGGTGCATATACTTTTTTCTTCATACGTTTCCACCCCATTTATTTAATCTACGTACTATTCTACAATAATTACAGTAATAATGATTAGAAATTTTCATTTAATTTAGAAATCAGTTGTTATTTATATATTACCTTATTGAATTAAATAATTTCACAAAGGGATTATATATAGTTAATGCTACATATTTTCTGTGATTAAATCAACAGTTAATTAGAAGCAACTAGCTCACAAATGTTAGTTGCCTTATTCTTATAAGGAGGATCACTCAATGGCTAAAGTTGTAGTAGTTGGTGCTGGATGGTCTGGATGTGCTGCGGCAATCGGTGCTATTAAAGCCGGTGCTAGAGTCACACTCTTAGAAAGAACTGATATGTTATTAGGGACTGGACTAGTTGGTGGCATTATGAGAAACAATGGAAGGTTTACAGTTTCAGAGGAAATGATTTCAATGGGTGGCGGTGATCTATTTCATATATGTGACCTTAAAAGTAGACACAGAAACATTGAGTTCCCAGGCCATAAGCATGTTAGTTTATACGATATTGCAGAAATTCATGGAGCTGTATTATCTCATCTCGATAAATTGGGGATTGAAATCATTCTTGAGTCAAGGATAGAAGAGGTTATGATGGATGATAAAACTATATTATCTGTTAAAGATCAAAGAGAGAGAGTCCATACTGGAGATGTCTTTATTGACACTACTGGAACGGCAGGGCCGATGAACAACTGTATTAAATTTGGGAACGGCTGTGCCATGTGTGTCCTTAGGTGCCCTAGTTTTGGAGGTAGAGTAAGTGTCGGTGGATTAGCCGGGGCTAGAGAAGTTGTAGGTCTAAAGCCCGATGGTAGCATTGGGGCTATGAGCGGTTCATGTAAACTTCTAAAGGAGTCCCTGTCCCTAGAGATACAGAATCAATTAAATACTAAAGGTGTTGCAATTATATCTATTCCTGAAAATCTATCTGTAGATAACTTAGAGATTAAAGCATGTCAACAATATGCATTACAGGAATTTAAAGATAATATCATATTACTTGATACGAGCCATGCAAAACTAATGTCACCATACTTTAATTTAGAGAATTTGAGAAAAATTCCTGGCTTTGAAAACGCTAGGTATGAAGATCCCTATACCGGCGGAATGGGTAATTCAATGCGCTATTTTAATATGTCACCGAGGGATAATTATCTTAGAGTAGAAGGTGTAAATAATCTCTTTTGCGCAGGGGAAAAAGCAGGATTACTGGTTGGACATACTGAAGCCATTGCAACGGGAATACTTGCAGGAAACAATAGTGTTAGATTTGCACTAAAAATGCCTCTTCTCCAATTACCAAAGGAATTAGCAATTGGCGATGCTATTGGTTATGTAAAGGATATGATGCAAACAGAAAGCGGGATGGGTAAAAAGTATACTTTTTCAGGAAGTGTTTATTTTGAAAGAATGCTCGAATTAGGTCTATACGTTACTGATATCGATTTGATTAACAAAAAGGTTGAATTACTAGGTTTAAAGGGAATATTTAGCCAGAAGCTTACGGAGGATATTACATTTAACAAATATACTGCATCATAGTATACTTAAATATTAATTAATCTATTAATTTTTTTATTAAAGTCCACTAAAAATGCCAGGGTACCCAAATTGTTGAGTAAACCCTGGCACTATATATTTTATAAAAAGATTTCCACTTTACTTTTAGACTTTAGCACTTCTATTAGATCTTCGAATCCCGCTAAAACTTTCTTCTGTTTTACTTCTTCTGTTAATTCAGCGCGTATTTCCTCTAAAGGAGGTAAATCTTCCTTAGTTTTACTATGCTCGTCATATAAATCTTTTATTTCTTCCTCAGTAATATCTGGTTCACTTATTTCATTTTGCATATACATAGAAAGTAGTTTTTCTTTTGCAATCTTTTCTCTTAAGCTATCTAAAGTTAAACTATTTGCTTCCAAATCACTTAAAAATTCCTCTTCTTTTTCATATTGTGCTTTAAATCCTTCCAACTCTTTATCTATGTCCTCATCGGTTACTTTATAATTCTTCTCTACTGCACTTTGATATATTAATTCCTCTTGAATCAATACATTTATAGCTTCAGCTTCTAACATATCTAATAATTCCTTATTTTCTTCCTGTTCAAAATCCATACCAAATTGTTGATAGTATGACTTCATATTACCTACCATACTTCTATACTGTTCCCAACTAATTTCTTTGTCATTTACTTTAGCTACTACTTCCATAGGTGACTCATCTGTAGGATTTGTTGTTTCCTCATTCTTATTACATGCTGTAATTGAAAAAATTAATATTATTGATAATGCAACTAAAAGTAACTTTTTAATCAAAATAAAAACTCCCCTCACTATGCTATTATGAATTGTAATTCGTAATTAGCACTATTTTAGTATATTTATATG
>Ga0194137_10001564_pt1 | contig 14004 bp, 15 predicted proteins | sample TARM_MetaG_T3_14_FD_134025 | JGI IMG/M metagenome (GOLD analysis project Ga0194137, IMG submission 134025) | Freshwater microbial communities from Pennsylvania, USA, analyzing microbe dynamics in response to fracking - TARM_MetaG_T3_14 (version 2) | ecosystem: Environmental > Aquatic >... | reverse complement strand
CGTCGCCACGCGCAAGAGCGCGCGATTGCGGAGACGCTGAGCCAGCGGGACAGCAATGCCGGCACCTGGTGTCGCCTCGCCATGCCGGATAGCCGGAGGAAGCGCGCGGACTTAAGTCCGCGCCGTCGAGCTTGTCCAGCAACGCCAACGCGGTCGGGAGGGCGTCGTCGATCACGGCGGCGAGGCGGGTGCTCGGAAGGCAGGCAGTTCAAGGATGGCCCGACACGGGGCTCACTTGGGGGCCAGCAATCTCATCACGGCCTGCACGACGGCTTCGGGGTTGGCCTTCTGGATCTGATGGTCGGAGTCGAGCGCGGTGGTGCGGGCGCGGGGGTACATGGCGCGCACACGGCCAAGGGTGGCCTCGTCGTCGTTGATGACGCCGAAGTCCACGGCCACGGCGCCGGCCGACTTGGGCACGTTGACCAGGCGCTCCACGGGGATGTGAGACGGCCAGGGCAGGGCCAGCACTTCGTCGCCGGTCACGTGGATGGCATCGACCTCGCGCGCGACCATGCGGCTCATGAACAGGCTCTTGGCCCAGCGCGTGTAGAAGGGAAAGTCCTCGGGTCTCTTGATGATGCCGGGGTAGACCGCGTCGACGAGGACGAGGCCGCAGACCTCGCCGGCATGCTCGCGCGCGAACAGCTGCTGGTAGAGCCCGCCCAGCGAATGGCCCACCAGCAGATAGGGCGGCTTGAGGCCTTGCTGACGCAGCAATTCGCGCAGGTCGGTGACGACCTGGTGGCCGTCGCGCGCACGTTCGGTGGCCTCGCTGCGGCCGATGCCGGGGCGGTTGTAGGCGAACAGGGCCCAGCCTTGCTGCGTGGCCGGCGCAAGGCCGGCCATGACGGCCTCCCAGCCGTCGAGGTCACCGCGCAGGCCGCTCTCGAAGACGATGGTGCCGGCCGGCGGCTGGGAGGTCTCGGCGGAGGCCACGTGGCGCAGCTCGATGGCCTGGCCGCCTAGGCGCGCGAGGTCGGTGGGGGCGGCTGCCCACGTCGTGGCGCACGCAAGGGCGAGAGCCAGCGCGGCCAGGGTTGGCGAGGCGCGGCGGAACAGCGGGGGCAGGGCCATGAGCGGGTATCCTTGAAAAGCAAAGCCGCGCTTGTATCGACGCGCCGCAGGCGCCGCCACCGCGGTGCGACGGACGGTGCAATGGGCGGCATGGCCTGCACGGGACCCAGCGGAGAAGCCGCGGAGAATCCCGTCCGGCGCCGCGTCGTCGGCCGTGCTTTTTCACACCCCCTCAAACCTTGGGTTGGAAGCCGCGGGCTGCGCTGGCACTCTGATCCCACCCCGTCTGCAGTTCGAGACGACCTCATGATGTTGACCCCCCATCCCGACCGCCCCCAGACCCTCGGCGAAGAGATCGCCAACGCCATCAGCCACGGCCTGGGCGCCGCGCTGGCCATCGCCGCCCTGCCCATCCTCGTCATCCGCGCCATGAACCACGGCGGCGCGGCCGACGTGGCGGCGGCGGCCATCTTTGCCGCCACGGCCATCCTGCTCTACGGCATCTCAACGCTCTACCACGCCCTGCCCGCCTCGCTGGCCAACGGCCGCGCCAAGGCCTGGCTGCTGCGCATGGACCACGCGGCCATCTACGTCTTCATCGCCGGGAGCTACACCCCTTTCACACTGGGCGTGCTGCACACCGGCCCGGGCGTGACGCTGCTGATCGCCGTCTGGGCCGCGGCGGCCTTCGGCGTGGCGATCAAGCTGTTGAACCGGCTGCGCCACCGCTTCGTCTCCACCGGCCTGTACCTGGCCATGGGCTGGGTGGTGGTCTTCGCGGCCGGACCGCTGATGACCCACGTGCCCGCGGCCGGCCTGACGCTGCTGGTGGCCGGCGGCCTGAGCTACACACTGGGGGCCTTCGTCTTCCTGCTGGACAACAAGGTGCGCTACTCGCACTTCGTCTGGCATCTGTTCGTGCTGGGCGGCAGCGTCTGCCACTTCTTCGCGGCGCTGTTCTACGCCTACGGTTGATATGGGCTTGCGCGGCGCGCGACACTCGCGCCCGCAACAAGGAGCCCGCATGCCCAAGGCCTACTGGATCGCCCGTGTCGATGTCAGCGACCCCGAGCAATACAAGCTCTATGTGCAGGGCAATGACGCGGTGTTCGGCAAGTACGGCGGCCGTTTCCTGGTTCGGGCGGGCCGGTTCGAGAACCCCGAGGGCAGCAGCCGTGGCCGCAATGTGGTGATCGAGTTCCCGAGCTACGAGGTGGCGCTGGCCTGCTACCGCTCTCCCGAGTACGCACCGCAGATCGCGTTGCGCCAGGGCGCCGCCGAGGCGGACATCGTCATCGTCGAGGGCTACGACGGGCCGCAGCCGAGTTGACGATGCCCGCAAGCACAGATTCACCGTCGCCGTGACCTAAGCCCGCTGCTCGCGAGCGGCCTGAGCCCCTGCCCGGGCGGGGGCTTGACACGGCTGGTACATTAACGGCCATAGATTCGCACAAGACCGTTTTCTCAAGGTCTTATCTGCAGCCCCGCCGGCCACCCTCTGGCCCGTTCTCGCGAGCGGCTCGCTTCAGCCAACTCCCGGCAAGTGTTCTTGAGTGTTTCTGTCTCCGCACGGCGCGTTGCCGGCGGAGAAATTCTCCATTCACCACTATTTCAAAGGAAACACCATGACTACCGAAACCGGCACTGTGAAGTGGTTTGACGACGGCAAGGGCTTCGGCTTCATCACCCCTGACAAGGGCAGCAAGGACTTGTTCGCCCACCACAGCGAAATCAAGAACGGCGGCGGCTTCCGCTCGCTGGCCGAGGGCGCCAAGGTCTCGTTCGAGACCACCCAAGGTGCCAAGGGCCCGCAGGCCTCCAACATCCGCACGCTGTGATTCGTGCACGGGCGCCTCGGGCGCCCACGGCCGCAGCCGGCTCGAACCGGCGCGGCAGCCAACCAAAGAAGAACAATATGAACAACAAGAAGAACATCGAGGTCGGACGTTTTCTGGTCTCCCCCATGAGCCAGCCCCGGTCGGGCGGCGGCTTCGACGCCCTGGTGTCGATCCGCTCCGGACGCGGCATGGCCAGCGTGGATCGCGTCATGCGTTTCACGCCGCAGTTCAGCAGCCCGCAGGCTGCCTTGCGCTACGCGCGGGCCGAAGGCCTCGCCTGGGCAAGCAGCCACTGAGACGGGCCCACGCCCCATCCATCAATTCACAAGGAGCTACAGATTTGGCCAAGGAAGAACTGATCGAAATGAACGGCGTCGTTGACGAAATCCTGCCCGATTCGCGCTTTCGCGTGACGTTGACGAATGGCCACAAGGTCATCGCCTACACAGGCGGCAAGATGCGCAAGCACCACATCCGCATCCTGGCGGGCGACAACGTGTCGCTGGAGATGTCGCCCTATGACCTGAGCAAGGGCCGCATCACCTTCCGTCACCTGGGCGCGCCGCGCCCCATGGGGGCAGCGGGCGCCCCGCGGCGCTAAGCCCTCCGGCTCTGCACCCCCGATCGGCCGCGCGGCATGCCCTGGCGGCCGATTGTCTTTTCAGGGCTCCCGCCGACATCCAAACGGGCGGCGGCCGCGTAGGCTCGTCGTGCCCATGATGAAAGCCGGCCTCTTCCTGCTCGCCGCCCTGCTGCTGGCGGGACTGCTTGTCGCCCGTTCGCCGGTGACGGCGCTCAACGCCCTCGCGCCGGCCAACACCCACACGGTCACCACCGGCGTGGCCTATGGCCCGGGCCCGCGCCAGCAGCTGGACATCTACCAGCCGGCACGCGCGGCGCCCCGCGGTGGCTGGCCGGTGGTGGTGTTCTTCTACGGCGGCTCGTGGAACCGCGGCAAACGCGCCGACTACGCCTTTGTCGGCGAGGCCCTGGCCTCGCGCGGCATCCTGGCCCTCGTGGCCGACTACCGCCTCTACCCGGAGGTGCGCTACCCCGACTTCCTGCACGACTGCGCCGCGGCCCTGGCCTGGGGTCTCGACCATGCCGAGGCGCTGGGCGGCAACCCGCGGCGCGTCTTTGTCATGGGCCACAGCGCTGGGGCATACAACGCCGCCATGCTGGCGCTGGACCCGCGCTGGCTGCAACAGGCCCCGGCACGGCGCCACACGCCGCGCGAACTAGCGGGCTTCGTCGGACTGGCCGGGCCCTACGACTTCCTGCCGATGACCAACCCCGACGCGCGGCCGGTGTTCTTCCATCCCGACTACCCGCCCGGCACCCAGCCGCTGGAGCACGCCGGCAAAGGCGCGCCGCGCAGCTTCCTGGGCGCGGCGCGCAACGACGAGTTGGTGAACCCGCAGCGCAACTCGCAAGGCCTGGCCAGCAGGCTGCAGGCCGCGCACGTGCCGGTGACGCTGAAGTTCTACGACCGTGTCGGCCACATGACCCTGGTCGCGGCCTTCGGCGCGCCCTTGCGCTGGTTGGCGCCGGTGCTGGACGACGTGGCGGGCTTCGTCAACGAGGCGCCGCCGCGCTGATCAACTGGCCCAGGCGACCGCGGCGCGCCAGGCAGCCACGGCGGCCGCGTCTGTCCAGCCCTGCGCGGCGTCGCCGAGGACGATCTCCACCATGGCGCCGCCGTCGACGAGGTGGGACGCCACCGCCCGCGCACCCAGCCAGAAGCCGTCGCGACGGGCAACCTCCAGCAGGGCCTCGCGCAGCGCCTCGGGGGCCACGGGCAGGTGCAGCTGGAAGGCATTGACCTGGGGGCGCTCGGGTGCCACCCGCCAGCCGGGCACTTCACCAAGCGCGGCGGCCAGACCCTGGGCCCGCTCGCGGTAGGCCGCCATGTGCGGGAGCTGGGTTCGCAGGCCCTGCTGGGCGCTCAGCACAAAGGGGTGGACGGTGAAGAGGTTGCCGGCCAAGCGGGTCTGCCAGGGCGCGATGGCCTGGGTGAAGTCCGTCGGGCCGGCCAGCACGCAGCCGGCCAGGCCGCCCAGGCCTTTGTAGAAGGACACATAGACCGAGTCGGCCAGCGCCGCGATCTCGGCCAGCGGCCGGCCGTAGTGGGCCGAGGCTTCCCAGAGGCGGGCGCCATCGAAGTGCAGGGGCACGCTGGCATTGCGACACCAGAGGCTGATGTCCACGAGTTCATCCCACTCGGGCAGGCGGTAGCCGCCGCGGCGCAGCGGCAGCTCGACGGTGACGACGGCGGGCTTCGCGGGCAGCGCGGCCAGATCCTCGACGGTCACAGGTGTGTCGTTGGCTCCAATGCGCAGACCGCGCAGCCCCATCAGCTTCTCGAAGGCCTCGGCCTCGTCGATGGCGATATGGCTTTGCGGATGCAGGGCCACCGGACCGTCACCGTCACCGCAGTGCACACGCAGCGCGGCGAGCTGGGCCGCCACGCCCTTGTGCATGAAGCGCGCGGCCGGCTTGCCCAGCAGGGCCGCGACCTCGGCCTCCAGTGCCTGCATGGCCTGGCCCTGGCCATAGACGTCCAGCGGCAGCGTGGCCTCGGGCAGTTCGGCCAGCGCGAGCAGCGAGTCGCGCATGGACGTGATGGGCCGGTGGCCATGGAGCCAACGCGTGCAGCGATTGCGCAGTTCGATGTCGGCGTTGGGGGTGCTGGGTGCGGGCATGGATCAGTGGGCTTGGGTACAGCGGTGGATTTCGAGGGTGGCGTGGGCGTTCTCAATGTGCGCGGCCTTGACCAGGATCACGACGAACACGGTCACCACCACGACCCGCACCCCGAAGTGGCATGCGGGCCATTCTGCGCCCAGGCTCGCGACCGTCCCGCGCAGCGGCCCCGATGCCCATCCGGGCCCATCTCATGGGCCTCACTAAAATCCTGCCCTTTTTCCTCGCGCGCGCCGCACAGGCGCATGCCTCCCATGCAAGCCCTCCACCAGCAGCCCCCAGCCCCCGAGCCCCTGGCCCGGCTGCTGCTGCAATGGGGCGTCGCGCCGGTGCCCGCCGCACCTGTGGCCGAGCGCCTGGGCGGCTGGCTGGGCTGGGCAGATGCCATCGGCCTGTCCCAGGTGCTGGCCGTGGCGCCGGCCGCCGGCAGCAATGAGGCCGCCCGCCGCGAGGCCCGCGACTGGGCCAATGCTGCACTGGAGCGGCTGCAGTCGGAGCTGACCGCCGCCTTCGACGACGCCCTGCTGGCCCGCGACGCCGCCGAGACCGCGGCCGAGGGCGTGGCGCTGTCTGACCTGCTGGCACCCTTTCGCCTGCACCACAGCCAGCAGCAGCGCAGCATGGCCGCCCGCGTCGCCTCGCTGCGCGAGCGCCTGCGCCCGCGCCTGACCGAGGCCTCGGGCACCCTGGCCCGCCTGGCTCAACTGGACGCTGTGCTGGAACACGCCGCCGGCGCCCAGGAACGCCAGGCTCTTGCCGGCCTGCCCGCCCTGCTGACGAAGCGCGCCGAGAGCCACCACGCCGCCGACCCGCGCCGCTGGCGGCTGCGCCTGTGGGCCGATCTGCAGCGCCTGCTGCGCGCCGAGCTCGACCTCCGACTTCAACCGGTGCAGGGGCTGATCGAAGCCCTGCACGCCGACAGCCCCCGATGAACCGCTTCCTGAACGCCCTCTACCCCCTCGCCCTGGCCGCCGGCCTCGCGGGCATTGCCGGCGCGGCCTTCGCCGCCTCGCGCCACCACCCGGTGGCCCTGGTGATGACGCTGCTGATCGCGGCCTTCTTCGTCGTCGGCATGTGGGAGCTGACGGCCTTCCGCCGTGCCAGCCGCGATCTGGATGCGGCGTTGGAGGGCGATGACTTCATCGCCCAACTGCCTGCCGCCCTGCGCGCCGGCGTGCAGCAGCGCCTGGAAGGCGTGCGCACGACCCTGCCCGGGCTGTCGCTGGCACCGGCCCTGGCCGGCCTGCTGGTGCTGCTGGGCATGCTGGGCACCTTTATCGGCCTGGTCATCACGCTGAGCAGCACGGCCTCGGCCCTGGGCCAGACGGCCGACCTCGCCGCCCTGGGCAACGCCCTGGGCGCGCCGGTGCAGGGCCTGGGCCTGGCCTTCAGCGCCAGCGTGGCCGGCGTCACCGGCTCGGCCATGCTGGGCCTGATGGTGGCCCTGGCCCGCCGCGAGCGCGCCGCCGTGGTGGCCCATCTCGACACCGCTCTGCTCGGCAAGCTGCGCCCGCTGACCGCAGCCCACCGCCGCGCCATCGAGCAGCAGGCGGCCGAGGCTGCCGCGGCAGAGACTGCGCGCAACCACAAGCTCGAACTGGTCGCCCAGCTGCAGCAGTTCGCCAAGCAGATGGCCGACCAGCTGGCCGCGCAGAACGAACGTTTCCATGGCGAGACGAGCAAGGCCTACACCGCACTCGCCGCCAGCGTGGACAGCACGCTGCGCAACAGCCTGGCCGAGAGCGCCCGCCTGGCCGGCGCCGCCATCCAGCCCGCCGCCGAGGCCGCCATGGCCGGCATTGCCCGCGAGGCCGCGGCCCTGCACGAGCGCGTCAGCACCCAGGTGGCCGACCAGCTCGGCGCCCTCAGCGCCAGGTTCGAAGCCGGCGTCGCCCGCATCGGCCAGCAGGCCGATGCGGCTGCGAAGGCTCAGGCCGAAGGCCTGGCCCAGCAGCGCGAAGCCGCGTTGAAGCAGCTCGCCGACGGCAGCGCCGCGACGCAGCAGGCCGTGGACAGCCTGAGCACCCGCTGGGCCGCCGAGGCGCAGGCCCTGCTGGCCGCGATGAACGCGGCGGAGACCCAGCGCCGCGCCGAAGCCCGGGCCGAGACCGAAGCCTTGGCCGAGCTACGGCGAGCCAACGAGCAACTGCTCGCCACCCAGCGCGAGGCCGCCCAGCAGCTGCTGGCCGACAGCGGCGCCCGCGCCCAGGACGCGCTGACCGAGCTCACCTCCGGCATCCAAGCCCAGACCCGGGAGCTGCTGGACCGCATCGCCGAGACCCAGACCCGCCACGCAGCCCTGCAGGCCGAGCGCGACGCCCAGGCCCGTGCCGAAGCCCGCGCTGACGGCCTGGCCCTGGCCCAGCAGCGCGAGGCCAACGAGAAGCTGCTGGCCGCCCAGCGCGAAGCCGCCCAGCAACTGCTCGCCGCCAGCGGCCAGCGCGCCCAGGACGCACTAACCGAACTGACCGCCGGCTTCACGGCCCAGACCCGGCAGGCCATCGCCGCCATCGCCGAGGCCCACGGCCAGCTGCAGTCGGCCCATGCCAGCCACGACGCCGAGCGCCTGGCCACCTGGCGCGCCGAGCTGCAGGCCGCCGGTGCCGCCCAATTGGCCCAGCAGCAGCAACTGGCCGATGGCCTGCTGCAGCACACCCGTGATCTCATCGCCCGCAACGAGGCGCAAGCCCAGACCACGCTGACCGAAGCCGGCGCACTGTTGAGGGCCGCCGGCGAGGCTCCGCGCGCGGCCGTCGAGGTCGTCGCCGCCCTGCGCGAGCAGCTGGCGCAAAGCCAGGCCCAGGACCGCGCCGCCCTAGCCGAGCGCGCCGAGCTGATGCAGACCGTGTCAACGCTGCTGGCCTCGCTGCAACAGGCCGCCGGCGAACAGCGCTCCGCGCTGGACGGGCTGATCAGCAGCGCCTCGTCCCAGGTGGAAGCGCTGGTGGACAACTCCGCCACCCAGCTCGAAGCCCTGGGCCAGCGCTTCACGGCCCAGGCCGATGTGACCGGCCAGGCGCTGTCGGAAGCGGCCACCACCCTGGCCGCCAGCGCCGCCGAGATGGGCAGCCTCGGCGAGGGCTTCGGTGCCGCCATCGAGCAGTTCCAGGGCGCCAACGCCCAGCTGGTGCAGCACCTGGCCGCGCTGGAGGAGCGCCTGGGCGCAGCGATGACGCGCAGCGATGAGCAGCTGGGCTACTACGTGGCCCAGGCCCGCGAGGTCATTGACCTCTGCCTGGGCTCGCAGAAGCAGGTGCTGGACGCGCTGCAGGGAGCGGTCGCGAATGGATGAGCCGCTGGAGATCGAACAGGAAGGCGTGGGCACACCGGCCTGGGCCGCCTTCGGCGACCTGATGGCCGGCGTGCTGGGTGCCTTCGTGCTGGTGCTGGCCGCGGCCCTGGTGGGGCAGCTGGACCTGGCCAACAAGCTGGAAGCCGAGACGCAGCAGCGCCAGGCCGAGCAGGCCCGCCGCGAGGCCCTGGAGCGCGCCCTGGCCGGCCCGCTGGCGGATGGGCGCATCACGTTGTCGGACGGCCGCATCGGCATCAGCGGCGCGGTGCTGTTCGCCATCGGCTCGGATCAGCTGCACGCCGAAGGCCGCGCCTTGATCAAGAGCCTGGCCCTCCCGCTGCGCACCTATCTGAGCCAGCGCGACGAGATCCTGATGGTCAGCGGCTTCACCGACGACCGCGGCCTGCTCACGGGCAAAGGCGGAACGAAGTTCGCGGACAACTGGGAGCTGTCGGCCCAGCGCGCCCTGACCGTCACGCGCACGCTGATGGCCGAGGGCCTGCCGCCGGACGCCGTGTTCGCCGCCGCCTTCGGGCCGCAGCAGCCGGTGGCGTCCAACGATGACGCTTCTGGCCGCGCGCTGAACCGGCGCGTCGAGATCGCCCCCACGCCGCGGCCCAAGCGGGCCGCCGCCTCGGCGCCGTGATGGTCGATCTGGACGACCCGCTGGCCTGGGTGCAGGCCCGCGCCGAAGCCGACCCCGTGCGGTTGCGCGTGCTGCAGGCGCTGGCGCGGCGCGCGTCTGCCCTGCCCGCCGGCGCCTTGCGTGAGCGGCTGCTGGCCAAGCTGGTGCAGCGCGCCGAGGCGTCGCCCGCCGCATTGCCGACGCGGCGAAGCGCGAGCACGCCAAGCCCACTGACCGAACTGCTTGCCGAGATGCGAAGCGATGCCGGCCCCGAGCTGCGCACGGTGCAGGTCCACCGCCGCACCTGGAGCGCCCTGCGCCTGACGCGCCGCATGGCCGAGGTCAGCGCGCCGGTGCCCGAGCATCTGGGGCCGCTGAACAGCCAGGTGCTGGTGGCGCGCGCCCTGCAGCAGCTGCAGGCCCTGGCGCCCGACTATCTGCAGCGCCTGCTGACCCAGCTCGATGCGCTGGCCGCGCTGGCGCCGCTGCAAAGCGCAGCGGAGACCGAGAAGCCGGCGCGTCCGGCGGCAAGGCCAACCCCCAAGAAGGCCGCGGCGCCGCGCAGGCGCTGACGCTCTGTTTCCCCGAACCCAGGTGGCCGACGGCCCTCGGGGCCTAACATGGGCGGGGCTGTCGCCCTCCTGAAAACGCATCTTTCCATGATTTCCCGCCTCCCCTCCGCCTCCCTGCTCCCCGTCGTCCTTGCCAGCGCCCTCCTCGTCGCAGCGCCCACCACGGTCCTCAGCGCCCCCCACGCCAAGCCGCGCGCCGCGGCGCACAAGAACAAGGCCGCCGCCCCGGCCGAACCGGCGATGACCACCGACGCCAATGGGCAGTCGGTGCCCGTCCTCGCAAACAAGGCCTGGGTGCTGATGGACTTCAACACCGGCCAAATCCTGGCCGCGTCCAACCCGGACGAGCCGCTGCCGCCTGCGTCGCTGACCAAGATGATGACCAGCTACTTGGTGGAGCAGGGACTCAAGAGCGGCAAGCTCAAGCCCGACGACAAGGTCACCATGAGCGAGAGCGCCTGGTGCCGCGGCGGCAAGGACGGTGACAGCTGCATGTTCGTGCCCCTCAACGCGCAGGCGTCGCTGATGGACATGCTGCGCGGCGTGGTCATCGACAGCGGCAACGACGCCTCCAAGGCCCTGGCCGAGCACATCGGCGGCTCGGAGGCCGGCTTCGTGGCGATGATGAATGCCGAGGCCAAGAAGCTGGGCATGACCAAGACCCAGTTCGCGAACGCGGCCGGCCTGCCCGATCCCAACAACAAGGCTTCGGCCCGCGACCTGGCCGTGCTGGCGGCCGCCATCATCCGCAACAGCGCCGAGTACTACCCGATCTACGCGGAGCGCGAGTTCACCTACAACGGCATCAAGCAAGGCAACCGCAATGCGCTGCTGTACACCGACCCCACGGTGGACGGGCTCAAGACCGGGCACACGGACGAGGCAGGCTACTGTCTCACCGCATCGGCCAAGCGCAACGGCATGCGGCTGATCTCGGTCATCATGAACGCCGACAGCAAGCAGGCCCGCGCCGACCAGACGCGCGTGCTGTTCAACTGGGGCTACGCCAACTTCGAGGAAGCGACGCCCGCCCAGGCCAGCGCCACGCTGGCGAGCGCCAAGGTCATCTACGGCGTGGCGCCGACGGTCAATGCGGGCCTTGCACAGGCATGGACGCTGGTGGTGCCCAAGGGCCAGGCAGCCGCCGTGCAGACCGCGATCTCGCTGAACCCCGCGCTCGAGGCCCCCATCGCCAAGGGCGCCGTGATCGGCAAGATCGTCGCCACAGCCAACGGCAAGCAACTCGGCGAGGCCCCCGTAGTTGCGCTCGCCGAGGTCGAGCGCGCCGGGTTCTTCGAGCGGCTGCGTCAGCGCGTCGCGGGCTGGTTCTCGAAGTAATGCGCTGGGTGCTTGTCAACGACCCGGCAAGGGCGCATCGTTGGCGGCGTCGCCCTGGTGGGGGCGGCGGCGATTGCCGGCTCTGCAAGCGGTCTTCCGTCTGACCAGGGCCTGTTCGCGATTGAGGGAAGCGCCCTGACAGGCGAGCCGCCGAATCGGCGCTGAGGCCACTGACGAACATTCGCCAAGATTTCAGAGTCCGCGGCAAGAATCATCGAATCCAGATCAACTGAGAGGACCCAAGATGCGCAAACACCAATTCCTTGCCGGGCTGTTGGCGGCAAGCCTCCTTGCGGGTATTGCCCAAGCAGGATCGAAGGAGGACATCGAGGCACATCTGCGCGCCGGCCGTTGGCAGCAGGCCGAAGCCGAGCTGCATCAGGTCTTGGAGAAGCACCCGACCAATGCGGCGGCCCATTACTGGCTGGCCCAGGCTGAGTACCGGCAGGGCAAGGTACAGGAGGCCGCCGCCGAAGCCCGTCGCGCCGTGGAGCTCGACCCGAGCAAACAGTTTGCTGCCGATCCCCAACTGCTTGCGACGATGCTTTCAGGAGCTTCAGCGCGTACGGGTGGGGCCACCGCGTCCCAGGGGCCCATCGTCGCATCACCCTCGGCTCCAGCGGCCCGAGGCGGGTCGCATCTCTACGGATGGCTGATCGCCCTCGCCCTGATCGGCGGATCCGTCATCCTGTGGTTTGCGACGCGGTCTCGTGAACAAGCCGACCAGAAGACTGAGCGGGAGCTCTGGAGTGGCCGCTTGCGCCAGGCGATCGAGGATCTCAAGGATGCCGTCAAAGCCAGCGACGCGAACCCGCAGAACACTCCCGAAGTGAGACTGGCCAACTACGACCGGTCCGCGCAAATGCAGAGCTCGATCCAATCGCACCTCGCCGACATGAGCCGCCGTACTGAGTATGGCGAAACGCAGGAACTCATCAGCCGTGCACATGACGTGGCGGCGCAGATCCGAGGGGAGGAACTTCCCAGCGTTCGGCAGGAGCGCCTGGAACGTGAGCGGCTGGCTCAGTTGGCCGCGGTTCAGCCCATGTCCCCCGGCTACCCTGCCTATGGCGCCGTGCAGACGCCAGGGGGTCCTGGGGTCTTGGGCACCGTGGCGGCGGTCGGCGTTGGTGCGGCTGCGGGAATGTTGCTGGCCGAGGCTGCTGAGGCTGCAACCAGCCATCACGTTCAACATTCAGACTGGGATGCAACATCCAGCGGTCGATCGGCTGCTGCCGCACCGCCGGCACTGGATCTGGGCGGCGCCGCCGGCAGCGATGCCGACTGGTCGCCAAGTGGCGACGGCAATGGCGCCGGCATTGATTTCGGCAGTGGTGGCGGCGACGATTTCTCCTGAGCCTCAGCCTGGTGGGGAGATGAGAGTTCGCCCCTCAGGCTTGCGGCCGACCCGCAGTCACCCCAAAGCCACTGCCCGCCGCTAAAGATTGCCTTGCCGGGCCAGGACGGGAGGTGTCGACCAGTTGAGTCCGCCGTGCGATGCTGACCGCCGCGCCAAGCCAATGCAGTCCCTGGCGTCATGCAGGCGTTCGGCGCGACGCAGGCCCATCACGGCGATGGTCGCCGTTGTCTACCGGCTCAGCTGGCCGGTGTAGGCCGATCGGATGCGACGCGACTGACGAATGCCAAGCCCGACAAGCCCGAAGCAGAACAACAGCAGCGACGAGGGCTCTGGAACGGGAACGAGCGAATGCGTCCAGTCCACGCCCGAGTCAGACGTCATCGCAAATTGGGGCACGAGCTTGCCGGTGTTGTCTCTAACGTCGGACAGGCCAGCCCAATAGAGCGAGTGCGCAAGGTCGAAGCTTGCCGTGCCGGAGAGGAAAGAGAAGTCCAAGCGAGTTTGTGCAGAGCCAGTCAGTTCGACGTCGATCGGGGCTGCAATTCCGAATTGGAAGTGCCCCGTCGCGGTGAAGACGCCGAACGGGTCACCGCTGAACCCAGTTTTGCCGTTGAGGCTGCCGCTGTGAGTCATGTCGAAGGCGCCGCCGCCCAAGTTCGTCTGCAGCAACCAGCCTGCCTGGGTTCCGAGCCCGGATGTGGCCGCAAGGGCGCCGGTCAGCGAGACAGCGTAGGTGAGCGTGCCCAGCGTGCCGTTCGGAATGCCCGGCGCCGTGATCGTGATGTTGTCCCGAAAGATGCCGCGGGCGACGGTGTCTAGGCTGGTCGTGGAGCTTCCCTGCAGCTTGATCACGCCATAGTCGACAAAGGTCGAGCCGCTGCCCGAGACCGGAAGGCCGGCCGCATCCCCGCCGGTTGCCGCACCCGAGATGCTGATGGCCCCTGGCTGAGTCAAGAATTGACTGAACGGGCCCGTGCCGCCTGATGTCGTAGGCGATATACCCAGTGCAGCGCTGTTGGGATCGGGCGCTGCGAATGCCAGCAACGGCACTCCGAACGAGACGACGATGAGCGTCTTCAACCTCAGGGAAGTCATATCGCCTCCTTCCAGCCGTGCGGCGGCACGGGTTTGCGCAGGGCAGCTTAGGCGCATCCAGGCAGTGTCCCTACCCCTAGTCTGCAGGCGATGAAAGCCCGCGCCACGGACGGCGTCCGGCCTTGTGGCAAGTGAAGGGAGACGTTCGCGGCGTCGCGACGCCG
>Ga0194137_10001562_pt1 | contig 14009 bp, 11 predicted proteins | sample TARM_MetaG_T3_14_FD_134025 | JGI IMG/M metagenome (GOLD analysis project Ga0194137, IMG submission 134025) | Freshwater microbial communities from Pennsylvania, USA, analyzing microbe dynamics in response to fracking - TARM_MetaG_T3_14 (version 2) | ecosystem: Environmental > Aquatic >... | reverse complement strand
TGAATACGAATACCAGGCTTTACAATATATTATAGGCAGTGCTGATCATTTTAATCATCTGGAATGAAATTTCTTTGGCAGCTTTTTCAGAGGCTTCACGACAGGATCATCCACGGAAACTGCTTTGAATAAACCTTATAAAATTTGCAGCTTTTTATAGCATTTTATAAGATTCCGGCAGCTGTTACGTTACCTCCTGATAACTCTATCATAATATGAAATCGTTTATATTTAAAGAGATGATTGAGAAAGTCGTGGAAATTCGGGAAGAAAATCCTCTTTTTTTTTAATCTGTTAATATTGTAGGAATATTCAATCTATTTTCAGGCAAAATGAAACAGCGACAATGTAATCGCTGGTTCAACAGGTCTATTCTGTTTTGTTTTCGATGATTCCAATACCCAGCTCTTCAAGCTGTACACGGTCAACTGTATTTGGTGCTTCAGACATAGGATCATAGGCATTCTGATTCTTGGGGAATGCGATAACATCCTTGATGTTGTCCGTTCCTGCAAGGAACATAACCAGTCTGTCCATACCGAAGGCCAGTCCGCCATGTGGTGGTGGACCGTACTTGAACGCTTCAAGAAGGAATCCGAATCTCTCCCATGCTTCTTCGGTGCTGAATCCAAGAAGCGAAAACATCTTTTCCTGCAGCTTCGAGTCATGGATTCTTATGGAACCGCCACCAAGCTCTTCTCCGTTAAGGACCATATCATAGGCTTTGGCGCGGGCTCTGCCAGGATCGGTTTCAAGAAGATGGAGATCTTCCTCCATCGGACTTGTGAATGGATGATGCAGAGCGACGAACCTTCCTGCTTCTTCATCTTTCTCAAGCAGCGGGAATTCTGTTACCCATGCAAATTTGAACTCTTCAGCGCCTTCAAGGAGACCGTATTTTTTAGCCAGGTCAAGTCTCAGTGCGCCCAGTGACTGGAATACCACCTCATCCTTGTCAGCAACGATGAGAACAAGATCCCCGGTCTTCGCTCCGGCTTTTTCTGCAACTGCTGCAAGTTCATCCTCACTGAAGAACTTGGACAGTGCGGATTTCATGCCGTCCTCTTTCATCTGGATGTAAGCCAGTCCTTTGGCTCTGTATGTCTTCACAAACTCGCCTAGTCTGTCAATGTCTTTTCTGCCCATGGCGGCACCACCTGTTAAAGTGATGGCTCTTACGCTGCCGCCCTGCTCTATGGCATTCTTGAATACGACAAACTCAGTATCCTTGACGAGCTCAGTGAGATCCTTCAGTTCCATTGCAAATCTCAGATCAGGCTTGTCAGATCCGAATCTCTCCATGGCATCTTTGTATGTCAGTCTTTCGAATGGCACTTTGACTTCCTTATCAAGAACTTCTTTGAATACTCTCTGTACAAGTCTTTCATTCAGCTCAATGATATCCTCGACGCCCACAAAGCTCATTTCGATATCGATCTGAGTAAACTCTGGCTGCCTGTTTGCTCTTAAATCCTCATCTCTGAAACACTTTGCAATCTGGAAGTATTTGTCAAATCCCGATACCATAAGCAGCTGCTTGAATATCTGAGGACTCTGAGGAAGCGCATAGAAGCTTCCAGGGTAGTTTCTTGAAGGTACAAGATAATCTCTAGCCCCTTCAGGTGTGCTCTTGTTCAGAATCGGTGTTTCCACTTCAAGGAATCCTTCTCCATCCATGAAATTTCTGATGGAGATGTAAGCCTTGCTTCTCAGCTTGAATATTCTCTGCATGTCCGGACGTCTGAGATCAAGGTATCTGTACTTCAGTCTGATGTTTTCCGCTGCATCAAGATTTTCTTTGATGTAGATCGGCGGGGTCTCTGATTCTGAAAGGATTTTAAGTTCCTTCGCGATCAGCTCCACCTGCCCTGTAGGCATATTGTCGTTGACAGACTCTCTTCTTTCCACTGTTCCTCTGACAAGGATGCAGAACTCATTACGCAGTCTGTCCGCTTTTTCATAAGCTTCCTTTGAAGATTCTTCCTTGAAGACAACCTGAAGGATACCCTCTTTGTCTCTCAGATCGCAGAAGATCAGAGAACCCAGATTTCTTCTTTTGGCAACCCATCCGGTTACGATGATTTCCTTACCGATCAGATTTTCATTCACAAGACCGGCCATATGTGTTCTTCTCATTTGACCAAGCATTTCACCCATTATCATTCACCCCTATTGACCAGCTGCAGAATATCCTCTGCAGTCAGTTTTACTTCGACTTGTTCTCCGCTCTGCATTTCCTTAAGTGATGCCTTGTCATTTGCAAGTTCATCATCACCCAGAATCATGGTGTAGCGTGCACCGACTTTATTGGCATACTTCATCTGAGCCTTAAGCTTTTTGCCCATATGATCGATATCCACTTTCAGTCCTTTTGTTCTCAGCTCATGAGCCATAGAAGCCGCCTTTAAAGCTGCATCGTCTCCCATGGAAGCAATGAAGATGTCGAATCTCATGGGTTCCGGTATGACAACTCCTTCGTCAGCCATGGTCATGAGCAGTCTCTCAAGACCCAGACCAAAACCTACAGCAGGCATCTCCGGTCCACCGATTTCTTCGATGAGATAGTCATATCTTCCGCCACCGCAGACAGTGATTTCCTTATTCACAATCTCAAATACTGTCTTTGAGTAGTAATCCAGTCCTCTTACTATGCCTTTATCCACTTCATATCCGATTCCCATGGCATCAAGATATTTCTTGAGCTTTTCAAAATGGTCGCTGCACTCTTCACAGATGTGATCAAGAATAAGCGGCGCATCCTTGACGATGAGCTGACAGCTCTTTTCCTTGCAGTCAAGGATTCTCATGGGATTCTTGTGGAACCTGTCTTTACAGACAGGGCAGAGCTCATCATAGTGAGGCTCAAGAAAATCTTTCAGCTTGTGGTTATATTCCAGTCTGCATCCAGGATGTCCGATGGAATTGATTTTTAAAGAGAGACCTTTTATACCCAGCTCCTCAAAAGCTCTCATGGCTATGGAGATAACCTCAGCATCGGCTGAAGGCTCCTGGCTTCCAAAAAGCTCCACACCGAACTGATGATGCTGCCTTAATCTGCCTTTCTGAACATTTTCATACCGGAAAACAGGCGTAAAATAGTAAAGCTTTGTCGGCTGCGCATCCGCATACATCGATGACTCTACAAACGCTCTCACTGCCGGAGCCGTACCTTCAGCTTTAAGCGTGATGCTTCTTTCTCCCTTATCCAGAAAAGTATACATTTCTTTCTGAACCACATCTGTAGTTTCACCTACACCACGTGTAAAAAGTTCAGTGCTCTCGAACATTGGTGTCCTGATTTCGCGGAACCCGTATTCATGAGCGATTCCCTTTAATTTTTCTTCAATATGATGCCATCTGTATGCATCCATCGGCAGCATGTCCTTGGTCCCCTTAGGTGCCTGCAAGTCCATAATCTCTCCTCCTCATTCCTTCAGAAAACTCATTTTCTTTTCCATCATTTCCTGAAATCTCTCTGTATAGTCATTCAGCCCTTTGAAATTGGCAAAACGTTCAATTTTTCCGTCCTTGACTTTTTTGGTGACGCCGTCTGCGCCTACCGCGATGATGGTCTTCACTTCTTCAATCATCACCATGTTATAGAGATTTTCCATACCTTCTTTTGCATAGCCCACATTTTCAAGATTACCGACCATGTTCTTCTGCCTGTACATGTAATAGGGCATAAGACCAAGCTCTCTCGCCATACGATCGGTTTTCTCGTACATGAGGTTCATCTCTTCCTGTGAAGGTAGAGCGTATTTCTTCTCCATAAGGAAATCCTCATAAAGCCTCGAAGCTCTTTTCAGTGCAAGACCATGAACAGTGATGCTTTCAGGTGAAAGCTTCCTGATCGCCTCTATGGTTTTCTCCACATCATCAAGATGCTCACTGGGGAGACCTAAAATCATATCCATATTAATATTATCAAAACCCAGGTCCCTTGCCAAATTAAATATCTCAATGACCTTGTCATGATCATGATTTCTTCCAATGAGCCTTAGGGTATCATCATTCATAGACTGAGGGTTGATGGATATCCTTGTCGCCTCATATCTTTTCATGCTTTCCAGTTTGTTTTTAGTAATGCTGTCCACTCTTCCCGCTTCCACCGTAAACTCAAGAATATCCCGGTCCATGATGAAACAGTCATAAATAGAAGCCATGACTTCTTCGAATTCTTCATCGGAGACAGCAGTTGGTGTTCCTCCGCCAAAGTAGACATTATTGATTTTCAGCCTTCTCTCGTCGATATACCCTCTGATCTCCTCCATCTCCTTCTTCAGAAGATGAAGATAGGTGTCTTTATACTGATTGCCCCGATATACATTGGACGCAAAGGAACAGTAGAGACATCTTGATGGACAGAAAGGCATCCCGATGTAGATATCCGCAGAGTTATCCGTATCCACCAGTTTCAGGAGCATTGACTCCTTCAAAGCCACCTCGTAAGCAAGGAGAATCTTGTCCTTATCCGCCAGATACTCTTCCTGCAGTTCTTTGACGATATCCTCGGAGCTTCTGCCTTGTTCGATAAGCTCCCTGACAATCTTTGAAGGCCTTATGCCGATGAGAATCCCCCAGGGAAGATGTTTCCCCGTTTTCTTCTCGAGAAGCTGAAACAGCGCTCTGCGCATCACATTAAGGTCTCTGTCCGGATAAGGGGAAGTGGTGATCTCACCAAAGAAGCTGATGGTCATCTCATCTCCTCTGACTTCCACGTCGATATCCGCCTTCGTTTCATCTCCCTCATCCAGAAACTCAATTTTACCCGCTGGATAAAAGAGCGTTACGATATGGTATACATGATACCTGAGAGAATTGTTGCTTTTAACTTTGATCATTGTTCTCCCCTATCTCAGATAGCCGTTGAATGCTTTTTCCATGCCGATGGTCGTTTCCGGACCATGTCCTGGCATTACTCTTGTGCTTTCCGGTAAAATCAGCAGTTTATTCCTGATGGAAGAGAGAAGCTCCTCCATATCTCCTCCTGGAAGATCGGTTCTGCCTACTGAATTCTGAAACAGGACATCTCCTGAAAAAAGAACGCCGTCAATGAGAAAACTCAGACTGCCTTTACTGTGACCCGGCGTTTCCATGATTCTGATTTTTTTGCCTGCAAAAAGGAAATCATCTCCTTCTTTAAGGAAGAAATCAGCCCTTCTCATCTTTCCGAAAGCTGTCTTTCTCTGCTCGATATATTTCATGTCCACTTCAGAAATGTAAACCGGAATGGAGAAAGCGTCTCTCACCGCATCTACTGCGCCCACATGATCCACGTGACCATGGGTAAGCAGTATGGCTTTCAGATTCACTTTCAGTTTCTTCAGATATGCGACCAGTTCTGAACCTTCATCGCCCGGATCGATGATCAGTGCATCCTTGGACGCTTCATCTATGACGATATAAGCATTTTCCTGGTATACGCCCAGGACCGTTTTTTTGATTTGCATAATTTCTCCTATCTTTAAAAGGTCTTTCTGCTGTCCAGAAGAATAGTGACTGGCCCATCATTTTCGATGAGAACTTTCATTTCCGCACCAAAAACTCCGGTTTCCACTTTGTACCCGCTGCCGCGCAGCTCCTTCACCATAGTTTCATACATACTTTCTGCAACATCACCTTTGGCCGCCTGAATGAAACTTGGTCTTCTGCCCTTTCTCGCATCTCCGTAGAGCGTAAACTGAGAGATCATGAGAATCTCTCCATCCACTTCTGTAAGAGAAAGATTCATCTTGCCCTCACTGTCTTCAAATACGCGAAGACCTTTAATCTTCTCTACGATATAATTCATGTCCTCCCGGGTATCATCATCTTTGATTCCCAGAAGGACATTGAAACCTTTTCCGATCCTGCCCACGGAATCGCCATTTACGATGACCTCCGAGGACAGTACTCTCTGTACTACAGCACGCATATTTTCACCTATCCATTCCCGATTCTGAACGCATCCGAAACATTGGAGAGTTTCCTCAGCCTCTTCAGACTCTCTTCGAGAAGATTGATGTCTTTGATCAGAAGAGAGAGATGGAGCGTAACAGAGCCGTCTTTTTTAGTTTCCACATTCATGGCATTAAGCGGTATCTTGAGATCGTTGATGAGCGATATGATGTCGGAAACGAGGTTAGGCCGGTCAAACGCATTGATCTGCACCCTGGCGCTGTAGAGTTCGTGACTTTCTTTCTCCCACTGGACATCAACGATACGATGAGTTTTATCATTTTTGATTTCTTCTATATTTGTGCAGTCAGTCCTATGGATACTGATTCCTCTGAAATTGGTGATGAATCCTATGATGTCATCTCCTGGAACAGGATTGCAGCATTTGGCAAATCTGACTTGAACATTGCTCATGCCAGATACAATCACCCCAAAGTAGGACTTCTTCTTGGCTTTTTCCTTTTTTCTCTGGGCTTCGATCATCTTTTCCGCTTCAAGGAGTGATGCCTTGTTGTCTTCATTGATCTTAGCTTTCTTTTCTTCTTCTATGAAATCTTTCAGAGCGGTGACAATAGTAGATGGAAGTACCTGACTGGCTCCGACCACAACATAAAGATCTTCGATGTTGTTGCCATGATACCTGCGGATCAGACGGTCAAGCATTTCACCTTTGGCGATATCCGCAAAATTGCGGTCCTGCTTCTTGGCTTCCTTTTCCAGAAGCTCCTTGCCTCGCTGTATATTTTCTTCTCTTTTTTCTTTCTTGAACCAGGCTTTGATCTTTGTCTTTGCCTGATTGGATGTGGCAATATTCATCCAGTCGATATTTGGACCTTTGGGTTTGGAAGAGGTTATGATCTCGACGATTTCACCTGTTGCCAGCTTATAGTCAAGGGTGACCATATTCCCGTTCACTTTAGCTCCGATGGTCCTGTTTCCGATATCCGTATGGATTCGATAGGCAAAATCTATGGGTGTCGCCTTCTGTGGAAGGTTGATCACTTCGCCTTTTGGTGTGAATACGAAAATTTCATCCCCGAACAGATCGATCTTGAAAGCCTCCATGAATTCTTCCGCATCAGATGTCTCCTTCTGCCATTCAAGCATGTCTCTCAGCCAGACAAGTTTCTGATCCATGGTGTCTTTTGGTGCTTCCTTGGATGATCCCGTTTCCTTATACTTCCAGTGGGCAGCAATTCCATACTCTGCCACCTTATGCATCTCGTAGGTTCTGATCTGTATCTCAAAAGGCTTTCCCTGTGGTCCGATGACTGTAGTATGAAGACTCTGATACATATTGGGCTTAGGCATGGCGATGTAGTCTTTGAATCTTCCAGGAATCGGCTTGTAGATGGTATGAACGATACCAAGGGCGGCATAGCAGTCCTTGATGGAATCCACAAGAACTCTGATGGCGGTAAGGTCAAATATCTGATCGATGTTCTTGTTCTGTGCCATCATCTTCTTATATATCGAATAGAAGTGTTTAGGTCTTCCATCGATATCACACTCTATGCTTGCAGTTTTGAGTTTATCCACAATGTCATCCATGACCATAGCGATATAGGATTCTCTTTCCTTGCGCTTTTCTGCAATCTGGTTCACCAGATCATAGTACTCTGTAGGATACATGTATCTGAACGCCAGATCCTCCAGCTCCCATTTGATTCTGAACATTCCCAGCCTATGGGCAAGTGGAGCATAGATGTCAAATGTTTCCTTGGATTTTTCCTTCTGCTTGTCAGGCTGCATATACCTCAGGGTACGCATGTTGTGCAGTCTGTCTGCAAGTTTTATGAGGATGACTCTTATGTCCTTTGCCATGGCAAGAAGCATCTTTCTGACGTTGTCAGCCTGTTCTTCCTCTTTGGACTTATACTTGATCTTACCCAGTTTAGTCACGCCATCAACCAGCTCTGCAATCTCTTCGTTGAAAATTTCAGCAATCTCATCGTAGGTATATTTGGTGTCTTCGATGACATCATGCAGGATTCCGGCTACTACGGTATTGGTGTCCATACCCATATCCACCAGTATTGAGGCGACCTCAACAGGGTGAGTCACATAGAGCTCACCTGAAATTCTTCTCTGGTCACCATGGGCTTCGGCAGCAAGATTATAAGCCTTGATGACGAGTTCCTTGTTGATGTTGCCGGCTTTATCTATTTTTTTCATCAAATCGTAGAGCATAAGAATTCCTCTTTTCCATCAAAATAACATTTGCCAGTAAATAGCGCATAGGCTGGCATAACACCAGCCTTTAATAATCATATTATCTTCTATTTAGATATCGTACTGCACCATGGATTCAACATGGTAGCCTTCAAGCTTGTCTCTTCCGTGAAGCTCTGTCAGTTCGATCATAAAATCTATGGATACTACTTCCCCGCCTGCCTGCTCAATGAGCTTAGCACATGCTGAAATAGTACCACCAGTTGCCAGAAGATCATCGACAAGAGCTACTCTGTCTCCCTTCTTGAATGCATGCTTGTGTATTTCCAGGGTATCCTGACCGTATTCCAGGTCATAGCTTATGGATACTGTCTCCTGTGGGAGTTTCCCCGGTTTTCTTATCGGAATGAATCCGATTTCCATTGCATATGCCAGTGGCACACCAAAAATGAATCCTCTTGCTTCAGGCCCTGCAATGTAGTCCACACCGAGTTTTCTCAGTTTTTCGGCCATGGTGTCGATGAGAAGCTTGAAAGCCGGTCCGTCACCGATAAGAGGAGTGATATCTTTAAAGCTGATCCCTTTCTTGGGAAAATCTTCGATTATCGCTATTTTTTCTTTAAAATCCATAATAACCTCCAAAGTTATATACTATTGACTATTTATAAGATACTTTGCAATCTGCTCAGCACGGTGAGTATCTTCAGTTGTGAGCAGTTCAATGATGATTCTCGCATTGTCTACCATTGACCAGGGATTATCTTTGGGCGTAATAACTTTTCTCAGTTCCATTTCGTCGCATGGATTCAGTTTCTTAAGAGACCTGATTCCATAGTTTGTGGATATCTTAAGCCGATTCAGACCCATACTGAGGATTTCATCACCATCAGTGCTTTCTTCGTCAGACCCGAGATAGACCAGATCGATGTATCTGAAAATATTCCTTGTGTCATAGTTTATGGAAAGATCTCTGGCAAATACAAATACATTCTTCAGAAGTGTTTCATCACTGGAATGAAAACCGTACTTAACCTGACTGCTTCCATGACCGATTGCGATAAGATCCGTCTCATTTTCGATCAGTGCATCATATACGCTTTCAGTGAAGGTCTCATCAAGGGAAAGCATCAGACCGGGATTGAAAAAATTCAGGTGGGTTCTGGCATCAGCAATAAGACTTTCTCTATTTCCTCCCTTTGGAAGCAGAAAATAGTCAAAGTCTGCATTGAAATATCGAAGCACAAGAATCAGTGTGGCGATACTGCATATCCCCTCACGATCACCCCTGCCGTAAATAATGATTTTTTCGCGATTATTTACCGCTTCCATAATCCTGTAAATTGTCTTGTGGGTATACTTTGGTGTGCTTACTGATTCAGCACCTTTAAATATTCCCCTGATAAATGCACTCACCATATCCATCCATCCCTCGTCTGCTTGAAACAACTCTTATTATAATACAAAACAGTGCTCATCACAATGAATGCAGAGCGTCTGTTTCTTCTGGTGGACGTAAAGGCCGCTATAAAAGCGGCCTTATTCCATCCCATTAAATCCAGTTTACTTTCTGTTTTTCTTTGCTCTTTCTTCCAGGAAGATCCATGCAGGACCTGCGATGAAGAAAGTAGACAATCCACCCACCATGACTCCGATTGAAATCGGAAGTGCGAAGTCTCTGATCTGAGGAACAAATATCGCAACAGACAGAATGGTAAACAGTGTGGTAAGGAGTGTACCCACAGATCTTGAGAACGAGTCGTTCATCGACATATTCACAAGCTTCTTTGAACTCAGTCCAGGATGCAGTTTTTTGTTTTCTCTTAGTCTGTCAAATACAACGATGGTATCGTTGATGGAGTAACCAAGTATCGTCAGGACTGCCGCGATAAATGGCGTATTGATTGAGATTCCAAGCACTGCATATACTGCAACAAGGAACGCTATATCATGCAGCAGCGCGATGACGGATGCAAACCCGTAGTTCTTTTTAAAACGCAGTGTAATGTAGATCAGCATGAAGACTGTTGCCAGAATTACAGCTTTGATTCCGCTCTCGGTCAGTTCCTTACCAACGGAAGCTCCAATTTCGTCAAGAGTGATGATGCTGTCATCTTCAAGCGTATACTTTTCCTGTATATCATCAACCAGATCATCGATGGTTTCAGTGGAAAGCGCCTGACTTCTTACTTCGATCTGTGTACCGTCTATCTTCTGTGTGACGGCATTGGCGTCATAGGCTTTTACGATTTCATCCATTCCAGTCTTGTCAAAATCTGATCCGACTTCTATGACGAGTCTTGTTCCGCCTGCAAAATCCAACCCAAGATTCAGACCTCTGCTTGCAATGAAGAACAGACCAACAGCAAGTACTGCTGCACTGATGATTCTCCAGTACTTTGCACCTGAGATGAAGTCAATCTGTTTCTTCTCCACAACGGTCTCAGAAACGCCGAAGTCCTTCGGTTTGGACAGGAAGCCCATTCTCACACCCAGCCATAGCAGATGCTTTGTGATGAACAGAGCTGAGAACATGGATATGACAATACCGATCATCAGTGTAAGGGCAAATCCTTTTACCGAACCTGATCCGACAAAATAAAGGACAAGACCGGCGATGATTGTTGTAATGTTGGCATCGATGATGGAACTCATGGCATTGCCAAATCCTGCTTCGATGGCTTTATGTACGTTTGTTGTTAATCTGAGTTCTTCTTTGATTCTTTCGAAAATCAGAACATTGGCATCAACTGCCATACCTATAGTCAGAAGGAAACCGGCGATGCCTGCAAGAGACAAAGTGGCATCAATTCCGTAGAAAACAAACAGCAGTATCCAGACATAAAAGCCTAGGGCAACTGATGCCAGGAAACCTGGTCTTCTGTACTTGATGAGCATGTATAGAACGATGAGAGCCAGCCCGATAACCGATGCGGTCAGGACATCACCCATAACTCCAGCACCAAGGCTTGGTCCAACTGTCTGAACCTGAATAGCCTTCACAGGGTATGGAAGAGCTCCGGAGTTGATGATTCCTGCAAGGTTCTGAGCTTCTTCAACTGAACCCATACCTGTGATCATGGCTTCTCCGCCAGTTATGACATCATTTACCATAGGGGAAGACAGTACTTCATCATCCATGTTGATGGAGATCTGCTGTCCTCTGAACTCTGTTGTAGCCTTCTCGAATTTCTCTGCACCGACTTCATTCAGTACAAGAGATACGATCGGCTTGTTTGTTGAATCCAGCATAGCTGTAGCAGATGTTACGTCACTACCAGATAAAATCACATTTCCATCAGGATCTTCAAAGGTCAGTTCACCTGTAGTCTGAAGACTTGTAACGATATCGCTTGAATTGTATACTCCTGGAATATCAATTCTGACTCTCTTTTCTCCTTCGGTAGTGGACACGGTTTCACTGACTCCGATCTTGTTTACTCTAAGATCAAGCAGTGTTTTTATGGAATCCAGCTCACTTGCTTCAAGGGATTCAGCCTGAACTTCCATGACAACTGAAACTCCGCCCTGAAGATCAAGTCCTCTGTTGATGACTTCTCCGAATGACTTGAAACGGTATCCTCCGAGTGTCAGTCCGTTTACTGCCGTAACTGCAAGAAAGGATAAAACGAATAATATAATGACGAAAATGGTAATATTTCCTCTTCTCTTCATTTCTGAAATAACCTCCGATTTTGATTTGGGATCAGTCTCTAAACTGAACTGGTTCGGCTTATACCGACTGAAATCGCTTTTTCATAAATCAAAGGGCAGAGCGTTTTTGCGCTGCCCTCTGATTCCTACACCTATTGATTTGCGTTAAGAATCAATCTGTACCTATTCAGTAACGCCTGTTCTCACTGTAGCAATCGCACTTTTTGCGAATTTGATCTTCACTCTATCTGATCCGGTTTCCAGCGTAATGGTCTCTTCATCCATTTTTACAATTTTTCCTATGACTCCGCCTCTTGTTGTGACTTCATCGTTGACCTTGAGTTCACTGATCATTTTTGAAAATGCACTTTTTCTCTTCTTTTCAGGAAGAAACAGCATGAAGTACATGAGTGCGAGCATAAGGATGATTGGTAATGTCTGTCTAATGATCTGTTCCATTATTTGTGCCTCCAATGTTTAATACTACTATTATAGTGAATTTTATATGAATAAGGAAGATATATTTATTAACTTCTCCACATTAGGCGATAATTAAGTTTTTCAGACTTCCTCGGCAACGGGTTCCTGACCCCTTGACCAGTCTGCCAGCTTCTGTGCTTTGAATTCGTGGAATCTGTCTTCATCGATTGCAGTCCGGATATCTTCCATCAGCTTATTGTAGAAATAGAGATTATGAAGCACACATAGTCTAAGTGCCAGCATTTCCTTCGCTTTGAACAGATGCCTGATGTAGCTTCTTGTATAGCTTCTGCATGCAGGGCACTCGCATCCTTCGTCTATGGGCATCGGATCCATCTCAAACCGTTTGTTGTTCAGATTGATCTTTCCTCTAGATGTGAATACATGTCCATGCCTTCCGTTTCTTGCAGGCAGAACACAGTCAAAGAAGTCGACTCCACGCTCAACAGATTCCAGAATGTTTTCCGGCGTGCCTACGCCCATAAGATAGATCGGTTTGTCTTCTGGAAGATGAGGAACGACAACATCTAGTATCCTGTACATCTCTTCATGGGATTCTCCTACTGCAAGACCTCCGATGGCATAGCCGTCAAGATCCATTTTGGAAATTTCCTTTGCGTGCTCAATACGGATATCCTCATAGGTGCCGCCCTGATTGATTCCGAACAGCATCTGTTTCCTGTTTATGGTTGTTTCGTCCTGATTGAGACGATCCAGCTCATTTTTGCATCGAACAAGCCATCTGGTTGTCCGGTCAACGGAACGTTCAACATAATCTCTTTCAGCAGGAAGTTCGATGCACTCGTCAAAAGCCATGGCAATGGTTGAGGCGAGATGAGACTGTATACGCATTGATTCTTCCGGACCCATGAATATTTTGCTTCCGTCGATATGAGAGCTGAAATATACCCCTTCTTCCTTGATCTTTCTGATCTTAGCCAGAGAGAACACCTGGAAACCGCCCGAATCCGTAAGGATCGGCCTGTCCCAGTTCATGAATTTATGGATGCCGCCCATTTTTCGGACCAGCTTGTCGCCGGGTCTCAGATGAAGATGATAAGTGTTGCTGAGCTCCACCTGACATCCGATTTCCTTAAGATCCATAGAAGAGACTGCGCCTTTTATTACAGCCAGAGTACCCACATTCATGAATACAGGGGTTTCTATAGTGCCATGGGGGGTTTCAAAACGGCCTCTTCTGGCTTTATTTTCTTTCTTTAATAATGTATACATATTCTATTCCTTAATAAACATGGAATCACCGAAACTGAAGAAGCGGTACTTCTCTTTTACAGCAGTTTCATAGGCGTTCATGATATTGTCCTTTCCTGCCAGTGCGGAGACCAGCATGATTAATGTTGATTCTGGAAGATGGAAGTTTGTGATGAGACAGTCGATGCATTTGAACTGATATCCGGGATATATGAAGATCTTTGTATATCCTGAATCCTCTTTGACCATCCCCTTGTCGTCTGCTATGGTTTCAAGGGTCCTTGTGGATGTGGTGCCTACGGATATGATTCTTCTGCCTTCTCTTTTCGCCTGATTGATGATCTGTGCATTTTTCTCATCCAGACTATAGAATTCGGAGTGCATATCATGGCTTTCAACGGATTCCACCTTTACCGGTCTGAAGGTGCCTAGCCCCACATGAAGTGTTAGAAATGCGATTTCAACACCCATATCGGTAATCTTCTTCAGAAGACTTTCTGTAAAGTGAAGTCCTGCAGTTGGGGCTGCAGCTGATCCTTCTTCCCTCGAATAGA
>Ga0194137_10001561_pt1 | contig 14012 bp, 11 predicted proteins | sample TARM_MetaG_T3_14_FD_134025 | JGI IMG/M metagenome (GOLD analysis project Ga0194137, IMG submission 134025) | Freshwater microbial communities from Pennsylvania, USA, analyzing microbe dynamics in response to fracking - TARM_MetaG_T3_14 (version 2) | ecosystem: Environmental > Aquatic >... | reverse complement strand
GATCGGCAGGGTGGTCATGGCGTGATCACCATGTGCTGTCAGGCGGGCCGCTGCAGCGGTCCAGCAGCTTGAGAAAGCGCGCCACGTTCAGCGGCTTGGTGAGGTACTCGACAAAGCCCCGTGCACGCGCTTCATTGATCTGATCGGGCATGGCATCGGCCGACAAGGCCACCCGTGGGATGCTGGCCGTGCTGGGCGACTGGGCCAGCGCATCCGACACATCCAGGCCATTCATGTCGCCCAGGTGCATGTCCAGCAGCAGCAGATCGGGCGGGCAGGCCTGCGCCATCGTGATGGCCTGCTGGCCGCTGTGCGCCACTTCCAGATGCCATTGCGGACGCATGCGCATCACCTGGCGCACCAGCTCCACATTGATGGCATTGTCTTCGGCATAGAGCACGGTGCGGTTTTGCAGGCCCAGGTCGTCGAGCGCGCCGAAGCCCGAGCGCAAGCCGGAGTCGGCGCTTTCGGCATCATGGGCCGGGGGCCGGGCCAGTGGCAACCAGACCCGAAAGCTCGTGCCGGTGCCCGGTGTGCTGCTGACCTCGACGCTGCCGTTCATCAGGTCCAGCAGGCGCTTGACGATGACCAGGCCGATGCCCGTGCCCTCGATGTTGGTGCGTTCGGCGCCCAGTCGGTTGAAGGGCTCGAACAGGTGCGCGACCTGCTCATTCGTCATGCCTTGGCCCGTGTCGCTGACCGTGATCAGCACGCGGTCATCGAGCGCCATGGCTTCGAGCTGGATCTGGCCGCGCGGGTAGTTGTATTTGATGGCGTTGGACAGCAGGTTGGTCAGCACCTGGCGCACGCGCACGCGGTCGGCCTTCAGGTAGAGGCCTTGCGGCGGCAGGGTGTGCGTGAGGATGAGTCCGGCATCGCTGGCCTGGTTGCTGATCAGGGCCAGGGCCTCTTCCATCACATTGCTCACCTCCAGCGTCTCGATGGACATGGGCAGGCTGCCGGCCTCGATGCGCGAGAGGTCCAGCACATCGGTCATCATGGCCAGCAGGTGTGCGCCGGCCTTCTCGATGTGGTCGACCTTCTGGCGCTGGGCCTCGGCCAGCGGGAAGCGGGGGTCCACGCGCAGCAACTGCGTGAAGCCGAGCATGGCGTTGAGCGGTGTGCGCAGCTCATGGCTCATGCGCGAGAGGAATTCGGTCTTGGCCTTGCTGGCGCGCTCGGCCGTGCGGGCGGTGGTCAGCGCTTCCTGCATGCGCAGGCGCTCGCCGATGTCCTCGATCACCGAGACGATGTGCTGAGGCCGTCCGGCCTTGTCCTTGAGCAGGACGGCGTTGAACATCGCATAGACCACATCGCCATTGGGCCGCACATAGCGCTTCTCGCGGGTGAGGCGATCGGACTGGCCATTGAGCAGCGTCTCCATGGTCGCCTGGTTGACAGGGGCGTCGTCCGGATGGGAGATGTCCTGAAAGTGCAGGCCGATGAGGTCTTCGCGCCGCCTGCCGGTGATCTCGGCAAAGCGCTGGTTGACCTCGACGAAGTGGCCATCCAGCGTGAGGGTGGCAATGCCCACGCCAGCGGCTTCGAAGATGGCACGGTAGTGCTGATCACCGACAGGACTGGCCACACCGGACGACTGGGCGAACAGCGCATCGGTTGACGTCAAAGGTGTACCAGAGGGCTTGCTGGACATGGGAACAGCGTCAAACAGACACCACCCCCGAGTCCGGCTGCCTGACTGAGCATGCCGACCCCGATACCTCCACGACATTGGGCGGACGGTGGTGACTTCCGCGCCAATGCCAACACTGTCTCACACTTGGTCGTCCTGGGCCAGTGGTGTGCCGGGGGAACGACTGACGTGACTTTGGTCTGTTGTCGCGACCCTGACCCACTCCACGCGGTTGCGGCCTTGTTCCTTGGCCTTGTAGAGGCCTCGGTCTGCGCGCTCCAGTGTTTCGTGCAAGGGCTCGCCCGGCGGGTGTTCGGTCAGGCCGGCCGAGAAGGTGATGCGCACGCCATTGCCGATCACGACCTGGCGCAAGGCGGCTTGAAAGCGAGCCAGCGAAGCCTGTGCGCCTTCCAGGCCCGGATCGGGCGCGGTGAGCATCAGCAGGAACTCCTCGCCGCCCCAGCGCGCCAGCACATCGGTCTGGCGCAGCTCCTTGCCGATGGTCTGGGCAAAGGTCTTGAGCACGAGGTCGCCCACCTGGTGTCCGAAGTGGTCATTGACCTGCTTGAAGTGGTCCAGATCGATCAGGGCCAGGCAGAAGCCTTCGCCGCTGCGCAACTGCCGCTTGGTCTGCTGCTCCATCAGCTGCATCATGTGACGGCGGTTGTGCAGGCCGGTGAGCTCATCGCGCGTGGCCACTTCATGCAGCATCGACAGGGCGTGCTTGAGTTCGTGCTTCTGGTCGAGCAGCCGCGTGCGCAGCTTGGCCACGTGCGTGGCCACGGCCGAGATCACAGGCAGGGTGCAGGCGGCCAGCACGAACTTGATGATCTCCACGCGGGCATCGACACGCCCGGGCTCATGCAGGGCGAGCCAGACCATGGCGGCGCCCAGGCAGGCCAGGGTGCAGATGCCCATGATGCGCACCTGACGCGGTGTGAGGGTGATCATGCCGAAGACCATGACCAGCGCGATCAGCAGCAGCACGGTGTTGCGTTCGGGCCCGATGATCACATAGGCGATCAGGATGGAGGCCATGGCGAACAGGCACTGGGGCAGGTCCATGCCCGGGCTGCCCAGGCGCCTGGACAGGCCTGTGCGCACCAGGACGTAGAACACCGGCACGCCCGTCCACATGAAGGCCACCAGCGGCATGGCCGTGCGGGGGGGCACCATGCCGATCTGAACCAGGTAGATCAGCAAGCCGGTGCAGGCTACATAGCCCCACATCGCCAGCAACGTCATGCCCACGCGGGCCCGCAGCTTGGGCTCGACGCCGAGGATGAGGTTGCCCAGCTTCCTCATTCCTGCAAGGCGCTGGGCGCGGTGGGATGGTTGAGGGGTGGGGAGCCATCGGGCGTCAGGCCCATGCGGATCACCGTGCGGTTGCGGCCGCTGTCCTTGGCCTTGTAGAGCGCACGGTCGGCGCGTTCGATGCACACGTCCAGTGGTTCGTTGGTGCTGTAGGCGGTCAGGCCGGCCGAGAAGGTGGGCTTGAGTTCGGGCACGGTGGTCGACAAGGTGGCCTCGGCCAACAGCATGCGGGCGCGCTCCAGGCCCACATTCGCCAACTCGGGCGAGGTGTCGTTGAGCAGCACGAGGAACTCCTCGCCACCCCAGCGGGCCAGCACATCGGTGTCGCGCAGGGCGCTTTGCACCACCTTCGAGAAGTTGCGCAGCACCTCGTCGCCCACGGCGTGGCCATGGGTGTCGTTGATGCGCTTGAAGTGGTCGATGTCCAGCAGGGCCAGGCAGAAGCGATGGTGGCCCGAGCGCTCAAGGCGCTTGCGGTGCTGGGTCAGCACCTCCATCATGTGACGGCGGTTGACCAGGCCAGTGAGCTCGTCGCGCGTGGCCAGGATCTGGATGCGCACCAGGGCGTTGGCCAGCTCGTCCTTCTGGTCCTGCAGCTTGGCGCGCAGGCTGCTGAGCTGGGCGGCCAGGCCGGAGATGGTCGGCACGATGGCGGCGGTCAGCACGAAATGGGCGATCTCCAGCTTGAAGGGGTAGTTAACCGGGTCGGTGCGGACCTTGATCAGGATGGCGAGGCCCATCAGCGCCACGGTGTAGCCGCCGGCGATGATCGCGCCCTTTTGCTTCATGTTGAAGATGCCGAACACCAGCACCAGGGCCAGCAGCATCATGGTCGAGCCGTGCACCGGGCCGGTCACCGAGTAGGCGCCCACGATGATGGTCAGCGCCGACAGGATCTGCGGCAGCGTCATGGCTGGGTCGTCGAAGCGCTGGTTCACCCCCGAACGCAGCACGACGTACCAGACCACGATGTTGACCACAATGACCCCGCACAGGCGCTTGACGTCCTCCAGGTCCATATACCCCACCCACCAGGCGTAGACCTGCAAGAAGCAGCATGCAATGAACACATTGGCCGCCATCAGCGAGCGCATGATGCGCAGACGCTGTTTGCGGTCATCGGTCAGCAGCAGATCGTTGAGGCGTGATACGAGGGGGGTGTACATGGTTTTGTCACGGCATCAAGGGAACTTTCGGCGAGCGCCCTCCAACCTTGAGGGCTTTGTTGCAAACGGCCCCCTGGGGATGTGACAGGTGCGGCGGCTTTACATTCGAAATTTTTGAACTGATGCATCAAGCGGGTTCATCCACTTGGGTGCACAGTTCATCCACCATTTCACTATTGCGCAATGCGGCAGGAGCCATCCATGCAGAAAAGCGGACAAAACCCCTCAATCCAGCGCTACACCCTGACGGCCATGGTCCTGCACTGGGTGCTGGCGGTGGCCATCCTCACCGCTTTCTTCGTCGGATTGACCGTGGACGACATGCCCTTGAGCCCCGCCAAGCTCAAGCTGATCAACTGGCACAAGTGGGCCGGCATCTCCATCCTGCTGCTGTCGGTGCTTCGCCTGTTGTGGCGCCTGGCCCATCGCCCGCCAGCGCTGCCCGGCAGCATCCAGCAGACCATGCCCGGCTGGCAGACCAAGGCCTACCACGCCACCCACCACCTGATGTACCTGCTGTTCTTCGTGGTGCCGCTGCTGGGCTGGGCCTACAGCTCGGCCAAGGGCTACCCCATCGTGTGGTTCGGCGTGCTGCCGCTGCCTGACCTGATGCCGGTCAACAAGGAGATCGCCGAGAGCATCAAGGAACTGCACGGTCTGGCGGCCTGGGGGCTGATCGGCTTGGTCGCCCTGCATGTGGCCGCTGCGCTCAAGCACCAGTTCATCGACAAGGACGGGCTGATCAGCCGCATGCTGCCGGGGCGCTGAGCCGTCCTGATCCTCCGCTTCATCTTCTATCTGAACACCCTTTGTTGAAAGGCACGACCATGTCTCTTCTTCTCAAGTCCCGCCTGCTCGCCGGCGCCGCCGCCTGGATGCTTTTGAGTGGTGCCGGCTTGTGCCCCGCCCACGCGGCCGACCAGGCCCTGCTTGCCGCGCAAAGCGAAGTTACCTTCGTGGCCAAGCAACTGGGCGTTCCCCTGGACGGCAAGTTCAAGACCTTCAGCGCCCAGACTGCTTTCGACCCCAAGTCGCCGCAGACCAGCAAGATAGCCTTCACGGTGGACCTGGGCAGCGTGGCGCTCAATGCCGATGCCGACGCCGAGCTGGTCAAGCCCGACTGGTTCAACACGCCCAGGTTTCCCAAGGCGACCTTCCAGTCCACTGCCATCAAGGCGCTGGGCGGCGGGCGCTTCGAGGTGGCCGGCAAGCTGGCCATCAAGGGCAATGCCCGCGACCTGGTCGTGCCGGTGCAGCTCAAGCAAGCCGGCGGCCTGAGCACGGCCACCGGCAGCTTCGCGCTCAAGCGTCTGGACTTCAAGATCGGTGAAGGCGACTGGTCCGATACCTCCGTGGTCGCCAACGACGTCCAGGTCAAGTTCAAGCTGGTGCTGCAAGGCGTGCCAGCGATGTAAATCCAACCTTTCTTCCCCCGTTCCGTTCACCCCTCACAGGAGCCTCACACCATGATCACCCGTACCCCCATCGCTTCCCTGTTCCTTGCCATCGCCATGGCTGCTGGCATCGCCCACGCAGAGCCCGCCACCTATGCCATCGACCCCACGCACACCTTCGTGACCTTCGAGGCCAAGCACTTCGGCACCTCGACCAACCGCGGCCGCTTCGACAAGAAGTCCGGCACGGTGACCATCGATGCCGCCGCCAAGACCGGCAAGGTGGACATCAGCATCGACATGAGCTCGATCAACAGCGGCACCGAAGCCTTCAACAATCACCTCAAGAGCAAGGACTTTTTCAACGCCGAAGCCTTCCCCAAGGCCACCTTCGTGAGTGACAAGGTGATCTTCGAAGGTGACAAGGTCTCGGCCGTGGTGGGCACGCTGACCCTGCTGGGCAAGAGCCAGACCGTCACGCTCAAGGCCAACAACTACAACTGCTATCAGAACCCCATGCTCAAGCGTGAAGTGTGTGGCGGTGACTTCGACACCACCATCACCCGCAGCGAGTACGGCATGGGCTATGGCCTGCCTTTCATTCCTGACAACGTGCACCTGCTGATCCAGGTCGAAGCCGTCAAGCAGTAAGACAGGGCACGGTGTCGTACAGCCGCGCCGTGCCATGCGCGCGGCGGGCCTTCTTCAGGCCGGATCGCTGGCCGTTACCGAGGGTTGCAGGCGCTTGCCTTTGAGGTGCCGCATCAACAGGGCTTCCAGCTCGTCCTGCCTGAAGGGCTTGGCCAGATGGTCGTTCATGCCGGCGGCCAGGCAGCGCTCGCGGTCGGTGTTCATGGCGTTGGCCGTGAGCGCCACCACGGGCACGGGCCGCTTGCCCCGGTTGTGCTCCCACACCCGCAGGCGCCGCGTCGCCTCGATGCCATCGAGCTCAGGCATCTGGCAGTCCATCAGCACGATGTCGTAAGGGTGGTCTTCGCGCTGCAGCTCGGCCAGGGCTTGCAGGCCGTTTTCGACGCGGGTCACGTTCACGGCCAGATTGGCCAGCGTCGCTTCGGCCACGATGGCATTGACCGGGTTGTCCTCGGCCAGCAGCACTTGGCAGAGAGGGCGCTCGCTGGTCTCGGGCGCGGGGGCCGTGTCCAGTTGCTCGCTGAGGTCCAGGTCGACCTGCTCGATGCGCGTGGCCGGCAGCGGCACCATCAGCGTGAAGACCGAGCCCTTGTTCATCACGCTGGTGCAGACCAGATCGCCGCCCATGGCCCGGGCGATCTCGCGCGAGATGGTCAGGCCCAGGCCGGTGCCGTTGTGCCTGCGCCCGAAGGTGCCGTCCACCTGGTGGAAGGCCTCGAAGATCAGGGGCAGATGCTGCGGCGGGATGCCCACACCGGTGTCTTCGATCTGGAAGCCGATCAGCTCGGCTTGCGATGTGTGCTGCCCCGAGCGGCCGATGCGCACGCGCACCTCACCCATCTCCGTGAACTTGATGGCATTGCCCACCAGGTTGTGCAGCACCTGCCGAAGCCGTGCGGCGTCGCCCCTGACCCAGCAGGGGGCGGGCAGATCGATGTGTTCGTGCACATTCAGGCCCTTTTCGCTCGCGGTGACGGCCAGCACGGACAACACGTCGTGGACCAGGCCATGCAGCTCGAATGCCGAGGGGTTGACCTGCAGCTTGCCCGCCTCGATGCGGGAGAAGTCCAGGACATCGTTGATGATGCCCAGCAGGTGCTCGCCGGTGCGTTCGATCAACTCCACCTGCTGGCGGGCATCGGTCAGCAGGCCCGGCCGGGGCGGCAGGCGGTGGTGCACCAGCCGCGCCAGGCCCAGGATGCCGTGCAGCGGCGTGCGCATCTCATGGCTCATGGTCGCCAGGAATTGGTCCTTGATGGCGCTGTGCCGTTGCGCGAGCTTGAGCGCCTCGGCGCGTTCGCGCGCGACGCGATCGGTGGTGAAGCGCAGCCACAGCAGCTCGGTGATGCGCCGCTCCACGCGCCGGCTCTCGAACATCATCAGGCCAAGCAGGCACAGCAGGCCGACGCCTCCGAAGATGCCGTAGGCGTCCAGCCGCGTGAACAACATCACGCTGGCCGGCAGCAGCAAGGGCAGGTTCATCAGCATGCTGGGCACGATATGGGCTTGCAGCGTGAAGGTGCAGACCGCGCAGGCGCCCACCAGCGTGGCCACCACCACGGCGGCCGTGACGATGTCCTGCACGGGCATGAACAGGCCGGCCAGACCCCAGATGCCGCCGTGGACGAGGCAGGCGATGTTCAGGCTTTTGAGCCAGATGGCATGGGCCCGGTTGGACGAGCCCAGGTAAGCGCTCAGGTGCACCACCCGCAGGATCGAAGCCAGCACACAAAGGCCTGCCCAGATGGCGGCGTGCTCCTTGCCGACCTGTGGCGCGACCAGGGCGGCCAGGGCCACGGCAAAAATGCCGCTGAACAGTGCCACCGGCACTGTGGAGGCAAACAGCATGCGGATGCGCTCGGCCCTGATCAGCCGAGTCAGCTCAGGATCGTCCGGCGACACGCGTGCCCGCACAGGGTCGGGCAGCATGAGGGCTTGGCAGTTTAGGCGCATTCGACATTTATCGTCCAGGCGCACCAAAGACTTGAGGCCCGCTGGGCGGGCCTCGTTGGATGCGGGCCATGTGCCGCAGATTGATCGAGCTGAAGAATGCGTCAGCTTGTGATGCGGCGGCGCGTCAGGGTGATTCCCACCAAGCCCAGGCCCATCAGGGCATAGGTGGAGGGTTCGGGGATGCTCGGTACATCAGGGATCACGTAGGACATCCCCGCATAAATGCCACTGGAAGCATTGAGCGACAACATCAAATCCCCAGTTTGGGCTGTGTCATGCAAATTGGTGAATACCAATTCGAAGGCTTGGCTGTTGCTGTCTGATGCCGTCGGTTGCGCATTGGAAACTGACAGATTGGCGTTGTTCAAGGAAAAAGCGCTACCTTGCACCCCTATAGACGGGATATTCCCGTTACTATCTTGATTGACTTGCAGTTTGCCTAGCATCAACTGTGCATTGGGGCCGATGCCGTTGCTGTTTGCCGACGCAGTAATGGTCCCTGTTGTTCCCGACGTACCCGTTGTAAGTGCATTGAGCAAGGGCGTGAGGTCCAGGCTGCTGGTTGACGCCATCGTGCCGGTGATGCGAAGGGCCGTGTTGGCAGAGAGCGTGAACTGCCCGAAATCTGCCATGCCGAAGAGGCCTCCCGCTACGGAGTTGGGGTTGCTGAGCGACAGCCCGGCACTGTTGTAGTTGTACCAGTTAAGCGAGTGGAAGCCTGGGTCGTTTGAAATTTGCTGCCCGCCTGCCTGCAAATTCTGGAGCGTGGTGACCGACTGCAAGGTGACGCTGTCTGCCGTGGTGCTGATGGATGTCAGGCCATTCGTACCAGTCACCGTGGTGGGTGATGCGGGCAAAAGCGTGTTGCCATAGGTCTGGGAGACATCTGGATCAGGAAACTGGAAGCCGCGGGTCGTAGACAGCTGACCGGTCCAGTCGAAAGACACAGCCGGTATGCTTCCACCATTGGGTTGCAGATTGACCAGCTCATAGTGCAGGTTGCTGAGCGTCACGGTGGTGCTGGCGACCACAGCCGATGTGTCGTCGGCCCTGGCCGTCAAGGGCAAGACGCTCAGGATGCCGATGGCCAGCGCGGTCGGGCGCAAACATGCGCGGATAAATGGCGACATCAAGGACTCCCCCAAAGTTTGTGATGAATGCCACCATTCTTCTAGGGGTATCCACGCCCTGTCAACCCTCGCCTCACGGTCTGTGTGTAACGGCTTGTGTTGGTCTCAGCCTTCGCCCTGCGGAATATTCAGCCGCTCGCACACCCGCATCGTGGCCAGCTGGAAGGCCTGGAAATGCAGCCCCACCTGCTGGGCCACGGGCTCCAACTCCTGCCAGATGGCATCCGGGTCGGCCGAGGTGGTGGGGTTGAGCAGCAGGGCGTCCACGGCCGCACCGATGGTCAGCAGCTTTTGCACGCCCGGTCGCTCCTGCGCCCACTGTTCACGGCCATTGGGGCGGGCGCGCACGCTGTCGGCCACATCACGCGAGAGGCCCCACGATTGGCACAGGGCCGCGCCCAGCGCCGAGTGGCTCACACCAAAGGCTTCGATCTCGGCGGCGCACAGCAGCGACTCGTCGCTCTGTTCATTGTCCAGTTCCTGGTAGCGCTGGCGGTCGTAGGCATACAGCACGGCGCGGCCGGTTTCGGCGAACAGGCCCGAGGTGTGGGCCTGCCAGGGGTCGACGTCGAGTTGGCGGGCGATGCGGCCCATGGCCAGACCGCGGACGCCGGCGCGGTCCCAGATGTTTTGCAGCAGGGGGCTGGGCGGGAAGGCACCGCGCAGGCCGATCTCATACGTGAGGCCCGCTACCTGCGCCATGCCCAGGTAGCGGATGCCCTCGTGCACGGTCTCCACGCGCTTGAGCAGGCCGAACAGCGCCGAGTTGACCGTGCGGACCACGGCCGATGACAGGGCCATGTCGGTTTCGATCAGGGCGGCCAGCTGGTCGATCGAGCTGTCTTCCTCGGCCATCAGCAAGGACAGCTTGACCAGCGTGCTCGGGCAGGCCGGCAGGTCGATGTTGAGATTGCGAAGTTGGGGGGCGATACTCATGGCGGGCTCTCATCCAATGATGCCAGCCCAGTCTAGGCTTTTGACCAGACCGGGAAAAGCCAAAGAGCCTCGTTAAGCCTCGGCTTTCCCGCGTTTAACCGTGACTTATTGCCGATGCCGCTGCCAGATCAGCGCGCGATGTAGCGCCGGCGCGGGATGCGCGAGGCCTGCAAGGTCAGGCCGTTGCTGCGGCGGTACTCGCTGGGCGGCATGCCCTTCCAGCGGCGAAAGGCCTCGATGAAGGTGGTCACGTCGGCATAGCCCAGGCGCTCGGCGATCTCGCCGTGCGTGAGGCTGGCCGAGGACATCAGCTCTTCGGCCAGGGTCGAGCGCACCTCTTCCAGCAGGGCGCGGAAGGTGGCGCCTTCGGCCGTCAGGTGGCGGCGCAGCGTGCGCGAGGTGATCTTCATCTCGGAGGCGATCTCCTCCATGTCCGGGATGTGGCCCGGCGTGCGCAGCAGGCGGTCGCGCACCGAGGCGGCCACGCCGGTGCGCGTCTTGCGCGTGTCGACCAGCTTGCGGCACATCTGCTCGCACAGGGCGGCCGTGTGCGGGTCAGCCTGGGGCAGGTGTTCCTGCATGATGGCCACGTCGAACAGGGCGCAGTCGCGGGCCTGGCCAAAGGTCGGGCGGATGCCGAACAGGCTGGTGTAGGCCTCGACGATCTCGGGCGAGGGCTCCTGGCGGCGCATGTGCACGGCGCGGTAGGGCAGGGGGCGGCCCAGGATCTCGCGCTGCAAGGTGATCACGGCGGCGCGGTCGCGGTCCAAGATGAACTGGCGCACGTCCGGGGGCAGGTGGTCGCAATGGAAGGAAGACTGGATCAGGTCGCCGATCTGCTCGATCTCGTTGATGGTCAGCGAGAAGGTCAGGTTGAGCATGCGCGAGGCCATGCTCACTGCCGATCCCAGGGTCGGGCTGCTCATCACCGCGTAGCCCCACAGGCCGTAGGTGGTGACGTGGTAGCGGGTGCCGGCCTGCAGGCCCAGTGTCGGGATGTGCGGCAGGGCGTTGATCAGGTTGCGGGCCAGCTGGACTTCCTGGTGCGCCTCGATCTCGCCCTTGGGGTCGTCGAGCAGCGCACGTGTGATGCCGGTGTGGCGCAGCATGTTGTCGACGCTGACGCCATGGTCGAAGCCGAGTTGAGTGAGAACCCGGGCGGTGGCGATGCCTCGCCGGAAGTCCCAGATGGATTTTGCAGAAGCCTTGGCGCTCATGATGCTCTTGGACCCGTTTCTTGCACTGTTTGACGAGGCAATTATGTAGATCGTGGTTACATGTGTGTCCTTAATTGTCCTTAAAACTGTCACCTTACATGACATTATTTCAAACTAGGGATAAGCTTTTCGGACAATCACCAATCCCTTAAGGTACTCGCCTTCTGGAAACGTGATCGTTGTAGGGTGATCCGAGGTCGCTTCGAGGCGTTTGAGCAGGTAGCCATCCACGCCCGCGTCCATGCCGGCGCCGGCCACGATCTTGTGGAACAGCTCGCCACCGATGCCGCCCGAGCACGAGAAAGTCAGCAGCAGGCCGCCCGGGTTGAGCAGCTTGAAGGCCAGGCGGTTGATGTCCTTGTAGGCACGCGAAGCCCGGTCCGCATGGGCGGCGCTGGGCGCGAACTTGGGCGGGTCGAGCACGATGGCGTCGAAGCTGCGGCCTTCCTTGATGAAACGGCGCAGGGTACCGTTGACGTCGGCATCCAGGGCAGTGTGAGCGCTTGCTTCGTAACCATTGAGCGTCACGTGGGCACTGGCGCGGGCCAGGGCGGGGCCCGAGGAGTCCACGCTGGTCACGTCGGTCGCGCCACCTTCGAGCGCGGCCACGCTGAAGCCGCCGGTGTAGCTGTAGCAGTTGAGCACCGTCTGGCACTTGAACTGGCGCACCAGCCTGGCGAACAGGCCGCGGTTATCGCGCTGGTCGAGGTAGTAGCCCGTCTTGTGGCCTTCGGCGACATCGAGCGTGAGCTGCCAGCCGTTTTCGTGGATGGTGACCTCGGTGCTGCGGCGCGAGCCGTCCGCCGTTTCCGGATGGCGCAACCAGCCGGTGATGGGCGCCAGGCCTTCGAGACCGCGCACACCCGAATCCGAGCGTTCGTACAGGTAGGGGCAGCCCGTGGTGGCGACCAGCGCGTCGGCGATCACGTCTTTCCAGCGCTCGGTGCCGGCGCTCAGGAACTGGGCCGAGAGCAGGTCGCCGTACTGGTCGACGATCAGGCCGGGCAGGCCGTCGGCCTCACCGTGGACGAGGCGGATGCCATTGGAGTCGATGGCCAGGCGCCGGCGCAGGGCCACAGCCTCCTGCACGCGGCGCTGGAAGAAGGCGGCGTCGATGCGCTCGGCCTCGTCGAAGCTCCAGGCGCGCACGCGGATCTGCGAGCTGGGGCTGAAGGCCGCCCAGGCGAGGAACCTGCCGTCGTGCGACTGCACGCGCACGGTCTCGCCCGCGTCGGCGCCGCCCTTGGCGATGCTGCCTTGGAATACCCAGGGATGACGTCTGAGCAAAGAGCGTTCTTTGCCTTCTCGCAGGGTGATGACTTTCATGATTCTTTCAGCGACAAAGTGGGCGGGCGAAGGCAATATTGTCTTATCTGCCAACAGTTGCTTGCCGTTGTACCAATTGGATGGTCACCGGTTGAACTGAAGTAGTCGGCACGCTCAAGAGGTTTTCAATGTCGTTTGTCTCGTCTTCAGTCTCGTGTTTGGATGCAAGCCGGACGGAGGACCCGCCCAGGTCAGGACAGGAAGACAGCTACCGCGCCTTGCTGGCCGAGATGGCCAGCCTGCGCGCCCAGTTGCAGGCCCAGCAGGCAGAGAACCAGCGACTGAGGCAGCACTGTGACCAGGCCAGCCAGGCCAAGAGCGCTTTCCTTTCGAGCATGAGCCACGAGATCCGCACGCCGCTCAACGCCGTGCTGGGTTTTGCGCAGATCGGTGCGATGAGTCAGCCCGGCCAGGACACCGCGCGCCATTTCGGGCACATCCTGCAAGCCGGCCGGCATCTGCTGGGTGTCCTCAACGACGTGCTGGACTATGCCGAGATCGACGCGGGTCGGCTTGATCTGCAATGGGGCGAGATGCGACTGGGCCCTTGCATCGAGGATGCACTGGGTTCGGTGAAGGAGCAGGCCCACGGCAAAGGCCTGCAACTGAATCTGCTGCGCTTGCCGGATGTGGCCGAGCGCTGGCGTGCCGATGCCAAGCGCGTGAACCAGATCCTGTGCTGCCTTTTGAGCAATGCGGTGAAGTTCACGGCTCATGGCGAGGTTCGGCTCACCGTGGGCGCTGATGCGAAGGGCCTTTACCTGGTCGTGCGTGACACGGGCACCGGCATCGACCCCGCGCAGCTGGCGCAGCTGTTCGAACCCTTTGTGCAGGGCGATGGCAGCCTGACGCGCCTGGCCGGTGGTGCAGGCCTGGGCCTGTCGATCTGCAAGCGCCTGGTCGAGTTGATGGGCGGCGAGATCCGTGTCGACAGCAAGCTCGGTCAAGGCGCCTGCTTTGAAGTGCGCCTGCCCTTGCAGGCCCTGGACACCGCGGCTGGGCAAGCAGACGGGCACACGTCAGGTGTCGACCATCAGCTCGATGGCATGCGTGTGCTCGTGGCCGAAGACCACCAGGTCAACCAGCTGCTGCTCGAGCAGTTCCTGCTCAATGTGGGGGCGCGCATCACCATGGTCGACAACGGCCGAGAAGCCGTCGATGCGGTTGAGCAAGCCGGGCCGGGTACCTTCGATCTGCTCCTGTGCGATGTCGAGATGCCCGAGATGGACGGCTACCAGGCCACCGAACAGATCCGTCTGCTGGATCCTGGCTTGCCCGTGCTGGGCTTGACG